>JACLAD010003300.1_pt1 | contig 109395 bp, 123 predicted proteins | sample 8027901 | NCBI WGS metagenome assembly JACLAD01 (sample SAMN15725071, study PRJNA655200) | protist metagenome | isolation source: fluorescence activated cell sorting (FACS) single amplified genomes of... | place: Spain: Blaines Bay Microbial Observatory, Mediterranean Sea | collected 2016-07-05 | reverse complement strand
TCAAAAACTAGCAGATATAGCGCCCCTGCTACAATGATAGCGGATAATAATGATATCACGCGCATGCTCAACAATTCCTACCTAATACAGAACACTTAAAAGGACCAATGCATGGCTTATATTCTGTGCAACACGATATTTAGAACTTCTGGTTTCAAATAGGCCTTTGTTATAAATGTTGCAAGGTTTGCGGCCGTCTTTCGCTCTTGGCAGTTGCTAGAAGACAAGGTATGACGAGGCAGTTAAGAAAAAAGAGGCATATACGTGAGTGAAACCGACAGTTTTATCGATGAAGTGAACGAAGAGGTCCGTCGCGACCGGCTCTATGCTGCGCTGCTCCGGTATGGCTGGATTGCCATTGTAGCGGTTCTGGCGATTGTCGGCGGGGCCGCTTTCAACGAATATCGACGCGCGTCGGATCTGGCGCTTGCGCAGCAGCGGGGCGATGCGATTTTGCAGGCTCTGGAATCGGATACGGGCGAAAGCCGGAGCGCCGCTTTGGGCGAGATTGCAACCGAAGGCAGCGCGGTTTCAGCGCTTGTGGGGCTGTTTCGGGCGAGCGAGCTGGTGATGATGCAAGATGCAGCCGCGGCCTCGGATGTTTTGGCCGCACTTATAGGCCAAGAAAGCCTCTCGGGCGACTATAGCGATTTGGCTCTGTTCAAACAGCTGCTTTTGGAAAAAAGTGGACTGGATGTATCAGCGCGCCGCTCTGGGTTTGAGCAATTGTCAGCTGCGGGCAATCCTTTGCGTTTGCTTGCGCAAGAGCAGTTGGCGTTGTTAGATCTTCAAGAGAATGACGAGACTGCAGCCGTAAAGCGGCTAAGAGATTTGTTGCAAGATGCGGAGATGACGCAGAATTTACGGCAACGGTTAGGCCAACTGATGGTTGCGTTGGGGCAAGATCCTAACGCACTGGACGGTTAAACTGGTGGCCGAGCAGTGATGCATGTAATCAGCCATAGGTTCTGTATAATTTCAGCGCTTCTGTGCAGCATTGTGTTGGCGGGCTGCAGTGACCGCGAGGTCATCTTGCCGGGCAAGCGAGAGCCGATATTAACCTCAGAACCATCGACAACTGATGGTGCCGGCGCCCTAGCGGCCCCCAAAACCTTCGCGATGCCAACGCAAAAAAATAATACGACTTGGCCGCAAGGCCATGCAAGCCCATCTACGCAGGTTGTTCATGCGGCCCTGTCCGCAGAACCAAAGCCGCTTTGGGCGCTTAGTGTTGGGACCGGCGATCGGGCTCGAAATCGGATTACTGCAGATCCGATTGTGGCCGAAGGCATCGTTTTTACCTTGGACAGCCTCTCTGTGTTGACCGCAACATCCGCCGTAGGACGTTGGCTTTGGTCGCGTGATTTGACGCCGACCTTTGAGCGCGCGGGCGATGCTGATGGTGGCGGAATTGCTTATGGGGGTGGTGTTGTTTTTGTGTCCACTGGGTATGGGGTGCTGCATGCGCTTGATCCCAAGAGCGGCAGCGCGCTTTGGAAACAAGAGCTCAAAGGCTCGGGCAATGGGCGGCCCAGCTATTTTGACGGCGTTGTCTATTTGGTCAGCCAGGATTCGGTGGCTTGGGCAATCGAAGCTGCAACAGGGCGAATTCGCTGGCAATTGGACCATCTGAGCGATGTTAACAATATGAGCGGGTCAACGGGGCCTGCCATATCGGAAAAATTGGTGGTATTTGGCTTTGGCGCGGGGGATTTACAAGCTGCCTTTCGGGGCGGAGGCCTGACCCTTTGGAACGCGACCTTGGCCGGTGGGCGCAGTGGCCGCGCGGTGGCTACGATTGATGATATCGCGACAAGCCCGGTGATCAGTGGTTCGACAGTTTTTGCAGCGAACACTTCGGGGCGGATTGCCGCGATGCGCCTTGATAGTGGTACGCGCCTATGGACAGCGCCTTTTGGCGCTAGATCGCCACTTTGGCCGGCCGGCGGCTCGCTGTTCTTTGTCAATGACTTAGGTCAATTGATGCGGTTGGATGCAACCGATGGCTCAAAAGTTTGGTCGGTTGATTTACCTGGCTTTGTGTCACTGGCGCAAAGAAAAAGCAAAGATGTGGTGACGCATCACGGGCCTGTTTTGGCCGGTGGGCGCTTGCTGCTTGCCTCGGGCGATGGGTTGTTACGCCAATTTGATCCCGAAACCGGCGCAGAGCGCAGCGCTATCCGTCTTGGATCGGGCGCGACGGCCAATCCGATTGTGGCCGATGGTATTCTGTATATCTTGTGTAGAGATGGTAAGTTAAGAGCCTATCGCTGAACCACTAGGTGGTGCAACAGCGTTCAGGCCGCTTTTTGGAGCAAAAAATGAGTTTTTCACTTGCCATTGTTGGCCAACCCAATGTCGGTAAGTCAACGCTGTTCAATCGCCTTGTCGGTAGACGGTTGGCGTTGGTTGATGATCAACCCGGGGTCACGCGTGATTTGCGCGAAGGCGAAGCGCGTCTTGCCGATCTGCGCTTTACGGTGATTGACACGGCGGGTCTGGAAGAAGTGACCGATGATAGTTTACAGGGCCGTATGCGGCGCTTGACCGAACGCGCTGTGGATATGGCGGATATCTGTTTGTTTATGATTGATGCGCGCGTTGGTGTGACCCAAACCGATGAAATGTTTGCCGACATCCTACGAAAACGCGCAAAGCACGTGATTTTAGGCGCCAATAAAGGCGAGGGTTCTGTCGCAGATGCTGGTGTTCTTGAGGCTTGGGCTTTGGGTCTTGGCGAGCCATTGCGCTTATCGGCTGAACATGGAGAAGGAATGACCGATCTGCTCAGATGTTTGATGCCATTGGCTGATGACTTCAAAGAGCGTGTGCAGGATGAGGCGGCCGAAACGGATATTGATATCGAAGAATCTGACGCCGAGGATGCGTATCGCGCCCCCACAGCGAGCAAGCCGTTGCAGGTTGCGGTTGTCGGGCGTCCAAATGCTGGAAAATCCACCCTCATTAACCAGATTTTGGGAGAAGATCGTTTGTTAACCGGCCCAGAGGCTGGCATCACCCGCGACGCGATTTCGCTACAAATTGCTTGGGGCGGCGTGCCGATGCGGGTCTTTGATACCGCTGGTATGCGCAAAAAGGCTAAGGTTCAGGATAAGGTCGAAAAACTATCTGTGAGCGATGGATTGCGCGCGGTGAAATTTGCTGAGGTTGTGGTGGTTTTATTGGATGCGGCGATTCCCTTTGAGCAGCAGGATTTGCGGATTGCTGATCTGGCAGAACGCGAGGGCCGCGCGGTGATCGTGGCGATCAACAAATGGGATATCGAAGATCAAAAGCAGCAAAAACTGAAAGATTTGAAAGAATCCTTTGAGCGCCTTTTGCCTCAATTGCGCGGCGCCCCCTTGATCACAGTATCAGCCAAAACGGGCAAAGGCTTAAACCGTTTGCAAGCTGCGATTATGAGCGCGCACCGGGTTTGGAACCGCCGCGTCAGCACCGCGAACCTAAACCGTTGGTTAAGCGGCATGGTAGAGGCGCACCCCCCCCCGGCCCCTAATGGGCGCCGGATAAAATTGCGCTACATGACGCAAGCTAAAACGCGCCCCCCAGGGTTTATCGTGATGTGCTCGAATCCGGATAAAATGCCGGAAAGTTATTCGCGCTATTTAGTGAATGCGCTGCGCGTACATTTTGACATGCCCGGAACACCGATCCGACTCACTTTGCGCTCACAGGCGGATAAAAACCCCTACAAAAATCGTAAGAGGTCTGCGCCCTCGCGGTTGAAGAAACATTTGTAGCGGTTTGCGCAGGCTGCCACCTATGCCAGCTGACCTTCGGTGCTTAGGCTTGTTTTTCCGGCCAGATAGGGATGCAGCACCGCTGGCAATGTCACTGATCCATCGCTTTGCTGGCCATTTTCAAGCACGGCAATCAAGCAGCGCCCCACCGCCAGCCCAGAACCATTTAAGGTGTGCAAAAAGGCCGGTTTGCCGCTGCCCCCGACGGGTTTGAACCTTGCGTTCATACGCCGCGCTTGAAATGCGCCTGTCGTCGAAACCGAACTGATTTCGCGATAGGTGTTCTGCCCGGGCAACCACGCTTCGATATCATAGGTGCGCTTGGCGCCAAACCCCATATCTCCAGTGCATAGCAGCATTGTACGATAAGGAATATTCAGTTGTTCCAAAAGATCTTCGGCGCAGCGCAGCATCCGTTTTTGTTCGCCATCAGATGTCTCTGGATGGGTGATTGACACCATTTCTACTTTTTCAAACTGGTGTTGGCGCAGCATGCCAGAGGTGTCTTTGCCCGCGCTGCCTGCTTCAGAACGGAAACAAGCCGTATGCGCGGTCATCCGGATCGGCAACGCGCTTTCGTCTAAAACATCGCCTGCGACCGAATAGGTTAAAGTGACTTCAGAAGTAGGAATCAGCCACCAGCCATTGGTGGTTTGATAGCTGTCTTCCCCGAATTTGGGCAGCTTATCCGTGCCATACATGGCGTTATCGCGCACCAGAACTGGGGTTTGCATTTCGGTTAAACCATTTTGATCAACATGCGTATCGAGCATGAATTGCGCCAAAGCGCGGTGAATTCGCGCCACGCCTTTTGACAGGTTTACAAACCGGCTACCGCTGGTTTTTACCGCTGTTTCAAAATCCATAGCTGCGGCAACCGCAGTGATATCGAAATGTTCTTTTGGCGCAAAAGAAAACGCAATTGGCGTGCCCCATCGGGCGATTTCAACATTCTCGTTTTCATCGCGGCCTTCGGGCACATCCTCGGCGGGCAGATTGGCAATCCGGGCCAAGCGATCGGTCAATTGCGCATCTAGATCTTTTGCCGCGTTCTGCATCGCGGCAACCTCGGCCTTTTTGGCTGCAACCAAGGCCCGCAAACGTTCAAATTCGGCGTCATCGCCGCGGCCCTTTGCCGCGCCCACTTCTTTTGAGACTTTGCTTTGTTCGGCCTGTGCATTCTCTGCGGCCTGAATTTTTGCGCGCCGCGCCTCGTCAAGCGCCAAAAGGTCTGAGGAAACCGGTGCATCGCCTCGTCTCGCAAGCGCGGCGTCAAACGCGCTGGGGTTTTCACGGATGATGCGAATATCGTGCATGTCGAGCTTCCTTTGGTTCGTGACTCGCGTGCCCACTCTTATGCACCAGTTGCGTTGATAAGTGTAGAGGAGTTTGAAGATGTATTTGTTCAAGTTCTTGTGCTTATGCGGGGTCGATCCCTTGCAAAGCGTTAAACCAGAGCATAAGTCTCAGCAAACATGCAGTCAGACAGGAAATCATTATGAACTCCATTGCTCAATTTGTACCGTTAATTCTTATTTTTGCAATCATGTATTTTCTGCTGATCCGTCCGCAGCAAAAAAAGGTGAAAGAACATCAGGCGATGGTCGGTGCGGTACGCCGCGGTGATCAAGTGGTTACGCAAGGCGGCTTGATTGGAAAAGTGACAAAAGTAAAAGAAGACAATGAGCTTGAAGTTGAAGTTGCTGAGGGTGTGAAGGTCAGAGTTGTGCAAAGTACGCTTGCCGATGTGCGCAGCAAAACAGAGCCCGCGAATGACGCTTAAGCGTTTACAAAGCGTTTAACGATTGTAAAAGTTTTAGAGGGAACCGACTATGTTACAAATTGATCTGTGGAAACGGATCGTTATTTGGGGGCTTTGCATTATCGGTTTGTTCCTTGCCCTCCCTAATGCGTTTTACACTCGTGTTGAGGGCTATAATGACACCAAGGCTGGGTTGATATCTGCCGATGCCGCGCAAGACAGTTTCGCCTGGCCAAGCTTCTTACCCGCGTCTTTGGTGAATTTGGGCCTAGATTTACGCGGTGGTGCGCACCTTTTGGCGGAAGTTCAGGTTGAAGATGTCTATGCGGCTCGCATGAAAGCTCTGTGGCCTGATCTGCGCGATGCGCTGCGCGCTGAAAGGGCAAAGATCGGCACGATCCGTCTGCAAAAAGGCCCCGCCGATCAATTGCGGGTGAAAATTTCGCGAGCTGACCAGATTGCCCACGCGATTTCTGCGGTAGAGACATTGAGCAAACCCGTGGTTTCCTTAAACAACGCCGGCGCACGCGACCTTGAGATCACTAGCGATGGTGATACCGTGATTGTTAGACTTTCCGAGGCCGAGCTTGCGCTCACCGATCAGCGCACGTTGCAGCAAGCTTTGGAAATAATCCGGCGCCGCGTTGATGAAGTGGGCACGCGGGAACCAACTATCCAGCGTCAAGGCGCGCGGCGTGTCTTGATTCAAGTGCCGGGCATCGGCTCGGCGTCAGAATTAAAAGATTTGATCGGAACAACCGCTCAATTGACTTTCCAACCGGTGATTTCGCGCAGCCGCAATCCTAATGTTGATCCTGGATATGGCAATGAGGTGCTGCCTGATCTGATCGATGCCGATCAGTTTTATGTGCTTGAGGCGGCACCTGTTGTGACAGGTGAAGATTTGGTTGATGCGCAGCCTAGTTTTGATCAAAATGGACGCCCAGCGGTAAACTTTCGCTTTAACCCATCGGGCGGGCGCCGCTTTGGGGATTATACGGCTGACAATATTGGCAGCCCTTTCGCGATCGTTTTAGATGGCGAAGTGATCAGTGCACCAACGATCCAAAGTCACATATCTGGAGGCTCTGGTATTATCACAGGTAATTTTTCGGTTGAGGACAGCACCAATTTGGCGGTGCTATTACGGGCAGGCGCGCTGCCCGCGGGGCTGGAGTTTTTAGAAGAACGCACGATTGGGCCCGAGCTTGGTGCCGATAGTATTCGCGCTGGTAAAATTGCATGTATCGTTGCGTTTGCGGCTGTGCTGGTTTTCATGGTCCTTAGCTACGGGCTGTTTGGCTTATTTGCCAATGTGGCGTTGATTATGAATGTGGGGTTGATTTTCGGGCTTCTTAGCCTGGTCGGCGCAACGCTGACCTTGCCCGGGATTGCAGGCATCGTGCTGACGATCGGGATGGCGGTGGATGCAAATGTTTTGATTTTTGAGCGTATCCGCGAAGAACTTATATCGGCCAAAGGCCCCGCGCGGGCGATTGAATTGGGCTATGAAAAAGCCCTAAGCGCCATAATTGATGCCAATATTACAACCTTTATCACAGCGGTCATTTTGTTCGTGATGGGATCGGGTCCGGTACGTGGCTTTTCAATCACGCTTGGCTTGGGCATTTTGACCTCTGTCTTCACCGGGATCTTCGTGACCCGCCTTTTGGTGGTAATGTGGTTTGAGCGGCGTCGACCCAGAACATTGGAGGTGTAAAGATGCGCCTAAGACTTGTTGCTAAAAATACAAATTGGGATTTTTTTGGGAAAACCAAAATGTCGCTGGCGGTGTTCGCGATTTTACTGATTGTTTCTTTGATCTCTTTTTTGATACAAGGATTGAATTTCGGGATCGACTTTCGTGGTGGCACAACGATCCGGACCCAAAGTGCGCAACTCGTGGATGTTGCGGCCTATCGGTCTGCCTTGGGGCAATTGAACTTGGGCGATGTCACCATCTCTGAAGTGTATGATCCCAGTTTCCAAGATGATCAAAACGTGGCAATGATCCGGATTCAAGCTCAAGACGGTGAAGAATCCGTATCTGCAGATATCATTCAAAATGCCTTGGTGGCGTTGCAGGGCGAAGCGCCTGATATTGCGTTTGTCTCGGTTGAAAGCGTAGGGCCAAAAGTGTCGGGTGAGCTGGTTCAAACAGCCGCTTTGGCAGTGTTTTTGGCGATCATGGCGGTGTTGATTTATATTTGGTGGCGCTTTGAATGGCAGTTTGCGCTAGGTGCTGTTGCTGCTTTGGTGCATGATGTGCTGCTCACGATCGGGGTGTTTTCGGTGGTTCAGATCAAGTTTGATTTGGCTATTATTGCTGCGTTGCTCACCATTGTTGGCTATTCACTGAATGATACGGTTGTGGTGTTTGACAGAGTGCGTGAGAACCTATGCAAATATAAGAAAAAAGTTCTGCAAGACGTTTTAAACCTGTCGATAAATGAAACCCTGAGCCGCACATTGATGACCTCTGTCACCACTTTTCTGGCGCTAACCGCGCTCTTTGTGCTGGGCGGGGATGTCATTCGCGGGTTTGTTTTTGCGATGATCTGGGGCGTTTTGGTGGGCACGTATAGCTCGGTATTCGTAGCCTCTGTGATATTGTTGCGCCTTGGGGTAAAGCGCGATTGGTCTAAACCAAATGCCGAAGCAGGGACACAGGTGCCTCAATAATGTTATCCGCCGGACTCGGCGAGGCGGTCGCGCTTGATGGGTTGGCATGGCCGCTTTTGTGGCAGGCTTGCTTCGTGGCTTTTCAAGGCTTGACGCTTGCCTTATTGGCTCTGCTTCTAAGTGGGCTACGTTTGTTTGGTTACTTGCCCAAGTCGTTATTATATGTAGTGGGTGACATTTCTGGCGCGACGGGGGGATTGGCCGGGCTGCCTGGCCCTCCGGTGATTTTTTATTTTATGGCCAGCTCTTATGCGGCGGATCGCGTGCGGGCTAATACGTTGGTTTATACATTCTCGTTTGATGTGTTGATCCTAGTGGTGATCGTTTTGGGTGCATATTTGCAGTTCGTTCCAATTTTAATTGGTCGGATGCTGGCGGCGCCCATCGTTTTAGCCAATTTGGCAGGGGCCAAGATTTTTAATCCCGAATACGAAAAGCTCTATAGGATCATAGCCTTTTGTCTGATTGCATTTTCTGCCATACATAGCTTGCCAGTTTAGGAATAGGAGCGCGCCATGCGGTTAAATGAAATCAAGTATAATGATGCCAGCCCGATCGATGGCTATGGGCCGGGTTTTTTTCGCGTTGGTGGAAAGGTGTACCACGATGCGCTGTTGCTCAGTGGCGCGGGCACCAGCGCGTGGGCTGGTTTCGAAGATGCGGCTCAAATTCTATCACTGGCAGATCAAATTGATGTGGTGCTTGTCGGGACAGGAGTGGAAATCTCTTATATTCCGGCTGATTTTCGCAAGCCCTTGGAAGAGGCAGGTATTGGGGTTGAAGTGATGAGCAGCCCCTCAGCCTGCCGGACGTATAATATTTTGTTGTCTGAGGGAAGGCGCATTGCAGCCGCGCTGTTGCCTGTGAATAAGGCCGATCAAGCCGTTGATCAGATTTAAGCGCCATGGCGGTGTCGGATAATCCTATTTTGCAAGTAAAAGATGTGAGTGTGGCGCGCGGCGGTCAGGTTTTGTTGAAACATGTAGCCTTTTCTGTTCAGCCGGGCGCTACCTTGATTTTGAAAGCGCCAAATGGCTTTGGAAAAACAACTTTTCTGCGCGCCCTTGCTGGTTTGCAGCCAGTGCTGTCAGGGGAGGTGCATTTAGATCCCGACACAGCTGTTTATGCCGGGCATACGGATGGCTTGAAGCCCACATTATCGGTTACGGAAAACTTACGCTTTTGGGCGGACATTTTTGGTACGCAGAAGATCACCGACAGCCTGAGGCTTTTCGGATTAGAGGCGCTGCAAACGCGCCTTGCAGGCAGTTTATCTGCGGGTCAGAAACGCCGCCTGGGGCTGTCACGCCTGTGGCTTGCCAAAAGGCGGGTGTGGTTATTAGACGAGCCGACCGTTTCGCTGGATCAACAGGCGGTTGGGCAATTTGCCGCTATGGTTGGTGCGCATCTTCAGGCGGGGGGCGCGGCGATTATTGCCACGCATATCGATCTGTGCTTAGATATGCGGGCGCAAATCTTGGATTTGGCACAGTTCAAGGCCAAGAGCTCAGCGCTGGAATGCGCAGATGAGGCTTTTTTATGAACGCGCTTTTGCTGCGGGATCTTCGGTTATCGATCCGAGCCGGGGGCGGCTTCGGGCTTGGTTTGGCGTTTTTCTTGATATTGCTTCTTTTGGTTGTCTTTGGGTTTGGATCAAATCCGGCATTGCTGTCTCAAGCGGCGGCTGGGTTGCTGTGGATTGGGGCTTTATTGGCCTGCTTGCTGTCGCTCGACCGTATCTTTGCTTTGGATTTTGAAGATGGATCTTTGGATTTGTTGGTAACCGCACCCATTCCCTTAGAGGCTGTGGCAGCTGTTAAAGCCTTGGCGCATTGGTTGACTACCGGCTTGCCACTGGCGTGCATTTCGCCCCTGCTTGGTCTGATGTTGGATCTGCCAGTTGCAGGATTTCCCTGGTTGGTGGGATCTTTGCTGCTGGGCACCCCCACGCTAAGTATGATTGGCACCTTTGGCGCAGCATTGACCGTAGGGTTGAAACGCGGGGGGCTGCTCTTATCACTTTTAGTTTTACCGCTTTACGTCCCGACGCTGATTTTTGGCGCAGAGATGGCGCGGCGCGGCGCAGAGGGCCTCCCGCTTGGCGCGCCGGCGCTGCTGCTCGTGGCAATATCGTTGGCCTCGGTAGCATTATTACCGATCGCGGCGGCGGCGTGTTTACGTATCAATATGAGATAAATATAAGCAGTTTATTGGCTGATGGCCGTGCTGAGGGGCCCGCTGCGGGCAGGCTTAGAAGGCCTGGCGAATCCTTTTGACCTGTTTGGCCTTGTTATTCTATTTGCGCTGTTGGGGTAGAGCGAGGAATTGCTTCTTCTTCTGCGTTCATTTCTGCTTCAATCGATTCAAAGAGCGGCATGCTCATATAACGCTCGCCAGTATCTGGCAGCATGCATAGAATCACTGAGTTTGCTTTGGCGTTTTGGGTAATCTGCATCGTGATCGCAAAGGTCGAGCCGCCAGAAATGCCCGTAAGAATACCTTCCTGTTCGGCAAGTTTTTGTGCCCAGGCAACCCCGTCAGCGCCATTCACGGGCAGCAATTGATCATATGATTTTTATCAATGGCTTCTTGCAGAAGCAGTGGAATGAAATCGGGGTCAGCCTTAAATGGGATGGGGCTCCCAGGCGGGATGGCCGCTTTTTGGTGCGCCATTTGCGTGCCGCTCTGTGCGATATCGCTAGCCAGCAAGGCGGCATTTGCCGTCTCGGTTAAAATGATCTTGGTTTTGGGGCGGGCGGCATGCAAGCCATGCGCTACGCCTGAAACCGTGCCGCCCATACCATAGCCCGTTACGAAATAATCCAGCCGCTCATTTTCAAAATCAGCGATGATTTTGCGGGCGGTGGTGTGTCCGTGAATTTCGGCATTGGCGTTGGTTTCAAATTGCTGCGCTAACAATCAGCCATTGGTTTCGGCCAGTTCCACGGCTTTATTATACATACCCATTGCTTTTTGTACCCGCGGGGTCAGCACCACTTTTGCGCTCAGCATGCGCATCAGTTTACGCCGTTCAATTGAAAAGCTATCAGCCATTATTACCACCAAAGGATACCCTTTTTGGATGCAGGCCATCACCAGGCCGATGCCTGTATCGTCGCTGCTGGCCTCTGCTACTGTTCGCCCTGGTTGCAACCGGCCTTCGCGTTCTGCAGCCTCCAATATATTCACCGCCAAGCGGTCTTTTACCGATCCTGCCGGATTGAAAAATTCGGCTTTTACGTAAATTATAACGCCCTTGGGCGCCAAATTATTGATGCGAATGCAAGGTGTGTTGCCGATCGTGTCCAGAACCGAACCATATAGCTAGCCGCGGCCATTTGTGCTATGGATTGTAATGTTATTTCCCTTTCTTCCCCACGCTATTCTGCGCCGCTGGGGTTGACAACATGAATAGTTTCGCGAGCTTGCAAAAGAAACAGCGCTGCTGAAATATTCCGCTTTGATGCGCCATGAGATATTCATATTGGGGTCTGGCAGCAGGTTTGAAATTATCTTAAGGTTTACCAGGCTGCAAACGCTATGAAACAGAAATTGTCGGCTGATGCCGGTGTCACAGGGATAAACCCCGCCGTGATGGGATGGAAATAAAATGTCACTTTGGGAATATGCGAATCCTGTAAAATTTTTGGGTGTCTCAACTCGAATATTGCCATTTTTTGCGATTGGGGCTGCGGTCTGTTTGGGCGTTGGGCTGGTATGGGGTTTTTTTTTCACGCCGGATGATTATCGCCAAGGCTCGACAGTTAAGATAATTTATTTGCATGTGCCCTCTGCTTTGATGGCGATCAACGCGTGGTTCACGATGATTGCCACTTCGTTGATTTGGTTGATCCGGCGCCATCATGTAAGCGCTTTGGCCGCCAAAGCCGCAGCGCCGGTGGGCGTGGCGATGACGTTGATTGCCTTATTCACGGGGGCGATCTGGGGCCAGCCTATATGGGGCACGTATTGGGCTTGGGATCCGCGGCTCACTTCGTTTTTAATCTTATTCCTGTTTTACCTTGGATATATGGCGCTATGGCGGGCGATTGAGCGCCCAGATACCGCTGCTGATCTGACCTCTGTGTTGTGTATTGTGGGATCCGTCTTTGCGGTTTTAAGTCGATATGCGGTTAATTTTTGGAGCCAAGGATTGCACCAAGGGGCCTCTTTGTCATTGGATAAAGAAGAGCATGTCTTGGATGTGTTCTACCAACCTCTGTTGTTTTCAATCGCCGGGTTTGTTCTGCTGTTTTTGGCGTTGGTATTGGTGGGTACGCGCACGGAAATTCGATTGCGTCGGGCGCAGGCCCTGCGCACACGACAGGAGGCAGCATGATTCCAGAACTTGGAAAATACGCAGCGGCAGTTTTATCCGCCTATGGGGTTTCTTTGGGCATATTGGCATTTTTGATCTTTGGTATATTGCGTAGAAATACACGCGCTTTGGCCGAGTTAGAGGCCGCTGAAAGCCAGCGCGATGGGTAAAATTTCTTGGTTGCTGTTTTTGCCGCCGTTGTTTTTCTTAGGGTTGGCGCTGCTGTTTTACATTGGGATTCAGCGAGAAGACCCGAACCGCTTGCTTTCGACCTTGATTGGCCAAGCCGCGCCGCCAATCACGCCCGTGGGTTTACTGAATTTTCCAGAATTTGAACAAAGCCAGTTGGTCTCAGACGGCGTAACCTTAGTGAATTTTTGGGCCAGTTGGTGCCCGCCTTGCCGCGCCGAACACCCTAAACTGTTAGAAATGGCGGAGGCTGGTATGCCGATTATAGGAGTGAATTTCAAAGATGACGCTGAAAATGCAGCCGCGTATCTGGTCAAAGATGGCAATCCGTTCCGCGCGGTTGCCTTTGATCCAGCAGGACGCACTGCGATAGATTGGGGGGTCACCGCGCCGCCAGAAACCTTCATTTTGGATGCAGAAGGCACCGTGCTGCATCGCTTTGCAGGGCCTTTGGTCGGAAGCGATTATGCGCAGCGGTTTGTGCCCGTCTTGCAGCAAGCGATGGGCCAATAAGTCAAGTTGCGCCAAAGTGGCCAATCGTCTTAGATATAATAAAAGTGGCGAGCCTTGCGCGTTGTCATCAATCATTTTTTCAAAGGAAAGTCGCGGCAGCGCCAAAAGTCCCGTCACGGACAAAAACTTAAGCGGCTTTCGCCAAGTTTCTTAGAACGTAATGCAGCACGCCGCCATGCTCGATATATTCTACTTCAATCGCGGTATCGATCCGGCATTTCAGTGAAATTTCTTTTAAGCTGCCATCCGCGAAGGTGATATAGCAGGGTAAAGCCTGCAAGGGTTCAACGCTGTCCAATCCTGTGATCGTAACGGTTTCTTCGCCGGTTAAGCTCAGCGATTTGCGCGTGTCTCCATTGGTGAATTCTAAGGGAATAACCCCCATACCAACAAGGTTTGACCGGTGGATACGTTCGAAGCTTTCCGCAATCACGGCTTTAATGCCGAGCAGAGCTGTACCTTTTGCCGCCCAGTCGCGGCTTGACCCTGCGCCATATTGCTCACCGCCAAAGACTACCAGCGGGGTTCCGTTATCTTGATATTTCATCGCAGCATCAAAAATAGCGCTTTTCTTACCATCGGGGCCTTTGGTATATCCGCCTTCAACCCCATCAAGCATTTCATTTTTGATCCGAATATTGGCAAATGTGCCGCGCATCATGATTTCATGATTACCCCGGCGCGAGCCATAGCTGTTGAATTCGCGCACTGATACTTGCCGTTCGATCAGATATTGACCGGCGGCGGTTGTGTCTTTGAACGAGCCCGCCGGACTGATGTGATCGGTGGTGATCATATCGCCCAAAATCGCAAGTACTTTGGCGTTTTCAATATTTGTGATCACGCCTGGTTCAGGGCTCATGCCCTGAAAATAAGGTGGGTTCTGAACATAGGTTGAACTGGCGGGCCAATCATAGGTTTGGCTTTGCGTTGTATCCACGCCCTGCCATTTTTCATCGCCCTTGAACACATCTGCATATTTGGATTGGAAAGCCTCACGTGTAACCGTGCGCTCGATCAGCTCTGTAACCTCTTGCGAGCTTGGCCAGATATCCTTCAAAAAGACGTCTTGGCCATTTTTATCTTGCCCCAAAGGCTCACTTGACAGATCGATATTCATCGTGCCAGCCAGCGCATAGGCGACTACAAGCGGCGGTGAGGCCAAGTAATTGGCGCGTACATCTTGTGAAATACGTCCCTCAAAATTTCGGTTTCCTGAGAGAACCGCGGTTGCAACCAGATCCCCTTCGGATATGGCTCGGCTGATTTCAGGCTGTATGGGGCCTGAATTGCCAATACAGGTGGCGCAGCCATAGCCCACTAAGTTGAATCCAACAGCATCAAGATCTTTTTGCAGATCTGCCGCTTCCAGATAGGCGCTCACGACTTGCGAGCCAGGCGCGAGCGATGTTTTTACCCATGGCTTGCGGTTGAGCCCCAAAGCTGCCGCTTTGCGGGCCACCAAACCGGCTCCAATCATCACATAAGGGTTGGAGGTGTTGGTGCAAGAGGTGATTGAGGCAATAACCACTTTGCCAGAGCGCATAGTATAATCTTCGCCCTCAACGGCAACCTCTTTATTCATCGGGCGCTGAAACGTGTTTTTCATTTCAGCGCTAAAGGTGGCTTTTGCCGTATTCAGCGCTATGAAATCTTGTGGGCGTTTGGGCCCTGAAATGGCGGGCACAATCGTGCTCATATCTAAATGCAACGTATCGGTATAAATCGGTGCATATTCTGCGTCGCGCCAAAACCCGTTTTCCTTTGCATAGGCTTCAACCAAAGCAACGCGATTCTCATCGCGCCCGGTATTGCGCAGGTAGCGTAAAGTTTCGTCATCGATGGGGAAGAATCCGCAGGTGGCGCCATATTCTGGCGCCATATTGGCAATCGTTGCACGATCCGCCAGCGGCAGGCGATCTAGGCCCTCACCATAAAACTCAACAAATTTGCCAACAACGCCTTTCGCACGCAGCAATTCCACCACTTTTAGAACTAAATCAGTGCCTGTTGTGCCTTCCATCATGGCCCCGGTTAATTCAAACCCAACTACTTCGGGGATCAGCATCGAGACGGGCTGTCCCAGCATAGCCGCTTCGGCTTCGATACCACCAACACCCCAGCCTAACACCGCCATGCCATTGACCATCGTGGTATGGCTATCCGTGCCCACCAATGTATCAGGATAGGCGACTTCATTGCCGTTTTGATCGGTATCACTCCAAACGGTTTGGGCCAGATATTCAAGGTTTACCTGATGACAAATGCCCGTTCCGGGGGGAACGACGCGGAAATTGTTAAACGCATTTTGACCCCATTTCAAAAAGATATAACGCTCCATATTGCGTTCATATTCGCGGTCTACGTTCATTTGAAAGGCGCGGGGATTACCAAATTCGTCAATCATCACCGAATGGTCGATGACCAGATCAACTGGGTTCAGCGGGTTAATTTTTTCTGCATCTCCGCCCAAAGCCACTAATCCATCGCGCATCGCAGCCAAATCTACAACGGCCGGAACGCCGGTGAAATCCTGCATCAGAACGCGAGCTGGGCGATAGGCAATTTCGCGCGGGTTCTTGCCACCATTCGCGCCCCATGTCGAAAAGGCTTTGATATCCTCCACCGACACGGTTTTGCCATCTTCGAAGCGCAGCATGTTTTCCAACACAACTTTTAACGCTGCGGGCAGTTTGGAAAATTCACCCAAGCTGGCATTTTCGGCTGCCGGGATTGAGTAAAACGAGATTGATTTTCCATTGATACAGAGCGTTTTGCGCGTTTTGGCGGTGTCATGTCCTACGATGATGGTCATTTTTTTCCCTTCCGCGACGGTGTGATCACTAAGCTGTCATACTTTTCACCCAAGTTTTACTTCTGTTCAAGGGGGCAAAAGATACTTTAGTATGCAATTGTGTACAAATTTAAGTGTAAAGGTGATCCATTGTTACCAAGTTTCAATGGTCAATTGATTTTATCTGCCGTATTTTGGTTAGGTGGAATTTGAAAAAGAGGACCTGCTTTGCACGCAGGACTCTTGAAATTATAGATTGGGATGTGGATGGCTTGTGCAGGTTTTGCGGTTGTACAGGATAGGTCAGCCGTTTTGCTCGAGCTGTTTACTTCGCAAAGATGTTCTTTTTGCCTTGCCGCAGATGCTTTGTTTCGCGATGTTCTCAGAAAACATTCAGATCTATTAACGCTTTCGTTGCATGTCGGTTATTGGGATTATATCGGATCGTTTTAAACACCACAGGTGATCGTGAATGGTCAAGATCATGCTGTTGGCTCAAACGCAACGGCGATCAAGGATGCAGTCGCGTAGGCCGCGACCCCCGCCGCGCGGTGCTCACATTGCTTAAAGCGTCGCAATCCATCACAGCCATACTTAACAGACACCACGGCTGGAATCGGCGGCGCGGTCGATGTGCTTGCATTTTATTATAAACCACAGCGAAAAGTTGCGATCCAATCGGGCGAGAATGCTGGGCAGACCTTAACCTATTAAAATGTAGTGGTTGAGATCACGCTATTGGGGGTCTGGAGTAGCAAAGGGGTTTGGTCAGAAACCTTTCAACCCCGCGTAGATACGAAGCTTGTTGTGGTGGCGCAGCAGGCAAATCACGGCACTGTCTTAGCCGCGGCGCGGGCGCGCTGACGGTCTGGTTTCCAGCGCCTGTGAATCCAAAACCATTGTTTGGGATCTTGTTCAATGCGCTTTTCTAAACGCCGCGTAATCTGTTGCATCATTTGCATGGGTGCACCGAGTGCGATGGGCTCTTCAAATACGATGTCAAAATCAATGCCATTAGCGTGCCGTATGCCAAAAAATGGAATCACTACCGCTTGGGTTTTTAACGCGATATCTGCCACGGAAGTCACGGTTAGTGCTGGTTTCCCCAAAAACGGCAGCGGCGCTCCGGCACCGTCGTAAATATCAAATAATAACACCGCCATGCCGCCTTGGCGGATGTGGCGCAGTAAGCCCAATGTGCCTTTGCGGCCTTGCTCAAATACGGGTCCTGATAAGTCATGCATATTTTGCGCGTAATGCTGGTTAAAGTAAGGGTTTGCCATCGGTCGGTATAAGCCTCCAATCTGAAATCCTTGGGCGACCAAAGCTGCCCGCGGCGCCTCAAAATTCCCGTAATGGCCCGTGACAAAAAGAACCGGCGTGCCGCTGTCTTTTGCCTCAAGAGCCGCGGCAAATCCTGGACCTGTGATCTTGGCCTGTTCCAGGCGGTTACGAAGCGCAAGGATATCATAATTTTCGATAAATGTTCGGCCTGCATTATCGGCGGCGCCCCGTGCAATCCTTAGTTTTTCATCCGAAGGTTTTTCCGGATATATGTAGTCCAAATTGGCCAAAGCCCGTTTTTGATAGCCTGTGAGAGGGGCCAGAACGCGGCGCATAAACCACCCCATAAATTGCAATCGCGTTGCAAGAGGCAGGGTGCGTGCGCAGCGGATCACGACTCGAATAGCCCAATCTGTTAGCCATTCGGCCAAGCTGCCCGTCTGCTTTAGGTTTTCTGGCATACGATCCCTATTATCTTTGCATGTGAGGGGTAAATCATAAAGCGCTTGGCAGGGACAAGCTTAACTTGCTCGGTTATCGCGTTTGTGCGCTCGACATCGCGGCGTCATCTTCGCGCCGAAAGGCTATGACGTCGTTTGTCCCCAAATCTTGGATGGCTTGGACAACCGTGTTCAAAGCCACCTCGCCTTGTTCATATTGGATTGGCTTCATATGGGCGATATTGTCCGATAGGTTCTCGGCCATTCGGCGAGGCAGATTTTCGAGGATGAAGGTTGCCGTGGCGTTTGGCCCGGCTTTTTTTGTGCATAGGCCAGGGCGGTTGCAAGCTCGATGGTGTTTATGCTGCGGGTAATCTGGGAAATATCGCTAGGATGGAGTCGCTTGTGAATGTCTTTAAAGGCAAACATCACCTGTCGAACCCGATGCGCAAAGGCTGGATCGCTTTCATCTAGGCCGTCTAGAACATCATCGCGCAGCGCTTGCGTGGTTGCGGTTAAAATAGATCCCACATGCTCTTCCGGTGAGAGCGCGAATGCGCGATCAGGCAGGTTATCTAGCTGCGCCAAAAGGCTTTGACCGATCCGTGAAGTGGCTTGCGGGGTGACATGATTAGTCATTGAAATCGCACGGCTGATTTGGTACACTATTTCTGATAAAAATTCTTAAATCACTTCAGTTAACAGATTGCGCTCGACAAATTGTAAATTGGCCAATTGTGCTTGGGCATCGGTAATCAGGTCATCGACCGGTATGTCCAAGTCACTGCGCGGCATCGCGTTGATCACGATCGCGGCTTTTTCGTCCTGACTTATAACGCACGATGAAGGCGCCACTGGGTTAGAATTGGAATTGTCTGCTGCTGGTTCTGACATGCGGCGCCCATCGATTGTTAGGCGCCAATTTTAGCTGGAAAACGTGAAAAGAATGTTAACTTTCACGGCCCTAAACCACGAATCATCAATCACAAACATGGCGCAGCTTGCGGTATTAAAATGCGCGGTTTACCATCGGTTTCGGGCTTGGCCAGCGCCAATCCTGCGATCAATGCGGGCATCCAGAGCGTTTAAAACCTGAATAATTGCGGCGTTAACCGGCGCCAAATACGCGGTTGAAAATTGTATCAACATGTTTGGTATGATAGCCTAAATCAAACTTTTCTTCGATCTCAGCCTCACTCAGCGCGGTGCGCACTTCATCATCCGCCAAGAGCTCGGTTTTGAAATCTTTATTGTCTTCCCAAACCTTCATTGCGTTGCGTTGCACCAACCGATACGAATCTTCGCGGCTCACGCCGGCTTGCGTTAATGCCAGAAGTACCCGTTGGCTCATCACCAGACCGCGGAACTTATTCATATTGGCTAGCATGTTATCTGGATAGATCACCAATTTATCAATCACTTGTGTCAAACGGCTTAGGGCAAAATCTAAGGTGATCGTTGTGTCTGGCCCGATATTGCGTTCAACCGAGCTATGCGAAATGTCACGTTCATGCCAAAGCGTTACGTTTTCCAGCGCCGGCACTACGGCCATGCGCACCAGACGCGCCAACCCGGTGAGGTTTTCCGTCAAAACGGGGTTGCGTTTATGCGGCATTGCAGAGCTGCCTTTTTGCCTCTTTGAGAAAAACTCTTCCGCTTCAAGCACCTCTGTACGTTGCATATGGCGAATTTCAGTGGCGATGTTCTCGATGCTGCTGCCGACAATGCCCAAAGCGGCAAAAAATGCCGCGTGGCGATCACGCGGGATTACTTGCGTGCTGATCGGTTCTGGTGTCAGACCCAGTTTTGCGCAGACACGCTCTTCGACATCTGGATCAATATTGGCAAATGTGCCTACCGCCCCAGAGATTGCGCCCGTTGCGATTTCGGTGCGCGCTATGTGCAACCGCTTAAGGTTGCGATCCATCTCAGCATAGAAGCGCGCAAAGGTCAGGCCCATCGTGGTGGGCTCGGCGTGGATGCCATGGCTGCGCCCGATGCGGATGGTCATTTTATGCGCGTGAGCACGCTGTTTCAGGGCTGCAAGAAGCGCCTGCATATCCACAATTAGAAGATCTGCCGCGCGCACCAATTGGACGTTGAGACAGGTGTCCAACACATCTGAGCTGGTCATTCCTTGATGCACAAAACGGGCTTCTTCAGATCCGATATGTTCTGCCATATGGGTGAGAAATGCGATCACATCATGTTTCGTAACGGCTTCGATCTCATCAATACGCGCGATATCAAATTCAACATCTTTGGCACGCCAAACCGCATCCGCATTGGCTTGCGGGATCACTCCAATATCTGCCATCGCCTGACAGGCATGGGCTTCGATCTCATACCAGATGCGAAATTTGCTTTCGGGTGACCAAATGGCAACCATGTCTGGGCGGGAGTAACGAGGGATCATAAAATATAACCTTATTTGAAGAAAAGATGTCTTCTTTTAGAGCTGCTTTCTAGTCGGAGCAAGGGCGCGGCTTTGCGCGCGAAGCAGGCCGTTAATGCCGGGTTCGGCTCGGTTTATTGTCTAGGCCATGCCAATCAGCCTTGGATCAAAAAGATAGGCCGATAGGTTCTCAAAGCCTTCAGGTGTGATCAAAAACTGATCTTCCAGCTTAATTGAAAATCACTCCCCTCGGGGCTGACCAAAGCTTCAACGCAGAGCACCATACTCGCTTGAAGTGGATAGTCATAAGTCCCTTCGACGAAGGTGTCAGAATACGCAATCAAAGGCCATTCATCGTAAAGACTCACACCATGCATCAGGCAGTTATATTTGCCTTTTTGATATTCTGGCGCCAGCTTATGGGCGTTCATCGTCAGCTCTGGCATCATCATACCGGGTTTGAGCATTTGCATATTTTGCATGATATGCTAATGAGCGTACTGCGTAGCGGATATCATATCTGGGCGCGGGCTCTGATCTCCGATCCACTATGTTCAGCTGATATCAACGCAGATCCCGTAGGATCCAACGAGATCTGTATCGAAGTCGAGAACTTCGTTATTTTGTACAATCCGTCCGCTGCATTCTTGAAACCAAGGGCTGGTGCGCGGGCCGGATGTGAGCAAGCGCGTTTCAATCCACTCACCGCCCTGCCGGATATTTTCAGCATGCAGCCCAGATATCATCTTCGCTCATTTGGCGTTGTGCCGCCCCTACGTGCGCATTGTCTTCCATCACCGCGATGGCTGTTTTATAGGCATGCGAGGCGCAGCGCATTGCCAAAATTTCATCTGGACCTTTGATCGAGCGGGCTTTTTCGGTGAGCTCTTCGCCTTCCATTATTTCAAACTCCTGCGCCTCTAACGCCCGCAGTCTATGCAGCATGATTTTATCCACTGCCAACCGACGATTGCGACCCCCATGTCGCTTGATCAATTGCCGTATTTCATTCGAAAATGCATCGGCTGAAATATCGACCTTATCGCCACGGTCAAAATAAAATAAATCAGCGCCAGTGCGCTGCTCGCGCACCAGCAGGTTGAATTTGGATAAAAACGGGGCGTTTTTGTAGTGCCAGATCACCATGTAGCCATCTGCGCAAATCAAGACAGCACGAAACGGGTTATAGCTGTTCCAAAGCTGCATGTTGGTGCTGTCGGCTGCATAGCGAATGTTTAAGAGATCAAAGATCAGCAACTCGCCGTAATTACGATCTACGATATGCTGGGTTAGGCGATTCCACCGATAACGCCGCACAGCTTGTAGATCGGGCAACACCAATCCGGCCCGCTGCTATTCCTGATAGGCCAGTTGCGTTGGGCCAATTTCAACGCGATTTCGATCATTGGGCGTATTATCGCCCAAGACTGCCCCCCGCGCCTGATCAATTTTGCGCCCGTCTCGATAAACCTTTCCCATTTGCAGCCCCGCGTGAATAAAACTCATACCTGCAGAACGTTGAGACATGCTTTGTAATGGGCCAAAAACAATCTCGACATCGCGTTTGTGCGTTTGCGACTTGTAGGGCGCGTGATTTTGGCAATAACTAATTCTTATGACTAAGATTTTACAAAATGATTTGCCTTATGATCCGTCACATCATGGCGCTTTACCGGGGATTTCCCCATTGGCGTCAGAGGCCTGGTTGATCGTGGATGAGACCTATTCGGCCCAAATGCAGCTGCAGAAAACCTTACTTAAACACCGGCGCGACAAAGCGTTGGGTTTGGCCCCAGAAGCTTTCGCGGTAGCGCAAGGATTGTTGGGGATGGCGCTTGACTTTGCTGCTACCCATTTGGGGTTTGAAAGGCGCAAAGATCAGATTCTTTACTTTGATGGTCGCATAATTTTGATCGATGATCAAGATCCGTTGGCCACATTGGGGCGCGCGTTACAAAATGATTTTTGCCTTTTGCAACCGCGGGGTGCAGAACATATTTTGACGGGAGCTGCTTTATGTTTTCCCGCCAGCTGGACGCTTGAAGAAAATTCATGCAACCTTTATCAAGGATCCATGTGCCCGTGCCGAGTTATGATACCAATATAACAAAACGCGTGCGGCGTCTGTTCAATAGTATCCAAGTTGGTCGACCACTTTGGCGGTGCAATTATCTGCATTATGATGCGCATGACTTATTTCATCCGCGCCTTGAGGCCGATCCGCATAGTGGCGTGTCAGAAGGTGAAGGCCCTTATATTCGCAGCGAACGCCAAACCTCATGCCTTCTGCCTGAAACTGGCGCCGTGGTGTTTGGCATCCATACGTTTGTTTTGCGAAATAAAGCCTATCAGGCAGATAAAGGTTAAGCGCGCTTTAATTGCGCTGAGAAAGACGCCCTTCTTAACCTTATGCAATCGCCATTTTAGCAACTATAATACATTCCGAACTCGACTGGATGCGGCGTGTGCTCATAGGTTCTAATCTCTTCCATCTTCAGCTCGATATAGCCGTCGATTTGATCTTTTGTGAACACGTCACCTGCCAATAGATAATCATGATCAGCTTGCAGCTCTTCCATAGCCTCGCGCAAAGATCCGCACACTGTTGGAATATCGGCCAGCTCTTCTGCTGGAAGATCATAAAGATTCTTATCCATTGCTTCGCCCGGATGTGTTTTATTCTTAATTCCGTCAAGGCCAGCCATCAGCAGGGCCGCAAAGCACAGATATGGGTTGGCTGAAGGATCAGGGAAGCGCGCTTCAACGCGTTTCGCTTTTGGCGATTCTGTCCATGGGATGCGAACGCAGCCAGAGCGGTTTCTGGCCGAATAGGCTCGCAGAACTGGCGCTTCAAAGCCTGGGATCAGACGCTTATAGCTGTTTGTTGAGGGGTTCGTGAACGCATTCAGAGATTTGGCATGCTTCAAAATACCGCCAATGAAATATAAGGCTTCATCGCTGAGATCTGCGTATTTATCACCTGCGAATAGCGGTTTTTCGTCTTTCCAGATCGACACGTTGCAATGCATGCCGGTTCCGTTATCGCCCGCGATGGGTTTTGGCATGAATGTCGCTGATTTACCATAGGCTTGCGCCACATTGTGGATCACATATTTGTATTTCTGTAGCTCGTCTGCCTGTTTTGTGAGGCTGCCAAAAATCAAGCCCAGCTCGTGCTGACAGCTGGCCACTTCGTGGTGATGTTTGTCAACCTTCATGCCGAGGCGCTTCATTGTTGACAGCATCTCAGAGCGGATATCTTGGCCGTCATCGATGGGATTGACGGGGAAATATCCACCTTTAACGCCAGGGCGATGGCCTGAATTGCCCGCCTCATACTCTGAATCGGTATTCCATGAAGCGTCTAATGCATCGACTTTGTACGACACTTTGTTGATTGAGTTTGAAAACCGCACATCGTCAAACAGGAAAAACTCGGCTTCTGGTCCAAAATAAGCGACGTCACCAATTCCTGATGATTTCAGATAGGCTTCCGCTTTTTCGGCTATACTACGCGGATCACGATTATAAGCTTCCCCGGTATCGGGCTCAACCACTGAACAATGCACGCAAAGCGTTTTTTTTGCGTAAAATGGATCGATATACGCGCTGTTGGTGTCCATCATTAATTTCATGTCTGAGGCTTCGATTGATTTCCATCCCGCGATAGACGAGCCATCAAACATGAACCCTTCCTCAATGAAATCCGCATCGACTTGATCCGACATCACTGTTATGTGCTGCAGCTTGCCCCGCGGATCGGTAAATCGAATATCTACATATTCGATATCTTCATCTGCGATGGTTTTGAGAACACTTTCAGTACTCATGCCACTAATTCCTTTTGTCTTGAGTGGGTTTAAAGCGCATTCGAACCAGTCTCGCCGGTTCGAATACGGATGGATTGTTCAACTGGGCTGACGAATATCTTTCCGTCACCAATCTTATCGGTTTTTGCGGCTTGGACGATAGCTTCGATGGCCCCTTCGACTTGATCGTCATTCAAAACAACCTCGATTTTCACTTTGGGCAAAAAATCGACAACATATTCGGCGCCGCGATATAGTTCAGTATGACCTTTTTGGCGACCAAAGCCTTTTACCTCGATCACGCTCAGCCCTTGGACACCCAAATCTTGCAGGGCTTCTTTCACCTCATCAAGCTTGAAGGGTTTTATGATAGCTTCTATCTTTTTCATGTTTGCCTCCCGGATTAGTTTGTCTGCTAGGAACATATAGCGGCGACATACTCAATCTATGAGCGTTTAATCACGCCCGTCGGTGGACTGATCGGGCGCTTAAAGATTAATAATTAATCAAAAAGATTAAAATTTAATCAAAAGTGAAAGGAATATCTTTGATTGGATCAATTTAGGCTGAGGCTCGTGCGTATTGGTTGGGCAGGTCTGCACTGTGCGGCGGTGCTGAAATATGGGCCATCCTCGCCCGGGCTGAAGCTGTAAAATGATTGTCGCTTACCAAAGCTCATTTTCTGCTCGCATCTATTGAAAGTTTTTGATAGAGGAATTTGAAATTCAGGGGTTTGTCATAATCAAGCCCTAAAATATTGCGGGTGTGGCGAAATTGGTAGACGCACTAGATTTAGGTTCTAGCGCCGCGAGGCGTGGGGGTTCAAGTCCCTCCACCCGCACCAAAATATTAAAAGGACAAGACAGATATGCAGGTCACTGAGACCCTCAAAGAAGGCCTTAAACGAGAATATTCGATCGTGGTAAGCGCCGGTGAGCTTGATGCGAAGGTCAATGAAAAATTGGCGGAAGCGCAGCCCGAAGTTGAATTGAAGGGCTTTCGGAAGGGCAAAGTGCCGCTCGCGCTGTTAAAAAAGCAGTTTGGAAAGCGGTTGCTGGGCGAAGCGATGCAGCAAAGCATCGATGGTGCGGTAAACCAGCATTTTGATGATAACGGCGAAAGACCGGCGCTGCAGCCTGACGTAAAAATGTTAAACGAAGACTGGAAAGAGGGCGACGATGTTTATGTCGACCTGAAATATGAAGCGCTTCCGACGATTCCCGAGCTTGACTTCAAAACGGTTGAGCTTGAGCGTATGGTCGCCAAAGCAGATGCGGACAGCGTTGACGAGGCGCTTGGCAATCTGGCCGCGTCATTGCAGAATTTTAAAGATCGTCGGAAAGGCTCGAAAGCCAAGGATGGTGATCAGGTAGTGTTCGATTTCGTCGGCTCGGTTGATGGCGAAGAATTTGAAGGTGGCTCTGCCGAGGATTATCCCTTGGTTTTGGGCTCAAACGGTTTCATCCCAGGGTTTCAGGATCAGCTTGTGGGTGCGAAAGCTGGCGAAGATCTTGACGTTAGGGTGACACTCCCGGGCGATTATGGCGCCGAGAATTTGGCCGGTAAAGAGGCTCTGTTCAAATGCGCATTGAAATCTGTGCAAGAGCCGGTTGCTACTGAAATAAATGATGATCTGGCCACTAAATTTGGAGCCGATGATCTTGAGGTGTTGAAAACTCAAGTGTCCAAGCGGCTCGAAAATGAATATGACGGCGCGGCTCGGGCCATTACCAAACGGGGCTTGCTAGACGCGCTTGATAAAATGGTAGACTTTGCTTTGCCACCCTCCTTGGTTGAAGCTGAGGCAAAGCAAATTGCGCATCAACTTTGGCATGAAGATAATCCTGATGTCGAGGGGCATGATCATGAGGACCTGGAAGTCACTGCCGAACATACCACTCTTGCCGAACGCCGGGTGCGTCTTGGTTTGCTGTTGGCCGATATCGGTATGAAAGCCAACATCGAAGTGACTGATGCTGAAATGTCGCAAGCCATCATGCAACAGGCCCAACAATATCCGGGTCAAGAGCGGCAGTTTTTTGAATTTGTTCAACAAAATCAAGCTACGCAACAACAGATGCGCGCGCCAATCTTTGAAGATAAAGTTGTAAATTATGTGTTTGAATTGGCAACAATTACTGAAAAGACGGTAACAAAGGATGCGTTGCAAGCCGCAGTAGAGGCGCTTGAAGACAACTGATTTTTCGATTTTATCGATAATTTTTATTAAAGCTCACTCTGTCAGCGGTGGGCTTTGTTTATTAAGAAGGTTGAAAAAATTGGGTTGGCTCAGGTGTCCACAACTGTACACAGGAGTTGGGGCCAAATGGCTGTAGGGTTTGGTAACGTAGTAGAATGACGGATCGGTTTTCATATTCGATTGCGGCAAGTGATGGCAAAGCGCGGACGGGAAAAATTTCGACTCCGAGAGGCGATATCTGCACGCCTGCCTTCATGCCAGTGGGCACGGCGGCCACGGTGAAGGCGATGATGCCGGAAAGTGTGGCGGCAACGGGGTCAGATATTCTGCTTGGCAATACCTATCATTTGATGCTGCGGCCGGGGGCCGAGCGAGTGGATGCTTTGGGGGGCTTGCACAGGTTTATGAATTGGCAGCGCCCAATTCTAACCGATAGTGGCGGGTTTCAGGTGATGTCTTTGGCCGGTTTGCGCAAACTGACTGAGCGGGGCGTTACCTTTAAATCGCATGTTGATGGATCAAAGCATGAGATTACCCCTGAACGCTCGATGGATATCCAACGCCTTTTGGGCAGCGATATTGTGATGTGTTTTGATGAATGCACGCCCTTTCCCGCTGACGAGAAAACCGCCATAAACAGTATGCAGTTGTCAATGCGCTGGGCCGCGCGTTCCAAAGAGGCATTCGGTGATCGCCCGGAGCATGCTTTATTTGGTATCCAGCAGGGCAGCGTATTTCCCGAGCAGCGGGCAGAAAGCGCCGAGGCTTTAAAGGCCATTGGCTTTGATGGCTATGCGGTTGGCGGGCTCGCGGTGGGTGAGGGTCAGGAGGCTATGTTTTCGGTGCTTGATTACGCCCCTGATATGTTGCCGCAGGATAAGCCGCGTTATCTGATGGGGGTTGGCAAACCGGATGATATCGTTGGCGCGGTGAAACGAGGCATCGATATGATGGATTGTGTATTGCCCTCGCGCTCGGGGCGCACGGGGCAGGCATTTACCCGCCAAGGCGTGGTGAATATCAAAAACGCCCGTCATCAGGACGATCCGCGCCCGCTTGACAGTGCTTGCAACTGCCCGGCATGCAAGAATTACTCGCGGGCGTATCTGCATCACGTTTTTCGTTCGCAAGAAATGATTTCGGGGATGCTGCTCACCTGGCATAATCTGCAATATTATCAGGATTTGATAGCCGATATGCGTGCGGCGATTGTGGCCGGCCGTTTTGCCGATTTTGAAGCCGAGTTCCATGCCCAGAGGGCGGCAGGAGATATCGTCCCGTTGTAATCCGGCTCTGGCGCGCTGCGGATTGCGCCAGCATCGAGCGGAACACTTCAGCGCGTTCAGCCTCCCCCATTTGGGCCGCAGTCATAATCCGCGTGGCAAAGCCGATCTGCATCAGCAGCTTGGCATCTTCTTCGGAGCTGCCTTTGGTGGTAACTTGTGTGGGGATTTTTGCGATTTCAATCTGCTTAAAACCGGCCTCTTCAAGTAGGCTGCGTAGATAAGAGGCATCGCTAAAGGCCAAAGGCCCCGGCGCGCGGCCGGGGGCGATAAAAGGCTGATCTGTATGCTGCAACACGGCTTGCAAAGGCGCATAAAAAAAATTCGTTTTCTTCCAAAGCGGCCCAGCAAACAAAGTGTAATTTGCCTTCAATGCTTAGAGCGGATTTGATGTTTTGAAAGGCTTTCACCGGGTTTTCGAAGAACATAACGCCAAATCGTGAGATCACCGTGTCAAATTTTTGCGACGTAAAGCGATGCGCCTGCGCATCGGCTAAGACAAAGCTGATGTTTTCATGATCCGCGCATTTCTGCGCGGCCAAATCTAAAAGTGGTTTTGAAATATCCAAGCCAGTAATCTGCGCGCTTGGCGGGGCGCGTTTTGCAAGCGCAAGTGTGCCGCCGCCGCCGCACCCGATATCAAGAATCCTGCCGGATGGGCGAAGATCCAAATTTTCCAGAAGCAATTGACTGATGGTTTCCAGCCGCTCGCTCATCAAACGGTCATTTTCTATCCAAGACAGGCCAGGCTCTTCGTTCCAGAATTTCCTTTGATCTGAGTTTTCGCCAAAATCCGCCATTTGCTCTGCCTCGCTTTCAGTATATTTACATTGGTGTGCTATAGCGCAGGCGCGGGGCGACGCATTACTTCTTTTCTACCGTCTCTATTGGCGCAGCGGCTTTCTGCCAAGCCGTGAATCCTCCAGCAATATGCGCGACTGGCGATAATCCCATTTGCTGCGTGACCTGTGCGCTTAGGGCTGACCGCCAGGCGCTGGCGCAATAAAATACATAGATTTTATCTTGGTTGAACAGCTCTTTATGATAAGGGCTTTCTTGATCAGTCCAGAATTCCAACATTCCGCACAGGCAAGAAAACGCATTTGGTATTTTTCCCGAGCGCTGCAGCTCGCGAATATCTCATAAATCGATAAAGACGTGATCTTGGCTGTCTAATAGCCCGGCGGCCTCTTCAACGGATATATTGGGCACGACAGCGTTGGCCTCTGCGAGCAATGCCTTGATACCTTTGGTTATTTTTTACGCTATGGTTAAATTCCTAAATGCAGTTTAGGTTTCCAAAAAGGTTGGAAAAGTTCTATTTTTGGGAAGCGGTTCATCACCACTTTCATCCACGCTTCTTCGGCAAGCCGCGCGGCATTGTCATTGCGCACACCGATTTGCCCCCAAAGCACTTTGGCTTTGATGGCAACCGCTTCGCGGGCACTTCCCAATAAATCCTCGGGTCGGCGAGAAACTTCCACCATATCCACAGGCCGGTCAATCGCATCCAGTATCGTATCCAGTGATGAGTAAACTTTTAATCCGCAGATTTCTTCCAAACCGGGGCGTGGGTTGATGGGGATCATATCATAGCCGGTTTCGCTGAGCACCCTTAAGACGCCATAGCCGAACTTGGTTTTATTGGGGCTGGCGCCCATCATGGCGATGGTTTTAACCGACGATAGGATGTCTTTTAAATACGCGTCCGAGCAAGGGGTGTTGTGGTCCATATGGGTCATGTATCCTTCTCCAATTTTGTGGCGATATCGGCTTTCAGTTCATGCGGCGCAAGCGGATCTAAGAAGAGGTTGCGATAGAGCTTATCATGGCTTTCAACGTCAATTTCAAACGTGAAATCGCTAAGTGGGCGTGCGACGCATAAAATGACATAGCCATCCGTGATCTGGCGATTGTTCAGCGCCACTTGCGACGCTTGCTTTACGCGGCCTGCGGTGAGAGCTTAGCGGCGCAGGTGATGCAACCGTCATATTTACAGCCAAAAGGCAAATCAACGCCTTGGTCGCGCAGGCTGTCTAGCAGTGGTTTGCGGTGATCTGCCTCATAGGTGGCGCCATCACGGTTAGCCAAGGTTATTTTATGCATCATAGCCAGATATTGCTTGTGCAATCGCCACCGGGATAGTGTAGTGGGTTTCTTGGCACTGGCTTGGGCCGTTGGGCTCTTTGCTAAAATCCACCACGAAATTCGGGTCAATTTCCATGCCGCCATTTTCAGTGTCGTAATTCACTATCAACATGCTGCCGCCATTGGTTCGAATTTCTGGATAAAACTGATTGTCCCAAGTACTGAACAAGGAGGTAGTGACATAGAGCCGCTTGCCATCCAGGTTGAGCTGAATCATTTGCGGACCGCCGGTAATTTTTAGGCCGTTCACCTCTGGTGCTTTGCCCAGTAAGCCTCCCATCCACACCTGGCCGGTTAGCTTCGCATGATGCGGATCGCTGATGTCATATTGGCGTATATCGCCATGCAGCCAATTGCACAGTTAGAGATATTTATCATCCATGGATAGAAGAATAACCGAAACTACCTCAGGGAATGGGATCGGCAATTCTGGATGCGGTTCATTTTCAACATCGACAATCTTTTCCATTGCCACTCGTCACTTTGATCTTTCCACCAATGAATAGTGTTTGCGTTGAGCGCGGCGCCGACAACGCCATTCGAAGTGTCCGGATCGTGATGAAAACGCACTTCCAGTGGGATCAGTTCATCTTCACCCAAATACATGCTTTTGATCGGTTCTTTCTTTTCAAAATCCCAAAAATGGATTTCGCAGCCGTATTTGAGATGTCCCACTTCTTCTAGATCAAAACCAGGCATAAAGGTATTAGGCGCTCCCCATTCAGAGCTGACCATCACGTTGTGGCGTGGTTGATACCAAAAATCATAGCCGAATTTGATATCGCCCATCGAGTTTTCCCAACGTTCAACGATTTCGAAGTCTTTGTTGAGGTGTAAATAACCTCCCGGCGCGTCGCCCTGCGCATCACCCAGCATTGAAATGATGATTTCCGATCCCAAGCAATGGATTGTATATAGCGCGCTGAGATTGGTTTTGGCTTTGATATCAGCTCCATCAATTACCTTGAACAGCGTTGAATTGCGCGAATCTGTAGTGCAATCGATGGTATGTATATTGGAGGAGCGCACGCCAGGTACCAAAAAATACTTGTGCGCCATTGAGGCGTCGTCAAAGCAAGAGGAACAGGCATTCCAGCTCATATGGTGAAGTTCATCACCAATGTCAGGTACTTCGCAGCGGCTTATCACTTGCGAATAGGTGGGGCTGTCAGGATCATTATCGATTGTCGCTAGATAATCGGGTTTCTGGATGCCCGTGCCTGTGTAGATTATGTATAATAGCTTTTCACGAGGTGCCTTCATCGCTTCGGCAGGGGAGGCATATCCGGGGCCGCAACATTCCATTCTATTCTATTCTCTAGACCGCTTCGAGGTGCTTGACTTTTCTTACGTATTTCTTATTGAATGAAATAGACGTCTGTAAGGTGATGACTTATACATCTGCCACGCGTGATGAAAGTATTGGAAGCTGTGGCCGCGGCGGACTATCCAATAGCGGCCTCAGAAATGCAGAAATTGGTGGATCTGCCGCGACCCACCTGCTATCGTTTGGTGCAATTAATACACGCCGAGAAATTGCTGGATGAGTTTTCTTTAGGGCGATTCATTGTTGGAAAAAGCTTGGTGCGATTGGCGCTTTTGGGGCGAACAGATGTGAATATTTGCCGCAGCGCCGCTGTGCTCATCTTCAAACCAATAAAGACCACAAAGATCATGAGCAATTGCCATTGCTGCGTGATATGCGACATCAAAATAAATCCAAGCCTATGCGTCAGCCCGGTAAAGCCTAAAACCAGCCGGGGTCCATAGCGATCAGAGAGGCGCCCCGCGATAATCGCCAACACTCTCATGACGAAAAACGCCAATACCGAACAGCTTGACAGCAGCGTCCAGGACCACCCGAATTCCGTTCCAAACGCGCTAAAAAACACCTCATAAGAAAACAAAAAACCGATTACAATAAATTGGGTTAAGCACGCCCCCGTAAACACTTTCATAGTGTGTCACATTTAGTCTTTTGTTTTTCAGTCTCGTTTGACGCAAGTAAACGGCGTTTGAGGCCTGTTAAAATAATCGGCTGCAAAGGGTAGTCTGTAGTGCTAGCTTTGGTAAAGTGCTCATTTTAGCAATCCTCCATTTTGCCAGGTTCCGCTTACGCGGCTGCCATCTTGTTTAAAAACAACCCCTAGCCCGTGGCGGCGGTTGTTTTTAAAATAGCCCTGAAATAGTTCACCGTTTTCTAATAATAATTTGCCTATTCCATTAAATTGGTCCTATTGCCAAACGCCCTGATAAATCGTTTCCCAGGGCAATTCAAAACGGCTAAAACAATCGCTCCAGGGTACAAAATTTGAGGTTGGGCAGGGTGGTTTATGGCGTTTGGCCTGCACGAAAGCGGTGTCGGTTCGATCTTCAACCGAAATCCAGCGCTGTGCTGGTTGCTGGGCCTTATCAAGCAGGCGGCGCAGGGGAAGAGGCTTCGCTGGTATAAGAGAAAACCGTCTGTTGTTGGCCCAGTTGGTGTGCGTCTAACCGCGCAATCGGGGGAGAAATGCATTGGTCGAATTGTGCCGCCGTTGTGCTGGCTTGGATTTTGATTGCGAGTGCCAGAGCAAGCTCTACCGCAAAAGTCAGCTCTGGCCGCCAGTCAATCTGTAAAAACCCGCTGCGGTTGATAATCGGTAGAGCAATCAAGACAAAAATAGCCGCGTCCAAGATTAGGCTTATTATGTTCAAGACCAGTTTTACTAGGCACACGCTGTGCCTTTCTTATCTCGCGGCGTTCTTTAGGTGGTGACTTGGCGCGTCTAGTCGCGCTTGCCTTTTTGACATATCTTTTCCTCATTTAAAACCCATACCATTAAAATCGTAACATGAGGACTGTTCAATTTAAACAGACAATCCCCTTTATATGCACAAGCGTTTGCGCTTGGTTTTTGGGTATTCCTGCCGGTTTAAACGGGCTTTTTTGCCATCTGAAGATCGTAGCATCTATCGCAGCGTGCGGCCAAGATCAAATCATTAAAATGTAAATTTGCAATCTTATGGCTCCACCAGATCACGGTTACTTTGCCCCATTCGGTTTGAATGCTGGGATGATGGCCTTCATGTTCGGCCACCTCGCCCACTGCATTCGTAAAGGTGAGCGCGTCTTGAAAGTTTTTGAACTTATAGCTGCGCTCTATCCGCTTGACAGTATCGCGATGGGTCAGCGCCCAATTTGGGTTCTTTGCCAAAAAGTCAGACAGTTCTGCAGCGCTGGCAGGGTCGGCATCCGGTTGGCATGCCACGCAGATCTTTTGGGAAAATTCAATCATAAGAAAAGCTGCCTTTTAAAAGTGACAATTTTAGAATGTCAACATAGCGTAAAATGAGAGGGCGCAAAATTTAAAACCAACGTCTTTTGCCGCCTGGCTTTTAGCCGTAAAAAAGTGAAGGCGACTTGGCTGAGGCTTTTCTGCAGGATCATAAGAACCAGCGTGTCTCGGGAATTTGAACAAAGAAGAGATTATTTCTGGCTGGTCGTTAGCAGCGCCTTGCTTTAGGTATAACTTTTAGACAAGTGGTAATGACACGGAATGCTCAAGTGAGACGCTTAAAACGGATTATATTGGTTGGACTCTTATGTGCCCAACCTGTGTCTGCGCAACAAGGCGGCTTTTTCAGCGAATTGTTTGGTCAAACACAGCAACCGGCAAGCGCTGGCCAGGAGAGCGCAATTGCGCCCTGGCAGGAGAAGACGCAAGAACCGGTTGAAGAGCCAAGCCTGCGCGAAATTGTTTCCCAGCAACTTCCTTTTTACCCGTTGCTGACCGCAGAAAAAAACTATGAGAGTAGCCTGCGCTGTCTTGACCAGATTCAATATCTGTTTGATCAAAAAAATGAACAAGGCGCCTTCACAATTTTACGTCAGGATTATTGGTTGGATGTGTTGCTTGACGTGGAAATGGAACTGTATTTTTGCGACGGGCCAATGCTGCGATCTTACATCTCCAAAGATCGTGCGGTGCCTGCGCGCTGGTATTCCGTGCGAACCTCATTACCGGAATTGTTGAAATCAACGAATCCAAGTGAAGAAGATCTTGTCAAAACCGAGCCGCGCTGGAACGAGTAAAAGCCCAGCCGTTACGGTTTATCCGATTTCAAAGCCCAAAAATCCAGTTGCGCCTGGCTTCGCGTAATGCGTCTGAAGTGCGAGGGTTTCACCTTTTTCCAGGTACGCGAGGCTTTGGATTGAAAGTGTTGCGGATGAGTGACTTTTAAGATCGGGTAACACGCGCAATGAGGGGGATCTTTCCTTCACAAGCGCGTGATCTAATCAGATCTGGCAACTTTGTTCAACCGCAGCCGTATTGGCCAAGAACATATTGGCTGAAAAGAAATAGGTTCCAGCGCTGGGCGCGCGAAACTGATTTTCCTCGGAATCAAAGCCATAGCTGGTCATTATATTTGTTTTCGTTAACGGGGATGTGTCGCTAAGCGGCCTCCTCGAGCGGATAGTCGTAATTCAGTACGGCGTCAAAGCGCGGCAATGTGGGGCTTGGTAAAATCCAGCTCTGGCTTGTCAAGGATAAGGCCTGAGCTTAAAATCATTTGAGTAAAAGCATCCCATGCTAAGATGCGGCTTATAATTATTGTGAAACACCAGCCCATTATCTTGCGCTGCGGCATTTTTGTTGAGGATGTGAACAATACCACCTGTTGCGTCATCGCTTTGGCTGATGCTGGTTTAAAAGATTGTGTGTGATTGTACCGCGAGCCTTTGGATTGCGGTGATCGTGGCACGGATCGAAAGCGCTTCAAGGGAGTGATGTGGATTGGCATCTGCCAAAACGATCCAGTCGGAGCCGTGATAAACCATCAGTTTTTTCTGATCCGAAACAAAGAGCCGCCAACCGGTTTTAGGCGTTAAAAACATCCAGTCGGCATCTTGCCAGCCATCGGGTGTTTGGGGTACCAGATAACACGTGCTCTCAGCCTGCTCTATAGGCGGCCTGCTGAGAGTATCCGAGACGACGCTCATATGGATTAACTCATCAATTTGGCGAAGTGCTTGATTATGTGTTACGTGCTTTTGGGCTTACGCGAGTTGTATATAAGAGAGCGTCAGGCAGGGCGAGTGTTCGAACATTCTTCAGCCAGTTAATAAGGAGCATTAACGCCTAAAATGCCAGATATCTGGCTAAGTGTTTTTCTCTGCCCGGCGCGTATCCTTAAACTAAGGCTCAACAGGTTTTTGCATTTTAGCGCTTTTCGGTAGCAGTGAAATCTGACCGGCGGGTTGGCCTCTAAAGCGGGGCTACAGATTGGGCAGCCCTCGGCTTTTCGAAATGCACTCGTATTTTTGTAGTGTCCAGGCGCCGCGCGCATTTCGGATGTTTTGAACCTTAGTGTCAGCCCATGTAACATCGAGAGCGGTTTTCAAACGCCTCTTACCGGTCGATATCTGCACCATCTTGCGCGCAGTTGTAACAAGTTGAATTTAATTTTTTGCAAGTGCCGCAATACTGCCGTATTTCATTAAGCCTTTTTGAGGAGGTTTTTTCCAACCTGACAGCCATGCGTGGGGACGCTTGGGGTAGGGAGTTGATTAATATTCACTGGAAAGGTGCGTTTGGGGCAACACAATTTGAACTGGATCGTCGGCCGATCGGATTTTGGACTGATCCGGTTAAAAGCGATTTGCACGCGTTAGACTTTCAAGACGCCAAAGAATTTGTGTTTTCGCTGCAAAACAGGGCCTCTGAAACGGGTATAATAACGACGTTAAAATCAGAGCATTATCATTGGTTTAATGTCGCAGGAATCTAACACAAGATAGATGAGGCATATTTGCAGGCGGCCAGTCAGCGGCATTGGTGTTTCAAATAGCTTTTTTTGGCATAACCTTGGGAGCGGGCAGTTCAATCAAAGTACGGATATTCTTCAATTGGGTGGAGATAATGCAAGCCAGTTTGCACTTGCAACCTGCGCCGGCAACGGGTTTGGCTTACTTGATGACCCACGCCAGAAAGAAAGCCCGGTTTGGGCATCAATCCCTGATCAAGCCCACCACTATTTAGATTAAGTGGTTGGTCTTGCTGCCATTCGCAGCGAGTCAGGATATTTTATTTATGCCGCCTCTGGGGTTGAGGCAGGCCTGTCCAGCTTTCATGTCGGAGCGGGCCAAGACATATCATTCTTGTAAGATATTGGCGCTAAGCAATCTTTACCGATTGCCGTGATCACGTATGTAGAAGCTGCCTCTTTAAACAGGGCACGGTTTTTGATAGTGGTCGCGCAGGGTACAAATTCTGTTCCCTTCATGCGGGTGGCCGAAAATGATCACTTACGCCCCGTGGATCACCTATTGGATGATCATATGATGCGGTTTTCTAATCTGTCAGCGGTGAGTTATACTGAATTTGATGGGCGCGGATTCGTTGCGGTGTCGAGGGCTGACAATGTGCTCAGCATGTTTGAGCTTTTGCCTGATGGTCTTCTATTATATCAGAGTACATTTAATCCGTCGAGTGTATGGCGTTTGGGGCGGTTTCGCAATTGGATTTTGTGCAAAATGGACCCGAGTTTCTGTTGTTAAACCGGTCCTCTGATCAAGCGAGTATTGGCCTTTTTCAACTGGAACTGGGGCAGCAAAAATTTGAGGGCATTCAGGAGATCAGGATCATAATCTTTTAATTGCCAGCGACAGTGATAGATATCTTTACGGTGGGGCTGGCGCGGATATTTTGATTGATGCAACTCATACCCAGTCATTATCTGGGGGGGCGGATGCTGATCGCTTCGTGATGAGCGCAAACGCGGCGCATGATTTGATCGTTGATTTTGATCCTCGGACAGATCAGTTAGATTTATCATTTTAGCCAGACCTATACAGCGCAGATCAACTGGACTTTGACACGCTGGTGGATGGCGCGCGGGTCGGCTATGGGGATGAAACCCTAATATTAAAAACCGCATCAGGGCATATCTTGCAGCGGGCGGATCTTCAAAGCATCGACGTTCAGTTTGCATCGCATTTTGATGTTGAATTGGCTGAAAGGCTAATCAGTGAGTCCACACCCGCGGATCCGGCGTTAAAGCCTAGCGTGACGCTTGCCGCGCCGCAGCCGGATACCGTGTGCCCACTGACATCTTCAGAGGCTACAGCTTTGCCCAATATTTTGTCTACGCTTGAGGCAGAAGCAAGCGGCGCTTCGTTTATGCAAGCCGTTTTAAGGAATTTTTCTCAAGCTCCAACTGGAACCCGCCCGTAATCCCCGCTCATCAGCTGCCTTTGATTGGGGCCCATTCTGGCGTTACGGTGGCTGGTAATGAGGGCGCTGATGCATTGCTGGGCTTGAGCGGGCACGATATTCTATTAGCAGCCGGCGGAGATGATCTTTTATCAGATGAGTCTGGCTATGATCGCTTGTTTGGGGGTGCGGGGGAAGATGTTCTTTTTGAGGGCGAAGGGCAGGATTATCTTGTTGGCGGCGCTGGTCGAGATTGTTTTGTTTTCACGCCACCATCGGGCAATGAGGTTGATATTATAAAAGATTCTAATCCTAATTTTGACCAGCTTTGCTTTCTAACCCGCCATGGCAAAGCTGATCAAGCAGGGTTTGAAAACCTGAATATGCAAACGCATCATCAGAATCTTTGGATCGATTTTGCCGGGCGCAGCATTTTTGGCGTTTATTCTGACCGTAGGCGTGTCGTTAACTTTGCCGTTGGAAGTACGCCGGGTGGTGGAGAATTTCGGTATTCCAGACGATTCCACATTGAATAAATATTTTGCGGCGGCGCTGGGTATCGCGGTCCTTTTGGCTCTGGGAACCGCGCTGTGCTATTCCTTGGTCACGCGCTTCGGCGAGCAGTCTTTGATTGCGTGATCATGATGAGCCCGTCCTTTTTTGATAGAATAACTTACCGGAGAGGTGCTGAGCCGCATCACAACCGATACGACCTTAATCCCATCGGTCTTAGGCTCATCGATTTCAGTCACTTTGCGCAATTTGCTGATCTTTATCGGGGTTTGGCGTTGATGTTTCTCACCTCGGTGAAGCTGACGGGGTTGGTGTTGTTGATCGTTTCTGCCGTGATCATTCCGATTTTAACGCTTGGCCGGCGTTTGTATCGGTTCAGCAAGCTCAATCAAGATTGGATTGCCGTCAGCTCTGGCACCGCGTCGGAATCGCTTAGCGCCGTACAAACCGTTCAAGCCTTTACACATGAAGCGCAAACCCAAGCCAATTTCGTCGATGTCACCGAAAAAGCTATTTGGTTGCCATTCAAAGGGTGAATACGCGCGCTTTGATGACGATGGTCGTCATTTTTCTGGTGTTTTCGAGCATCGTCGGCGTTTTGTGGATTGGGGCACGTGACGTGAGAAGCGATCTGATCAGCTCCGGCACGTTGATCCAGTTTTTGATCTACGCGATCATGGTGGTGGGATCTGTTGCTGCGTTGTCTGAGATTTGGAGCGAATTGCAGCGCGCCGCCAGCGCAACGGAGCGGCTTGTTGGCCCCTCTGGGGCGGGGAAGTCGACCATTATCCAATTGCTGCTGCGCTTTTTTGATCCGTAAAATGAGGCGATTTTATTCGATGGTATCAACCTTAGCGAGTTAACCCGCAGCGCGTTTCGCAAGCGTATGGCTGTGGTGCCGCAAGACCCTGTTATTTTGCTGTCGGGTGGGCAAAAACAACGGATTGCGATTGCGCGCGCAATTTTGCGCGATGCCTCTGTGCTTTTGCTGGATGAAGCCACTAGCGTGCTGGATGCGGAAAGCGCCCAGGCGGTGCAATTGGCGGTGGATGAATTGGCCCGCGACCGTACGACCCTGATTGTGGCGCATCGTTTGGCAACCGTGAAGAAAGTAGACCGTATTCTTGTATTAGATCAAGGCGGTATGGTGGCACACCGGTACGCATGACGATCTGGAAGGGGTGCTTTACGCTAGGCTTACAAAACTGCAACTCACCGATAGGGCGGTTATAGAAACTGAGGAGTAAAGCTTATAGTTCTTAAAAAACTAGCCCGCTTCCCGCAAAGTTGTTTATGATAAAAATGCATAAAATCGGGAGAATTTTATGGGCTTCACTGTTGATGATAACGTCATTTGTTCACTATCTTTGTTTCATGTCTTTGCCTGTTATATAATTTTGATGTCAGCGCTTTATTCCGGTGCACATGTCATTTCCCCAATGTCGGCTGGGTATCCCGGTGAGGGCGTATTTGATAATTTTTGGAAATTGGTCGAGCGTTGGAAGATCACATATATTATTAAGGTTCCAACAGCGGCAGCTGCCTTAATGCAGTGTCCAGTCGATGCAGATATATCAACGGTAAAAAATGCATTTTCTTGATCGTCGCCGTTAGAGCTGTTTAGACGATTTGAAAAAGCAAGCAATGTAAACATAATTGAAGGGTATGGCCTGACCGAGGTTACCGCTCTGGTTTCTTATAATCCCACTGACGGTCTAAAAAAGGTTGGGTCAGTTGGGGTGCGCTTGCCGTATAAAACTATCAAAATTGTGAGCTCCAGTGCAGGTGAGTTGGTCGAATGTGTGGCCAATGAAATTGGTGAAATTTGCGTTTCCAATCCCGGGGTGTGGCCTGGTAATGTCTATACTGAAGCGGCGAAGAACGCAGATCTTTATTACGAAGATACGTTCTCAAGAACCGGTGATCTGGGTCGGTTGGATGAGGATGGCTATATTTGGATTACAGGCCGTGTAAAAGATTTGATCATACTAATACGTGAGGGGTATAATATAGATCCTGCGCAAATTGAAGAAGCGCTTTAAGCCACGCCAGCGTTGCCTTTGCAGGAGCGATTGGACAGCCTGATACGCATTCAGAGAAATTGCCCTGCGTTTATGTCGAATTGGTGGCCGATGGTGAGGTTACGCCTGATGAATTGAAGGCGTTTTGTGAAGATTATATGCCAGAGCGGGCCGCGCGTCCAAAATGTGTTGAGATTTTGGACGAGCTTCCAAAAGTTGAGGTGCGCGATAATAAGCAGCTTGGATTGATCGCATGCGTTGCCAGCGATAGCGAGATTACGGCTGTGCTTGGCAGTTTTGCGGATACGTGGAGCCGCGCATAGAGCTGCGGCCAGCGCTGGATTGCGTTTAGAATGGCCTTTATAACGCTTAGTAGTGATATGCTGCGCTTGATCTGGTTATGCGAATGATAGCGGATAGAGGAGCTTTGTGATGTCAGAGGAACACCGCCCGTGTATTGCGATTCTTGGCTCTGGTCCAAATGTGATGGCGGCTAGAGACTGGCCAGAACATCCTTTTGATAAGCTTGTGGCGATCAACAACGCGTGGCAAGTACGCCCGGATTGGGATGACCTGGTCTTTCCATATGATTTTCCGCCAGAGCGGCAGCCGACAAATTTAAAACCACGGCAACGCTTGATTGGCGAGGCTGAGTTTGTTCCCATACAAAATCAATATGGTGGGTTTGTCTATGCTGGTGCGACGATGGCATTTACCACCGCCTATTGGGTTTTGGGGCATTACAACCCGCAGGAAATCGCTTTTTTGGGATGTGATATGTTTTATCCCAAAACCAGTAAGACGCATTTCTATGGCACCGGCACCGCTGATCCTTTGCGCGAGGATATCACCCTGATCTCGCTTGAGGCAAAAGCTGCGCGGCTTTACGCGTTTGCGCTTGCGCAGGGCTGTGAAATCACCAACCTGTCAAAAGAGACTAGCCGCTTGATCGCGCCTCGGCGCGGCCTGTTAGAAGCGCGTCCGAAACCTTTTAAGATTGATAAGGTACAAAAAACGCATGCGCTCGCCCGCGAGCAAGAGTTGGCCTATTATGTTGCGTCAGGACGCTATTGGGAGGAGTTGGAACGCTTTGATATTGCTCAGATAAAACGCCTTGATGCGCTTTGGAGCAATGTGATCATAGAACCCAAAGCGGCCACTGCGTCTATGCGCGGTTACTGAAGCTGATAGGTATTGGGCAAGGGGCTCATTTCCAGATGCAGCTTGGTACCGGTATAGGGGTGGGCCCGCGCCAGCGCTTCATTCACCTCGATTCCCAAGCCAGATTGGGATGGCACTGCAATATGTCCGTTTTCCACGGTGATGCTGGATGAAATCAAGGTTTTATGAAACTCGGTTTCGATCTTTTCGGCAATCAAGGAATTTGGAATGGAAATGCCCAAATGAATATTCGCGGCCCATTCAATCGGGCCCGCGTAAAGATGGGGCACGAACTGAGCGTTGAATGTTTCGGCGCTAGCTGCCTTTTTGTTTCTCAAATATCCCCAGCGCGCCCTAGCGCCGGTTGCATGATGGCAGCGCTTGCGGTTCTGAGTAGGGTGGCAAATTCAGCTTTTGTGGTCAGCCGCTCTCCGGTTGCGATTAGTATGCGCAGCGCCGCTGCAACTTTTGCAAATTCAAGCAGATTGTCGGATGGAATAGGCTCTTCAAACCACATGGGTGAAAACCGTTCCAAGTTCTTTCTTAGTTGAATTGCCCCCGCGGTAGAAAATTAACCATGCGTTCCAAACAGTAAACCCGCTTTACCCCGACAGCAGCGCCAATTTTTTCACAAAACGCAACAGATCGGGATATGTCAGATTGTGAATGCATATGCCCCTCAAACTGGGTATGGGGGGCCGGCTGGATCAAATTTAACAGCGGTATAACCGCGATCTATCGAGGCCGCAGCGCTTTCGGCGATCATATCAGCATCGCTCCCAAATGCATACTACGGGTGGTGCTGTAACGAGTAAAGATAGGTATAGGCGCGTAGTTTTTCGTTGACCAAGCCCTCCAATAAGGCCCAGACGGGGCGGTCACGTTGTTTGCCTAAAAATCCCAACAGGCAATTTCCAAACCCGAAAAAGCCCTCATGACAGTTAGATCGGGGCGCTGAGTGAAGCCTGAAAAGTAGGTGTTCGAAACAAAGCCTCGATGTTTTCTGGGTTCTGATTAAAAAAGTGCCGTTCAAAAACATTTTGAATGACGGCCTACATCGCGGTCGGGCCCACGCTCGAGGCATAGGCTTCCCCCCAGACGATCAGGCCTGTATCGGTGGTGAGCGTGATCAAAATCCAATTGCCCCCATTCCGGGGCTGGCGGCGCAGTGACGATAATGTCAAGATCGGTAAGCTTTATCTTCAGCCCTCAATATCAAAGACAATCACATCGCGCCGCGCTGCGTCGGTTTTGGTGTCAGCTATGGGCTTCATTGATCTGCTCAAAGCGAAATCGCCCAGAGATCAATTCGCCGAGCTCTAAGCGGCCTTGATGGTATAAATGGATCATCCATGGAATGTCACGACTGATCACCACATTGCTCATTTTTGAGCCGATCATGCCTTGGTTGACAGCCGCCATAGTCAAGATAGCGGGCGGCCGTATCATAAACCGCACCGATGCCAACAGTCACAAAAACTGCGTCCGCGCCCCGCCCCAGTGCCTTTTTAACGGCTTGCCATGGCTTTGCCTCGCTGACCAAAAACACATCAGTTGCGCCGAATTCGCGCGCAATGTTTAATTTTTCAGGGTTCATATCAACGGCAACGATGCGCCGGGCACCGGCCAATCTTACCCCTTGGATCGCATTCAGGCTGATCCCGCCCTCGCCAATGATCACGGCGTCCTGGTCGGAGCGCAATCGCGCCGTATTGACTACCGCTCCAACACCGGTCATCATCCCACAACTCAATAACGCAGCCACATCAAACGCTAAACTATCTGCAACTTTTACGGCTTGGCTTTGATTTACCACAACTTCTTCAGCAAATGCGCCGCAGGCCATGCCTTGATGCAGTTTGTCGCCGGTGGCTGTTTTGATTGGGCCATGATTGCCATCATGATGGGTTTCGCGAACCGTAGGCGCCCCGGTGCTGCGATTTCCGCAATGCCCGTAGGCTCGGATCAGCGTTACGACCACATGGTCGCAAATGGTAAAGCCTGATGTGCTATTCCCCAAACCCGAAACAATGCCCGCGGTTTCATGCCTATAGATCGCGGGCAGCGTCCCCTCCAAGCTCCGTCAATATATGAAATATCGGAATGACAGATCGCCACAGCGCCCAATATAACTTCTATTTCGCCATTTAAGCGCGCGCGCAGCTCGATAGTTTCAAGCGTTAAATCTGTTTCGAATTCATGGCAAATAGCGGCTTTGACTAATGGCATTGAAATCTCCTCCTTGGTTGCAATGTGTCAAGCTTTTTGGCAAGTGCAAGGTGGAGTTTGTCTTTTTATTTGCCTGCAGTACTGGTATTAGGCGCAACAGTTTGCGCGTTTCGGCTCAGGAAGATAACCAGGCACAGGCCAATTAGAATCGCCGAGCAGATAAATGGAGCCCCAGGGAAATAGAACGGTGCCGTGGGTGCGGTAAAGATCGAAAAAACGAATGTCATGGTTAAAGGCGTGATCACCATTGAAATAGAATGCAAGCTGCCTAAAACGCCTTGAAGCGTGCCTTGCGTATTATTTGGGGTTGCTTGAGACATAATCGCTTGCAGGGCAGGCTGGCCGATAAACCCAAGCGATGCAACGGGGATCAAAAATAGCAACAAAATGCCACTGGTTACTAACGCCAACATAATCATCGCTAAAAGTTCAAAGCAAAACCCGATGATTACCGTTTTCGTCTCGCCAAATCTTGCAATGGTGGGTCGGACCAGCCCGCCTTGAACGATCGCAAAAAATACGCCGTAGATCGTTAGGGACACGCCGATCATGCCAGGCGACCAGTCAAACCGCTCTACAGTGAAAAACGGCCATATGGCGGCATAAACTGAGGTGGCAATGCCGTAAAGAAGGGTGACCGTTAAAAGCATACGCAAACCTGGAAAGGCCGCGATGGTTTTCAAAGCCCCAAATGGGTTGGCCCGCCGCCAATTAAAACTGTTGCGTATATTATCCGTCACGCTTTCGGGTAGGATGATAATGCCCATCACGGCGTTCAAGGTTGCTAAAGCGGCCGCAGCAAAGAACGGCGCGCGTGGCCCCCATTCGCCCAAGAATCCGCCCAAAACCGGTCCCAATACAAAGCCCATACCAAATCCGGCGCCCAGCAGGCCAAACCGCGCTGCTTTTTCCGAGGGATTTGAAATATCAGCCATATAGGCCGAGGCCGTGGGCTGCGTGGCGGATGTGATTCCCCCGATAACGCGGGCTACAAATAATAGCCAAATGGTTTGCGCAAAACCCATGGCCAGATAATAAAGCGCCATCACCAAAAGCGAGACTAGTAATATTGGCTTGCGGCCGATCTGATCTGATAAAGAGCCTAAAATAGGCCCGAAAAAAAATTGCATGGCGGCATAAATTGATGCGAGAAGCCCTCCCCATATCACCGCCTCTGCAAGGCTGGCACCTGGAAGAACATCGGTGAGCAGCGCCGGTGTAACGGGGATAATAATACCGATGCCCATTGAGTCTAGTACCACTGTCATCACCAAAAATACGATTGTGAGGCGGGTGACTTTTACGCTGCTTGCGGGGGTTTCACTCATGCGTTGACACTTTTCGTGAACCCGCGCCGCGCGGTTTTTTATACGCTGCAATGAAAGGACATCGCTTTTTGTGATCACGCAGTTTAGCGCGTGTTGCACTAATGGGCATTCTTCGCCGCGTTGAGGGGTAAGCAAAGCTTGTATCATTGGGTCGATTATCGGTTGCATAGCCAACATCTTGCAAAAACTGGAGCAGTATTTTGGCATAAACCTCAGGCTGCTCGATGCAGGGAAGATGGCCTGCCTTTTTGATCAGCTGAAACTGCGCGCTGGAGATTAAGTTGATTGTTTCGCCCACTAAATCAGGCGGCGCAGAACCATCTTCGCTGCCGGCAATCGCTGCGCTGCATCCTATATAGTCCTCACGGGGTTGGCGAAGCAGCACATTACTCCATAAGTCCAGTTGTGCTGTTGCGCGAAATTCGGGGCTGAACCAGCGCTGCATAATGGCGCTTGCAAGGGCCTTAATCTCGCCTTGCTCAACCGCTTTTATACGGTCGTGCCACAGCTGCGATGTTCCGATTTTTTCACCCGTATTCGATAACACCAAAGCATGCACCAGATCCGAACGCTTGGCGGCTAATCCTTGTGCGGTCATGCTGCCGATTGAGAGCCCTACAAAAACGCAATTTGAAACATTTAAATGATCCAATAGCACTTCTGCATCGCGGATCAAGGCACCCATGCTATAGAGGCCAGAGTGGTATTCGGACAGCCCGTGGCCGCGCTTATCATATCGGATAATTCGAAAATTTTTCGGAAGATAGGGCAGTATAGCATCCCAAAGCCTCAAATTTGTGCCCAGCGAATTTGAAAAGACCAAAGCCGGTCTGTCTGGATCACCATTTTTGCGGCAATGTAGCTTTATATGTTTGAGATCCGCATAACGCATCCAACATCATCTCCCCTGGCGCCAGTTTTTTCTTTTTTAAGCGCTTGAAATACGGGCTAACATTACTGATTGGATCATTCAATATCCGTAGCGCGTTGCAGCGGGTTTTTACCTTGCTTAGCTGCTGGGCGCGTGGCGTAATGCGTTTTGGAACATTTCCGTATCGACATTCCTCCCTGAGGCCACGGCAATCACGGGGTGCTGCGCGCGTTCAGGGGCGTTGTGTAATGCCGCTGCTAAGGCAACGCCGCTCGGCTCGAGAATAATTTTTGCCAAGCGCGCATAGGCATAGGCCAACGCCATCACTTCCAGCGCCTGTTGCTCAGAGACAATAAGCCCACGGCTGCAATATCGCTGCAAAATTGGAAATGTAAGATCGCCCGGTGTCGAGGTTACAATGGCATTACAGATGTCGTGCGCCTGCGGCGCATTATGCTGATGCGTGCCAGTTGCCAATGAGCGCGCGGTATCATCAAAACCTTTGGGCTCTACAGGAAAGACCTGCATCTGCGGTGCGGCACCGGCCAGTGCAATTGCGATGCCGCTGGTCAGCCCGCCACCGCCACAACACACAAGAACATTGGCGCGCTCTATGTTTAAAGCGGCGCATTGATCGGCAATTTTCAGCCCGGCCGTGCCTTGGCCCGCTATGACCTGCAGCTCGTCATAGGGTTTGATCAAGGTCAACCCGCGTTGGTCGGCTAATGTGGTGCCGGTCGCTTCGCGGCTTTTCTTATGCCGATCGTAAAGCTGCACTTCAGCGCCCAAGGCTTTGGTATTGTTGATCTTAATTCGCGGCGCATCCTTGGGCCTTATGATCAAGGCGGAAGTATCGTGCTGTTTGGCTGCGAGGGCCACGCCTTGCGCGTGGTTGCCCGAAGAAAATGCCAGCATGCCTTTGTGCCGCCGGGCTTCGCTCAAAGCCGAAATGGCCGCAAACGCGCCCCGATATTTGGAGCTGCCAGTATGCTGTAAACATTCAGCCTTTACCCAGACGGGACGGTCCGCGATTTCATCTAAAAAGGGCGAGTTAAGCAACGGTGTTTCGCGCGCATGGCCGCGCAGGCGCACCGCGGCAGCTTTGATAAGATCAAGATCCATTCTATCAATGTGCTCCATTTGTACAACGCGTCCAGCGATTCGGGCTCATCTAGAAAGGGAATATGCCCTCGGTTCGGGACTTTAGCCAAAATCATGTCGGGCCGATATGCCTGCATTTTTTTGACTGCTGGTATGCTTAGAAGGTCTGAATTTACACCATGAATTAAAGCCAAAGGCAGGCCGTCCAAAGCCTTAAAAAGGTGCCAAAGGTCAGGGCTGGGCATTGCAGCTTGTTACTCAATCACTGCATCGCGCAGTTTTGCATCATAGCGAAGGTCTAACCCAAGCGGGGTTTCTGCGTAGAGATTGGCCGCTTCAGCGCGCCAGTGTTCTGTGGGCACATATTCAAGCCCCGGACTATGTGCTGCGCGCATCCGCGCCGCATCTTCCAGCGTTTTTGCGGCAGGGCGGTGGTTCGAATAGGCAAAAATATCGTTCAAGCAGGTCGGCTGCAATTTTGGACCAATATTATTTAACGCCACGGGCCTGAGGCGGTTTTTGGCGATATAGGCAAGAAACATCTCAATAATAACACCCCGTGATGTTCCCAGAGTGGCACTGTGTAAGTTTTGTAATCTGCCGCCCAATCTGAACGGCCTCGACCTCGATAATCAAGCTTAATCAACTGAAACCCCGACAGATGCGGGCTGACAAAATTAAAATCATCTAAATTGCGCGTCGGGCCGGACAGGCAAAGTAAAGTTGGACCATGGCCGGTATCGGTATAAAAAAGCGACAGACCATATTAGCTGGTAAAACGGGGCATCAACTTTGCGCCAGTTTTGGTAAAGAATACAATTTATTCAGTCTATGTTTTGGCGTGTGGGGAAGCCGATCCAGCGGAATATTGTTTCGATTGACCCAGGCTGTTTCAAACCCGTATCCGGTGGCACCTGTGGCATCCCAGCCATCTGTCGAGACAAATAAAACCTCTTGTTTAGCGCAGTTGAGATGTTGTCCGATAAGATCGTAGACGCGGCTGTTTGGTTTGAAAACGCCAACGCGTTCAACCGATAAAATCGCGTCGAGATATCCGCCTAATCCTACATAAGCAACGGCTGCGTTGAACATAGCCGGTGACCCATTTGATAAAATGGCCGTTTTCATCCCCATTTCCTTCAGGCGGTTCAGTATATCGGGTACTTCTTCATAGGTTTGTAATTCCCAGTAAAGCCGCAAAAGGCGTTCGCGCCGCGCATCATTTTTTATTAAGCGACAGAGCTTTGAGGGCAAAATCAAGCCCATCTTGCGTGACTTGCCAAAAATCACAATGCTTTTGAGTGGTTGCTCTTATTTAAGTGTATCGCAGCTTTTTGTCGCGCCAGATTTCCGTAAGCTTTTGCCATTGATCTGCTAAGGCGGTATCACTACCTTCTTGCGCGGCAAGCCGGGTGGCGGCAGCGACGTCAAATAAAGTGCCATAGGCATTGAAAACAAAGGTTGTGATGGGCATATCATAATCCCTACATTCGCAATAAACTGGCATGTGTGATGTGTGGCGCCGTCTGAGAAGCCCAAAAACCTATTTCAGTTTGATCTTTATAACCTGCTTGATGATCGGCTCAGCATTTCATTGCCCATAAGAGCATCGCCGCCAAAAGGGAGGAGGCAGCTTTTTGTTACTAGATTTCCAATAGCGCCGCGCCGGCCGTCGCGCTCAACGTGCTGATGCACCACTGCACATTCTTACAAAGAGTAAATCTGGCCGATTTGATGCAGTAGATTTTTCGCGGTTTTTGATGCAGTAGATTTTTCGCGGTTAAGGTTGTATTCAAGCTGTTTATCGCGTTTCGACGATCGGTTTCATTCCGGATATATACGAGGACGATATCAATTTTAAGTGCTTTAAATAAAAATTGTCCAAAGGGCAAGCTGGGGTTCATATCCTGCGCAGATCCATAAACAGAGATGACGCCTTCGAGACGCATTACATCTGCCAAAAGCAGTGCGTTCACCCCGAATTCAAGCTCTACGGCGTGATCAATGCCTTCGCTGCATAACGCTTTGATTTCTTGTCCAAGATCTGGGCTTTATAGTCAAACACATGATCCGCGCCGGCGATCAAAACGCGTTCAAAATGCGCCGTTGAAGCCGTTGCGATAACCTACGCGCCGCCGGCTTTCGTCAGTTGAATGGCAAGATGTCCAACCGTGCCGCCTGCACTGGAAATCAATAAGATTTTTCCAGATACGGTACCGCCGCCAAGCACGCAATGCGCCGCCGTGAGGCCAGGAATTCCTAAAATTGCGTCGGTTTGCGAACTGACCCCTTTGGGTAAGGCCACTGCTTATTTTGTCGGAATCATGATAGAGCCGGCCGCGGTGCCATGAGCCCGCGCCATTGCCTGTTCCAAATCCAAACCCGTTCTCCCAGCCGCTCTTTGCGAACGCCTGCGCCAAGATCTGTGATAATACCCGTGCCGTCAGAATGCGGTGTGATCAGATAGAAGGCGGGTTTTACTACTCATGATCTGGTGGCGGCACGGGCTTTTATATTTGAGGGATTAACGCCCGAATAAGCCAGTTTGACCCGCACTTCTCACCCCGCGGGCTGGGTGGGCGCCAAGATGCCCAGCTTGAGCATATAGGGGGCAGGCCCGAACTGGCTATAGGTAATTGCACGCATCATAGCTCTTTTACGGTTTGAGTATGGTTTTTTTGCGCAAACGTATCACCACATCAACCGAAACGATTTCAGCGCCATCTGGCGCGTTTGGCAATTGCGAGATTTGCAGCTGCTCTGCGGGGGCATCGGATAAGGTTGCCGTGTCTTCCCAAAAGAAATGTGGGTGTTCATGCGTATTCGTGTCAAAGTAGCTTTTTGATCCATCTACCGTGATTTCTTGCATTAAGTCCGAATCGCAAAATGCGCCAAGCGTGTTATAAACCGTTGCAAGGGATACTTTATCGCCCGCATCTTTCACCCGCTCAAACAAGCTTTCGGCGGTCACATGGCGGTGTCCACCATCTCCCACAAGCACATCCGCAAGCGCCATACGCTGCCGAGTTGGTCGCAGTCCTGCTGAGGCGAGCCACCCGCTGGCCCTGTTATAAGAGGTTTTTGTCATCGTGTCACCCGGTCGCTAATACTGAGTATATGTTGCTTCTGGTCCGAAGTTCAATGTTTTTAATTCTGCGCAACGCGATGTTTGGCGCCAAGACTTGCAAGCCGGTTTGTCGCAATGCTACACAGGCCTCAAAATAACAAAAATATTGAGGGTTAGTATGGCGAATTTCCCAACCCAGTTTGATCGTGATGATCTGCTGAAATGTGCGCGGGGCGAGTTGTTTGGCGAAGGCAACGCGCAATTGCCTGAGCCTCCGATGTTGATGATGGATCGAATTACCGATATCTCTGAAGATGGTGGTGAGCATGGTAAAGGCCATGTGGTGGCAGAGTTTGATATAAAGCTGGACTTATGGTTTTTTGACTGCCATTTTCCAGAAAATCCGATCATGCCTGGCTGTCTGGGTCTGGACGGGTTGTGGCAACTCACCGGATTCAATCTAGGCTGGCGCGGATGGCAGGGGCGCGGATATGCTTTGGGCGTAGGCGAAGTGAAACTGACCGGGATGGTGCGGCCAGATCGTAAAATGCTGAAATATTTCGTTTCATTTTCAAAAGCCATTCAGACGCGGCGTTTGACGATGGGCGTGGCTGACGGACGCGTTGAAGCCGACGGGGAAGTCATCTATCAAGTCAAAGACATGAAAGTCGTCTTGTCTAAAACTTGATGTCATCTTGAAAACTTAAGGAGAATATCGATGCGCAGAGTTGTGGTGACCGGCATGGGCATTGTGTCGTCTGTCGGCAATAACACCCAAGAGGTGCTGGCCAGCCTGAAAGCTGGAACATCCGGGATCACGGCAAATGCAGCGATGCAAGAGCATGGGTTTCGTAGCCAAATCGCTGGCGATGTCAAGTTAGATGTTGCAGATCATGTTGATAAGCGAACTCTACGTTTTATGGGGCGCGGCGCTGCTTATGCCTATATTGCGATGCAGCAGGCCATCGAAGATACGGGGTTTACCCTTGAGGAAATTTCGCATCCGCGCGTCGGATTAGTGGCCGGGTCTGGCGGCCCCTCGACCAGCGCAATGCTAACGGCGCATCAGGTGGTGTTGAACTCCGGAGCCCCGAAACGGATCGGTCCATTTGCAGTGCCCAAATGCATGTCATCCACGATTTCGGCCAATTTGTCGACGGCGTTTAAGATCAAAGGGGTGAATTATTCGATTACATCTGCGTGCTCAACCTCGCTGCACTGTATTGGTAACGCCTCCGAGCAAATTATGCTTGGCAAGCAAGATGTGATGTTTGTGGGCGGTGGGGAAGAACTGGATTGGACCCTCTCTTGCTTGTTTGATGCGATGGGTGCGATGTCGAGCAAATATAATAAAACGCCTGAAAAAGCGTCGCGGGCCTTTGATGCCGATCGCGATGGGTTCGTGATCGGCGGCGGCGGCGGGATGCTTGTTTTAGAAGAGCTCGGTCATGCCAAAGCCCGCGGTGCAAAGATCTATGCTGAAATTACCGGATATGGCGCAACATCAGATGGTCACGACATGGTTGCCCCCTCGGGCGAGGGCGGCGAGCGGGCCATGCGGATGGCGCTTGACACTTTGCCCAAAGGTCGTGCCATCGGCTATATTAATGCGCATGGCACCTCAACCCCGGTTGGCGATGTGGGGGAAGTTGAAGCGGTGCGCCGGGTTTTTGGCGAAGGCAGCGCGCCCCCTATTTCATCGACCAAATCGATGACAGGCCACAGCCAAGGCGCTACGGGCGCGCAAGAAGCGATTTATTGCTTACTGGCTTTAGAGCATGATTTTTTAATCCCATCAATCAATGTGGATAGCTTAGATCCCGCGATCCATGCGGGCGAAATCGTGACCGATCTGGTTGAAAATGCAGGTCTGGATTCGGTGATGACCAACTCTTTTGGCTTTGGTGGCACCAATGGATCAATGATCATGAGCAAATATTACGGGTGATAAAATGTCAGATCTGCTAAAGGGAAAACGTGGCCTGATCATGGGCGTTGCCAATCAGCGCTCGATCGCTTGGGGCATCGCTAAAGCGATGGCGGATGCGGGCGCAGAGCTGGCCTTTACCTATCAAGGAGAGGGCTTTGTCAAACGCATCGCGCCGCTTGCCGCAAGCGTTGGCAGCGATTTCATGGTGGATGTTGATGTGACCGATGATCAATCGCTGGATCGCGCCTTTGCCGCAATTGAAGCGCACTGGGGCAAGCTTGACTTTGTGGTGCATGCTATTGCCTTTTCCGATAAAAACGAATTGACGGGCCGGTTTATCAATACCTCGCGCGAGAATTTTAAGAACTCGCTGGATATTTCTGCCTATTCCTTCATAGAAGTAGCCCGGCGGGCGCATTCGCTGATGCAGGATAAAGGCGGTTCTTTGCTGACCCTGACCTATCAAGGCTCTAACCGTGTTACGCCATTTTATAATGTGATGGGCGTGGCCAAAGCCGCACTGGAAGCCAGCACACGGTATCTTGCGAATGATCTGGGCCCGGATGGTATTCGGGTGAACGCGATATCCCCCGGTCCGATGAAAACTTTAGCCGGCGCCGCAATCGGTGGGGCGCGCAAAACCTATAAATTTACCGATGGCAATGCTCCGCTTGGCTCGAATGCAACTTTAGAGGCGGTGGGCGGTACGGCGGTGTATCTGGCCTCGGATGCGGGCGCCTGCACAACGGGCGAGATCATACGCGTCGATGGTGGATTCCACGTGCTTGGGATGCCGCAACCGGAAAACCTGTAGCCGCCGCAGCGCTTAAAACAGGGATATCGTGGCGAAACCGTCCTAATTTTTTAGGGTTGCGTTATTTTTCCCTGCGCTTCACAGAAAGTGCGAGAACAGCACATTGCAAAAGCGCCTAAAATCAGTGTATTTGCTGTCTCTATTCCAAGGTTAGAGGGCTAAGCAATGAGCGCGGCAAAGAAACTATTCGTTAAAACCTACGGTTGTCAGATGAATGTCTACGATAGCGAGCGTATGGTAGAGGCCTTGGGCCACTCTGGCTATGTTGAGACTGAAACGCCAGAAGATGCGGATATGATCTTGCTGAATACCTGCCATATTCGCGAGAAAGCTGCGGAAAAAGTCTATTCGGAGCTTGGTCGTTTTAAACCGTTGAAAGATGAAAGGCCAGATTTGAAAATAGGCGTGGCGGGATGCGTGGCGCAGGCGGAAGGCGAAGAAATCATGCGGCGCCAGCCAATAGTGGATTTGGTGGTTGGGCCGCAAAGCTATCACAATTTGGCTGCATTGGAAGCCCAAGCGGGGCAGAGCAGCAAAGCGATTGATATCGAATTTCCACCAGAGGATAAGTTTGAAGTACTGAAAGGGCGGCCCAAAACCCGCCGCGCGCCTGCCGCGTTTCTGACTGTGCAAGAGGGCTGTGATAAGTTCTGTGCCTTTTGCGTGGTGCCCTATACCCGCGGTGCCGAAGTCTCTCGCCCAGCGGCGCGGATCTTGCGCGAAGCTCAAGAACTGGTTGAGCGCGGGGTGCGCGAAATCACATTATTAGGCCAAAATGTGAACGCTTATCATGGCGAAGGTGTTGAAGGTGCCAGCTGGAGTTTGGCACGGTTGATTTGGGCCTTGGATAAAATCGATGGATTGGAGCGTATCCGCTTTACCACCAGCCACCCAAATGACATGAGCGATGCGCTGATTGAAGCGCATGCAGATTGCCGAAAACTGATGCCCTATTTGCATCTTCCGGTCCAATCAGGCTCGGATAAAATTTTGAAACGAATGAACCGGGCTCATACCGCTGAAAGTTACTTGTGGGTGATTGAAAAGCTCCGTAAAGCGCGCCCTGATATTTTACTCTCGGGTGATTTTATCGTCGGGTTTCCCGAAGAAACCGAAGAAGACTTTCAAGCCACGATAGATTTAGTGCGGACCGTCGAATACGGGCAGGCCTATTCTTTCAAATATTCCACTCGCCCGGGAACGCCCGCCGCAGAACGCCCACAAGTAGAAGAAGCTGTTAAAACAGAGCGTTTGCATCGCTTGCAATACCTGCTCTGGTCGCAACAGCGCAGCTTACAAAAACGCATGGTGGGGCACGAAGTGTCGGTACTGTTTGAAAAACCGGGTCGCGATGCAGGGCAAATGGTTGGTAAATCAGAGCATCTGCATGCCGTCCACGCTTATGCGCCGGACGTTGCGATAGGCGAGTTGCGCCAGGTGCGGATCGTAGAAAGTCTGACCAATTCTTTAACCGGTGAATTGCTGTGATCGGCCATGCGCGGCGCTGACAAAGGGCGTGTTTAACTTTTTGCTGCCCAACTTGATCGTTCTGTCGGCGGTATATCCCCTATTTGTGGTTTTATTTGATTGCAAAGCGCTAGATCGTTTGCGTTCCAAAGCCGCTCTTGGCAGGGTTTAAATAGTTATTTAGGAGTAATATGTGGCGTCAGGATTGTTTTCTCCCCCGACCGAAGGCGGACAACCGTTGCAAAGCCTTATAGAATTTCCTGATAATCGATTGCTGATCGACCTCTGCGGTGAATTTGACAGAAATCTAGCGGATATCGAACAGAAAATGGCTGTGCAGATAATTCGCCGCGGTAATGAACTGGTTGTTTTCGGGGAAGAGAAAGCGCGCGCAAATGCGCTGTCTGTTCTGCGGGGACTCTATCAGCGGCTAGAGGGTGGTCGCAGCGTTGACTCGGGAGATGTTGACCGTGAAATCCGTATGAGTGATGGGTTGGTGGCGGGCATTGAAGCGAAAGAACTGCCGCAAATGGAACTTTTTACGGGTGCAAAGCTTGAGATCAAAACCCGTAAAAAACCCGTAGAACCAAGGACGGCGGCGCAAAAAGCTTATGTTGAGTCTCTGATGAAAAATGAATTGGCGTTCGGGATTGGGCCGGCGGGAACCGGGAAAACTTATCTCGCGGTGGCAGTGGCGGTAACAAAGTTTATTTCAGGTGAAGTGGATCGCATTGTGTTGAGCCGCCCCGCTGTTGAAGCCGGGGAGAAGCTTGGATATTTACCGGGGGATATGAAGGATAAAGTCGATCCTTATATGCAGCCGCTTTATGATGCGTTGAATGATTTCTTGCCCTGCAAGCAATTGGCTAAGCTGATCGAAGAAAAACGCATTGAAATCGCGCCGCTAGCCTTTATGCGCGGGCGCACGCTCGCCCATTCTTTTGTGGTTTTGGACGAAGCGCAAAACACCAGCGTTATGCAGATGAAAATGTTTTTAACGCGTCTTGGAGAAGGGTCTCGGATGGTGATCAACGGGGACCGCTCGCAAGTGGATTTGCCGTGCGGCGTCACATCAGGCTTGGCCGATGCTGAGCGTTTGTTGAGGCACATCCAGAAGATCAGCTTTAATTATTTTTCCTCCAAAGATGTGGTCCGGCATCCCTTGGTGGCAGCGATTATTGATGCATATGATCAAGATCCGGAAGCTGCACAGAAGCCACAGCGGCGCGCTGGAGCGGATCGCCCTTCATGAGCGTTGAGGTTTTGATCGAGGATTGTCGCTGGCAGCGGGTAGAACTTGAACATTTGAGCGCGAAGGCTTTGCGGGCGGTGCTGGCGCATTTCAACTTAAGGGCAGAACAGTTTGAGGTTGATATTTTGGCCTGTGATGATGTACGCGTTGCCCAGCTCAACGGTGATTTTCGAGAAACCGAAAAAGCAACAAACGTCTTAAGCTGGCCCAGCCAAGAACGCACAGCACTGGAAGATGGCGAAGATCCAAACTCGATTGATCAAAGGGTCAATGATCCAAGCCTGGGGGATATTGCATTGTCTTATCCAACCTGCCGGGCCGAGGCAGATGCGGCGGGCTTGGTATTCTCCGATCACATTCTGCATTTATTGGTTCATTCGATGCTGCATTTGCTCGGATATGATCATAAGCGTGACTTAGATGCCACGCTTATGGAGAGTTTAGAAATTGAAATACTTGGCAAACTGGGTGTGAATAACCCATATACAAAAAGAGACTAGGCGCGGATGCTTTTTTGAAAGAGAGTTATGGACGATAGCGACGGATCTGCTAGGGCGGCGCAAAGCGCGCAGCCTTTAAGGCAAGACACAAGTTTTTGGGATTGGTTTAGATTTGGCCGTAGTGATTGCGAAAGCGCGTCAAATGAGCCGGCCAGCGCCTCCCAAACGCAAAGCCTAATCCGTCAGCCCGATCATATCGGCATGATGAATTTGCGCCGCAAACGCGTAGAGGATGTGGCGATCCCCAAAGCCGAGATTGTTTCGGTGTCGGACACCATTTCTCGTGATGATCTTGCAGCAGTGTTTCGCGATAGCGGTTTGACCAGATTGCCCGTTTACAGCGGCACTTTGGACACTCCGATCGGGATGGCGCATCTAAAAGATTTCGCGCTGAAATATGGATTTGATGCGCTTTCGGACGAGTTTGAGTTGGCGCCAATGCTACGACCGCTTCTATACGTGCCTTTATCGATGCCCATTGGCGTTTTACTGACTAAAATGCAAACCGAGCGGCGCCATATGGCTTTGGTGATCGATGAGTATGGTGGGGTTGACGGGTTGGTAACGATCGAGGATCTGATCGAACAGATCATTGGTGATATTGAAGATGAACATGATCTGGAAGAAGATAGATTTTGGACCTTGTTGAAACCGGGATATTACTTGGCTTTGGCCAAAACACCGATGGAAGATTTCTGTGCGGAAACTGGGTTTGATCTAACCAGTGATGATACAATCGACGGCGAAGAGATCGAAACGCTCGGTGGGCTGGTATTTATGTTAGCGGGTCGGGTCCCAGCGCGTGGAGAAGTTATTTTGCACCCGCAAGGCGTAGAGTTTGAAATTTTTGACGCGGATCCGCGCCGGATTAAACGCTTGCGGGTGCGTTTGTCAAATGTGGCTCAAGCCGCAGAATGATCCTGCAATGAGGCTGGTAAGCAGGCTTTCTGGGCGGGGGGTTGTGATGGTCTTTCTTTTGGGGGTTGGGCTGGCGCTTGGTCAACCGCCTGTGTCTCTTTGGCCGCTTGCTCTGCTGTCTTTACTTGCCGTTTTTTGGCTGGAAACGCATCAATCTTTAAATGCTTCGCTGCGGCAGGCCTTTGGCCGCGGCTGGTCTCTGGGCATGGGATATTTCACCGTTTCGATGCATTGGATCGTAGAGCCATTTCTGGTGGACAGCGCGGCGCATGGTTGGATGGCTCCGTTTGCTCTTCTTCTGTTTGCCGGTGGGTTGTCGGTTTTCTGGGGTTGTGCTTTCGCGCTGGCGCTGCGGCTGCAAACGCCATTTGGACTGGCATTTGCGCTTGGGTTTTTCGAGTTGGCGCGCGGATATGTGTTGACGGGATTTCCATGGGGGGCTTTGGGATATATTTGGGCCGACACGCCCGTTGCGCAAAGCGCCGCTTGGATCGGGCTTTATGGACTGAGCGTGATCACCATATTTTGGGCGGCATGCGTTCATTGGCTGTTTTTACGAAAACGGAATTTCTTGATGGTTTTGATTTTGGTTGGGGTTTGGTTGGCGGTTTGGATCGGGGGAGATATGCGCCTGACGACGCAAAAAGCTGATTTAACGGAGCAAACGGTTCGATTGGTGCAACCTAACGCCCCGCAACATCAAAAATGGGATCCAGCTTTTGTCCGATTGTTTTTTGAGCGCTCTCTTGAGTTTACGGCTGCAGAGCTGTCTGTCGATCTTGTGGTTTGGCCAGAAAGCGCTCTGCCGGTAAGCTTTGAAAATGCCGAAGCTTTGATCGAACAAATAGCATTAGCAGCGGATGGCACAGCTTTGCTGTTGGGAGCGTTGCGTGTTGAAAATGAAAAAATACTAAATTCAATTCTATACATTGATCAAACTGGTGTTGCCGAAGTGGTTTATGACAAACATCATTTGGTGCCGTTTGGAGAATACCTGCCCTTTGAGCGTTTGCTGGGCCGGCTCGGGCTTGGGTTTACATCTGATTTATTCGGAACCGGCTTTGCCGCCGGCGAGGGTCCGAAACGTATAAATATAGCGCCATTGGGGCCAATTGTGCCTTTGATTTGTTATGAGGCCGTGTTCCCGCAAGATGTCTCTTTCGCGTCACAAGAAGCGGCAGTTTTGCTGCAATTGACCAATGATGCCTGGTTTGGCCGCTTTGCCGGGCCACAGCAGCATTTGGCGCAAGCGAAAATGCGCAGCATTGAACAGGGTTTGCCGATGATTAGAGTGGCCAATACGGGTATTTCTGCAATGATAGACCCTTATGGCCGCAGCCTTAAACAGCTGGGTCTGAATACAGCGGGTTTTATCGATGCACAGGTGCCGCAGCCCGTGCCGGCTACTCTTTATCGCCGCTTTGAAATTTGGACGGTTTTTGCGCTCTTGCTTGCCATCCTCGCGCTCAGTTTGATCTGCCGCCGTCAAATCATCAATTGAACTTTCTGGGGCGTTTCAATACCACCGTGAAATGCGTCACAACGGCTTCCTGACGTGGCGGATTTTTCAAACCGGAGCGATTTCATGACAAGACAAGACTATATTTTTACCTCTGAATCTGTGTCAGAGGGGCATCCTGATAAGGTGTGTGACCGTATCTCAGACGCGGTTTTAGACGCTTTTATCGACGAAGAGCCTGAGGCCCGGGTTGCTTGTGAAACCTTTGCCACCACCAATCGGGTGGTGATCGGCGGCGAGGTTGGTCTGTCAGATGCCAAAAAGCTTAAAGATTATATGGGGCGCATCGATCAAATCGCACGCGCCTGCATAAAAGATATTGGTTATGAGCAAAAAAAGTTTCATCATGAGACAGTTGAGATCACTAACCTGTTACATGAACAATCCGCGCATATCGCACAGGGCGTCGATGCGTCTGAAAATAAAGATGAAGGCGCCGGCGATCAGGGGATCATGTTTGGCTATGCAACCACCGAAACCGATGCATTAATGCCGGCACCGATCCAGTATAGCCATGCCATTCTACGCCGCTTGGCCGAAGCGCGTAAAAATGGCAGTGCCGCAAGCTTAGGGCCAGATGCGAAATCGCAGCTCTCGGTATGCTATCAAAGTGGCAAACCTGTTGGAGTCAGCTCGATTGTGCTCTCAACGCAGCATTTGGACGTCCAAATGACCTCTGAAGATGTGCGCGCCGTTGTTGAGCCGTATATCCGTGAAACACTGCCAGATGGTTGGATTGATCTTGATACGCATTGGCATGTGAACCCGACAGGTAAGTTTGTGATCGGTGGGCCGGATGGGGATGCGGGCCTGACTGGGCGCAAGATTATTGTGGATACATATGGCGGCGCCGCGCCGCATGGTGGCGGCGCGTTTTCGGGTAAAGACCCCACAAAAGTGGATCGCTCGGCCGCTTATGCAGCGCGCTATCTAGCAAAAAATGTTGTAGCTGCCGGCTTAGCCGAACGCTGCACAATCCAGCTTTCCTATGCGATTGGAGTTGCGGAGCCTTTGTCGATTTATGCCGATACATTTGGCACGGGCGCGGTTGATGCTGCGGCCATCGAACAGGCGATTGCTGCCTGTATGAATTTGACCCCACAGGGCATTCGCCAGCATTTAGCGTTGAATAAACCCATCTATCAACGCACTGCGGCGTATGGACATTTTGGCCGCCCGCCCGAGGCGGATGGTGGGTTCAGCTGGGAGCGCACAGATTTAGTGGATGCGCTTCACGATGTGCTGAAATAGCTTGGCAAAAACAAGCGTCAAAAAATAGAAAACTGTCCCAAATCAAGGACAGTTTTTTTCTTTTAAAAACAATGGATTATCCAAGCGCGCCCATATCAAAATTCAGATGTTTGGCCACGGTAAAGATATCTTTATCTCCGCGCCCGCACATATTCATACAAATGATATGGTCTTTGGGCAACTCTGGCGCAATTTTAATCACATGAGCCAGCGCGTGGCTTGGCTCTAGGGCGGGAATGATTCCCTCAAGGGCGCAGCACAGTTGAAAGGCTTCAAGCGCTTCTGCATCTGTAATAGCCACATATTTTGCACGGCCGATTTCATGCAGCCAAGAATGCTCGGGGCCGATCCCGGGATAATCCAAGCCCGCCGAGATCGAAAACCCTTCGAGGATTTGACCATCATCATCCTGCAAAAGATAGGTGCGGTTGCCGTGGAGCACGCCCGGGCGCCCTCCGGTGAGCGAGGCGCAATGTTCCATTTTTTGGTTTACGCCCTTTCCGCCAGCCTCAACGCCGATAATACTCACATTTTTATCGTCTAAAAACGGAAAAAAAAGGCCCATCGCGTTCGAGCCGCCGCCAATCGCAGCAATGATGGTATCGGGCAAGCGGCATTCGGCAGCCTGCATTTGGTCTTTGGTTTCCTTGCCGATAATGGCTTGAAAATCGCGAACCATGGCGGGATAGGGATGCGGCCCGGCAACGGTACCGATGCAGTAAAACGTATCGCGCACATTGGTCACCCAATCTCGCAACGCATCGTTCATGGCATCTTTTAAAGTACCGCGTCCCGAGGTGACGGGTACAACTTCGGCGCCTAAAAGTCGCATACGAAACATGTTTGACGCTTGTCTTTCTACGTCATGCGCGCCCATATAGACCACGCATTTCAAATTAAATTTTGCGCAAACCGTTGCTGTGGCAACGCCATGTTGACCGGCTCCGGTTTCCGCGATGATGCGCGTTTTACCCATTCGGCGCGCCAATATGATTTGTCCCAACACGTTGTTAATCTTATGCGCGCCGGTATGGTTGAGCTCGTCGCGTTTCATATAGATTTTGGCGCCGCCAAGATACTCAGTTAATCGTTCAGAAAAATAAAGCGGGCTGGGCCGGCCGACATAATTCGTCCAAAGATCATTCATTTCGGCCCAGAAGCTGTCATCGGTTTTAGCAATGTTATATTGCTCTTCCAATTCCAAAATCAGTGGCATCAATGTTTCTGAAACGAACCTGCCGCCAAATTGACCAAATCGGCCCTTTTCATCTGGTCCGGTCATGAAACTGTTAAAAAAATCGTTTGGCATACGTCTCTCCAAAAATCGAATTTTGCAATATCTAGTTTTGTAACCTCGGCGGGTAAATAGAGTTCATCATATAAAGGCGAAAGAGTGATGTTTTGCCTCAGAGGCGGGCCTGGGCTACGAAGTTGCGCATTTTATCCATGTCTTTGAGGCCCGGAGCGCTTTCTACACCAGAGGAGACATCAATTTGCTGCGCCTGGGTCACCCGTACAGCTTGATTCACATTATCAGGTGTCAACCCACCTGCGAGCATCCAAGGTATTTTCCAGGTGTGATTTTCAAGAAGTTGCCAGTCAAAGGCTAACCCGTTTCCCCCCGGCAATTTGGCCCCCGGGGCGGGTTTTGCATCGATCAGCAATTTATCACAAATTTCAGCGTATCTATCAATTTCGCGCAAGTCTTGAGCCGTTGCGACCCCTAGCGCTTTCATAACCGGCAAGCCCGTACTTTGCTTGATTTGCTGAACGCGCTGTGGCTGTTCGGCGCCATGCAACTGTAGAATATCGATGGGGACCTGAGATAACATTTCCTCTAGAAACGCATTTTGGGGGTTCACAACCAAGGCTATTTTAGCGAAGCCTGAGGGCGCTGCCAAGGCCACCTTGCGGGCTTGTGCAAAGCTTAAATGGCGGGGTGATTTCTCGTAAAATACCAAACCCCCGTAAGTTGCTCCGGCTTGTGCTGCGTTGTTTATGGCTTCGGGGCTGGTAAGGCCACAAACTTTCACCCGCGTTGGGCTTTGGACCATGCTCAGCTTACCTCGTCAATCAAAGTCAAAACATCGTCTTGATCTGCGTATTTTTCTTGTTTGAACTTTTTCAGCTCGCGTTCAGCCCGTCGCAAGGCTTTTCCTTTAGCGGCAGCCTCCGATCGCAATTTATATTCTCGCAACCATTCCCATATGAAACCGATGAAAACCCCAAAGATAATGCCCAAGAAAAATACAATAAAAACGGGCAATGTGATTGACCAATTGATCCCGATCAAATTTGCAAGATCAGGTGGCAGGAAGGCAAGTTTAGCAGGTGCTTTATTCGCCACTGCGACGATAATAAGAACAAGCGCCAGGCTTATAAGAAAGGCATAGTGCAGGTATTTCATGGCTTATATTTTCTCGTTCAGACGATCGCGCAGTAATTTGCCAGTCTTAAAGAACGGTACATGCTTTTCCTCAACATCCACTGAGGCTCCGGTGCGCGGGTTGCGACTCACGCGTGCATCCCGGCGTTTGACAGAAAACGCACCGAAGCCGCGCAGTTCCACCCGATGGCCACTCGCCATTGCATTGGTAATTTCATCAAATACAGTATTAACAATTCGCTCAACATCGCGTTGGTACAAATGCGGATTTTGGTCCGTTATGATCTGTATTAGTTCCGATCTAATCACGTGGCCTCCCCCTTATATTTCAATTTTAATGTTTTTAGGTTACAAAATAATCATTATGTTTGGAAACGCTTTGTTTTTCTATGGCGCAAAATTATTCTCTTTTTTGAGGTATTTAACGATAGTGACCCGTTTTTGTTTTTGCTTGGTCCATTTTTAAGCGCGAAGAGAGAGATGTCTTAGAGTTTACGTCAAAACGGACGAATCGTTTTTAATCAGCGCATAAAAACCCCCGCGCTCTAATAGGAGTGCGGGGGCTCTATCAATTTATGTGGTAAAGCTTATTCGTCGCCTTTGAGCGCTGCGCCCAAAATATCACCCAATGAGGCACCAGAATCTGACGATCCATATTGCTCCACAGCTTCTTTTTCTTCGGCAATTTCACGGGCTTTGATCGATAGACCAAGCTTGCGTGTTTTGCTGTCAATATTGGTGACGCGCACGTCGACCTTATTGCCAGCTGAAAAGCGTTCGGGGCGCTGTTCTGCACGGTCACGGCTTAGGTCTGAACGGCGAATAAAGGCTTTTGCACCTTCGTACTCCACTTCAATTCCACCATCTTCGATTGAGGTAATTTCAACGGTGATGATCGAACCGCGCTTTACGCTGCCCGTGGCTTCAGCAAATTTATCTCTGCCCAAGGCTTTGATCGACAGGCTGATGCGCTCTTTTTCAATATCCACTTCAGACACCACGGCCTGGACAAGGTCACCCTTGCGGAAGTTTTGGATCGCTTCTTCACCGCGTTCATCCCAAGAAATATCACTGAGATGAACCATGCCATCAATATCACCGTCCAACCCGACAAATAGGCCAAATTCAGTGATATTTTTAATTTCCCCTTCAACTTGCGTGCCTTCTGGATTGCTTTCATTGAAGACTTCCCAAGGATTACGCTGTGTCTGCTTGAGTCCCAAAGAGACGCGGCGCTTTGTACCATCGATCTCAAGAACCATAACTTTTACTTCTTGGCTGGTTGAAACGATTTTGCCAGGATGCACATTTTTCTTTGTCCATGACATTTCGGAGACGTGAACCAAACCTTCGACACCGGCTTCTAGCTCAACAAAGGCACCGTAATCTGTGATATTTGTCACCACACCTTGATGCATGGATTCCAGCGGATAGCTGGCGGCCACACGATCCCAAGGATCTTCTTGCAATTGCTTCATGCCGAGGCTGATACGATGCGTGTCTTTGTTGATTTTGATCACCTGCACGTTGATCGCTTCGCCAATCGTCAAGATTTCGGAAGGGTGGTTTACCCGGCGCCATGCCATATCGGTCACGTGTAATAGACCATCAACGCCGCCCAGATCTACAAAGGCGCCATATTCTGTGATGTTCTTCACAACGCCTTCTAACGACATACCTTCGGCTAGGTTGCCGATCACTTCTGCGCGCTGTTCGGCACGGCTTTCTTCCAGGATCGCGCGACGAGATACAACGATATTGCCTCGACGCCTGTCCATTTTCAAGATTTGGAAAGGTTGCTTCAGCCCCATCAATGGGCCTGCATCGCGCACGGGGCGCACATCCACCTGTGAACCGGGCAAGAACGCAACCGCGCCGCCCAATTCAACCGTAAAGCCACCTTTAACACGTCCGAAGATCGCACCGTCAACCCGCGCTTCATTGGTATAGGCTTTTTCAAGGCGATCCCAAGCTTCTTCGCGCCGCGCCATTTCACGGCTGATAACCGCTTCCCCTTTGGTGTTCTCGACCTGCCGCAAGAAGACTTCAACTTCTTCTCCAACGACAACTTCAGCCTCTTCACCCGGGTTTGCAAATTCTTTTAATTCAACGCGGCCTTCCATTTTATAACCAACGTCGATGATGGCATGGCCTGCTTCGATCGAGATGACTTTGCCTTTGACAACTGAGCCCTCTTGGGGTGTGTCAATTTCGAAGCTTTCATTCAGGAGGGCTTCGAATTCCTCCATAGATGTATTTTGAGCCATGAGGTCTCAGATTCCTTTAATGGTTTTTTCTGGCCGCGCGGTTGTCTCCGCCGGTCTTGGGGTTCATTGGCTGATCAGGTTTTCCCAAAACGCAAAGGGGACGGGTGGCCCGACTCTGCTCGATCTTTAGCGTTTTGCGGAAAATTTATCGTCACAACGATCGCGTTGGTAGGCTAATTTCTCCAAGCTGACAAGGTATAAATCCCGATAATCTCAGGATTGTTACGCCTCGTCTTGCCGGATTTTGGAGATATAAGTGATTGCGTTTAAACAAGCTTGTTCAATCGTTAGATCGCTGGTGTCTAAATTATGGGCTTCAGCGGCGGCTTGCAACGGCGCCGAGGCGCGGGTTTTATCGCGCGCATCACGCTCTAATACGGCCCTTAGAACATCGGTATATTGCGTAGTCTTGTCGCTGCTCTTCAGTTCAGCAAAGCGGCGTTGGGCGCGTATCTCTGCTCGTGCTGTGATAAATAATTTTGCCTCGGCGTTAGGACAAATCACCGTTCCGATATCGCGACCATCCAGAACTGCGCCGCCGGGCGCACGGGCAAAGCTTTTTTGAAATTCGCTCAAAGCCTGTCTTATGTCGGGTATCGCGGCCAGCTTGCTGGCAGCCTCGGCGACCTTGGCGCTGCGCTGCGCGGCAGTATCGATGGTGCTCAGGTCTAGATTGTGAGCCGCTGCAAGGGGATCCTGGCCCTGAAGATGCAGCCATCCCACGGCGCGGTAGAGTAATCCAGTGTCTAAATAAGTAAACCCAAAATGCTGCGCAACGGCTTGCGAGATTGTGCCTTTGCCAGCTGCTGCTGGTCCATCAATTGCAACTGTAAAAGCCACTTTAATTCCTAGCTTTCTTAGCTGTGTTCAAGCCGCGCGCCAAGCATACCCATCAGACTTTTGAAAATTGGGAAAGAGGTGGCGATGGGGCTGCCATCATCTATGGAGACAGGGTTTTTGCTGGCCATTCCCAAGATCAAAAACGACATCGCGATTCGGTGATCAAGATGGCTGGCGCAGGTGCCGCCGCCGGGCACAGATTGGGCGCCGCATCCCGATACAATCCACCAATCCAGACCATCCTCTACGGTGACGCCATTCGCGCGCAGGCCCGTTGCCATAGCATCAATCCGGTCGCTTTCTTTAACCCGAAGTTCTTTCATGCCGCGCATCACGGTATCGCCCTGCGCATAGGCAGCAACAACGGACAGAATGGGATATTCATCAATCATGCTGACGGCGCGCGCGGGTGGTACTTCAATGCCCCGCATACTTGGAGAGAACCGCGCCCGCAGATCGGCGACAGGTTCGCTGCCTTCTAGCCGCTCATTTTCGTATTCAATATCGGCTCCCATTTCGCGCAGCGTGGTGAACAACCCAGAGCGGGTTGGGTTCAGGCCAATATTTGGTACTAATACATCCGAGCCTTCGGTGATCAGGGCTGCGCAAACTGGAAAGGCTGCCGAGCTTGGATCGCATGGCACAGTGATGTCTTGAGGTTGCAATTCTGACTGCCCCATCAGAGTGATCTCGCGGCCTGCATCGGTAATCTGAACGCTTATTTCAGCGCCAAACCTGCGCAACATTCGTTCGGTGTGATCGCGCGTGGCTTCTTGTTCGATAACCACGGTTTTCCCCGGGGTGTTAAGACCTGCAAATAAAACCGCCGATTTCACCTGCGCTGATGGAACGGGCACTTCGTAGCGCACGGATGTGGGGTTTTCGGCGCCAATGATGGTCATTGGTAAACGACCGCCGCTGCGGCCATAGGTTTGTGCGCCAAATAGCGCCAAAGGATCACTTACGCGGGCCATTGGGCGCTTGTTTAAACTGGCATCGCCGGTGAAGGTTGCACTGATTGGATGCGTTGCCATTGCTCCCATGATCAAGCGCACGCCGGTTCCTGAATTGCCACAATCGATGACGGTATCTGGTTCGCAAAAGCCCCCCACGCCCACGCCATCAACGCTCCAATTGCCCGGAGCATGCTGGGTCAAGGTTGCGCCAAATGCGCGCATGGCCTTGGCCGTATCCAATACGTCATCGCCCTCGAGCAAGCCTTTAATAGTGGTGGTGCCAACGCTGAGCGCTCCTAAGATTAGGGAGCGATGCGAAATTGATTTATCACCGGGCACATGCGCCTCTCCGGTTAAGGGGCCGGATTTGGAAGCGATCATCGGGCGTACAACAGCGTGAGAGGACATGTCTTGGTTCCTTACATTTTCCATAGCAGAATATCCTAAGCGACTGCCAGCGTCTACGAGATTTTTATCAGGATGGTTGGATTTTAAGCTCGCTTAAAGGCGATGAAACGTTAAATAATGCGGCTTTCGGCCCTCACGCAGGGCTTTTTGTTCATAGCGGGTTGAAATCCAATCCGGCCAGGCCGGGTTGTGGCCTTTGGGATCTTGGTTCTGATAGCCAAAGCCCTGTTTGGGCACTTCCAATAGAGTTTGGCGCACATAATCGACAATATCCGTTGCCACGCGAAACTCGGCCCCCGGTTTTAACACCCGTGCCAGCGGGGCCAGATGCTCGGGCGTTACGAAACGGCGGCGGTGGTGGCGGCGTTTTGGCCAAGGGTCGGGATAAAGCAAAAACGCTTTGGAGATTGAGGCTGGGGGCAACACATCAAAGAGATGCCGTGCATCGCCCGGATAAATCCGAATATTTTGCGCCTCTGCCTGGCGAATTTTTTGTAGCAGCATTGCCACCCCGTTGATATAAGGCTCAGATCCGATCAATCCGGTTTCGGGGTTTTGCACGGCCTGATGCACCAGATGCTCGCCGCCCCCAAAACCAATTTCAAGCCAGACCTCATTAGCGTTGAACAATTCGGCCAAGTCCAGCGCAGTGCGATCAGGATTATCGGTCCAACTGACCGGGCCCAGAGAAAGCTGCGCAAGGTCGCTTTCCAGCGCTTCTTCTTGGCCAGGGCGCAACGTTTTGCCTTTAAGACGCCCATAAAAATTGCGCCAGGGCGCGCCTGTTGAATGCTGGTCTGCCGTCATCAAACCCCTAGATTACTGTCCCAACTCGTCAAGACGTGCCAAAGCAGCTTTTAATTGGTCCTCCTCCTTTTCACGCAAGGCAAAATTCTCACGGGTTTTCTCAACTACCTCAGGCGGTGCGCTTTGAATAAATTTTGGATTATTTAGTCGCCCCTTCAACCCCTCCAGTTCTTTGGCAAGTTTTTCAAGCGCGGCATTGAGGCGCGCTGTTTCTGCGCTGATATCGATCAGATCGGTCAGAGGCAGCCCAAAATCTCCACCGGATACGGAAATATTGGCGCATCCTTTGGGAAATGTATTAACAGCGCTTAGAGTTTCGATCCGCGCCAAGCGCATGATCAGGGCTTGATTTCGATCCCAAGCGTCTTGACCTGCTGCGTCAAGCGCGCTGACCAGCAGAGTGACTTCGGCGCTCGCAGGTACGCGCATTTGCGCGCGCACAGACCGAATTTCTTCGATCAAGCCAATCACCCAATTCATCTCTTTATCAGCTGCGGAATCTATAAGCGTGCTGCCATAGCTGGGCCAGTCAGTATGGATCAGCGTTGTCTCGCGTTTGCTTAAACTGCCCCAAAGTTCTTCGGTGATGAAGGGCATGATGGGGTGAAGCAAAATCAGGCATTGGTCCATCACCCAGGCCATTGTGGCCTGCGTTTCTGCGCGCGCAGCCTCATCCTCACCGGATAAGAGCGGTTTGGAAAATTCAACGTACCAATCGCAGACTTTGCCCCAGACAAAGGCGTAAAGTAGGTGCGCCGCATCGTTAAAGCGATAGGCGCTTAGCGCTGCATCGACCGCTTCACGCACTTTGGCGGTTTCGCCAACAATCCATTTGTTCAGTGTTTGTTGAAGCTGCGCTGGTAATTGGCTTTTGCCCGCCGGGTCCAGAGTTGCATAAACTTCATTCATCTCCGCAAACCGCGCCGCGTTCCAAAGTTTTGTGCCAAAATTTCGATAGCCGGCGATGCGCTGAGTGCTGAGCTTTAAATCGCGCCCCATTGCAGCCATTGCGGTTAAAGTAAAGCGCACAGCATCGGCGCCATAAGCATCGATGAGTTCCAAGGGATCCAAGACATTGCCCAAAGATTTAGACATTTTCTTACCTCTTTCATCGCGCACCAATGCATGCACATAGACGGTGCTAAAAGGTTTTTCGCCCATCACCGCATATTGCATCATCATCATGCGGGCGACCCAGAAAAAGATAATATCAAAGCCTGTGATCAAGACGCTTGTGGGGAAGTATTTTTGCAGTGCTTCGGTGTTTTCGGGCCAGCCTAAGGTGCCAATGGGCCACAGCCCAGATGAGAACCACGTGTCCAACACATCTGGATCGCGGGTTAAGGGCACATCTGGCCCCGCCTGCGCTTGTGCTTCGGCCTGCGTGGTGGCGCAATATTGATTGCCATCGGCGTCAAACCACACGGGTATTTGGTGCCCCCACCAAAGTTGGCGCGAAATGCACCAAGGTTCGATATTTTCCAACCAGTGGAAATACACTTTTTTATCCCGCTCTGGCAGGATTTCGGTATCGCCATTGCGCACGGCATCCAGCGCAGGCCCCACGATTTTATGCGTATCTACAAACCATTGATCGGTGAGCATGGGTTCGATCACGACTTTTGAGCGATCGCCAAAGGGTTGCATAACCGGTTTATTCTCTACCAGCGGCACGCTTTTGACGTCGATCTCGCCGGTATCCGCATTTTTGCTCTCGACCATCGTCATCACGGCCAAACCTGCGCGGGTGACATCCTCGATGATCCGTTGACGAGCCTCAAAACGGTCGAGGCCGCGATAGGCCTCGGGCACCAAATTCATCGCGGCGATGCTGGCCTCATCGAAGGGTATTTCCCCTGCGGCAATCGCTTTTGCGTGGCTGGCCTCTTCTGTATAGGGCCGGCCATCAGCGCGCATCGCGCCTTTTGTGTCCATCAAAGAATACATTGGAATATTGCCGCGCTTGGCTACTTGGTAATCATTAAAGTCATGCGCGCCGGTGATTTTTACCGCTCCTGAGCCGAAATCGGGGTCAGGATATTCGTCGGTGATGATCGGGATCAAACGGCGCTGAGCTTGCGGCCCAACGGGGATTTCGCACATTTTGCCCAGGATCGGGGCATAGCGGGTATCCGAAGGGTGAACGGCGACAGCGCCATCGCCAAGCATCGTTTCAGGGCGTGTTGTGGCGATGGAAATATAGTCGCGTTCTTCTTCGAAAGTGATGGTGCCATCCGCGTTTTTTTCGACATAGGTATAAGTTTCGCCGCCCGCGAGCGGATATTTGAAATGCCACATATGGCCCGCGGTTTCGATGTTTTCTACTTCAAGATCTGAAATTGCGGTTTCAAAATGCGGGTCCCAATTGACAAGGCGTTTGCCCCGGTAGAGTAGGCCTTTGTGATACATTTCAACGAACACCTTGATCACGGCATCATGAAAATTTCCCGCCTCGCCTTCAGGTGCGCTGGGTGCCCCCGACATCGTAAAAGCTGTGCGATTCCAATCGCAGCTGGCACCAAGGCGCTTCAGTTGATTGATGATTGTACCGCCGGATTGCGATTTCCAATCCCAAACTTTGTTCAAAAATGTGGCGCGGCCCATTTCAGAGCGGCTGGGCAGTTTGGCCGCCGCCAATTGCCGCTCGACCACCATTTGCGTAGCAATTCCTGCGTGATCCGTGCCGGGCTGCCAAAGCGTATTAAACCCCCGCATGCGGTGCCAGCGGATCAGGATATCTTGTAAAGTGTTGTTAAACGCATGCCCTATGTGCAGCGAGCCTGTTACATTGGGGGGCGGGATCATGATGCTGAATGTTTCGGAGCGTTTCGCATTTGCACCGGCTTTAAAACAGCCTGCTTGTTCCCAAGCCTTGTAAAGCCGGCTTTCTGCTTTTTGCGCATCGAAGTTTTTTTCCAAAGCCATCAGTGCTGTCCATTCTTGCATTATTCTGGGCCGAGATAACTTTTATTGCGACAAAGGGAAAGGGGCCGCGCGCAATATTAAACGGGTCAGCTTGGAATTTACAGGTTCAGGAAGCTGCCCTATATTGCGCGGCAAACTCTTGCTCGGCAGAAAATCTATAACATGGTCAAGATCATGCGCTAAGCGGCTCATGTTTGCTAGCGCGTAAAACCTCTGGATCATAGTCGCTGTGCGCCAAAGACCTCGCGCACTATGTCTTAAAAAAATCTAAGCGGTTGGCTGGCATAAGCCGGATCAAAACTGGCTTGATCTCAGCGCTCGCAAAGGGTTGCGCAATCTTCAAAATAAGGATGCTCTTTATAAGCCAAGCGTTTGTTTGGATTGCCTCTCACATGATGGGCGTAATAAACCATCTGAAAATCGCCGTGTTTCTCCACCACCCAGCTGCATTGTTCGCGCACAAAGAGCCGTAAAATACTAGTGGCATATTCGTCGTTATTATAGGGCGCGTAAATATCGCCTATATCATGCAACAAGGCCGAAACGATCCAATCGATATCTGCGCCGTCTTTCCAAGCCCGTGTGGCGGATTGCAGGGAATGCTTAAGCCAGGTCACTTGATAGCCCGGCAGACTTTCATCCAGCTGGACCAATGCTTTTAGCAGCCTGTCGGCGGTGCCATTTGAAAAGGCGATTTCATGTTTGGTTAAAAAATCATAATCTTCTTTATCGCCGTTTTTCATTTCTGAAAATTTCACTTGCTTAATCATGCATGAAGCTCTTTCTTTGATGAATATTTTTGAATGAGATCCTAGGTATAAATATGCAAAGTTTATCCGAATCCTTTTATATTGTTGCCGCTTTGATTGTGTCGGGCGATGCGAGCCTTTGGGCGATCGTTTTGCTCTCGTTAAAAGTATCCCTGAGCGCGGTGATTATCGCGGGGCTGTTTGGGATACCTGTCGGCGCGGCATTGGCGATATTGCGGTTTCGCGGGCGGCTTGCTGTTTTGGTGGGGGTGAATGCCTTGATGGGTTTGCCGCCGGTTGTTGTGGGTTTGGTGGTTTATTTAATGCTCTCTAGTACCGGCCCGTTGGGCGTATTGGGGCTGCTTTACACCCCGAGCGCGATGATTATCGCACAGACAATATTGATTACGCCGATTTTAATTGCCCTAAGCCGGCAAGTCGTTGAGCCGCTACATGAAGAATATCAGGATCAGCTGACCTCATTGGGCGTGCGCGGGATCCGGCGCGTTGCCGTGCTGCTTTGGGAGGCACGGTTTGGCTTATTGACCGCCGTTTTGGCCGGGTTTGGCCGCGCGATCGCAGAAGTTGGCGCTGTTATGATCGTTGGCGGAAATATCAACCATCTGACGCGGGTTATGACTACGGCGATCGCTTTGGAAACCTCGAAGGGTAACCTGAGCTTGGCCTTGGCTTTGGGCCTTATTTTGGTTGGTCTGGCCGTGGTTGTAAATGGGTTGCTGGTATTTCTAGGTTGGCAACGCCGCGAGGCCTTCCATGTCTGAAATGCATGTTCAAATTGACCAGCTAACGCTTTCAATCGGGGGCTCTACCCGCCTAAATATTCCATTCCTACGTTTGGATAAGCAGGGCCCAACGATGATTTTGGGGCCAAATGGGGCAGGTAAAAGCCTTTTCTTGCGGATTCTTCATGCTTTGCAAACCCCCGATACGGGCTCTGTGGAGGTGCGGCATATTTCAGGAAAAACAGCCAGGCAGGCGATGGTGTTTCAAAGGCCCTTTTTGCTGCGCCGGTCGGTGCGTGCGAATTTGCTTTTCGCGCTATCTGCGGCGGGATATCCGCGTCAAACCCGATTAGAATTAGCGAAAAAATGGATGCATCAGGGGCAATTGGCACATTTGGCCGATCAACCCGCTCGCAGGCTTTCCGGGGGTGAGCAGCAACGTTTATCGTTGGTGCGGGCGCTATGTTGCAACCCGGAGATTTTATTTCTGGATGAACCTTGCGCGCATCTTGACGTAAATGCTGCGCAACATGTCGAGGCTTTGATAAAAAGTACGATAGAAACTGGTATCAAGGTGGTGATGATCACTCATGATCATGCACAGGCGCGCCGCTTAGGTGGCGAGATTTTGTTAATGGAGGGCGGGCAGGTGAAAGCGCAAGAGGGGGCAGCATTATTTTTTGGCTCGTCTCAAAACCCTTGGACGCAAGCGTTTTTGAAAAGGTATAAAATGTCGGATACCGAGGCCGAAACCTAATGAAATATCAAATTTTGACGGCCGTAGCCTGGCTTTGGTTAAGCGTTACCGCACCAGTTCAAGCCGCAGGCGCAATTTTCATCCAATCTACCACATCGACACAAAATTCAGGATTGTTAGACGCGCTTTTGCCTATTTTTACCCAAGATACCGGCATCGCTGTCCGGTTGGTTGCTGTGGGCACAGGGCAGGCTATTAAGAATGCCAAGAACGGGGATGGAGATGTGCTTTTGGTGCATTCTAAAGACGATGAAGAGGTCTTTGTCAAAGCAGGCTGGGGGCTTAAACGCTTGGATGTGATGTATAATGATTTTGTCATTGTTGGCCCCCGACTGGATCCTGCTGGTATTCGCGCCAGTGACGATGTGACCGTCGCCCTGCAAAAGATTGCGGCCTTGCAGGCGCCATTTTTGTCGCGTGGAGATGATAGTGGCACGCATAAAGCTGAAAAAAAGCTTTGGACAGCAACGGGCATTGATGTGGCCGCAGCCTCGGGAAGTTGGTATCGTGAGGCTGGATTGGGAATGGGCGCCACATTGATGATGTCAACCGCCATGAATGCCTATACTTTGAGCGATCGCGCCACATGGATCAGCTTTGCGCGCAAGGGCAATCAGGATGTTTTGTTTTCGGGTGATTGGCGTCTGTTTAATCAATATGGGGTGATTGCTGTTAATCCAGCGCGGCATCCGCATATTAACGCTCTGGGGGCTGAGCGATTTGTGGATTGGATCACCGGGCCAAAAGGACAGGCGGAAATTGCGGCATTTAAAATTGGTGATGAGCAGTTGTTTTTTCCCAATGCTGCGCGCTAATTGACGCCCGCGTCAATTTTCGACCTTCACGGCCGCGATGCGTTTTATTTTGGCTTGAGACCCGATAGGTTTGCTATAATTTGAAATTTCTTGAACGGTTTAAACGAACCAAGCCATGCGCCTGGCCAAATTCAGCGCGGCGGCGTGCTGCCCAAAAGCGCGTTCAACTGATTTTTATTTGCTTGGTTTGATCAGCGCGACTACGCCCATTGGTTGTTTGAATGGGGGGCTTTGCAGTTAACAGATCCGCTTGCACCATCAAGCTGTTTGGTAAGGTTTAATTTTCAAAATAGGTTTGGCGGGGCAAAAAGGCGGGGCTTTTCAATCTTAAAGATAACCTTCTGGCAAGCGAGCGACGCCAGCTTCGACTGCGCCAGCATAGGGCCCTTCGAGAGCATTATTTGCCAGATTGGGTAGAGCTGATAAAGCCCTCAGGCTGGGCCGAGTCTATGGTCTGCGATAAGGCGTGCGCCAGACGCGCTTTTGGTAACTTTAAGGTATATTTCTTCTCATCTCAGTGCCGGGTACCCAGCCCGGCCTGAGCGTGTAGCCCCGCTGCTTGGTACCATGGCACTGGTGCCCTGCGCGGGCTATCCTTGCTTTTTTGAGCGGATCTGCGTTATTGATGCGGAAAGTAATCCTCGCATTGGCCTTCGCGATACACATCTGCGCGGTATCCACAGTCTCCCAGCCACTTTTTTTCGAACAGGCCGCGTTGCTCTGCGGGTAACCGGCGTTGTGGATTGTTTAAGATCAATTCTGGGCGCAAAGGAGCGAATGTGACATTGATATGGATAGGGTAGGGATCGCCTGGGAAATTCACCGTATGCACGCGATGATCCGGGAAATGCCTGCGTAGCCATTCGATGCCTTTTAAATTAGTGGTAAAGCCATGCTGCACAACGAGATCGCGGCCAAAGCGCAGAATGTCAGCTGCGTCAAAAAGCGGCTCTTCTTCGGTTGTGACAAAAAACTTCTCTTCCGCCCATTTTAGCCATTTTTTAACTCCGATTTTATCCGATAGATAATCCGGATGATAGTCGGCATTGGTCAGGCGGGGTTTTGGCGCTGCTTCATGGCGAAAATTGCTGTCTTCTTCCCAGTATTTTTGCATCAGCGGCCGGTAGCAGAGATATTCAAATCAATAGCAGCGATACGACATTGTAGCTTCCAAAATTTCAGAGCCAACCGTTAGTAAGACATCGCCTGGCGGCATACACCCAAATTGGCTTTTGGTGTGAAGATCTGGCGTGATTGCAGGCGCTGAGAAATCAATTGGGGTGGGGCGATCGACGCGAATACCGCGAGCTTGCAACTAAGCGGAAAAATTATCAAGAAGTTCATTGGCCCGATCGATTTTTTCCTGCGGGCGGCGGCCTCATTGGCCACGCATGTCACTGTCTTCAGGCACTTTGGCATCTAGCGCGGGTTTTTCTAGAGGAATATGGCAATTATCGGCGCGTTCAACGATTACATGTTTCAAAGGATCCCATTCATTCCAGCTGTTTACGACGAATGCCATTTTAAATCCCACTTTTTAAAACGTTTTTATTCTGCGTTCAAAAAGCGTAGATTTTACGCTGGTGTAATCAAAAAATCACCCTTTTTGGGTCAGAGTTCAAAAATCACACGTCTGCGCCTCAGGTCGGTAGGGCGCTTTCAAAGTCAACGGCCAGCCGCAATTCGCGCAGGGGACGCACTTTTGCGATTGAAGCTTGATAGATGGGGTGGGCTTTATAAGCCGCTAAAGCAGCTTCATCTTTGAACTCAGCATACACGACCCAATCAACCCGATCTTGCGCGATCGGGTCGCTGCCGATATTGCGCGCCACTTCAAAGCGCAGCGCGTTTGGAATTTTGGCCAAAAGCTGCAAGCCTTCGCCGATTGCATCGATATCCTCGGAATTTTTAGCGTTGAAAAAGACGATATGTCGGATCATGTTTTGTATGCCGCCTTCTCGGTGAGGCCGGATTGGGCCGTTCTGCGCTCAAGCCTTGCCATGACATGACATGACATGTGATAGGCCGATTTTGCGCGATTTAAGCAAGACGAGAAGATGATACATCACATCTGCAGCTTCGTTGATGAGGCCGTCGGAATCATTTTTAACCGCTTTGATGATCAGTTCGATGGCTTCTGCGCCAAATTTTTCAGCGCATTTTTCGGGGCCCTTTTCTAGCAATTGCGCGGTCCAATTTTCGCTGGGTGGCGCAGATGAGCGTTGCGTGATCAGGTTTTCGAGCTGCTCCGAAGTCATGTCTCTATCCTCATGGCTAGGCCTGCGGCTGCCATGTGAGCTTTGGCCTCAGCGATTGTATAATCGCCGAAATGAAAAATTGATGCCGCAAGCACGGCCGAGGCGCCCCCTAGATGTACGCCATCCACCAGATGATCCAGCGTTCCTACACCACCAGAGGCAATCACGGGGATATCAACAGCCTCAGCGATCGCGCGGGTCATTTCAAGATTGAAACCGGCTTTCGTACCATCGTGATCCATAGACGTGAGCAAGATTTCACCGGCGCCCTTTTGGGCAATTTTGATAGCAAACTCAACCGCATCCAGGCCGGTTGGTTTACGCCCACCATGGGTGAAAAGCTGCCATTGTCTCGGCGCCACTGTTTTGGCGTCAATTGCGTAGACGATACATTGGCTGCCAAATTGATCTGCTGCAGCTCTGATCACATCCGGATCGGCCACAGCGGCCGAGTTGAAACTGACCTTATCCGCCCCTGCGCGTAACAGGGCGCGCACATCCGCGGCGCTACGCACGCCACCACCCACGGTTAAGGGTATATAGCATTGTTCAGCTGTACGCCGCACAACATCGAACATTGTACCGCGGTTTTCATGCGTGGCATTGATGTCTAAAAAGCATAATTCATCTGCCCCCGCGCGATCATAAGCGCGCGCGGCATCCACCGGATCACCCGCATCGCGTAAATCCACAAAATTGACCCCCTTGACCACCCGCCCATCGGCCACGTCTAAACAGGGAATGATGCGCGTTTTAAGCATCTAACGCCTTCAGGGCAGCGCTGATGTCAAGCGCTCCATCATAAAGCGCACGCCCCGAAATCGCTCCGTCTAAAGCGGCTCCGCAGTTTTTCAAGGCCAATAAGTCGGCTAGCGAGGAAACCCCACCTGACGCGATCACCGGAATGGAAATCGCATGCGCCAAAGCCGAAGTGGCTTCAATATTTGGTCCCTTCATCGCGCCATCTCGGCTGATATCGGTGTAAATAATCGCAGTCACGCCATCTTGTTCAAACGATTTTGCCAACTCGGTGACCTCTTTATCGATTTCAACTGCCCATCCTTTGGTGGCGACCATGCCATTGCGGGCATCGATGCCAACGGCAATTTTGTCTGGAAAAGCCCGGGCTGCCTGCCGAACAAGGGTAGGATTTTCAACGGCGACAGTGCCTAAAATCACCCGCGACAACCCCTTTTCGATCCAGGTTTCAATGGTTGCCATGTCGCGGATGCCACCGCCCAATTGGGCAGGCACGTTGCATTGCTTCAAAATCGCCTCAACGGGTTCGACGTTGATTGGTTTTCCATCAAAGGCACCGTTCAGATCAACCAAATGCAACCATCTACACCCCGCGTCAACAAAACTTTTGGCTTGGGCGTCCGGATCTTCATTAAATACCGTGGTGGCGTTCATATCACCTTGCAAAAGTCGTACGGCTGCGCCGTCTTTTAAGTCGATAGCAGGATACAGGATCATTCTTTTTTCAAAACCTTGTTAGCGGAGTGCATATGCCATGTCAGAGCGCGAATTGCAATCAAGGTATAGGCGGCTGTTGGAAGTAGGTCGCTGGTGCAATGGTAGCCTATTCTCTTGCCCAAATGCCGCTAGGGAGACCACGACAAGAAATTGCTGATCATCTGCAGGCCGGCGGTAGAGCTTTTTTCAGGGTGAAATTGTGTGCCAACCATTGTGTCTCGGCCCACAATTGCAGAAATCGGCTGCCCATAGTCAACGCATGCGATGCGTTGAGAGGGTATATTAAGCTCCATGTGATAGGAATGTACAAAGTAAGCATGGCTTCCAGCGGGAACGTTGCGCAAAAGCGGATGCGGTCGATCGAAGCTTAAATTATTCCAGCCTATATGCGGGACTTTAAGCGCAGGCCCGTTCGGCTTGATCTTGTGAATCTCCCCATCAATCCACCCCAGCCCGTTGGTGGCTTCATATTCAAAGCCTTTTTGGGCCATCATTTGCATGCCGACGCAAATGCCAAAAAATGGCCGCCCGCGCTTAAGCACGGCTTCGATCATTGCTTCAAAAACGTCAGATTCTACCAGCGCTTTGCGGCATGCCGGAAACGCGCCATCGCCGGGAAGCACCAAGCGATCCGCTTTGGCAATCATTGCAGGATCAGCGCTCATGCGCACCTCTCCTGCATTGGTTTCTTGGGCCATACGCTCAAAGGCCTTGCTGGCAGAATGCAGGTTTCCGCTATCGTAATCTATTATCACGGTCAGCATGATATTTTACATACTGTCTTTGGTTGATGGCAATTGACCTTGCATCCGCGGGTCATATTCAACAGCTGTTCGCAGCGCCTTTGCCACCGATTTGAAAATTGCTTCTGCAATATGGTGACTGTTGAAGCCATTGATCTGATCAATATGCAGCGTCATCCCAGCATGCGTAGAAAACGCCTGAAAAAATTCGCGCAACAATTCGCTGTCGAAGGCGCCAATTTTTGCGCTTGGCAGCGCCACGTTCCAAATTAAAAAAGGCCGCGCAGATAAATCCAATGCACAGCGAATTTGTGCATCATCCATCGGCAACAAACAGCTACCATAACGATTGATGCCGCGTTTATCCCCTAAGGCTTGACTGAGCGCTTGGCCCAAAACAATGCCTGTATCCTCAACGCTGTGGTGATAATCAATATGAGTATCGCCCTCGCAGCGGATGCGCAAATCGATCAAGGAATGGTGCGACAGCTGATCCAGCATATGATCAAAAAAGCCAACACCTGTTTGGTTGTCATACAGACCAGTGCCATCCAGATCCAGCGTGACGTCTATTTTTGTTTCAGTCGTGTTGCGGCTCACGGTTGCGTTGCGCATGAAATTTCGTCCTTTTTTTTGCAATACTTTATAGAGCGCTCTTGATGTCGCGCCAACCCCCATGAGCGCGGGTGCGGCAGAAGGCTGTTAGAGTTTCAATCCAAGGTCGAATGTTGGAAAGATCCCGCGCGGTGTTTTAGCGCCTACACGCGCAAGCTGCGGCAAGGCTGCCACCGGCGGCCCGTTCCAGCGGTGATCCGGCACGATAGGAATAGTTTTTCATTTTATTAGTCTTAGATCTTCCGCGATTGCACTGGCGCAAAACCTTCGGTGGGCAAGGTCAAAAAACTGCGGATTTTTATGGGTTTCGTTTTTGCGCCGCAGCACCTGCGGAAAACCCGTTGGTGTAAACATAGCCAATGCGTTCAGTTGGGCCTATGCATGGCGCTGCGCCACAGCGCTATATGCGACAGTGATAGTGATTTAAACCGCTTCTTATCTGCACCAAGAAGGCCAAATTCTATTTTAACATTAAAAAGCGGTTTTTAGTAGTAGACTTGCCGCGTGAAAGAGCTAAATCTTACATCCGAAAACGTAGTGGAAGGCTTGCATTATTTTAGAAAGAACAACATAGTAACAGACTTCCGCAGGCCATATTTAATTTCATCCTCGATTTACCGCAACTCGAGTTACGGCGGCAGTCACCCGCTGGCTATTCCGCGCGTCGCTGCGGCTTTCGATCTTATCTCTGCGCTGAATATGCGCAGGTTGGACTGCTACTGCATGGCGCCCCAGGCAAAGCCTGCGCTTTTGGAAACCTTCCACACGCCAGAGTATATTGAGGCGTTTAAAAGGGTTGAAGATACGCAAACAATTTCAGAGTATGATCGTAAAAAATACCAATTGGGCACCGTCTCAAACCCGATTTCTAAAGGCATGTTTGCACGGCCGGTCACGTCTGTTGGAAGCTTGACATTAGCGGCTGAATTGGTCGCAAATGGTGGTGTTGCCTATGTGATGGACGGCTGCGGCAGCCTCGGCGTAGCACGCATTGCTTATATTGATTTGGATGCGCATCATTGCGATGGGGTTCAGGCCGCGTTTTCCGGGGATCACGATTTTTTAACGATCTCAACTCATGAGGCGAAAAGATGGCCTTTTACAAGGGTCTCTATCTGAAAATATAATTGATCAGCAGATGAACATAACCCTGTTAAAATATTGTAGTAATAAGAAATTTAATCTTTTCTTTGAAGGCTGTATTTTGTCCGTACTGGTCCGCTTCGCGTCCGAAGCGATACTAATCCAAGGCGGGGCTGATGCCGTTTGCGATGACCCTTTGTCGCGGTTAGCGCTGTCAAATTACACGCTGTGGAACGCACTAAAACGCTTAAAAGAAATGTACGACAAAATCATTCTAACGGGCGGCGGCGGATATAACCCTTGGACGGTGGCGCGCTTATGGGCTGGATTTTGGTTGGTGTTCAATGATCGCTCGCCTTTTATTGAGCTGCCAAGTGGCGCGCAGCGCGTTCTTGAAAGCTTGTCTTGGCAGCGCAAATTGCGCCCCTGCCGCGATTTGATCACTCAACTTTACGATAATCCACCCGAAAAGGCGCAAATTATTCGGCTGGAAACCGCCGCTTTGGCGGAACATATTCGCAATCTTCACGCGCTTTGAAAAATATATACACCTGGGTGTCGGCACGCGGCCTCATACTATTTTCTATCTGTTTGGCCTGGTTCTGACGCGATTGCAGAGAATAAAGGGCCTTCTGCGCGGGGCGGGCCTTTCTTTATGGCGCTGCTCCGCTGTGATGATCAAATTTGATAAGTGTTTAAGCGGCGCGTTGATGCCGTCTCCAGACCGAGTTTTTGGGCTGTGAGCGGGCGTGCCGTAAAAGTTCCAAGTGGCCGCGCGGTGCGCTTTGCTTATCTTGGTGGCCTTTCTTTGGGCGTTTTGGGGAATGTGGCTGGCCAAGGTTTGAAAGAGCTGGGTGCTGGACGGTGCTTTCACAGCTTTTGATGAACCCTCAAAATATCAGTCTATCGGCGCGTAAACTTGTATAAATGCGCGGCGCTGCGATGAAGCTGGGTCAGCTTTTTTCAATGGATAGCGACGATTCTCTGCTATCGGATCTGGCGATGATTTTACAGCGCTTGCAGGCTGCGACAGATTTCATGCCCCCGAAGTAATTGCGGGATGTGTTGAACCATGAATGGGGCGTGGGCTGGATGGGGCGATTTTCCCGCTTTGATGTGCGCTCGATAGCGGCCGCGTCGATTGCGCAGGTTCATTATGCGATGACCAAGGAAGGCGCGGGCCTAGCCATAAAAGTTCAATATCCAGGCATGCGCAACAGTATTGACAGCGATATTGAAGATATAGCCGCCTTAATCGCATGGTCGGGGCTATTGCCTCCCGGCCTCGACCTGGGCCCGTTTCTGACCTTGGTGAAAGAGTAGTTGCACTAAGAAATCTATTATACGCGCGAGGCCAAACAGCTGTTATGCTTTCGTGACCTTTAAGCGGGGATACCCGCTTTGCGGTTCCGCAAGTTCACGCGGATTTAAGCACCGAAAATATATTGGCGATGGAGTTTATGCTAGGTCAGCCGATTGAAGATCTGCTTCAACTTCTTACAGAAGATCAGCTAGCTGTTATGGAAGCATTGATTGATTTAAGTTTAAAAGAACTGTTTGATTTCAGAATTATGCAGACAGATTCTAATTTTACAAATTTCCTTTATGATGCAGAAGCAAAATGGGTGGTTTTGTTGGATTTTGGCGTAACGCGCCCGGTAAATGTGGTGCTGAGTGCAGCCTATGCCCGCTATCTGAACGCAGGTTTGACAGGGCAAGAAGCCTCCATGTGCAGCGCTGCGCCCACGTTGGGGTTCCTAAATGAAGCCATGCCGCAGAGCATGCAGTATGAGTTTGTCGAGATAATGCATCTTGCCTCTAAAGAACTAGCAAAGGATCAGGTTTTTCAATTTGGCCAAAATGAACTGGCGCATGACTTACAACAGCGCGGTTTGCAAATAGCCGAGCGCTCTCGCGAGGTGTATTTGCCCCCACCTGAGACTTTGTACATCCAGCGCAAAATGGCGGGCCTATATTTATTAGGGCGTCGACTTAAAGTAGAGGTTGATTTAAAAAAACGGCTAGGCGGAAACGGTCCCTTGTGTTCTTGCTTGGACGGTTAACTGGCAGATGCTTTTGCCTAGGTTGCCATGTCTCGAAAAATGGCCGTAGGTCGAATTCATGGCTCCAGCCATCTTTGCTTTGATGATATAGGCTCTAATACGCTTCTGCCACAGAGTTTGGCTTCATCAGACTGTCTTCGGGTAGTCTATCTGGATCTTTGTCCTGCGCTCGAAATCGCTCACTGATAAATTCAGTGTCAACGGTGGCATCAATAATCAGATGCGCAATGTGAATATTTTGCGGGTCCAATTCACGGGCCATGCTTTGCGCCACCATACGCAATCCTGCTTTCCCAGCTGCAAATGTGCTATAGCCCGACTTGTCCCTCAAACTGACGGAAGCACCTGTGAAAAACATTTTGCCCAGGTCGTGCGAAATCATATATCGCGCTCAATGGTTTTGAAAAGATCCGTGGTTTAGTCCTCATCGCGTGCATCCATAGAAAACTTATATGCGACCCCCCTCAGAGATGGAAATCTCATCGACCAAGTCTGTCAGTTTATCGCCATTGCGCCGCGCTAAACAAACCACAAATTCACTTTGTGCAAAACGCCGCGCAATGGCGGTGCCAATATAATTGCCTGCACCCACGATCAGAACAATCGGCGCTGTCATAAGGAGGAGGCTGTCTGAAAGGCTTGGTGTTGGTTCAGATGCTCGCCATATTGCAGGAGGTTTGGTTTGTCACTGAAATCTGCTCCAGCCGCTGACAAGTGCTCGCCAAGCAGAAACGTTTTCCCTTCAAGCTGCTGCTCCACGCTTGTCAGCATCTGCCCTAGCAGTTTTGTAGCGCGTTCCACATTCATTTTATTGCGCCGCTCTGGCGGCAATAGGAGCGTTTCGACTACGATGATGTTAATCGGCGGCATGATTATGCCTTCGGCGTAATGAAACCACTGTAAATTGGGCGTAAACGCGGATGAGTTTACATCCGGGATAAATTTTCCATTACCATATTTGGCTAGTAAATATTGTATAATCGCGCCGCTTTCAAAAAGCGTGATATCGCCATCTATAAGAGTTGGCATGTAGCCCATCGGGTGCAAAGCCCGATAGGTGTAAGAGCGTACATCTAGGCTTCTGAGCTCAGAATTTTCAATCTCGTAGCTTTGGCCCAGCTCTTCAAGCAACTAAGTCACGCGAACGGCGCGGCTATTACGAACACAATATAGCTTCATTCGTTTTTCCCAATGCTACAAAAATATTGTCAACTCATGACGTTACAAAGAACATAGCGTTACGATTTTATCTCTGTCAACTAAAGAATAAGCTCGCCTTATCGCGGTGTGTATGAAAAGGGTCGAGGCGCTATGAAAATTCAAAATTGACTTGTCTGGGAAGATGATACGCGCGGGGTGGCTCGCATTACATTATCATTCCCGCCAGTGAACGCCTTAACAGCTGATAATTTAGCGCTTCTCACCAATTTGGTGGCTGCCTTAGAGGCGGACAGTGCGATGCGAGCGATTGTACTTGCTAGCGCATTACCCGTTTTTCGGCAAGTTTAAATCTGAAAGACGCGATGGATTTTGATCTTCGGGCGCAATCCACTGTGGCTGATGGGATAGACCAAGCCTTTGATTGCGGCGGTTTCGGGCGCGGCCATTGCAGGGAGGGGTTCCTGTTTTATGCGCGGACTATCGGATAGCCACCGCCAAGGCTAAGTTTGGATTGGCAGAGGTGAAGGTGGGTGTGGCGATGCCCTTTTGTCCGATGGAGATCGCGCGCCCCGTACTTAGCTCAAATGATCTGTGTCGCTTGATGTAGCGAGGGGCGGCTATTTCAGCGGATAAAGCGTTAGGATCAGGCTTGATTGATGAGCTTGTTGAGCCAAACGAGCTTTTAAGCCATGCTCATAGCGTGGTCGCAGAATATGCCGAATTGCCGACGTAAACCTATGCTGAGATTAAAATGAAGGTGAGAGCCGAAGCGCTTGAATGCATCGAAAGAAAACAGAGCACATCGGCAGGCCACGCCCGCTTTGGTTTGGTTTAGCCCTGAAACGCGGCCTGCAATGCGCAAGTTGCTCGGGTGAGGCTTTCACTGCACGCCGTTTTATTATCTGGCAGGGAAGTATTACGCTTTGAAGCCTACTTAGATTCCGCTGTCAAATACGCCATTTGGTAAAGGCGCTGCCTCAAACGTGCCCGCATAGGAAACTGTTAAAATGTCGGATCCGGGCTGTGATTTAATAAAAATTCTTGAATTAGCGGCTGTAGGTATAGATGCGTTTCAAGGCGTTGGAACGGGTGTCGAAACCACAATACGCATTTTTTGCGACCGTGTGACTGCGCAAGCGTTGAGAGCGGCTTGTATGACGTCGGAGGCGCGTTTGTGCCATTCCTTAAACGCTTATTTTATCCGCGCAGGAGACCCGGACGTGTCTGTGATCTATCACATTGAACGCACCCGAGATAGTGACAGCGTTCGTGATGCAGCGTATCATTACACGCCAGCTAGGTAAAGAAATTCTTATGATGAGCGCGTCGTTCCAACATCAAGAAGCCGGCGTTGAGCATCAGTACCCTATGCCCGCGCGCGTCGGACCTTAGAGATTGGCGTCGCGCAGCGCCTTGCGTCACGCCGAGGCGCACCGTTTGCCTGAAACGCATCATGAAGAGTTTCTACACCCGCTGTCTGTTGAGGTTCGAGAAGTGAAACAGCGCGATTCTTTTACGCCTGATCCCTGCAGCGATAAGAAGCAACTTTGATTTCGAATCATGACCGCGGCTGGGTAAAGTGCAATAGTGCAGCAATGCTTACTGGCATATGCCTTGGATCTTAACCTGTTAGCATCCGGGCTACGCCCACATGGCGTGACCTGGTTTCAACCCGGGGTTATGGTGGCCAGCGTGGCGCAGGAAGGTTTGGTACGACAACCCCGCCAGTGGAGAGCATTATCGCACCATCTGCGACAGGATCCGAAACGGGTGAATAGGTGGGCTAGCCATATAGTGAGTACATTACCATGCCAAATTATTTTCCCTTTGGTGTGTTTGAGTTATCATTTGCATGGTTCAATTTGCGCATACCTCCAGTCCAACGGTCGTAATCGGACGTTTTATTTTGCATATAAGTCAAGACTTCTGGATGCGGCGAAATCAGAAAGCGTTCGTCTTTAAGCCCTTGCAGGCAGGTTTGCGTCACGTCATTTGGATTTAAAATGCCATCAAGGCTGACGGCATGGCTGTCGAGCCCGGCGATCATATCAGTTTGCACGGTTTGTGGGTATAGCACCAACAGTTTGATCCCTTGATCCCCATAAGTGAAGGCTAACGATTCAGCAAAACTGATCGCGGCATGTTTGCTCACCCCATAAGGCGCAGACCCAATTTGGTTTAACAATCCGGCCGCCGAGGCGGTTTGCAGTAAATAGCACCCGCCCCGCATAATCATACGGGGTATCAGATACCGTGCCACCAAAATATGCGACATGACGTTGGTTTCCCAAGCCCGCTGCCAGTCTTGATCTGAGGCGTCAAGTCTCGCTAGATGTAAAATCCCAGCATTCGAATAAAACAGATCAATTGGACCTATTTCAGCTTCGCTTTGCGCGATAAGATTGACCAGATCGACCTCTTTTGAAACATCGGCTTCTATGCTTACCCCATCGATTAGATCAGCGGTTTCGTTGCTTTTGATTGCGTCAATATCGTTGCAAATAACCGTCTTTGCCTTCTGTTTGGCAAAGCAGATTGCAAGCGCTTTACCGATCCCTAAGCTTGCGTCTGTAACCACAATAATTTTATTTTTGATATCCACGTTTTATTATCTTTCGTTAGAGCAAGGGTAAAACGCAAAATTCTTTTTAAGAGAAGGGTTGAGCGGTCATTTATTCACCCATTTTAGCGCGCGTTTTTCAACGAATGCCGCAACTCCTTCGCGTAAATCTTTTATTTGCAGAAGGTCAGCCACAACCTCGCGGCTAAATTCTAAGCTGGCAGACAGATTTTCACGCTTGGCCAGATCGTTCAATACCCGCTTGGTGGCTTTCACCGCCGAGGGAGAAACAGAGGCGATTTTCTGGGCTTTGCTCAATGTGGTTTCTATTAGCTTTTTGTCCGGCGTAACCGCATTCACAATGCCTATATTCAACGCTTCGGTTGCCGAAATACGGCGCCTTGTCAGCATCATTTCCTGGGCTGCAATCCGCCCAGTATAGCGGTTGAGGCGCTGTATACCGCTGCGGCAGCCATGAAGTCAACTTTTACCTCGGGCAGCGCGAATGTGGCTGTTTGCGCAGCGATGATAATATCGCAGGATAAGGCGGTTTCAAAGCCGCCTCTTATTGCAAAGCCATTCACGGCTGCAATGACCAATTTTTCCAAATTAAACCTTTGGGTTAAGCTAGTAAAGCCGGTTTTGGGCATGGTAGCGGCGCCACCTTTTGCCGTGGCTTTCAAATCATTTCCCGCGCTAAAGGCTTTTTCGCCGGCTCCGGTTAAAACAGCGACCCGGAGATCGGGGTTCGCAGCGAACCCGTCCCATACGTTTGACAGTTCTGCATGTATGGACGCATGCATCGCGTTGCAAACATCAAGTCAGTTTAAAGTTACCAAAAGGACTTTGCCATAGGTAATAAGGCTAACGGATTCATAGGACATTGCTGCTCCTTCATAAAAGTACGGTAGATCAGAACCGGATATTTTGGCCGCTTGTTCCAGACGATAAAACACAGATCTATCAATGCTTTTCTCAAAGTAACCGGTTGGTCTTTGCAGTTCAACGGCGCTCTGGGGTGCAAGGTTATTTCGCTATTTTGTAATTGACCCCGCGACCCACGCTCCGCTCGCCATTAAATAACACGGCAGGCTGGCGCCGGGTTTATCCTGCAAGCAAAAGCTCCAATTGCCAAATAGCCTTAGCGATCTTCAATATTTACATAGTCGCGCGCTGTGTCGCCCAGATATAATTGGCGTGGACGACCAATTCTCATTTGCGGATCTGCGATCATTTCTTTCCATTGTGAAATCCAGCCAATGGTGCGGCTCACAGCAAATATTGGTGTGAACATAGAGGTCGGAAAGCCCATCGCTTCCAAAATAATCCCCGAATAAAAATCTACATTTGGGAATAATTTCTTTTCAACGAAATAGGGGTCACTTAGGGCCACTTTTTCAAGCTCTTTGGCGACTTGCAGTAATGGGTTATTGGCCACTCCAAGCAATTCAAGAACCTTATCTGCGGATTGCTTTAACACGGTGGCGCGTGGATCGGTGTTTTTATACACGCGGTGACCAAATCCCATCAAACGAAACGGATCATTTTTGTCTTTCGCCTTGGCAATATAAGCCGGGATATTTTCTACGGTTCCGATTTCGCGCAACATTTCCAAACAGGCCTGGTTAGCGCCCCCATGCGCGGGGCCCCAAAGGCAGGCGATACCCGCCGCAATACAGGCAAAAGGGTTGGCACCAGAGCTTGAGGCCAAGCGTACGGTGGAGGTTGACGCGTTTTGCTCGTGATCTGCATGAAGAGTGAAGATCTGGTCCATTGCTCGACTCAGGATCGGATTTACTTTGTAATCCTCGGCCGGTACAGCAAAGCACATGCGTAAAAAATTAGAGGCGTAATCAAGATCATTGCGCGGATATTCGAAAGGTTGCCCGATCGTATATTTATACGCCATTGCGGCAATCGTTGGCATTTTAGCGGTCATTCGAATCGAGGCCACTTCTCGCTGCCATGGATCAGACATATCAGTGCTGTCGTGATAAAAAGCCGACATAGCGCCAACGACACCGGTCATAATTGCCATCGGATGCGCATCCCGACGAAAACCTCGGAACAAATACATCATTTGCTCGTGGATCATTGTGTGATTGGTGACGCGGCTTTCGAAATCCTCCAGTTCCGCCGGTGAGGGCAATTCACCGTAAAGCAGCAGGTAACAAACTTCTACATAATGCGACTTAGAGGCTAATTGATCAATCGGATACCCGCGGTGCAACAACTCGCCTTTGCCGCCATCAATGAAGGTGATGGTGCTGTCACAACTGGCTGTTGAGGTAAAGCCAGGATCATAGGTGAACACGCCAGCCTCTTTATACAGGCTACGAATATCAATCACGTCTGGACCGGCTGATGGGCGGTGAATGGGAAATTGATACACTTGATCGTTTAGGCGCAATTCTGCGGTATGTTTTATATCAGCCATATTCGTTCCTTCTCCCATCGGCACTGTGGCCTAGTTCTTTCTGATTATGCGCGATGTGAGCAGAATTATCTTTCTGCTATGGCGTCTTTAATTCGCGCTATCGTTTCATCGCGCCCCAGTAGAACCATCATATTATACACGCTTGGAGTGGCTTTTCGACCAGCAAGTGCGGCTCGTAATGGTGAAGCAAGCTGCCCAAATTTGAGTCCGTAATAGCCCACAAATTTGTTAAAAAGCGATTCCAAATCTTCCCGATTCCAGCTAGCATTTTGCAACTGCGGCGTCAATGATTGGAGTATATCAATGAATACAGAGTCAAGCGTTTCCTGCGCGGGCTCGTCGATAGAAATCGGGCGCGTTTGTAGAATAAAACGTGCCCTTTCAAGAAGTTCAGGAAGTGTTTTGGCCCTTTCCTTTAGACAACACATGGCCTTATCCAACCCCTGTAACTGTCCATCAGTGAATGGCGGTGCCCCGATCGCAGATTGATAATTGGCGATATCTTGCAGCAGTGCAGCATTTGAAGCTGCTGCAATATGTTTGCTTGAAAGATTTTGTAGTTTTTTGAAATTAAACCGGGAGGGCGATTTGCCTATACCCTTAAAATCAAACCACTCTTGTGCCTCAGAATCGTTGAAAAATTCATCGTTCCCATGGCTCCAACCAAGCCGGGCCAGATAATTGCGCATCGCAACGGCTGGGTATCCCATCTGTTTATACTCTTCGACGCTGGTGGCCCCATGACGTTTCGAAAGTTTTTTGCCATCATCGCCAAAAATCAAAGGAATATGGGCGTAGATGGGCAGGGGCCATTCCATGGCTTTATAGATCAGCATTTGGCGCGCGGCGTTGTTTAAATGGTCATCGCCGCGGATTACGTGCGTGATCCCCATGTCATGATCATCAACCACGACCGCAAGCATGTAAACTGGTGAACCATCCGAGCGTAGCAACACCATATCATCCAATTGCGTATTGCGAATGACAACTTTGCCTTGCACTTCATCATCGATATGCGTTTCGCCGCCGCGCGGGGCTTTTATACGGATGACAAATGGTGCATCGGGATGTTCTGATGCTGCATCGCGCCATGGGCTTTGAAACAGCGTCGAGCGCCCTTCCGCGCGCGCTGCTTCTCGAAAGGCTCCGATGTCTTCTTGCGTCGCAAAACACTTATAGGCATGCCCCGTCTTTAATAGATGCCAAGCGATCTGGGTATGGCGCTCGGCGCGCTCAAATTGATTGATTGCCTTCCCATCATAGTCTAGGCCCAACCAATCTAATCCGCGCAAAATGGCGGCGCTGGCTTGCGGGGTTGATCTTTGTCGATCCGTGTCTTCAATGCGTAACAAAAATTTACCACCGCGCCCGCGGGCATAAAGCCAGTTAAACAGTGCCGTGCGCGCCGTCCCTATATGCATATATCCTGTTGGTGAGGGGGCAATTCTCGTGACAACCTGTGACATTACAGATTAACCTTTCAGCAAATTTACGGCATTAATTGCCTTCTGTATCTAGCTATCCTGCGAGGCAAGGACAAGCATGCTAATGCTCAAAAATTTTTTGCGATGCGAACTAGAAAAGCAACGGGTTGTTTTGTTTTAGTGGCTGCCGGTTGCCTTGGCCTGTGGGATTGGATGCTACCTATCGCTTCGCCAGGAGCCCCCGCGCCAAATTTGATTGCCGCGACGGCGTTGCTCGGGGAGATTTTTTATCTGGGCTATCATTTCCTAACATTTAGCTTAGCGCCGTTTTGCCTTTTGCTCGCGATGTTTTGCTTTAGTTTTTTTGCGTTTGCTGGAAAGGCCCATTGTGTTGTTGCACCTACGCTTACCTACCGATTTTATGGAGAGGTTGAAGGTCGAATTATTAGGTGTCGATCGCGCGCGGGGTGGAGCGGATAAGAGTAACGCTGGATCAGGTTAAATTGGAAAACCGATCCAAAAGCAACACTACACATAAAGTGCGCCTTTCGATAAATGGCTCCCCTACGGCGCAACTATTAACGCCGCAGGGGCGGTTAAAAGCCAAAGGTTTTTTGATGCGACCTCTGGGCCCGTCATCGGGTTTTTACACGGCTTTTTAGAAAAAGAATGGCGCTTTTTGCGCAGATTAAAGCCAGTGTGTCCGAGGCAGCATTTGTCCCTTCCGCGGCGATAATCACGGGCGACCGATCTTCTTTGACGCGGGCAAAGTTAAAGGATTTGCGGCGCAGCAATTTGGCGCATTTGATAGCGATTTCGGGGCTGCATGTAGTGTTGTTAACGAGTGTGATGTTTGGTTTTTTTCTCTGCTTATGCCTATTTAGTGCAAATGCCTTCCTGCATTTTAACGCTAAAAAAATTGCCGCGGGTTTTGCGATTTTGATCGGGTTTTATTACTTGCTGATTTCTGGATCAGCTGTGTCGACGCAACGTGCCTTTATTATGGTGTCAATCGTTTTGATCGGCGTGCTTTGAGTTTGCACAGTATTGCTCTGGCGGTTTTGGTGATTTTGGCTTGGCGACCTGAAGATGTAAGTTTGGCGGGGTCTCAAATGTCCTTTGCGGCTACGATTGCACTTGTTACGGTGTTTCAGCGTACTCCCGCCTTACCGGAGTTTTCGCGTTGGCGCCAGTTGCCGGTGATTTCGTTGGTTCTGTCACCATTGGTGATGGGGTTGGCCACGGTGCCTTTTTCGGCGGCGCATTTTAACCAATTTAGCCATTATGGTTTACCGATAAATATTCTAAGCCTTCCGGTTATGGGCCTTCTCGTGGTCCCCTCGGCGGTGTTGGCCATGGCGTTGATGCCTTTTGGGGCCGAGGCAGTTGGTTTTTGGGTGGTGGATTTTGGCCTTCGATGGATTTTGGCTGTGGCGCATTTTTTCGCGCAGCCGGCAAGCGCGGTAACCTTCGTGATAGAGCCAGCTGCGTGGATCCTACCCGTGTTCAGTGTCTCTTTTACTTGGATCATTTTATGGTGCGGCTGGGTCAAGAGACTTGGAATTTTGGGAGTTGTTGTGGCTTTTATAGGCTGGCATGGCAGCGCTCGGCCAGATATTTTAATCGCTAAAGATGGCGTGCTTGTCGGCCTTTTCCTGCCGAAAGGAGAGGCACTTTCTAAGTCAAAAGGTGGAACGTTTTCGGCCGACATCTGGGCGCAAAACGATGGTCTGTCGATGCCGTGCGCAAAAGCTTATGCATTGTGGGAAGATCACAAGATCGGCCTTTATCACCACTGGTCGAACAAAACGAAAGTATTAGAAATTGCCTGCAAGCAATGAGAAATACATGTTGTGGCGCAGAAACGTCGTATCAGCGGGAAATATTGGTATCTGTCTCATCATACAGTAAAACGCAGCGGTGCAACCGCTATATGGCTGGATAATTAGGGGAAGCCGTCGAAAATACGACACATAAACTTCGGATTTACCAGCTTATGGAGCAAGCATAAGTAGCGGCTTACGCTATCGCTGAATCTTAATCCACTGACCTTATTGGAAGGCGCTTTTGCAGATCGTTAATAAGTTCGGATCAATCCAACCAAACGACCCTGCACCTTAACTTTTTCTTGTGGTAAAATACGCGTTTCATAGGCTGGGTTTGCTGCTTCAAGCGCAATCGCATCGCCGCGGTGGAAAAACCGTTTCAGCGTGGCCTCGTGATTTTCAACCAGCGCTACAACGATATCGCCATTGGTAGCGGTTTTGACTTCTCGGATCACGACAACATCGCCATCATTGATACCGGCCTCGATCATCGAGTCGCCCTTTATCTCGAGTGCATAATGTTCGCCGCCTGCGCGCAGCATGTGGCCTGGCACGGCGATGTTATGGGAAATTTGACTGATTGCTTCGATCGGCACACCGGCGGCAATTCTGCCCATAACGGGCAGTTCCAGCGCGTGCAGCGCCTCAATCGGTGTGGCGCTTGACGGAAGCGTTTCTGGCCGCCCCCCTTCGATCACACGGGGCGCAAATCCACTGGGATCCCCTCTCAAGCTTTCTGGCAGTTTCACGATTTCGATCGCTCGCGCCCGATGCGCAAGCCGACAGATAAAGCCACGCTCTTCCAACGCCGAAATCAACCTGTGAATTCCAGATTTTGACCTCAAATCTAACGCTTCTTTCATTTCATCAAAGGAAGGGGGCACGCCGTCACGGGTTAGGCGCTTATTGATGAAGTTTAATAGATCAAGCTGTTTGTGGGTGAGCATCATATCCTCCAAAGCAAAATTTTACTTTGTTCTATAGATGTTCTTGATTTATGTCAAGTCGTTGCCGCGATAGAAGCCCATTTCTGCGCGGCTGCCGCTTTAAAGAGGGATATACTCGACCCTGTCACCTTGGTTTGCAGGGCCGGCCAAAGCTGGACGAATGGCCAAAATATTGGCCTCCGCCAGAACGCTTAGCAAAGCGCTGTCTTGCCGGTCAAATACGTGCACGCACCCCTCGTGGAGCTTTGCCCGCATGTAATGTTCACGGGGGCCGTTGGCTGCGACGTCCTGTGCCAAGAGCGCGGATCGCCGGATCGGTGCGGATCTTGGTAAGCCCAAAAGAGCGTTCACAACCGGGATGACAAAGATATAGCCGCAGACCAAGGCTGAAACTGGGTTTCCGGGCAGGCCGATCATGATCGTATCGCCCCATGCTCCGGCCATTAAAGGTTTGCCTGGGCGCATTGCGATTTTGTAAAAGCTTTGCCTTATGCCTATATCAGCAGCAACTTGCGCCACCAAATCATGATCGCCGATCGACGCGCCGCCAATGGTAAGAATTATGTCACTGCCTGTAGCCAAGGCGAAAGTGGCTTTCAAACTGGCGGTCGTGTCGCGCGCAATCGGTAAAATCCGACACTCGGCGCCATGGCTGTGCAAAAGGGCGGCCAGCCCATATGTGTTTGATGCTAAAATTTGATCTGGGCCCGGCTGTTCTCCTGGGGTTACCAATTCATCACCCGTCGACATAAGGGCAACCGTTGGCTGTTTGTACACGGGGATCTGCGCCAAATTCATTGAGGCTAAAAGGGCAATATTTGCCGCGTTAAGCCGTCTGGGTGCATCTAAGCAACTGCCGGCTTTAAAATCATTTCCGGCTGGTCGGATATGGCTTTTGGTGTTTGGATCTTCTGTCAGCTCGATCCTATCTGCGGTGCGAATTGCATTTTCTTGAATAATGATAGCGCTGGTGCTTGCTGGCACGGGGGCACCGGTAAAAATGCGCACCGCGGTATCGGGTGCCAAATGCCCTTCAAATCGGCGTCCTGCTGCGGCTTCTCCGATCACGCGATAACTGTCGCCGCGTTTCGCTGCTGGCTGCGCGATCGCGTAGCCATCCATGGCCGAGGCATCAAATGGCGGTTGATCGCGCAAGGCTTTCATCGGGCGCGCCAAAACGCGGCCCATGGCTTTGGTGAGATCTACCCATTCCACATCTGGTTTCTTGACCAGCGTGAAAAGAACATCTAAGGCCGCTTGGACAGAGATCATGGCGCTTCGTAGCGGTCAGATTTACCGCCATCTTTCAATGCCAAATGAACACCCCCGATCTGCATCGCCTTATCCGCGGCTTTTAACATGTCATAGACTGTCAGGGCCACGCCATTCACTGCGCAAAGCGCTTCCATTTCCACTCCGGTTTTCCCTGATGTTTTTACCGTTGCCTCAATTCGTACACCCGGTAAATCAGGATCTGTCTTGAGGTCGACAGCGATTTTTGTGATCGCCAGCGGATGACAAAGGGGAATGATCTCAGCGGTTTTTTTAGCGGCCATAATTCCAGCAAGACGGGCTACGCCCAACACATCGCCTTTTTTGGAAAGGCCATGGGTGACGAGATCCAGCGTTTCAGGGTGCATGCTGATCCAGCCTTTTGCCACCGCGATGCGATCCGTGTTTTGTTTTTGCGAAACATCAACCATATGGGCGTTTCCGCGGCTGTCAAAATGGGTGAGTTTGGGCATCTCAGCTTACCTTGGATCAGATAGCAGGTTGCGCGTTGCCGTCGCCACATCCGTTTGACGCATCAGGCTTTCTCCGATTAAAAAGATGCGCGCGCCGTGCTGTGCTATATCGGCCAAGTCATCTGGTGTGTTCAGCCCAGATTCAGAAATCAAAACGCGCTCAGCTGGAACCAGTTTTGACAGCTCTTTGGTAGTTTGCAGAGAGGTTTTAAAGGTTTTCAAATTGCGATTATTCACCCCAATCAGCGGCGAATCTAACAGTAAGGCCCGTTCTAATTCTTCTGCGTCATGGACTTCTATTAAAACATCCATACCCCAAGCGAGTGCAGCCTGTTCAAGTTCTTGGGCCTGGCTATCAGCGAGCGAGGCCATGATCAATAAAATGCAATCCGCGCCCAACATGCGCGCTTCGGCAACTTGATAGGGGTCATATATAAAATCTTTGCGCAAAACCGGCAAAGTGCAGGCTTGCCGGGCTTGAGACAGGAAGCTTTTATCGCCTTGGAAACTGGGGCTATCTGTCAAAACTGATAGGCAGGATGCCCCGCCAGTCTCATAAGCTTGGGCCAAGTCTGCGGGGTTAAAATCAGCCCGTATCAATCCTTTGGATGGCGAGGCCTTTTTGATTTCTGCAATCAATCCATAGCCCGTTTTGTTATCTTCAATAATGCGCTGCGCAAACGGGCGAACGGGCGCTGCGGTTTTGGCATCTGCTTCCACATCTGATTGCGCCCGTTTGGCTTTGTCGGCTTTGAGTTCTCTAAGCTTATAGGCTTTGATTCTGTCTAAAATAGTGCTGCTCATAGGGTATCCGATGTAAAGGAGGCCAGCTGCGTGAACTTTGTTTTTGCGGCATGGCTGTCGATACTTTCTCGTGCCATTGCCACCGCTTCTTGTTTGTCAGTGCTGCGCCCTGCCACAATCAATGCAGCCGCGCTATTGAGGAGAACCGCGTCTTTATAAGTGGAGGCTTCACCCTCAAGCAGGGCGCGGAACGCTACTGCATTTTCTGCAGGCGCTCCGCCAAGAATAGCCGAAAATGGGTGCGTCGGCAGTCCAAACTCTTCCGGGTGCACTTCAAATTCCGTAACCGAGCCATCGGGGTTAAGCGCTGCTACTTGGCTGGAGGCGCTGATCGCTAGCTCGTCGGTGCCGTCGCCGCCATGAACCAACCAGGCATTATGAGCGCCCAATGCCCCTAATGTTTCCGCCATTGGCCGAATTAAATCGGCGCTATAGGCGCCGGTGAGCTGGCGCGTTACGCCCGCCGGATTGGTTAATGGGCCTAAAATATTAAATATCGTGCGTGCGCCCAGTTCCGCGCGCACAGGCCCGACATGTTTCATCGCAGGGTGATGCATAGGGGCCATCATAAAGCAGATGCCGATATCGCGCAAAGCGGCCTCAGCCTTATCGGCGCTGACCATCACATTCACGCCCATCTCAGACAGCGCATCTGCGGCGCCGGATTTTGAAGAGAGGCTTTTATTGCCATGTTTGGCCACTGCAACGCCTACACCAGCAACAACAAAGGCGGTCGCTGTTGAGATATTCAGCGTGCCTTTTCCATCGCCACCAGTGCCAACAATATCTATCGCACCCGCTGGCGCCGACACCTTGTTGCATTTCGCGCGCATAACCGAGGCGGCCGCCGCAAATTCGGTTACGGTTTCTCCGCGCGTGCGGAGCGCCATCAGAAAGCCGCCGATTTGTGCCGGCGTTGCGGCGCCTTCAAATAAAACCTGGAAGGCGGCCTCGGATTCTTTTTTTGTTAATTCGCGTTCAGAGGCCGCTAAGATCAGGCGTTTCATAAAATTGCTCATAAGCCCAGTCCTGCTATGCTCAGAAAGTTTTTCAACAAATGATGTCCGTGTTCAGAAGCGATCGATTCTGGATGAAACTGAACACCGTGGATCGGCATGCTGTTATGCTGAAGCCTCATAATGGTGCCATCGCTTAATTCCGCCGTGACCGTCAGGCAAGCGGGCAGGGTGGTCCGTTCTACAATTAACGAATGATAGCGGGTTGCCTCAAACGGGGTAGGGATATCCTTAAAAAGACCCTCGCCTGAGTGATGCATCTGCTCCATTTTTCCATGCACGATTTCATGGCACCGTATAACCTTGCCGCCAAAGGCTTGACTGATTGACTGATGCCCCAAGCACACGCCCATCAAAAGCGTTTGGGTTTCGTGAGCTGCGCCGATCAGCGCCAAGCTGATCCCGGCTTGATCAGTATCGCAAGGCCCTGGTGACAATAAAATGGCTTCTGGTTGCAGCGCCATGGCTTCCTGAACATCCAGCGCGTCATTGCGTTTGACAATAACATCCGCGCCAAGTTCACCAAGGTAATGAACCAGATTATAGGTAGAGCTGTCATATTTGTCGATTAGCAGCAGCATTGCGTTTCTTTTGCCTTGTATTAAATGTGACTGGCCTCCACGCCTTAAATCGATCTATACTTGCTCAGGCTTTGGTGTCACCGTCAAGGGGCGAGAAGTAAAAACAAATGTATATCACGCCAAATTATCACGGCATAAATGAGGGCAAGAGTAGTGAAACGGGGATTTTTCAGTGGGCTGGTCTGGGGGGCGTTAAGCGCCGTCATTATAATCGTTGTCGGTTTGATATTTCAGAGTTATGAGCGCATCCGGATGCCAGAGGCTGAGGCTTTCGAGGTGCCCGCCGGATCAGAATTCACCAGTTCGAGCGAAGATCAGGCTGCCAGTTTGCCCGCGCCGGTAGAGGCGCAGCAGCAGCTTGGCAAAACGCCTGCCGAAGCGCCTCAACCCGCGGCGCCTGATGTGGCCCCCGATGAGGATGTCGCGTCAGCAACAGTACCCAAAAGTGCACAAAACAAGCTCACAGGCCTAAATACGACCACCTTACCACAAACCGAAACCAATTTGCCGGTTTTATCGGATAGCGCTGAAAAGCCGACCCTATCAGCTGACGGCTTTGCGCAGCTCGGTCCTCCGAGTACAGATTTTGGGTTGAATTTTGATCTTGATCCGGCGCAGCCTGTTTTTCCTAAACAGATGATGCTGGACGCGCCTGTGCCCAGTGAACCCCAGGCAAGGCTTGATCTGGCAATTGCGCCGAGTGTTGATCAATCAAGTGTGGCGGCTCCTGTTGCGGACACGCCTATGCCCGAGGACGAGGAAGCTGCACTTGCACCGGAGATTGTGCCAAAATCTGCAGCCAGCTCTGATAGGGAGGTTGTTTTAGCGTCTGAGCCAGAGGACAGTTTGAAAAACCCGTCATCTACGCCTGATCTCGATCAAAACGCATTCGCTTTGGCCTCGACCTCTTCGAGCATTCCTTCGGGCACTGTGCTGGCACAGCTCGGAGCTTTCCGCAGTGCCAACATTGCCGAACAGGAATGGCTGCGCCTATCGGCTAAATTTTCAGAGCAGCTGAACGGCTTGAACCATGTGGTACAAATGGCGGAAGTGAACGGGCAAATTTTCCATCGCTTGCGCGTTGTGGGTCTTGAAGATTTGGCTGAGGCTTCGGCGTTTTGCGAAATCTTTGTTGCAAGAAATACTGCATGCCTTCCGGTTGTGATGCGCTAGACTCGGAGCTTTTTTGCACGCAGTTTACCACAGATTTTTGACCAGGCATGTTCCGATGTACGGTCTAAATTCTTACAATAGCTGGCCTTTCTGTGGGTTTTTAGGATGGTTTAGATGCAAACATCGCCGCATCTGCAGCGGCCCGGCGGATTGCGTTGGATTTATGCACCGTTTCCATATATTCGGCTTCGGGGTTACTGTCATAGACCACGCCACCGCCCGCTTGTATATAGAGTTTTTGATCTTTGACGATGGCGGTGCGCAGCGCGATGCACATATCCATATCCCCGCCAGAGCTAAAATAGCCTATGCCACCGCCGTACACCCCGCGTTTTTCGGTTTCAAGCTCATCGATGATTTGCATCGCACGCACTTTTGGAGCCCCCGATACGGTGCCCGCCGGCATACCCGCGAAAAAGGCGGACAGCGCATCTTGATCTTCGTGCAACTCCCCAACCACGTTTGAAACAATATGCATCACATGGCTGTAGCGTTCGATAATAAATTCTTCGGTTGGTTTTACTGTGCCCAATTTGGCCACCCGACCCACATCATTGCGCCCTAAATCCAGCAGCATTAGATGTTCGGCCAATTCTTTTTTATCAGCCAGTAGATCGGCCTCATTGGCGTTGTCTTCTTCCCTAGTCGCGCCGCGTGGGCGGGTGCCCGCGATTGGGCGCACGGTCACCTCGCGGCCAAAGACTCGCACTAGAATTTCTGGGCTCGCACCGATCACTTGAAACCCATCAAAATTAAAATAAAACATAAAAGGTGAGGGGTTTGTGCGGCGCAAAGATCGGTAGAGCGCAAAAGGTGGTAGCGCAAAATCTTGCGTCCAGCGATGTGCTGGCACCACTTGGAAGATATCCCCCTCGCGAATATAGTTTTTGGCTTTTTCAACCGCTGCAATATAGGCGTCTTTGCTGAAGTTAGACCTTGAATTGGGCGCTTTTTGTGGCGTCTTAAGGCTGCGCGGATCGGGCAAGGGGCGTTCTAACTCCCGCATCGCATCCTGAATACGTTTCGCTGATTTGGCGTAGGCGGCTTTTGCCGATATCGCTGGATCATACCAAACCGGCGCAACCAAAATTACTTCGCCTTTCACGCCATCCAAAACCGCCACAACGCTGGGGCGCAAAAAAACCGCATCTGGCAAAGCAAGCGGATCGGGGTTCATATCCGGCAGGTCTTCAACCAGCCGAATCATATCATAGCCCAGATATCCAAAAAGGCCGGCGCTGGCTTGCGGCAAATCCTCGGGCAAATCGATAAAGCTTTCGGCCAAGAGGGCGCGTAACGCTTCTAGGGGGGGCACTTGAACTGCTATAAATGCCTTATCATCGAAGCGCGCATCTCGATTGATAAAACTTTCGTGGCCTTGGCACTTCCAGATCAGATCTGGTTTCATACCGATTATTGAATAACGCCCGCGAACCTCTCCGCCGGTTACAGATTCAAGCATGAACGCATTTTTCTGATCACCCGTGAGCTTCATTTTTAAAGACACGGGCGTATCCAAGTCAGCCGCCAACCGGGTGAATAGAACTTGGCTTTTCTCAAGCGCGTATTGCCGCGAAAAATTATCAAGATCGGGCGTTATCATAGCAGCGGCTTTACTGGAAATTGGCATGAACGGCATTGAGAGCCGCTTGGTTTAAAGAGACATCGGCGCGCGCCTGTATTTGCCCCACATAGGCTTCAAATAAATCTTGTGACAGCCCATCACTGAGCCGCGCTGTGATCGCTTGGGTGATGTCTTTGGCAAGCTCGGATTGCCGATCTGCGGCGATGATCTCCGTAACAAGTATAAGCGTTATCTGTCCCGCATCGTCCAAAACATCCACCGTGTCTGGTGCAAGTTCGAAAGCGCGTTTAATCACATTTGCGGTTGTTGTGGCTGGGCGCTCTTGACGGTTGAGCCCGGTTTCCTGTTGCAATATTCCGCCGATTTCTTCAATACGCAGCGTCTTTGCCTCGAGCTGCGATTGCAAATCATCCGCTTGCGCCGTTAGAGCTTTGCGCAAAGCTTCGACGCGCCAAGCTTTCATCGCATCTTCGCGTATTTCCAGTAGGGGTTGGGGGCGCGGTGCTTGGGTTTCATCCAGTCTTAAGGCGACTAAGCCACCATTGTCCAAGCGGATAATTTCGGGGAAATCTTCGCTCTTCACCTCGAATGCAGCCTGTCGGAAAGCTTGATCTGAAGCCAAGCCCTCAGTCAAACCGGCGTGATAGCTCAGTGTGCTTAGTACCAGATCGGTTTCTAGCGCGATATCTTCCAAAGTTGCGGCGGCGGCCAGAAGATCCTTGGCTTGTGCACTCACCCTGTCTACTTCCTTAGCGGCCAGTTCAAGCGCTAGCTCTTGTCGCAATTGATCTGCCACGTTCTCAAGCGGGGTAGATTGCGCTGCGATAATCTGAGTAACGCGAAAAATCGCAGCGCCCAAATCATCTGAAAACGGCCCGATGACTGTGTTCAGCTCTGCGTTAAAAACAGCTGCGCCGCTGTCCTGTCTCAAAAAGCTTTGTTCGATTGCGCCCAGGCTCACATCTGCAGCGCTCAAGCCGCGCTGCTCGAGCAGCGTGCTAAAATCACTTGTTCCGTTCTTCAGCCCTGCCGAAGCAGCATCGGCACTTTGTGCATCCGAAAACACAAGCCGTTCAACGATCCGGCGCTCAGGCTGGTTGTAAAGCGCGTTCTGTTTTTTATAGAGAGCCGCAATAGCCTCATCGCTCACAGTCATCTTTTCGCTAAGCTGCGTAAGATCCAAAGATGCGATGGTGAGCTGTTTGCTTTCGGGGACTGTGAACCGCTCAATATTTTCTTCATAATAAGTTTGAAGTTGTGCTTCTGTCGCCTCTTGAAGGGGCGTGGCAAGGTCTTCCTCGTTCAGTTGAACATGGGTAAAGCTGCGGGTCTCTAACAGAAAATCAATCATTTTTTCTGTAAACACTGATGGCATCATATTGCCTGTTACCACGGCAGCTTGTACAATATTGCGTGTTGTTTCCTGGCGAATACCATCTTCAAATTCAGCTTCGCTGAGGTGATTATTCTCCAGCGCAAACGTGTAGGCTTCGCGGCTGAATTGACCATCTAAACCGCGGAAGGCGTTGACTTTGAACAATTTTTCTAGCACTGCTTCATCGCTAACTGAAAGTCCAAGTCGGTCGGCTTCGACTTCAATCGCTTTTTGCAGAACTAAGCGGCTGAGCGTTTGTTGCGGAAGCCCAAATAATTGGGCCTCTTCAAAGGTAAGGGTTTGACCGAATTGTTGGCCTGTTTGCGCCAGGTCTTGGCGTAAGGCCCGCGCATATTCATCGATCGAAATGTCGCGATCACCAACAGAGCCGACGCTGCGCATGGTGCCAGAAAACCCCGATGCGCCAAACCCACCCAGGCCAATGATGAGCAGACCCAACAGAATCCAAACTAAATATTTGGCAATGGATTTTGATTGTGACGCCATGGATCCCTCGTAGACTTGATATTTCCTCGCCTGTCTACGCTTCTGAACAGTCGGGGGCAAGCTGGAAGGTGAGATTTGAAAGTCGTATTACAATCTCTTTCAAGATGGTTTGATCGATATTTGCGAATGCTAGCCATAAATGCTTTGCGGCATTGGAAGTGCCTGGGGGTGCAAACATATTACCGGGTAGTCATAAGATGCCCGCCTCTACCACAAATTTTTGTGCCAAATCGTTGCCTGAACTTGCGGAGGGATACTTTAATATACAAAATATGCGCTGCAGCCCACCAACCTCCCAGCCTTGCCTTTCAAGCACTTCGAAATTGCGCTTTAGAAAGGTTTGACGCTCCAAAATTTCTTCTCGCTGGCCGGTCAACCAGGGTTGAAGATGGTTAACCCCCCAACGCGTGAGGCGCAGATCACGGTGGTGTTAAGTTATTTTTCAACCTCGATCAGTAAAGTTTTATCGGCAATGATGGCGCCAACCCGGTGACCTGTCATGCGATAGGCTTTTGAAAACGAATATAGCTGCACTAAATGCTGCTTCCAATCGGGCGCATCCAAAAGGCTGTGCGGACGCTTTGGATTGCTGTAAAAATCTTTATAGGTTTCATCGATAATAAGCGTAAGGTCATGGTTTTTTGCAAGCTGATAAAATGCAATCAATACAGTGTTAGGATATTCCACGCCAGAGGGATTATTCGGCCTGACCAGACAAATAGCTTTAGTTTTTTGTGATCAATTGGTGGGCCAAAGATGCATCGGGCAGCAAATTGGGCCCCATAGGCAAAGGCGTTGCCTTTACCCCATTACATCGAGCCACTGAAATACCAAGGCACGGGCAAAAGTACATTATCTCCGGTCGAGCAAAGCGCCGTGATCGCTGCGCAAAACGCTTGTAATCGCTACTTGGCTGGCGCTTACCTGCGCATCATGAGCGTTTGACCAATGCGCGGCGAAATCTGCGCGTAAACTAGCATACCTCGAAATCGCCCCATAAAGATGCGCCTCAGGATAGTGGTACACAAAATCTGCTATCGAATTGCGCATATTTTGAAGGGTTGGATCGCTTGGTGCGACTTGCTAGACGTTTAATATGGGTATGCCGCGTGCCGAATTATGGTGTGCAAGCCAGGCTTTTGCGGCTTTTATCGGAGCGGGTGCTGCGCGCCGTTGCGCCGGCCAAAACCGGCTTTGATGGTGAGGGAATGCCACCACTCGTTGCTAATCCGTTCCGCGAAACGGTTCAACATATTGTAGGGCCATATCCCACGGGAAAAAGATCCAAGTGTCTTGGCTGACTTCCGTAATAAACGTGTCGACCTGAGACCGCCCTAGCGGCTTTGCATAAACGGTTGCCACATGCGCTTTAGGCATATGCTGGCGCACGACTTCTAAAGTTTTGCCCGTATCCACCAGATCATCGATCACCAACACGCCGTTGCCATTCCCGATATGCTCCATATCCGGGGCTTTTATTACCATTGGTTCGCTTTGGCTTTGGTGATTATAGGATTTGACGCTGATTGTATCTACGACGCGAATGTCCAATTCGCGCGCAACGATCATTGCAGGTGCCATGCCGCCACGGGTGATAGCAACAACCGCACGCCAGCCGTTTTCGGTTAGTTTTGGATCATCAAGCCGCCAGGCCAATGCCCGAGAATCGCGATGTAACTGGTCCCAGCTGACATGGAACCCTTTTTCATGGGGTAGACGTTCAGACATGGTTATTTCCTTCCCGTTACGGCATCAATATCCGGAGCATCTACAGCTTTCATTCCCACGACATGATAGCCTGCATCTACGTGCAGCGTTTCGCCTGTCACTCCTGACCCTAAATCTGACAACAAATATAGTGCTGATTTGCCGACATCCTTGGTGGTCACGTTTCTTCGCAGAGGAGAGTTCAACTCATTCCATTTCATAATATACCGAAAATCGCCGATACCCGACGCGGCAAGCGTTTTAATTGGGCCGGCCGAGATGGCGTTGACGCGAATATTATCTTTGCCAAGATCCTCGGCCAAATACATTACCGAGGCTTCAAGGGCCGCTTTGGCCACCCCCATCACGTTATAATGCGGTATCACTTGCTCAGCGCCATAATAGGTGAGCGTGAGCATTGACCCGCCCTCTGTCATCAGCTTTCCGGCCCGCTGCGCTACTGCGGTGAAGGAATAGACAGAGATGTCCATGGTCATTCTGAAATTGTCCAGGCTTGTGTCGACATAGCGGCCGCGCAACTCGCTTTTGTCGGAAAATCCAATCGCATGCACGATAAAATCAAGCTTGCACCAGCGCCGTTTAATCTCTTCAAACAAGGCATCGATCGAACTTGCATCCGCAACATCACATTCTGCAACGAAATCGCTGCCAACTTGCGCTGCTAAAGGCTCGACCCGCTTTTTCAGCGCGTCTCCTTGATACGAGAAACACATTTGTGCACCGGCTTCGGCGCAAGCTTCTGCAATACCCCAAGCGATCGATTTGTCATTTGCCAGCCCCATGATTAAGCCGCGTTTGCCCTGCATAAGATTATGTGACATCTTGTCCTTCCGATCTATCTTTATTGCGTTGGTTTAGGCGATTGCACAGCCGTCATCAAGCCCAGAGCACCTGAAGGGCTGTCAGGATTAAACAGGAATCGAAAAAAGGAGCATCGGAAATGCTAGATTTGGATGAAGGGTTTATAAAGGCTGACCCGTTTGAGCTGGCAAAATCCTGGCTGAAAGAAGCCGAAGCAGCTGAAATTAATGATCCAAACGCAATGGCACTGGCAAGTGTGGACCGTTTCGGTATGCCGAATGTAAGAACTGTTTTGTTGAAAGATATCCAAGCGAATAGTTTTGTTTTTTACACCAATTATGAAAGCGCCAAGGGCACCGAGTTGTTGGCCAGTGGCAAGGCGGCCTTCGTGTTGCATTGGAAAAGCTTGGCGCGTCAAGTTAGAGTGCGGGGCCTGGTCGAAAAAGAAGAGGGTCCGATCGCGGATGCCTATTATCACAGTCGCGCCTTAGATAGCCGCATTGGGGCTTGGGCCTCTCAGCAGTCGCGGCCACTCGCCTCACGAGAGGCGCTGATTCAACGGGTAAATGAGATCCGCGATGAAAAAGGGGAAACCCCAGCGCGGCCACATTTTTGGGGTGGCTTTAGAATCACGCCGCTTGAGATTGAGTTTTGGTCAGATGGTGCGTTTCGATTGCATGATCGCGCAGTCTGGAGACGAAAAGAGATGACTGCGCCTTGGTCTGTACGACGATTGAACCCCTAAAGTGTAAAGCCGATCGCTTTTCTGGTTTATCGCTTGCGCGCTGGGTTTTTTATTGTTTGCTTTTTAATCAAAAAAACGGTTCCTTTATCTCTGCGCGGTAGATTTTACACATGGGTATGCATGTAAGCTACGACGACGATAATATTGAAAAACAGTCGGGCTACATAAAGTGGTTTGATCGCGTTAAAGGGTTTGGCTCTATCATATCCGATGAGACCAAAGAAGATATTTTGCTTCACATCAATGTGCTGCGCAAATTTGGACAAAGCGCTATCGCGGAAAACACCCATATTGAGTTTATGGCGAATTACATCGAGCGGGGCGTTCAAGCGGCTGAAATACTCTCGGTGGATCCAGTTTTAGATGCATTATCAACTTTGGAAGATTTTGAGGACTTCGATATTGAGGATATTATGGTCCATATCGAAGTGTTGCGCAGATCGGGCCTGTCCAATTTGTAAGCGTGCGAATCGATCGCTTTGTGCGTTATGGAGGGTAAGCGGGGTAAAATGGAGGCCGATGTGTGCTCTTGGGAAATTGACAACTCTTAGTAAGGTAAGATGGCTGTGCGCTTTGGCAATGCTGCCTTTTGCAAGTTTCGCGCAAGCTAATTGCCCTGAGTCAGATTTTATCATAAGCGGAAGTTGGGGTGAAGCTGCCTTTAAAGTGGTGCTGGCAAGAACACCGGAACAACGCAACCGAGGTTTGATGTTCGTGACAGATCTACCAGATCAATCGGGGATGCTGTTCGTTTACCCAAAGCCGCAATCGGTTTCGTTTTGGATGAAAAATACGCCGCTCGGCTTGGATATGCTATTCATTGATGCAGGCGGCATTGTTCAGCGCATTAAACATAATGCAGCCCCGTTCTCAACCGAGTTGATTGATGGGGGGTCTAATATTCAATATGTTTTGGAAGTACATGCTGGAAGCACGGCAAAATATGGCATTTCAAAGGGGGATCGCAGCGCGCATCCTAGCATTGGACCCGGCGCCGATCCGCATTGTGACGGTTTCTAAAAGTTTCTGGCCAAATTGCATGTTTGAAGCGATCTTTCTTCTTTTAAATCTTCTGAGAACTCGTTAAAAAGCACATTAGTCGGGGCGTAGCGCAGCCTGGTAGCGCGACGGTTTTGGGTACCGTAGGTCGCAAGTTCAAATCTTGCCGTCCCGACCATTAAAAATCTTGTTCGAAGTTTATCAAGACGTGTTGAAGGCCTTTTATCTAAATGCTCCACCTCTGGGATCTTCGACACCAATCGCATGTCCCAGAATTATGAAGACCTACGCACCATGCGTTATTGATACAAAGCTTGTTGTTTTCTGAAGATATATGCCCAATAAATTGTAATTCGGTCCAATCGGCATACTCCAAATCGTGAGCGGTTTCGATGTGAAATAAAAGGTTAATGCAGTACTTTCAACACGTCTTCATCAGAGTGCCGTTTTTGAGCTATCCTTTAATCTTCCTAATATAACCACATAATGGATCAACTCTAGGAGGCTAGACAATAGCCACCGCTAAGAAAAATATCAACACAATTGGCCAAGCCCCTTTTTTGAAACCGTACTTTATAACAGATTAAAGATAATCACAATTTTGAGTTTATAGCTTCTAGCCGATCACTCAAATCAAAGGCTAATTCTGAGATAATTTCCGCACAGATTAACTATCGTTTTGCCTTTTAGTGGAGCGATTAAACCACGAATTTAATACCCATATATTTTCAATAGGCCCATTAAAATGGTATTATAAGCCATGGAAAACGATCGAAATACGGATGGCACTTTTAGCAGTGGAAATACTGGTAGGCCCAAAGGAGCGAGAAATAGTAAGGACCCTTGCGATTGAAAGTTTATTAGAGGGTCAAGCAGAGGCTTTAACGCAAACCGATATATCCAAAGCGTTGGAAGGTGATAGCATCGCATTTAAACCTTGTATGGACAGAATAGCGCCGACACCAAAAGATAATACTGTTCAATTCTCTTTGCTACCCATCACAACTGCTAATAATGCGTCAGAAACAGTAGGGAGCGTTCTCAGCGCAGTAAGCAATGGCGATCTTACCCCGCTTGAGACAACTCGCATTGTGGGCATTATAGATAGCTACAGGCGCACTCTTGAACTTACCGATATTGAAAATCGCTTGAAGGCTTTGGCAAATGACTTTGCAACAGCTTGATAAGCATTTGTCGCGTGTAGCCGCAAAAATTCCTGAAAATGCAAATTTAGAGGCAGAAGCAGTGTTTAAAGCTATTATTAGCTATATGGACGGATTGGCCGCCCGTAAAGCAGGGGGATACCTTGATGTGCAAAAATAGATGTGAGAGCGTCAGTGAATTTATGAAACGAAATACATTCTACCAAAAATTAAATCAAAATTCTGATACTATTAAGCAGTTGCATAGAAGAATTTCAAATCCTAAAATTTAGAGCAGCCCTTCGAGGGGTAATATCAAATTTATTGAACTGTATTTAGTGATAAAAGTTTCTTTTATTTTTCATCCTGTTTCGCTAACTTGCCGTTCATCTGATTTTTTCAAAGTTATTTGAAGTGATGACCAATTGAAAGGGAGGTCATACTGAAAATCTTTAAACCTCTTATTTTAATGGCTCCGGCGGTAGGGATCGAACCTACGACCAATTGATTAACAGGTATCTTGGTATATAATAGTTTCAATGGGTTAATAGATGGTTTATAACTAGGATTTATAACTTTGGCTTTGGATCTCGATTATGTCTAAAGCACCATCAGCTATCAAGCTTTACAAAGGCTTATCGCTTTACCGTGTCGAGCGATCAACCAAGTGGTACGTTCGGTTGTGGGACAAGAAGACCAAAAGTATCTGGTCAAGTCAACCGGTACGGGATGTAAGACAAATTCGCACCCACACTTTTCAAGAGTACATAGCTGATCTAACCAAGCGTCGTCCAAGTCTTGCTGCTTCAACCAAGAACACGCTTATGGCTGCGTTTCGCAATGTTATGAAGATTGCTAGAGACGAGGGTGTTGTTGAGGTTGTACCGCAAACGCCTCGTGTGAAGAGCAAAGACAACCCGAGACCATTCTTTCGGTTCCACCCCTTAGTCGCCAAAGAAGATGATAATTACCAAAAACTTCTAGCGACTGTGATAAAGAGCAGCCGAGGAGGGGGTTAGTGTCCGTGGGTTCTCAGTTACAGATGAGTTCTATGATCTAATCCTATTTCTTACTCATTCTTTCGTAAGACCCATCTCCTCCGAGCTATATGCAATCAAGCACAGCGATGTGGCTGTTGCAGATGACCCCAGGCGGCTCATAGTGACGGTTAGAGACGGGAAAACGGGTTTTAGGGGAGGTGTCATAACACCATGCCCGCAGCTGTGTCAATCTATGAGCGCATTTTGCAATGTTATCCTGATGCCGAGCCTGAGGATTATATTTTTTATCCTGAATACAAAAACCGAACCACTGCATCTGGAATGATCCAGCGATTGTTCACGGAGGTACTAAGGTATGGGGAGCTTCAAATAGATACTCCAGGTAAAACTCATAGTATTCCTTGCGTCATACGGCAATTTGCATGAGGATCATTAACAGCGAGGGTAAGGTGAATATCTTCAATCTTGCGAAGAATGTTGGAACATCTGTTGATCAGATTGAACGGTTTTATGCTCGGTTTTTACCGCTGTCCAAAGAGATGGCGAAGAACCTTCAGAGTTTTGGGGAGTGATATGTTGAGAGTTAAAACTACACTAAACTCTATATTTGGTTTAAAAAAGGTCGTGGAGCGTCTGGCTTTACTGTCTGTTGCTCTCTTATCCATATTGTTGTCTGCAACTGCAGTTTCTGCCAATGACGATAAAATCATCCAATTCTATCTGAATCAGCTTGGTTTCAATTCTGGACTTGTTGACGGTCAACCGGGAAAAAAACAAAATCTGCACTCAATAGTTTTTATGCATCGAACCCAGATCTTGAGGCTAAACAAGTGGGTGTTGCAGCAAAAAGCGACCTTCTCAAGAAAGCAAGAGAGAAAAACGTCCCTGGTTTTCATTATGGGCTTTGTTCTGACAGTGGACAGAATACAAGAGGCGCTTCTGAAGAATACTCGGACGCATTTACCTTAGAGGAGCATAAGCGAGTCGTAACTGATTTACCGAGATGTAGATCCTTTTCATTCGCATCTACAGATCCAACCGCAGGCAGCGATATTTCTCCTGAAATTAAAGGCGTGGGAGATATCAATAACGACGGTATCGATGATATTGTAATTGATTATTTTGAAACCAGCGTTCCGCCACTATTTTTACTTGGAACACCAAGTGGTCAGTTTCAAAGATTGGATTTTTCAGACCCGAAAGCGGCGAGAAGACACATTAGAAATGGTGAGTTTGCAGATTTAAATACAGATGGTTTTCTAGATTTCGTCGGATTTACAACTGGTGACCCTGGTCGACGATGGATAGAAAAAGGTCATGATACCGGCGGAAAAAGTATTCCACGTGGTGAGGCAGACATTCTTTTGATTAACGAAAATGGTGAGGGTTTTCGGCACATTAAAATACCAGAAATCCGTAAGAACGATTGGAACCATGGTGGTACGTCAGCCGATCTCAATGGAGATGGGCTCATAGATATTGTACCACTCAGCGAGGGTGAACGGGAAAAAATATCTCCGGTCATTAATCACGACGGAAAACGTTTCTCGATGGGTAAATATGAATATTCTAAAGAAATAAGTTACTTTCTTACCGGTGACGTAGACAGTGGAGATTTCAACAACGATGGTCATGCTGACCTAGTTGTTACAATAACGGACATTCGCCCGCAGACGCCCAAACATAATAATGAGATTGGAGCCATCCGGGTTATTTATGGCGATGGTGATTTTGATTTCAGAGATAATCTTGAGGTTAAATTTGGCGAGATTTGGTTAATGGATGGGCAACCTGACCTAATTTTCGATAATTTCAATGGGTCAAAAATTGGCAGATACGGAAAAGTTTCCAATACTTCGACCGGCAATGGCAATGTTGAGGCGCTGGATGTCGACAACGATGGCTGGGTCGACATTTTGATAGGTCAATATTTTTCTGTATCGGGACTGTGGTCGGGAAGTGGATTTAAGTATTACCGTAACACTGGTGAATGTTTTTATGACGCAACAGGCGAGTTTTTCCCAAATCAAAAAACCAACAGGAATTTCAAGGCCAACGTCTTCACCCGTTACATTCATAATTTTTACCAAAATGATATTAATAACGATGGCTTAAAGGATATCATATTGCAAACAGATGGCGCTACTAGCCGTTGGACAAGGCTGAAGTTGAATGAAGGTTTTCCATATGTATTTATCAATCAAGGAAATCAAGAATTCTTGCCAGTTTCATACATTGATTCTGATGTCTCGGGCCTGATTGGTTTAGATGATATTGTACAAGGCGATTTCAATGGTGATGGTTTAATCGATATTCTGGGTATCTACAGCAATGATGATGGAACCCAAATCCATGCATTTTATAAAAAGAAACCGACGGATTGGTCTCAGATTGAGGATGAATATGCAGGAAGATACAAAGCAAATTGGTATATCGGCAATGTGAACCAAGGAAACCAACTTGAATTCATGGGTTCGGAAACGTTTACTCTGCAAAAAGGCTCAGGTTCTTTCAGCGGAGAGGGGCGTTTCCAACCGTCTGCGAATCTACGTAAAAAGCTCAAGATTTCTTATGAGCCTGACGGGGGAATCCAAGTAAAGGGACAGCTGGATCTATTCGAGCCGGGACGAAGCTATCAAACTGTCTTCGAAGGAAGTTTGGTCGATCAAAAGCTAGCAACCAAATGGGAAGAAGGGGATCTAATGGTAGTCGAGTTCGGGAGGCTACCCTAAATTCTCTGAGAGCTTCAGGGAGTATAAAGAAAATTATTTTTGTTTTTCATAAAGATAAGGTCTTGCTCTTATAAATACTCAAAACAACACCAGAGGTCTGTCTTGAGTATCCAAGTCCACATTAAACAATTTTATGACCAGCATTCAGTGCCAAATCCCATCAGTCTAACTTTGACGGAGAAGCAGCTTGTGAACGGTCAGAGGATTGATGACTTGGCTTCGGAGTAGAACCTTCGTCACTTCCGCAATCTGTTGAACACAAGGCTGTATAAGAACGCATATAAGCGCCATGGAAAGCAGCTGGCCATGTTTGTGGTGCGGGAGAGCGATGCAACCCATAGACACCATCTGCACCTCGTTATTGAACAACCAAAAGACATTGAGCTGCATTTCTTCATGCATATGGTTAAGTCATGCTGGCAGAAGACTAAATTCGGATACAACGAAATACATTTTGAAAAGCCAACTGAGTTCTCCAGAGAGGATGGTTGGATTGATT
>JACLAD010011494.1_pt1 | contig 109631 bp, 100 predicted proteins | sample 8027901 | NCBI WGS metagenome assembly JACLAD01 (sample SAMN15725071, study PRJNA655200) | protist metagenome | isolation source: fluorescence activated cell sorting (FACS) single amplified genomes of... | place: Spain: Blaines Bay Microbial Observatory, Mediterranean Sea | collected 2016-07-05 | reverse complement strand
CGTAATAAACACGCACACCAGCAATGCGTGGCATGCCGCGAACGAAGGTAGGAATGCCCAAGCCGCCACCCGTGTTACCTGCATCAATCAAGAACTCTTTATCAAACAAGTTGTTCACGTAAAACTCATAGGCAAACTTGCTGTTGTCTTGAAGCAGTTTCACCGATACATCGGTCAATGAGTAAGTATCTTGGGAAAGGCCAGGATAATTACTGCTTTCAAAGAACACCTCAGACTGGAAACTGGTAAGCCAGTTAACATCAATGTCGAAGTTATTCATGTTGAATACTTTGTTGATGTTAATTGCACCGCTTACCTCAGGTGCTAAACGGAACTTGTTACCGCCGTATTCAAATGGCGAACCATCGGCAGTGTCGTTAGCAAATTCTGCGTCTAAGAAACCAAGGCTTGCGGTTAAAGTTAGCGTGTCGCTGTAATTGTAGGTCGCCATACCCTCGATGCCCGACATGGTCGAATCGCCCACTGTTACAGTAATCGACTGCAAGGTTTCTGCATCGGTAAAGCTTTGCTGATAGTCACTGTACTCGTAGGTAAAAATGGCACCCGAGAACAGGAAGTTTGCGCTTTGATACTTAACACCCAGATCGTAGCTGTCTACTATTTCTGGCTTAGTCACATTAACGCCACCCGCGTTAGCATCCACAACGGGTGAACGTCGTCCCCTGGCGTAGTTCGCGTATACGTTCCAGTTGTTATTAACATCATAGCTTACGGCAAAGCGCGGCAGGGTATCGTCAAAATCGCGCTCTGCATCGAACGTAAATGCACCGTCTGCAGTAGTATAAGTATTGCGGGTATATCGTGTTTCGTCGATATAGCGCACGCCAGCAGTAATGTTGATGTCGTCGGTAACATAATACGACACCTCAGCAACATAAGACGCTATATCAAGTTCAGCTTCAAATATAAACGGCCCTTGTATCAGAATAGGCGGCAGTGCAGGGTTAGAAATAGGAGAGCCATCTTCATTAAACAGTTGCGACACTAACATCGCACGCAGTGCCTCTATTTCTTCTAACGATGCATCAGTAGCGATATTCTGATTTAGCGGAATGTTTGAGGTGGCCTCAAGCTGTGCTTTTACCGCATCGAAGGTACCACGTACAAATGGGTCGACCATTACATAATAGGGCAAAATAGAATCGTCTTGAGTAATAGACGCACCTACAAACGCGGCCAGTTTATCACCTGAATCATATACCAAACGCATAGACGCGCCTTGAAGCGTAGCGTCGTTATCGAAATAGGCATCTTGAATACGCAAAGCAGAACCATCAGCATCAAAGCCTTCGCTTACTTCTACATCTTTATAGTAGGCATCGGCGTGTAGGCTAAGCATTTGGTTGAAATCGTAGTTAATGGTTAAGTCATAGGCTTGAAGCGTACGCTCAATGCCAAGCTCACCACCTAAACTAAACTCTGCTGCGGTAAATGGGCTGGTGTCTCCGCCGTTAGGCGCAATAGAGCCTGATTTGAACGCAATACCCGGCTGGTCGTTGTACTCCATTGCTGCACGCGCAATGATTTCTAACTTATCATAACTTGCAAGCCAGGTTGCGCGAAGTGCTTGCACCGATACACCTTGAAGGTCTTCACTATTGCACGGTACCTCTTCACCTAAATGGTTATACATGTTTGCATTGCCATAGTAAGAGTCTGCGCTACAGGCATTATTTTCTACAATGCCGTCCATTTCACGGTAAAGCCCAGCTATACGAAAACTGTGGTTGTCGTTAATAGGCTGGTTATACATAAACTCAAGTTCTTGACCTTGCTCTGAGTTATAGCCAACCTGCACTTTGCCTTCTTGTTCGAAAGTCGGAAGGTTAGAGTGAATGCTTACCGCACCGTTTGCTGCCGCCACACCGAAAAGCGTCGGCTGAGGGCCTTTTAACACTTCAACGCGAGCAATATCGTAAAGCGCGACACTGGCTACGGTTTTCTTGCTGATATCAAAGCCATCTTGATATACCGAGATGCGAGGCGTCGCCGATACCGATGACACATCGTCGGTTACACCGCGAATGTTGAACGACGGTAAGCTTACCGCTTGCTCCTGAATTTGAACGTTTGGCAATATACGAGAAAGCTCATCAAGTTCCATGATATTGGTGCGCTCTAAGAACTCGCTCCCAATGACATCCATGGTCACTGGCACATCCATAACAGACTGCTCGCGCATTTGAGCGGTAACGGTAATTTCTTCTATGTAGTCATTCTCGTTTGCTGTATCAGGCGCTACTTCTTGTGCCATTGCCGCGCTCGATAGTGCTAAAGCAATGGTTGTCGCTAGCAAAGTGCGTGGGTAAACAGATCGTGGGTACAGAGGGCGCATCAAATCATTCCTTTCGTGTGCTTATTGGGTGCTTTATGTATTTTTATAAGCATTTCACCGACAGATTGGCGACATTGCTTATTGTTTAGATATATCAAAGCCAAAGAATGTAGAGCGCTTTTGAGACGGTTCGATGAACCATACATGACAAGTTGGAGGCAATTTTGTGACAGCGACTTCTTGCCTCGCTCTATACCAAAATTCAGTTGTTACGCAGTAACGGGTTATATAAATTTTGTTGAATTAATGCTCAACGAAAGTTATCACAAAAAACGCCCCTTTGAATCAAAGAGCAAACTAAGTACACTCATTCCACGTAGGACAGAAATAACTTTTAACTAAAAGCGAAATGGAGACTGCAATGAAAAAATTAATGATGGCTACAGCTATTGGCGCTGCGACCCTATTAAGTGCTTGTAGTGCAGAGCACGGCACTACGCAATGTACTACTGCACCTGAAGCTGAATGGCAAAATCAAGATGCGTTTCAGGCGCAACTGCTAGCGCAAGGCTACAAAATTAACGAGTTTAAAGTAACTGACGGCAACTGCTACGAAATCTATGGTTTTGATAAAGAAGAAAACAAAGTAGAAATTTACTTCAACCCAGTTGATGGCAGCATTGTTAAAGAAGAAAAACACTAAGTTTAGTAAACGACAAACACATCGTTTGCTTTAATGCTTGATAAAAACGCTGCAGGGATACTGCAGCGTTTTTTGTTTTAAACAGAGTAAGCCATATTATGAGTACAACAAAAGACACGCCTTCAGATATTTATATTTGGGATTGGGTTGTGCGCATTTGTCACTGGGGTATTGTTGCTGCTTTTATTACCAACTACTTTATTGTAGAGCCGGGCCGGCTTTATCATGAAATAGCAGGGTACGCTGGGGTGTCGTTTATTCTACTACGACTTGCTTGGGGCACGCTTCAACAACAAAAGGCGCAGAATAAGAGTGGAGAAATCCCTTACGCTAGTTTTGCCAGCGTATCTTTGAGTAAAAAGGCTTTTATCGAGCACTTTCACCATTTACAGCAAAAGAAAATCCCCACCAGGCACGGTCATAACCCTTTCGGTTGGCTAATGATATTTGCCGTATTCACTCTATTCTTAGGTTTAGGCATTACCGGCTTTATGATGGAAGAGATAGACGCCATGTTTGGCAACAGCACGTTGGAATGGATACACAGCATTATGGCCGATGTGCTTTACGCCTGCGTTTTAGTGCATATTGCGGCAGTGTTTTTAGTACAGTACTTAGGGAATGTTCAGCTTATTCGCCCTATGCTTACCGGGTGGCGAAAACGATAGTGTCTACCCCTTCACCCTGCGGAACGTTTTTGCTCAGTATTTTCCGTGGGTTCACAATAGCTGTGCATAACCTTTTAGGCTCAATAACAACAAGTGGACGGTGCGTGACAGCTCTAACTATCCATTGGGCGCTTAGCTTGGCGCACAGCTTTTGGGTGCATTAGCTTTTCTAAACGCGCTAGATAAGATGAAATTTGTTGATGCTGTTTTTTATCGTTTGTGACTGAGTTATAAAGCCAGCGATACGCATCTTCGTAATCGTAGGGGCTACCGTAGCCTTCTAAAAACAACTCAACCAATCGAATTTGCGCTTTTAGGTTTTTAAGTGCAGCGGCTTCGCGTAAATACACGACGGCGCGAGACTTATCTTGTTGTACCAACGTGCCTTTTGCGTAATAACGCCCCAGTTGTTCAAGGGCTGCGGGCAAACCTTGGTTCGCAGCATCTTCCATATAACCAATGCCTCGCGACGGCGCCGCATCAACACACACACCCCAAGCCAACATGTCGCCCCATAAAAATTGGTACGCCGGAATTTTAAGTACGTCTGCTCGCGCTTCAATATCTTGCACTAGCTGGCACCTGTCAGCCACCACCTTGTCTAGATGCGTATTAGCGTTAATCATGTCAATTAACGCGTCTTGGCTGTATAGCTGAACTGCACGCAGCTCTTCTACGGTTTCCCCCTCAAGAGCGTGAGCAGAGAACCCCGTTACCGAAACACAGATAAATAAAGCGGTAGATAGAATACGTTTCATAGCTAAGGAGTAAATATTGATTGCACTGTCTTAGTTAACTTATCGGCTTAGTATAGATTATCTTAACTAAGACATGCCTTTCTTTACGAAAATTGTGTGCTATCAGCTACAACGTTTTTTACCCCTGCACTTTCCGTGGCGCCTATATATCCTTATAACAGCAGGTTACGTGTTAATTAATGACTACTTTTCCTGGGGCACAATGCCGATTGGATATGGCGAGCGTGATCGGCAAGATCGATACCCAAGTCGGTGAGATAGCCGCCATCGGGCTGAGTTATAAGCCCCTTGGCATAAAGTCGAGACGCGGCGTTTACCATGCTTTGGCTAGCATCGTGATGAATCTTTAGGCCCTGAAGTAAACTGTCTGTAGGAAACTTCAGTAACAAATTTAGCTCGTCTAGCATGTCTTGATCGAATGAACTCATGTAACCACCTTAGGCGAAAGGGTTTGTTAATTTTTATAACACTTTGCTATCTCACACCTAAATAGCACCTCTGTAAAGATTAATTTGTCTGTAAAACGTTTAATCTTGTATTCGTGTCGCTTACTGATCGGACTTTCACGCTAAATAGTATATTCTTGCCATAAATAAAGTGTGTGGATACGCCAAACAGATGAAGTACAAAGATTTACGCGACTTTATTCGCCAGCTCGAAGCTAAAGGTGAATTGGTACGCATTAGCCAGCCCATTGATACCGACCTTGAAATGACGGAAATTGCCGACCGTACGCTGCGTGCTGGTGGCCCTGCGCTGTTGTTTGAAAACCCTAAAAACCACGATATGCCTGTACTGGCAAACTTGTTTGGTACGCCTGAGCGTGTCGCCATGGGTATGGGGCAAGAATCGGTAGAAGCCCTTCGTGAAGTTGGCAAGCTGCTGGCTTACTTAAAAGAGCCTGAGCCGCCGAAAGGGCTTAAAGATCTCTGGGAAAAGCTGCCGGTATTTAAGCAGGTACTGAATATGCATGCTAAAGTGCTAAAAAAAGCGCCGTGTCAGGAAGTGGTGCTTACCGGTGACGATGTAGACTTGTCAAAAATTCCTGTGCAGCGCTGCTGGCCCGGTGATGCCGCGCCTTTGGTAACCTGGGGGTTAAGCGTTACGAAAGGCCCGCACAAAAAACGCCAGAATTTGGGTATTTACCGTCAGCAGGTGATTGGCAAAAACAAACTTATTATGCGCTGGCTATCACACCGCGGCGGCGCCCTTGATTTTCGTGAGTGGTGTCAAACCCACCCGGGCGAACCCTACCCTGTGTCTGTGGCGCTCGGTGCAGATCCAGCCACCATTTTAGGTGCGGTTACCCCTGTGCCCGACACTTTATCTGAATATGCTTTTGCCGGCTTACTTCGCGGTGATAAAACCGAAGTGGTTAAGTCTATCAGTAACGATTTGCAGGTACCTGCCAGCGCAGAGATTGTGCTTGAAGGCTATATTGCGCAAGACGAAACCGCACCGGAAGGCCCTTACGGCGATCACACTGGGTATTATAATGAAGTGGATGACTTCCCCGTGTTTACCGTTACCCATATTACCCACCGTAAAGACCCTATTTATCATTCAACCTATACCGGTCGTCCGCCAGACGAGCCGGCTATTTTAGGGGTGGCACTAAACGAAGTGTTTGTGCCTATTTTGCAAAAGCAGTTCCCTGAAATAGTGGATTTCTACTTACCACCTGAAGGCTGTTCCTATCGCATGGCGGTGGTTACTATGAAGAAACAGTATCCTGGACATGCGAAACGGGTGATGATGGGGGTATGGTCGTTCTTGCGTCAGTTCATGTACACCAAATTTGTGATAGTGTGCGATGACGACGTTAACGCGCGCGACTGGAACGACGTTATTTGGGCCATTACTACCCGCATGGACCCCGCCCGCGATACGGTAATGATAGAAAATACACCTATCGATTATTTGGACTTTGCCTCACCCGTTTCAGGGCTAGGCTCTAAAATGGGGATGGACGCTACCAATAAGATGCCGGGCGAGACCGACCGCGAATGGGGGGTGCCTATTGTAATGGACGAAGGCGTTAAAAAACGCGTTGATGATATTTGGGACAGTCTTGGTATTATGTAGCGACTATTTTAAACGCTATTTATTTTGTATTAAAACATGCGCTTTTCTTAAAGCGCGTGTAAAGGCGACACGCTAAGCAAGAAGGTTAGAAGAGAATACATGTCAGAAATTAAGTGTAAGGTTGCAAGCATCACGCCTTTAACCGAAGTGGTACAAAAAGTTGAATTAACGCCAGAGAGTCCTGTTGAGTTTAAAGCGGGTCAGTACGCTATGGTCGTAATGGGCGAAAAAGATATGCGTCCATTTTCTATTGCCAATGCCGCGTTTGATAATGGCCGCATTGAATTACATATTGGCGCAGAGCCAGGTAATAGCTATGCAGGCGAAGTGCTAGAGCGTATGCGCGCTGATGGTGAAATCACGGTAAATGTGGGTAATGGCAATGCCTTTTTGCAAAGCAACGGCCTGCCTATGGTGCTTATTGCTGGCGGTACGGGTTTCTCGTATACCTACTCGATTCTGCAAGAGCACCTTAATAGCGGCGACAAAACGCCAGTTACCCTTTATTGGGGTGGAAAACACGCATCGGACTTGTATTTAGCCGATAAGCTAACTGCACTAGCTGATGCTAACGAGCACTTCACGTTTGTGCCAGTTGTTGAGTTTGCCTGCGACGAATGGAAAGGCAGAACCGGTTGGGTGCATCACGCGGTGATGGCTGACCACGCTGACTTTGCCAATATTCAGGTTTACGTTGCCGGTCGTTTTGAAATGGCGAAGGTCGTGCGCGATGACTTTACTCAGCGCGGCTTGAAAGTAGAGAACTTGTTTGGCGACGCGTTTGCGTTTATATAAGCCAATTATAGACGGGGCTTGTTAATACCTAGCGCCATCGAAATGTCGGTGGCGTTTTATTATCAGCAATGAGGTTCAATCATTCCTTCAATTTCCTGAGCCGCTTTGTCAAAGGTAAATACACGAGTAAGGTTGAGCTTATTTCGCTGCGCGTGACGCTTTGCTTTATTGATAACAAGCGCATCAGGGAAGTCTGCTTGTTTCGTTTTCCCACCGGCCTTGATCGATTTCGCATTAGTAAAGTCTTTTAATGCAGCCCACACTGCCAGACTATCCTCAAACACAAGATTTGGCTCAGCAAATAACGCATGGATAACCTGTATAACTTTATCTTTATTAAGGTTATAACGCCTTCCTTTTAAGGTCCATACGGTTTCAATTAGTACTACATCTGTAATCAAGACTTTTTCAGAGCCCAAAATTAATTGGCTTGCTTGTATAGCTTGCTTCTCGTCATCTTGTAGCAAGTAACGCAGCAAGACATTTGTGTCTATCGCTATCATTTTTCAATTGCGCTCTGAAGAGATGCTTGGTCACTATAACTCCTATTCACAGTTATGTTTTTCAAAAGCCCTCTTGCCGCTCCAGCTTGTTTCTTAACGATTGAAATAACGCCTTGTCTATCAACAAAACTCTCAACATCGTCGCCCGCATTAATGTTAGCAATGCGGCATAGTTCTGCCGGCAGGGTTATTTGCCTCTTCATGCTTACTTTAGCCATAGTTCTCCAGCCTCGATGTCTATTCACTGTTTGCTAAGCATACAACAATCTTTACTTTTTACCAAAAAGTAAAGATTGTATAATTTTAGAGCTTGCGATAGTTGGTTGGTTTACGTCGTTTACTCCAATTGTAGCTTTGTCGCGTATTGGTTATGGTGAAAAGATAAACGCTGGAGAGAATAATGATAAAAAACCTATCCCCACAGTCTAGACTAAGAACTAAAGCCACAAGTCTTCTGGCATCTACCGTATTGTTAAGTAGCGCTGTTTCTTTCACAGTTCACGCCCAAACCGAACAGCAGCAAGCACTTTTCGATATAGCCAAAAACGTTTCTGCCGAAAACATCGAAAAAGACATTACTACGCTGGTCAACTTTGGCACTCGTCACACCCTTTCTGAAACCGAGTCGGATACCCGTGGCATAGGCGCGGCACGGCGTTGGATAAAGTCTGAGTTTGATAAAATTTCCGCCGCGTGCGGGGGTTGTTTAGAGGTGTATTATCAGTCAGAGGTAATCAGCGGTGAAAAGCGTATTCCCGACCCTGTTGAAGTGGTAAGCGTCATCGCTATTCAGCGCGGTACGACCGATCCAGATCGCTATGTAATCATGTCTGGCGATATCGACTCGCGGGTGTCTGATGTAATGGATTTCACGTCTGATTCACCGGGTGCAAATGACAACGCTTCTGGTGTTGCGGGTACTCTTGAAGCCGCGCGCGTTTTATCGAAACACAAGTTTAACGGCAGCATTGTTTATGCCGCGCTAGCCGGTGAAGAACAAGGTTTATTTGGCGGGCGCATTATGGCGAAGCAAGCCAAAGAAGACGGCTGGCGAATTAAAGCCGTGCTAAATAACGACATGATTGGCAATATCGAAGGCGTTAACGGTGTTATTAACAACACCACTGCCCGTATTTTTGCTGAAGGTACTCGCGTAACTGAAACAGAAAAAGAAGCGCGCATGCGTCGCTTCACGGGCGGCGAAGTTGACTCGCCTAGCCGTAACCTTGCCCGCTACATTGATAAAATTGCCGATAAGTATATTGAGAACTTAGATACCATGGTGATTTATCGCTTAGACCGATTTGGTCGTGGCGGCCACCATCGCCCGTTTAACGATTTGGGTTATCCGGGTATTCGTATTATGGAAACCAACGAAAACTATACCCGTCAGCATCAGGACCTGCGCGTAGAAGACGGTATAGCCTACGGCGACACCCTTGACGGCGTAAACTTCGATTATGCAGCCAAACTCACAGGACTTAATGCGGTATCGCTTGCGGCCATGGCATGGGCTCCAAACCCACCCGCTAATGTGGAAATTGCTGGCGCTGTGCAGCCTTCTACTACCCTTAAATGGGATGCGTTAGATACCGAACAAAACCCGCAGTTAAAAGGGTATAAAATATACTGGCGTCATACTGATGCACCAAATTGGGAATACAGCAAATACGTGGGCAACGTAACAGAAGCGACGCTTGAGAACGTTGTTATAGACAACTACTTCTTTGGTGTTGCCAGCGTCAACAAAGATGGCGTTGAAAGCGTGGTAGTGTATCCGGGCCCAGCCGGAAGTTTTGGTGAATAGACACACTTAACGCTCGGGTTCTGAAACTTAAGCACTTCAATATGCAAAATATTGATGCTGCTTAAGTTTTGTTAATTTAAAGCTTTATCTCTTTATTGGAATAAAGTGCTTAACTGCATTACAGTGTAGTAAATGCATAATGGCAGTAGGGAGATTTTTTTGGGTAAATTCAGCGCGTTCCCGTTTACTCGTTTTACTCGAACCTTAGGTACACTAGGGCTTAGCTGTGCGCTTTATTTTTCTCACACCTTTACACTTCACGCAGCACCCCTTACGCTCGCCGCGTCATCTTTTGAAACCTATATCAGCGATGATGGAGAGCCCGCCAGAATTAATGCACTCTTAGCAGCGATATTTCAAAAGGCTAACCTTGATGTTGAACTACGGGTTATGCGCAGCGCATTTTTAGGCAGTTCGATACTTACCGGCAAAGTCGATGGTGAATTCGCTTTTGTAGATTTAGGGGAAACCACCAGCCACTTGGTACTTTCTGACATTTATCTGCCTATTTACCTGTACGCTGTCAGCAAGAGCTCCGACGTTGAAGAAGTCAGGTTATTCCCCCACTTGAAAGATAACCGAGTAGCTATTGAAAATCGCTTTGCTAATACGCCTTCATTTAGGTTACTTAAAAACATAAAGTGGTCGCGTAACCCCAGTACCTTCGACGCCTTCCGCCAACTAGCGGACGACCGGGCACCGTTTCTTATTACAACGCAGTTACTTGCCCGTGAGCTTAATATTTTACTCGCAAACGATAACGAGGAAACCTTACATTACTCGGCCAAGCCTTTAGCTAAAACGGGGTTTCAGTTAGCAATAAATAAAAACGTGGCAAACGCAGAACGTTTGATGAAGCAATTTAATGAAACCGTTTTAGCAATGCAAGATAGCGGTAAGTTTAACAAGCCTCTTGCCATCGCGTGGTTAACAAAAGACGTAAACAATGACGGCGCGGCCGACTTTATTGGTCACAGTAGTATTACTGCGGCATCAGATTTACTAAGCACCGCCTATTCGTTAGACGGTAAACCTACGTCAGATGACAGCGTGTTCTACATTGATGGTGAAGTTTTTGACTCATTTGATGAAGCTAAGGCTGCACTTAACATACAGAAAAGTCCAGTTAAGCAAGAGTCGCAGTTAGACAAAACCACCTACCAGCGGTTATTGCAACGCTGGTAGTGGTTGTTCGCGAATGTTTCTTTGTCACAAATTGGAAGTTTCGGGCATATACATTTCTAAAATAGTCAGTAGCTCTTCCCCGTCCACTGGCTTAGAAACATAGTTGCTAAAGCCTGCTTTGAGCGCTTTAACTCTGTCTGATGTATATGCATAGGCGGTTAGCGCTACAGCATTTAGCTTGGCAATTTCAGGATTTTGGCTAGCGCGCATTTTCGATACCAACCCCAAGCCGTCCAATTCAGGCATACCGATATCAGAGAGCAATAAGTCGAAGGCTTCAGGTATGTCGTTCAGCTCTTTCCACGCCAGCAGCCCGTTTTTCACCACGTTTACTCGAGCGCCATTAGATTCTAAAAATAGTTTTATGAAGTCGCGCGCGTCCTGTTCGTCTTCGGCAACCAAAATTCGAAGGCCATTTAAACGCAGTGACTCAGTCAAATCGCTAATTTCAGTATTCTTGGTTTCAACGATATCATCGTGCAAGCTTAACGGAGCGATAGGTAGCGTAATGTTGAAACTGGTGCCTGTATTGGGTCCATCACTGTGGGCTTGAATTTCGCCGCCGTGCATCTCCACCAAGCTTTTGACAATTGATAAACCCAGCCCCAAGCCGTGCTTGTTATGCGAGTCTTTGCCTTGGTAAAAGCGCTCAAAAACATGGGCTACCTGCTCCTGAGTCATTCCTTTCCCATTATCTTTTACACGCAAAGTATAATTGGAATGCTCCCTCCTACCGCGTACGTGTACCGTACCGCCTTTGGAAGTAAATTTAAGCGCGTTGCTCAATAGATTGTTAATAACCTGCTTAATACGTAAGTTGTCGCCTAAAATCTGAGTATGCTCATCTTCACAGCTAATAGATAGCTGAATATTCTTACTGGCAAACCCCGCTTCAAACGATTTCGCTACCTCTGAGATAGAAGAAGCGATATTCAAAGAGTGGGTGCTCAGTTTCATCGTGCCTGAAATAATGCGCGACAAGTCGAGAATGTCATTGATAAGCGCAGCTTGTGTAGAAGCAGCACGCTTAATCACCCCTAATGCATCAGTCATTCTATCGACGTTTGATACATCCATTAGCGCTAAGTCTGTCCAACCTACAATAGAATTAAGCGGGGAGCGCAGCTCGTGAGATATACTCGCCAGAAACTGATCTTTGGCTTTATCTAGCTCTTCTAGCTTACTTATCTGTTTGTCCAATGACGCTTTCAAGCTTAGCGCATAAGGAATAAATAGATGATCAAACCCTTCTATAATTAGCTTGTCATCTTCGCTCCATTCGACTGACTCATCAGCCACACTCTGCAAATACATGTCAAAAGAGTTGCGTGGTGTAAGCGACTTTCCAACGTCTTTTTTCGCCGCTTCTTTACCGGCCCAACGAATTGTTTTATCGCGCTGTTCACGGAACCACACTGTGAAGTACCCAAGCTTAGCCGACACGCAGGAGATATACATACCCCGTATACCATTTAAAGCACAACCATCCGACACTTCATTGGCTAAACGATTTACTGCTAACGACTGCTCAGAGTCGATAATTGAGTATTTATTGAGTAGCTGCGTAAGAGTTTTCTCTGACGGGGTTTTACCCACATAGTAATTACCCGTTGGCGTAATTACCGCCATACCACAGGCATCAGCCACGTCGAGTAAAGCGGTTTCTTTTTGAGAAATAGCCTCAAGCGGATTAGAGTAAGATGTAAGTTGATGCACGATATTGTTCAGCTTTCGCTGGCGCATCTGGAACTGCTCTTTTCTAGTGTGAAGTGCTTTGGTGTGCATTTGCCAAGCATAAAGGTGTCCAAGGGACTCACACACTAAGCGTTTCTTTTGATCGATGTACTTAGGCTCACTGTTGTGACATGCTAGCAAGCCCCATAGTTTACCCTCAAATACTAACGACACAGAAAATGAAGAGCGTATGCCCATATTTTTTAAGTATTCGATATGAACAGGAGAGACAGACCTCACCATGGACATAGACAAATCTAATGGCGGGCGCTCGGCTTCGAGTATTGAGGGTTGCAATGGTGTAGGCTGCTCCTCGACATCAAATACACATCGCACCCGGTTTTTCAGATAGAGTTCGCGCGCTTGTTTAGGAATGTCAGAGGCAGGAAACTTTAACCCCTTAAATGAACGAGAAATTGACTCACAGGCTTCACCTATGACCTCCCCGCAATATGCATCATCAAATTGATAAACCATCACCGAGTCGAAGCCGATATACTGTTTAAATACCTTCGCTATTGCATCTGCAACATCGCCAATCGACTCTTTATCGTCGACGTTAGGTAGTAGCGCACGAATGTCAACATCCATCGGCACCCACTGCTGCGCGGCCTCATAACTTAGCTGTGGTGTTGGCTCTAGCTCTATCACTAATAGCCCGTTAGAGTCGAAGGCTACACCGCTGCCCTCTTTTTCCCAGTTATCAAGCCACAATGCATTTTTTGCAAACTTCCACTGATAAGCATGGCGAACACTTTCGCCTTTTAACGCATTGTGAATAGTTTTAAACGTGGGCGCATCCGGAGAAGGAATATCAATGAGTTCGGTAACAAGCGTTTCACCTGCAACAATCTCTACTTTGAACAAATCTTTTATGTTCTCACTGAATACTTGTACTTTTTTGGTATCGGGATTTATCGCGATTACGTAACCGAAACTTTGAACGCTTTCGATAAGATGAATAGCTTCGTCTTCGCAGTTTTGAAGTGAAGACTGAGAAATGTGATTTTGATGCATTACCTTACGCCGAGAAATAAAGAAAGCGTGCTTTCATGGTTGGAGTGTTGAACGTTGTCACGATAACAACTTACCAAGAAAAAATCATTCAATATCGAAGAAACTCGCCTGATTAAGAAACACTAATCTGTGAATTAAAAAAAGCTAACAGAGCCAAATAAAACTTGTTTTTTTTGATCTGGCGCAATAAACTTTCAGTAATTTCTGAAGCTTCTGGAATATAAAAATGAAGATGACGCCTTTAATTACTTCTGCTGTTATGCACTTTGGCGAAATGGGAAGTCGCTGGGGTTTTAATAGAACGGTGGGGCAAATACTTGCTCTTATTGTTCTTAATGAAGAGCCAATTTCGGCACAGGAGATTGCTGATGCTCTGAATATCTCCAGAGGCAATACAAGTATGGGCTTAAAAGAGCTTCAGTCGTGGCGTTTGGTTAAGCAGCACCATGTTCCAGGCGAAAGGAAAGAGTTTTTTGTGCCTGCAGGTGATATCTGGACATTGGCTAACCGGGTATTTGAAGAGCGCAGGAAGCGAGAGATAGATCCAACCATGAGCTTACTTCGGGATTTGTTACTTGATGCACCTGCCAATGAAAAAGAAGCAAACGCTCAACATAAACTGAACGAAATTCACGATTTACTCGAATCAATTACGGCATGGTCCGAAGAGCTTCAAAATCTTGGACCAGAAAAGCTTAACACGCTGATGAAGCTAGGTTCTGGCGTAGGCCGTATGCTTGAGCTTAAGGACAAGCTACTTCCAGGAAAAAACAGCGTTAACTAAGGGGGCTCTCTGTGGATGCATTCTTGCTGTCTCGCTTACAATTTGCATTAAATATTAGTTTCCATATTTTATTTCCAACCATCACTATGGCAATGGGATGGTTTTTATTTTACTTCAAACTGCGCTCTAACATTTCAGGTCATCCTGTATGGATGCGTATGTATCGTTTTTGGGTACGTGTTTTTGCGCTAAGCTTCGCCTTAGGCGTAGTAAGCGGCGTTAACATGTCATTTCAGTTTGGTACTAACTGGCCAGGCTTTATGGAAAAAGTCGGCAATGTGGCAGGCCCCCTGTTAGGCTACGAGGTACTTACCGCCTTTTTCTTAGAAGCTACTTTTCTTGGCATTATGCTATTTGGCATACGCCGGGTGCCTAATTGGCTGCATACTGCATCTACTCTTATCGTAGCGCTTGGCACCACAACTTCAGCGTTTTGGATATTAGCACTAAATAGCTGGATGCAAACTCCACAAGGCTTCGAGGTAGTTGATGGCGTTGTGTATGCCACAAACTGGAAAGAAATTATCTTCAACCCCTCTTTCCCCTACCGCTTTGTACACATGATGTTGGCATCGGGCCTAACCGCTAGTTTCTTAATTGCCGGCTTGTCTGCTTATCGCATGTTAAAAGGTGACGACAAATTAGCCCCTAAACTTGCGCTTAAGACAGCAACTTACACAGCAGCAGTGTTAATTCCGCTACAAATATTTGCAGGCGACATGCACGGTTTAAATACCCTTGAACATCAACCGCAAAAAGTAGCGGCAATGGAAGGGCTTTGGGAAACCTCTGAAGGTGCCCCCTTGCTACTTTTCGCCATACCCGATGAGGAAAACAAAGAGAACCATTTTGAAATTCCCATTCCTTATGGCGCAAGTTTGATTCTTACTCACGAGCTTAAAGGCGAGATTAAAGGGCTTAATGAGTTCGAGGGAGAACATCCGCCAGTTGCCCCTGTATTTTTTGGTTTTAGAGTCATGGTGGGCATGGGCATGTTGATGCTTGCTGTCTCGTGGCTGGGTAGTCTTTATCTTATGCGCAATAAAGCGTTTCCTCTGTGGCTTAAGCGCACGTTTGCGGGCATGGCGTTTAGCGGTTGGATAGCGACCCTTGCCGGTTGGTACGTGACCGAGATTGGAAGGCAACCTTACTTAGTCAGCGGCGTATTGAAAACCGCTGATGCGGTAACCCAGCTACCGCCTGGTAATATTGCCCTATCGTTTACGCTGTACTTGGTTATTTATACGGTCTTGCTAATAGCATACATGGGAACCTTAATGCTGATGTGTAGAAGAGCCGTAGAAATTGAAGAAATTACTACTGAGGAACGGGAAGTGGCTAAAGCAAAAATGCAGCCCAGCGAACCCGATCCTAGTACGGTTTAGGGAGAGCCATTATGTTTGAGAATGTATCAGCTGAAATGCTTGGTAATATTTACGTGGGTCTTCTTGGGCTATCGGTAATGCTGTATGCCATTTTGGACGGCTATGATTTGGGCGTGGGCGTATTAATCCCGCCTCGTACCGAGGCGTTTCGCGATGATATGATAGCGTCTATTGGGCCCTATTGGGATGCGAATGAAACATGGTTGGTGCTCGCTATTGGATTGCTCTTAATTGCATTTCCTGAAGCACATAGCGAGTTTCTACAAACCTTGTACCTACCGGCCACATTTATGCTGCTAGGCTTAATACTGCGCGGGGTTGCGTTCGACTTTCGAGCAAAAGTGGTGCAGGTTAAAAAACGTAAATGGGACTTGGTGTTCAAATACGGTTCGTTACTAACCACTCTTGCTCAAGGTTATATGCTGGGTATTTACGTGACCGGGCTTCGCACTGATATATGGGCGCAAGGCTTTGCACTTTTAGCCGCTTTTGGTGTAACCGCAGCTTACGCTTTTATCGGGTCTTGCTGGTTAATTTTAAAAACCGAAGGTGAACTTCAGCAAAAAGCATACTACTGGGCACGCAGAGGATTAGGCGTTCTCGCCGTTGGCATTATTGCAGTAAGTATTGCTAATCTTACGCTGCATGATGATGTTAGGGCGCTATGGCTATCTGCGCCATGGGGATATGTGTTATTCGCTATTCCTTTGGCTAGCTTTGCTTTATTAGCACTATGCGGGGTGTTATTGAAAAAGTTACCCGATGCTAATGGTAAGGGCGAGTGGCTACCCTTTTTTATAGCGTTGCTTGTGTTTTTATTGTGCTTTAGCGCCTTTGCAATAAGTTACTATCCGTTCATTATTCCTGGGCAAATGACGGTTTCAGAGGCATTAAGCGATGCTAACTCTCTGAGGTTTCTACTAGTAGGTGTAGTCATTGTCGTGCCGATCATTCTTGCCTATACCGCGATGGTTTATAAGATCTTTTCAGGTAAGTCTGAAAAACTATCGTATTATTAACCGCAGGTTGATTGCCTGAAGAACGCAATGATCAAACGGCGTTAGGAAGATTGCTGCAGTTCGCGATCTTCAATCAGTTCTAGCAATAGTGAACATCACTGAGAGTCAGTGGTGTTCACTTTCTCTTCAACGCTATACTAAATATGTGTGATAGCGATCTTATACTTGCTTAAAACCCTTAATTGGCAGTGTTCACCCGCTGTGGTGTGTTTCCACAAACGCACCCCTTGCCTAATGTTTTAAAAATGATCCTTTCACCGAGATAAAGTATACCAATAACTAATAGTGTTAGATCTAATTAAGTCTACACTTAGGTGGTAAACAAAACTTAATGCTGAAAAGCTGCTAATATTTTGTTGACATCAAACTGTAATATTACTATATTTCATTTGGGGAATTTTTTAATAGAAGGAGCCAATATTATGGAAAACGTATTCCATTCAATCTCACGGTTCTTCAAGCGCGCGCACCCCTATCCGGTAGCTCATTATATCGGCCGCAAAAATGCGCAGCGTATCTTAGGATGTAAAATCAAAAAGAAATCCAAGATATTCGCCGAACAGCACGTTGAAGACCAAAATCATTAAATTTATATGGGGCCCGTAAAACCGGCCTCATTTTTTATGGTTTCTCATGTTCCTATAGCTAAAGGTGGTTGAGCGGCACCGATGTAGTATATTTGATTTGCTCCATAGCGAAGCTAGAGGTAACGTCTGAAAACTCAAGACCGTTCACAAGGCGTTTGTAGAAGTGGTCAAAGCAGTCCATGTCGGTTACCAAAACTTTCAGCAAGTAATCGTATTCCCCCGACATACGGTAGCACTCTACCACCTCATCAAAAGAAGCCGCGTGTTTAGCAAAAGACGCTAGCCATTTTCCATCGTGCCGCCCGGCTTTTACTTGTACAAACACGGTCATCGTTAGGCCTAACTGCCTGGCCTGCAATAGGGCTACTCGCTTAGAAATAATCCCCTTTTCTTCAAGCTTTTGAATGCGGCGCCAGCATGGCGTTACGGTTAAACCCACTTGTTCGGCAATCTCTGCAACGGGCATGTCGCCATTGTGTTGCAGCAACCCTAAAATTGCCTTGTCCGTAGCATCTATTCCGTTTTGTTTATCATTGCGCATGGTGATGTATTGTTCTCATACAAATATTATTGGGCGTACGTTGGCGTAGAGCTTACCCATTCTTTGATATGCCGGGCCTTTCTAAAGGCGTGCTAGCGGCTTTCTATACCCCCTATCTTAAATCCACCACGGCTGACTAAAGTCTATATTTTCCGGCGCAATCTCGTATTGAAACGGCGGCGTAAACACGCTCCAAAACGCGTCTTCAAGATCTTTATCTACTATCTGTAGTTGACCGCTTTCGCGATAGCCACTTAGCAACGCCTTATAGGCATCAATAGGCATTTGAGGGTTAGATTGTCGAAAGATAACGCGCCCGCCGAATTCCTTGAACATAGCTTTTTCTGCTTGGTACTGCATAACTTGTTTCGCCGCTACTTCTTCTATGGATTTAGACGCGCCTTCACCGGAGAATTGATCGCCAAACTTTTCTGTAAACTTGCTGACAAGCGCTTGGTTTAACGTGATGCCTTTTTGCGCAGCATAATCATTTAAAACCAATTCATAAATTCTATTAGACGCATTTACGCGAATAAGGTAGTTGAGCATTTCACCGTAACTTTCTTTGGCCTGCGCTTTTATTTCTTTACGCTCTTTTTCGCTAGGCATCACATCCGCACGTGTTACACGGGTTTTAAGCACAATGGCTAAAACATTTTTCTCTGCCTGTTGCTCTGCGACCGGTTCTGCGTTGGCAAACTGTGGGGTGAGTAACAAAGGCGCGCTAAGTAATGAAAAAAGAAAGCCAGATATAATGCGCATGACATACTCCCTTAAAATATCTGTAAAGAAGATAATTGGTACGGTGAGTAAAGCATTAAAGACTATCATCGCGCAACACTTGTAACCCGAAGGGTATAAACGCGGTAGATGAAGTGTCATTGAGAAAGGTGTTCAGGGCGTAGTTTGCGAGAAAGAATTTAAACCGCAACAAACCCGAGCTTTTATACTCGTGATGAGCAATAAGCCCTTTGAATAGGAATAGAAAGAAAAACGGCGGTCAAATGACCGCCGTTTTTGAATTCTTAGATAGCTTGCACGTTAGCAGCTTGAAGACCTTTTTGACCTTCTTCAACTTCAAATTCTACTCGCTGACCTTCTGGAAGCGTTTTGTAACCGTCAGAGATAATCGCACGGAAATGAACGAATACGTCCTTGCCGCCATTATCTTGTGTTAGAAAACCGTAACCTTTATCAGCGTTGAACCACTTAACTGTGCCTGTAACTTTAGACATGTCGTATAGACCTCAAATATCGTATTAAATTGCGCATAAGCGCGTGTAACTTAGTTTCTTTAGAGTCTTCAAATGGGCGGAGTATTGGGTCTTACTTACGAATGGACAAACAACTTACAACAAATTACCGGGTAACTCGAGTGGTTTTACATATAGCAAATAATACAAAATCGCGTCTATCTAAAGACTTTGGCTAAGAGCCAATAGCACTATAACACTCTTCGGGATAATTAATACACAAATTAATCACTAAACTGCGGATTTCATAAATATTTCACCGCAGCGTAACAAAAATTAGAGCCCTTTTCGCCAAGCCAAGTACCAACAAACAGCGCCAACAACGCCACTTATTGCAGGGAAATACCACGATAAGTCGTAAAGTGGCAATACTGCTGATATCAGAACAAAGGTCGCGCCCACCACACTAAGGTGAGTGGTCTGAGTTGTTTTCTTTTGCTCTTGAAGGAGTGCTAAATGTGCCCTTTGCTGCTGTAATGGCAGCCGTTTCATCTGCTGAAAACTGTCATAAAGCAGGTCTGGCATTTCAGGCAGTTTTTCCGACCAAAACGGCAGGTTGTCTTTTACCTTGCCCATCATGGCAGTAAAGCCTATTTGCTCTTTCATCCAGTTTTCGAGAAACGGCTTTGCGGTTTTCCACAAATCTAGCTGAGGGTAAAGCTGCCTGCCCAATCCTTCGATATACAGTAGCGTTTTCTGCAGCAGCACTAACTGTGGTTGAACCACCATGTTGAAACGACGCGCGGTATTAAAAAGCTGCAATAGCACGTTACCAAAAGAAATTTCGGCAAGTGGCTTTTGGAAAATTGGCTCACACACCGTGCGTATAGCCATTTCAAATTCATCAATGTTGGTATCTTGAGGTACCCACCCCGAATCGGCGTGAAGTTGCGCCACTTTGCGATAATCGCGATTGAAAAACGCAATAAAGTTTTCTGCCAGGTAGCGTTTGTCCTCACGATTAAGAGTGCCCACAATACCAAAGTCGATAGCAATATACTTGGGGTTTTCAGGGTGCTCGGTTGACACAAAAATGTTGCCTGGGTGCATATCGGCGTGGAAAAAACTGTCGCGGAAAACTTGCGTAAAAAACACTTCTACGCCGCGTTCCGCCAGCTTTTTCATATTGGTATTCTGGGTAAGTAGTGCATCGATATTTGAAATGGGCAGGCCGTATATGCGTTCCATGACCAATACGTTACTTCTACAGTAGTCGCTGTATATCTTAGGTACATATAGTGCGTCAGAGCCTTCAAAATTGCGGCCTAGTTGAATACCGTTGGCTGACTCTCGAAGAAGATCTAATTCATCCACTATGGTTTTACGGTACTCCACTACCACCTCAACAGGGCGAAGGCGCTTCCCGTCAGGCAGCCATCGTTGCAGTACATTAGCCAAGCTAAAAAGTAACTCCATATCGGCCACAATGGTGTCGCGGATATCAGGTCGCAGCACCTTTACAACAACGTCTTCATTGTTGTGTTTAAGCTTTGCCGCATGCACTTGTGCAATAGAAGCAGACGCGAGCGGAGATGTTTCAAACTCGCTGAATAATTCATTTAAATCTTTGAGGCCTAACGCCTGCCTAATAATGTCTTGGGCAGCATCTGATGAGAATGGCGGTACTTTGTCTTGTAATCGGGCAAGCTCGTTAGCGATGGCGGGAGGCAAAAGGTCGCGACGAGTAGAAAGCATTTGACCAAACTTGATAAAGACGGGGCCAAGATTTTGTAGCGCAAGGGTGATACGCTCCCCTGCCGATTTACCTTTGTGTTTGTTTCTTACCCAAAAAATGGAATGACGCATAGCACGTGCGTACCAGGGTAACCACTTTGCTGGAATTAAATCGTCTAAGCCATGTTCCAACAATACCTTGTTAATTCGGTATAACCTAACAATACGCATCTATGAGCCTGTTTCTTTTAATCTTACTTTAACTTTTCTTCGAGTCGACGTAATCGGGCGTCTGCGCTTTCGGTCCTATCACGCAGTGCATTAACTTCATCGCTAAAATGCATAACGGCCAGCTTGTGGGCCGCTAGCTGTTTTTCTTCTACTACAGCATTGCCCAATACACTTGCTACTGAAGACAGTGCCGATAGCGCTTTTTCGTGCACGGCTTTGGCCGTTTTCACCGTTTGATGCGCAACCACATCATTGGTTTTTTGCGCCAGTAGTTCTTCAACATCTATATCAAGCTGCTGAAACAGTGCACTAACCTGCTGGGCTACATTAAGCTCGCCCTCTAAAAATAGGGCTTTTTGCTGTATGAGGCGGGTTAACTGACTGGTTTCTTTAAGCTCGGGCAAGGTTTGTAGCGATGTTTTAATGCAGCAATCTTTAGGGCCAAGGGCGGCAACGGCATCGTCGAACGAGCCTTGCTCAGTTAACACATCGACACGCTCTGAAAATGACAATGTTATGCCATAGGGGAGCGGCGAAATGAACGCAGACAATCTGGCCCCGTAGAGCGACTTTAGCCTTTTCTGGCTAGTCTCATCTAACGACAACAGCTTATTAATTATCGATTCAGCAGTCGCGGCAACAAGCGCAGAGGTAGGCATTAAAACTTATATCCTCTGTGCAGCGCTACGATTCCCCCGGTTAGGTTCTGATAATCGCACTGTTCAAAACCGGCTTGTTCAAACATGCCTTTTAGGGTTTCTTGATCTGGATGCATACGAATACTTTCCGCAAGGTATTGGTAGCTTTCTGCATCGTTCGCCACTAGCTGCCCCATTTTAGGCAAAATGTGAAACGAATACATATCGTAAAGCTTGCTAAGCTGCTCGGTAGTAGGCTTTGAAAATTCGAGAACGAGTAGCCTTCCACCCGGCTTTAACACGCGATAAATAGAATTAAGCGCATTTTGCTTTTCTGTAACGTTGCGAAGACCAAATGCCATGGTCACTACGTCGAAATGGTTGTCTGGAAACGGCAAGGCTTCAGCGTCAGCTTGCACATAATCGATGTTGCTTACCAAGCCGCGGTCGCGAAGTTTATCGCGCCCTACTTTAAGCATAGAAAGGTTTATATCAGCAAGCGTAACCCGACCGGTTGGGCCCACAAGGCGAGAAAATTTAGCCGTAAGGTCGCCTGTTCCACCGGCAATATCCAATACTTTTTTGCCTGCTCGTACACCACTACAATCAATTGTGAAGCGTTTCCACAAGCGATGCACTCCCATAGACATAAGGTCGTTCATGACGTCGTACTTCGCTGCAACAGAGTCGAAAACGTTGGCGACCAAAGACGCTTTCTGTCCCTTATCTACCTGTTTAAAACCAAAGTGTGTCGTTTGCTCGGTCGCAGTGTCTACTTGCGTAGCGGGAGTCTGATTGTCGCTCATGACAGTCCTGTAATTTGAATATTTTTCTTAATGCTGAAGTGTATAGGAATGTGTAGCCAAGCAAAAGCTTTATGCCCCACTTGTGCGTTAGGCATAGAGCTTTGCGTTGGGCCTCTAAGCAGGCCTGTTATTCGTACCCCAGCTATAGGCTACAATAGCACTTATTTCTTGAAGCGAACGCCCACTTTCTTTATGCCACTGCGCAAACGCGGCATTAGCGGCAGTTAACGACTTTTTAGACGTTAGGCCGCCGTCAACAATATCGTGTTTGCGCAAATAATCTTCAACATCGCGAGAGAATAAAAAGGTATCTATTCCCAATGCACGTAACATGTAAGGGCCCGTATTTCCGCCTAAGCGTGCGCCGCGCTTTTTCAAAAACGCCCAAAGCTCGGTTATGTTTTCTTTGCCAAAACTTGCAACAAACTTACCGAAGCTACCGTGCTCCATAGTCACATCTTTTATCATCATGGCGTTGTCGCGCACCGTCATGACTTTCTTGTAGTTGCGCACAATACGCTTATCTGATGCTTTTTGCTCTAGCATTTCATCGGGCATTAACAGTACTTTGTCGGTATTAAAGCCGAAAAATACGGTTTCAAAGTCTGGCCATTTTTGCTCGATTACCCGCCACACAAAGCCCGACTTGAAGACTTGCTTGGTCATGGCGGCCAGGAAACGGTCGTCGGGTATAGCTTCAACTTCAGCTTTTGAAAGCGGCGCTTTAAGCATAGCCTCAAGCGCCCTTTCTCCGCCTTTGCGCTCACATGCACGGCGGTAAATAGATTGAAAAGACTCTGCCTTAGAACCTGCCATAGCTACTTAGCCCTTAATACCACTATGACGCAACAGCGCATCTACCTTAGGCTCGCGCCCTCTAAAGGCCACAAATAAATCCATGGGTGGTTTGCTGCCGCCCATTTCTAAGATGTTTTCCAGAAAGGCTTTGCCGGTATCTCGATTGAAGATACCGTCTTCCTCGAACTTGCTATACGCATCGGCAGAAAGTACTTCTGCCCACTTATAGCTGTAATACCCCGCAGCGTAACCACCGGCAAAAATATGACCAAAGCCATTTTGAAAACGGTTGAACGATGGTGGAATAACCACAGCGACTTCTTCACGCACTTTATCTAGCGTACCCTGTACATCAACGTCGCCGCCTTTTTCGCTATGCAGTAGAAAATCGAAAAGACTGAATTCAAGCTGACGTACCATTTGCATAGCCGATTGATAATCTCTGGCTGCGAGCATACGGTCTAACAAGTCGGCAGGTAATGGCTCTCCTGTTTCATAGTGACCTGAAATAAAGTTAAGCGCGTCTTCTTCCCAGCACCAGTTTTCCAAAAACTGGCTAGGCAGCTCTACGGCATCCCAAGGTACACCGTTTATACCCGATACGCCGGCAACGCGCATTTTAGTGAGCATGTGGTGAATACCATGGCCAAATTCATGGAATAGGGTAACCACTTCATCGTGGGTAAATAAAGCAGGCTTGTCGCCTACCGGCGCATTGAAGTTACAGGTTAGGTACGCTACCGGTAATTGTAATTCACCATTCATTGTTTCACGACGCACGCGGCATTCGTCCATCCACGCGCCGCCGCGTTTTTTCGCACGGGCATAAAGATCTAAATAGAAGCTGCCGCGTAGAGCATCTGCATCATCGGTAATGGTGAAATAGCGCACGTCTTTATGCCAAGTATCTATGCCAGGCTGTTCGATAATTTTTAAACCATACAGACGATGAACAACCTCAAATAAGCCCGACAGCACTTTGTCTTCTGGGAAATATGGGCGTAGCATTTCATCAGAGATGGTGTACTTTTCCTGCTTAAGCTTTTCGCTGTAATAGGGTAAATCCCATGCTGCAAGCTCCGTTACGCCATGCTTGTCTCTTGCATAGGCTTTCACTTCTTCAAGCTCGCGCTCCGCTTGTGGTTTAGACTTGGCGGCCAAATCGCGCAAAAAGCCAATAACTTGATCTGTCGAATCTGCCATTTTGGTAGCCAGCGAACGCTCTGCGTAGCTAGAGAAACCCAGTAACTCAGCCAGTTCGGTGCGCAGCGTTAGGGTTTCTTTGATGATATCTGTGTTATCCCACTTACCTGCATTTTGGCCCTGTTCCGAGGCTTTAGTTGAATAAGCGCGGTACATTTCTTCGCGCAGTTCGCGGTTGTCAGCATACAGCATAACTGGCAAGTAAGAGGGGATATCAAGGGTGAATAGCCAACCCTGAAGATCTTTTTGATGAGCAGCTTGAGCCGCAGCCTCTAGGGCAGACTCTGGCATGCCGGCTAGTTCAGCTTCGTCGGTCACATGTTTTGTCCAGCCCATAGTCGCGTCCATCACGTTATTAGAAAACGTCGATGACAGCTCGCTTAGCTTAGCTTGGATTTCCGCAAAGCGTTTCTTCTGTTCTACGGGCAATGCTACGCCAGAAAGGGTGAAATCACGCACAGCGTTTTCTATGACTTTTTGCTGCTCTTCGCTTAGGGATTCAAATTCGTCAGATGCCTTAAGCTCAGCATAAGCATTATACAAACCTTCATGCTGCCCTACCCACGTTCCGTACTCTGATAAAAGCGGTAGGCAGGCATCGTGCGCATCGCGCAGCTCATCGCTGCTTACCACACTGTTCATGTGAGATACCGGCGAAAACATTTTGCTTAAACGGTCATCGACTTCTTCAAGGCGAAGCACCAGGTTCTTGTAAGAATAATCTTTTGAAGCCACCACTTCCTCGATTTCACTCTTACATGCTGCAATAGCTTTTTCTACAGCAGGCTTAATAGTGTCTGGTTCAATCGCGGAAAAAATAGGTAGTCCATCTACTTTTTCAATTGCAGGGGTTGTCATAATTTTTTCACTCTTAACACATTGATAGAATAATGATGGGGCTTCACTGATTAAAAGCAAGCTATTGTTTAGCCTGCTGTTGACCTATCTTGATACTACTTCTAGTCTTACGGTTAGGATCAGGACATCGCGTTGCCCCTGTTGAGGGCATAGAGGTAACGCTCGTTATAACGAAATGCTTTTATATGTCGCGTTTGCGAAAACCAAAGCTGTCACAAATGTCACATTTCATCCTTTTGTCTACTTTGTCTCCTCCTTATATGCAGACTATAATTCCGTTTATTATTTCAACAAGGCAAAGCCATGAAAACGTTAACCTCAGGCGAGATAGCCTCATACTGCGACGTCAATCTACGCACCGTCATTCGATGGATTGAAAGCGGCAAGCTTAAGGGTTTTAAACTTCCCGGCCGTGGTAACAATAGAGTGCTGGTTGAAGACTTTGTTGAGTTTCTTGAGCGCCATGACATGCCAATTCCAGATGCGTTAAGAGGCGTTGCGTCACCGTCTATTCTTATCGTCGATGACGAAATGCCTGTTGCCAAGTCGATTCAGCGGGTTGCCCGGCGCGCAGGCTTCGACTCCTACATTGCTACAGGCGGCTTCCAAGCGGGAATAATGCTTAGTCAGTACGAACCCAAGGTTATGACCTTAGATTTAAGTATGCCGGGAATGGATGGTTACAGCGTTATCGAGTTTACGCGGGATCAAAGCAAGTACAAAGATTTAAAGATAGTCGTTATCTCTGCTTTAGATGATATTAGCCTTGAGCGCGCACTAGAGATAGGCGCAGATGCCACTCTTCAAAAGCCTTTCTCAAATCACGACCTAACATCAACACTAGAACAGTTTATGTCGATGTAGTGTAACAACAAAGGAGGTTATATGGGCAGTTCAATACACCGCATTGTCATAACGCTATGTTTTGTTTTTAGTACTTTTTCAGTAAATGCCAAGCCTCTAACATTCGGTGTAGTCCCCCAACAGTCAGCAAAGAAGATGGCTGAAAATTGGCAGCCGTTAATAGATTATCTCAGTACGTATACCGGTCTTAGTATAGAGTTTAAGACTGCTAAAGACATTCCTACCTTTGAAGCCAATCTGGCCAAAGGAGCATACGATATCGCTTACATGAACCCTTATCACTTCGTTGTTTTTAACGAAACGGCGGGCTACCGTGCGCTTGCTCATCAACGAAACAAAAAAATTCAAGGGCTCATCGTGGTAGAAAAGGACAGCCCCATACAATCTTTGAGTGAATTATCCGGTACTGAGATAGCGTTTCCTGCACCCGCGGCGTTTGCGGCTACTATTATTACTAGTGCCTATCTTCGCAAAAATAACATCGCATTCATTCCACGCTATGTGAACTCTCACGATTCAGTTTACCTAGCCGTTCAGCGCAAGTTCTTTAAAGCCGGCGGAGGTATTTTGCGCACGCTCAATGTAGCGCCCGAAGAGGTACGAAGCGACCTTCGCGTGCTTTGGAAAAGCCAAGGTTATACGCCTCATCCCATCGCAACAAGCCCAAACATGGCGCAAGGTGACAGACAGGCTATTCTTAATGGGTTAATGGCGTTATCCAACGACACCAGCAAATCGTCAGTTCTAAAACGTAACGGGTTAAGTGGTTTTATAGCTTCCAACGACAGTGATTGGGACGACGTACGCGCGTTAGGTATTGCGTCGCTCTCTAGAACACACTTGTGAGTTATTGAATTATGAGGCTGTCGCTACGATTTAAAACAATTACCGGCGTTGCATCGATTGCAGCCCTGCTGCTATTGGTACTGATCATTACGGTATTTCAACTGTTAAACGATCTGGTTGACAATAATGTGCAAAAGTCTGCCGATACCAACGTCGCTTTATTTGTTTCTACAACGAAAAACGCCTTTCTAAGTTACGACCTTGCTTCCCTTGATGCTGATGTATCCGAAATATTAACCAACCCCAATATTTCTTACGTAAAAGTTAAAGACAAGCTAGGTAACGTGTTTGTTGGCAAGGGGAATCAACAAGCGCTAAATCGCCCTTTCGTTGCGGACGATTCGGTGTCAGAAGCAGATGATGGCATCTATGATACGCGCGCGCCCATCATGGTAAATAATTCCCTTTACGGCTATGTAGAAATTGGCTTGAACATCGCCTCTGTTACCGAATCGGTATCTCGTGTTAAAAACTGGACGCTTATGCTAGCCCTCATGGAGTTTATCCTCGTTGGCTTGTGCTCGTATATCTTGGGTTCATACCTGATGTCCCAACTTCGCCAGTTACATCAGGGTGCGAAGCATCTTGGCGATGCAGTAAAAAACAACGACTACAGGGAAGTCTTTGTTCCTGTTCGCGGTAATGACGAATTAAGCGAACTGGCTGAGGCCTTCAATCAATTAGTAGAGCGTTTAAAAGAAGAGCATGAGCAAAGGCAGCGTGCACAGGATGAACTGAAGGAACTCAACACCCTGCTCGAAGAAAAAGTGCAGGACAGAACCGCCCTATTGCACCAAAAGAATTTTCAGCTAGAAGAAGCCAACAAAGACCTTAAAGAAACACAGGTTCAATTACTTCAAGCGGAGAAAATGGCATCGGTCGGTCAGCTAGCTGCCGGGGTAGCTCATGAAATTAATAACCCGGTTGGGTTTGTTAGTAGCAATATCTCTACATTAAGCGAGTATGTTGCCACGTATCAAATGGTATTTTCTCAAATAAACGTGGTATTAGCGGCTGAAAATGAACAAGCGCGACTTAAAGCACTTACTGAACTAAAAAGCATGCTTGACAATCAAGACATGGCTTTTATTAACGAAGATATTGCAGAGTTATTAACCGACTCCCGTGAGGGGCTACATCGAGTGGCTGAGATAGTAAAAGGCCTTAAGATTTTCTCACGGGTTGATAGCGATCAAATGCAACAGCACAACATTAATGACTGCGTACGTACTACGCTGGCTATGGTTAACAATCAGTTGAAATATATTTGTACTGTAGAAACCCACTTGGGCAGAGTACCAGATATTCCAATGAACGTTGGCAAGGTGTCTCAAGTTGTTACCAACCTGCTGATTAATGCTGGACAAGCAATTGAAGCCACTGGCAAAAATGGTAAAGTGATAATTACTACCTGTACGTTAAACGGCTTTGTTGAATTGCGTGTTGAAGACTCAGGTTGCGGCATCCCCCCTAGCCATTTAGATAAGCTCTTCAACCCGTTTTTTACAACTAAGCCCGAAGGCCAAGGCACGGGGCTAGGTCTTTCCATTTCATTTGGCATCGCTCAAGAGCACGGTGGCACATTGTCAGCAAGCAGTGTAGAAGGCGAAGGTAGCACGTTCACCCTTGCACTCCCTGTTGAGCCTGCTCCGTCAGTTCCCCTCATGGAAAAAGAGAGTGAATAATGAGAAAGCAAATAGTGTTAACAAGCGCCATTGCATGTAATAGTTATTGCGTCGCCTATAAGGATAATGATTTATGACAGAGCCTAAAGAATCAGCCACAACCTATACGGTGCTTTTTGTCGACGACGAACCTAACATTCTTCGTGCAATTAAGCGCGCGCTCTTCACTATGGATATTACTCTGCTTCTTGCAGATAGTGGCGCAAAAGCTCTTGAGCTTATGAGTGCGAACGAGGTTCACGTGGTTATTTCAGACATGAAAATGCCACAAATGTCTGGTGCGGAGCTGTTAGAGCAAGTCGCCATCAACTATCCAGAAACCTTTAGGGTAGTGCTTACCGGTTACGCAGATATTGAGTCAACCATAAAAGCCGTAAATCAAGGAAAAATACATCGTTATTTGCAAAAGCCCTGGGACAACCAAGAGTTAATTTCGGTTGTTGAAGAGGGGTTAGAGCGAGTTAAGCTTAAGACCGAAAACTTGCGCCTGCAGAAGCTTACGCGACTACAAAATAGAAAACTAAGAGACGTCAATACCTCGTTAGAGCAAGTGGTACAAAAACGTACTCGGCAAATAAAAGCAGCACTCAATAAAATTGAAAAGCACAATATAGCGATGGAGCAAGTGCTGTTTAATGTGATAAGCATTAACCCCAACATTGACGGCAAGTTTGCCATTGAAGTAAGTGAACTGGCTTCAAAACTTGCGCGTATTGCACGCTTAGAAAAAGATGAGATAAAGCATGTCCGCTATGCAGGGTTAATATGCGAGCTTGGGCTTTTAGGGTTAGAAACTGAAGATTTCAAGGCGCCCTTTTCAAAGCTGAAATACCAACAGCAACAAAATTATTTATCGCAAACAAAACAAGCCGCTTTAATACTGGCTCCAGCCCATGAACTTCATCAGGTTTCAGACATTATTGAGTTTCAGTTCGAACACTATAATGGCTCAGGGCTTTACAACAAAGTAGCTAAAGAAATTCCAGCAGGGGCGCGTATTTTAGCCATAGCACGTGACTATTGGCGCTTAGTTACTGGGCGTATGAGTGGTATCGAAATGAGCCCGCGTGACGCTAAACTTGAAATGAAAAAGCACAGAAATACCCGCTACGACGGTGAATTCCTAGATCTTCTTCTTGAAGCTGAAGACGTTACAACATCGAAGCTGCTTTCGACCTCGTTGAAAGCGTCACAATTAAAAGCAGGCATGACCCTCGCCCAAAATCTTTATAACGACAGCCATATCCTTATACTTCCTGAAGGTCATATATTCAACGATGCTACAATACAAAAATTGGTACACTTTGAAGAAGAGCGCGGTAAAGCCTTTAGCATTCAAATAGAACCAGAAGGCCCTCCCGACACTATAAGTGACTAGGCTTGAAATACTGCGTATTGCCATTGGGCAAGATAATGGCACACATAAAGATTATCTTGCTCGACCTTTTATTTGGATTGGCTATCCCCATTGTTAAATAAACTAAAATACCTTGAAGCGAGTTCCGGTCTTTAGAATACTGTTCTAAATGAAGCGCGGATGCGTTGAATTTGCTTCGCGAGCATATTGGGTAACTGCAACGCATTACGTATAGATTCATGCTCGCCTAACCCACAGAAAAGGCTTTTTGTATGACACATTTTGATTATATTTGTATTGGTGGTGGTAGCGGCGGTATTGCATCTGCCAACCGTGCGGCGAAACACGGTAAAAAAGCGGCCATCATTGAAGCAAAAGATATCGGCGGTACCTGCGTAAACGTGGGCTGTGTGCCTAAAAAAGCCATGTGGTACGGCGCGCAGGTCGCTGAAGCCATCCATCGCTATGCGCCAGAGTATGGCTTTGATTTGTCAGTTAACCATTTTAGCTGGGACAGCCTTATCGCTAGCCGACAGGCTTACATTGAGCGTATTCACGCTTCTTACGACCGCGCACTTACAGCAAACGACGTGACGCTTATTCGTGGCTTTGCAAAATTTATCGATAACAACACGGTAGAAGTCAACGGCGAACAATATACCGCTGATCATATTACTATTGCCGTTGGCGGTCGCCCGACTATTCCTGATATTGAAGGTGCCGAACACGGCATTGATTCTGACGGATTCTTCGCATTAAAAGAGCAGCCAAAGCGCGCGGTAGTTGTGGGTGCAGGTTATATAGGCGTAGAACTAGCCGGCGTACTTCACGCACTGGGTACAGAGTCTCATCTTGTGGTTCGCAAACACGCACCACTTAGAAATTTCGACCCTATCATTCACGAAACCTTGGTGGATATGATCCACGCCGAAGGGTGTAAACTGCACGATCACGCCAGCGTCGAGAAAGTTGAAAAAGCGGAAAACGGTGAGCTTTCTATTTATTTAACTAACGGTGAAGTACTTGAAGCCGACTGCCTTATTTGGGCTATTGGCCGCCAGCCGTCAACCGATAAAATTGATATAGAAAACACCGATGTAGAGTTAAACGACGACGGTACCATTAAGGTAGATAAATACCAAAACACCACGGCAAAGAATGTGTATGCGGTAGGCGATATAACCGGAGAAGCAGAGCTTACTCCGGTGGCAGTTAAAGCGGGCCGTTTGTTAAGCGAGCGCTTATTTAATGGGCAAAAAGATGCGCACATGGATTACTCGCTTATTCCTACCGTTGTGTTTAGTCACCCGCCAATCGGCACCATTGGTTTAACAGAGCCAGAGGCTATTGAAAAATACGGTGAAGACGATATTAAGGTGTATACCTCAAGCTTTGCGTCTATGTACACAGCAGTCACCCGTCACCGTCAAATGACGAAGATGAAGCTAGTATGTGCTGGTAAAGACGAAAAAGTTGTTGGCCTACACGGTATTGGCCACGGTATGGATGAGATTCTGCAAGGTTTTGCTGTTGCCATAAAAATGGGCGCGACCAAAGCTGACTTTGATGCGTGTGTGGCCATTCACCCTACCAGCGCGGAAGAATTCGTTACCATGACTTAGGGCGTTTAAACTAAGGGGTTAGCTACCCCACCGACGCATGCTTGCGCTGTAGTGAGAACATGGGTTATTAGGTAAAAAATCGCATTTAAAAAACCGGCTTTTACTTTGTGGTAAAAGCCGGTTTTTTATGCGCACTAACTTACTTTTTCAAGTTCTACAGGTACACCGTTTAACACCGCGTTACCAGACAGTTCATCCACCTGCATGTGGTCGGTAAGAATATTGGTATTTACCCCCGGATGCTGACTTGCCACAGACAACTTAATGCCTTTTTTGTTGTGTCCCCACCCGTGCGGGATAGATACCACACCAGGCATGATCGCATCGGTGATTTCAGCCTCTATCGTTAACTCGCCAACCCGCGATTTCACCTTTACCTCATCACCATTTTCAATACCGTATTTAACGCCGTCATCGGGATGCAGTTGCATCGTGCAGCGATTATTGCCTTTCACCATACGTGGGCTATTGTGAAGCCACGAGTTGTTGGTTTTAATATGCCGGCGGCCAATTAAAACAAGGGGTTGCGCGTGGCTTTGCTTATCAAAGAAGTGTGCGTTAACCCTGTCTATATCCGCCATAAAATAATCAAAATCTAAATTTATTTTTTTATTTTCATGGAAAAGCGCAAAAGGTAAAGACGGCTGAAGCGGGCCAAGATCTATACCGTGTGGGTTTGCTTTAAGCTTTTTAAGCGTTAGGCCGTGCGCAGTACTGCCTTCTTTTTCCGTATCGCTGTCATTAACACCGTTTTGAAAAGCACCTCGCTTATCACCGTATAGACCGGTCTGTAACAAGTCGTCCACCACGCCTTTTGGCTGCTTGCTCCAAAGCGCAGCATAGTGCGCTGTGCTCCTACCGTTTAATTTGTCGATTCGCTCAGCTAACGATAAATAAATTTGCCAGTCGGTAAGTTGGTCTGCATCTGTATCCACCACCGCTTCGGAGTACTTCGCAAAGTTTCGCACCGCGAAGTTGTGAAACACAATGTCGTAGTGGTCCCGTTCAAGGGCTGTTACGGGGGGTAAAATCACGTCGGCGTGGCGAGAGGTTTCTGTGATGTAGAAGTCCACAGCAACCATAAAATCTAATTGTGCAAATGCCTTGTCGAGCTGTTCAGCGTTAGGCGTAGTGACTACCGGGTTTCCCGCCCCAATAACCATGGCTTTAATTTGTCCTTCTCCGGGGGTAAGGATCTCTTCAGCTAAACAGGCAACCGGATACTCGCCAGCAAAAGCTGGAAGGCCGCGCACCCGGGAGGTAAACGTGCCCAAACTGCCCTTTCCTGCAACAGGCAATGTGTCTGCCGCTGGCTGGGTAAACATCATGCCGCCACGCTTGTCTAAATTACCGGTAAGTATGTTAAATAGCATAATGAGGTATTGGGTTAGCGTACCAAATGCTTGTACGCTTGCCCCCATTCTACCGTAACACACTGCCGCTTCTGCTTCGCAAAAATCGGTAACGAGCTGGATTATTTGCGAGGCCTGAATACCGGTTTTTTCACTGACTTTTTCTGGTGAAAAATTGCGTACGTAATGCTCTACTTCCATTATGTCTTCAGCATAAGGAAGAAGCGCCTCTACATTGTATAATTGTTTTTCAAACAGCACATGCAGCATGGCAAGTAGCAATAAAACGTCACTACCCGGGCGAATAAAGTGGTGTTCACAGCTAAGGTCCGCGGTTTCACTGCGCTTCGGGTCGATAACGACTACCTTGCCACCCCGTTTTTGTATGCCCTTCAAACGCTTTTTCACGTTCGGCACGGTCATAATACTGCCGTTTGACGCCAAAGGGTTTCCACCAATAATCATGAAATGCTGAGTATGATCGATATCCGGAATAGGTATTTGCGACATATGGCCGAATAGTCTGCGGCTAATGATGTGGTGAGGCAATTGGTCCACCGACGTCGCAGAATAGCGGTTATGTGTTTTAAGGGCGCGATAAAAGTAAGGCCCAAATAAAATAGCCCCCATGTTGTGCGCGTTGGGGTTACCTAAATACACACCCACCCCATCTTCGCCGTGCTCTTGTTGAATACCGTGCAGCTTATTGGCAACAAGGTCAAACGCATCCTCCCACGTAATCTCTTGCCAATTATCGCCCACTCTTTTTACAGGGCGTTTAAGGCGATCAGGGTCGTCGTACAAATCTTTTAGCGCACTGGCTTTAGGGCAAATGTGACCTTGGCTAAAGGGGTTATCTTTATCCCCTTTTATTGACAGTATTTGTCTGCCCTTCGTTGCCACTTCAATACCACACATGGCTTCGCACAGCGTACACGTAGAATAATGCAATTGTTGTTCAGTGTTGCTCACGATAATTCCCACACAACTTATTGTTAACGACTTGTTACGAAATTAGCCGCTATTGCTGTAATAGACAAGCATCACTTAAAGTGATGATAGAAGCGTTAACCGCTGAAATTGTACTTACAATCGCATAAGCTAAATAAATCCGTCGTACTTTGCAGTAAGATTAACCTAAGCTTTACAATTCGAGGGTACAAAAGAACCAGCTTAGTCATGTACTCTGATGTAGACAGAAAATAATTAAAAAGCAGTTGGAAACTCAATCATGATAACGACAAAGAAAAGCCTACTAGCAGTTACGCTAGTAAGCGCTCTTGGCTTGGGCATGGCGCCGGCCTCTTACGCACAAAACGACAGTGAAGAAAAAACCGAATACGAACTCGATAACTGGGACGTCAGTAACCCACCTTATGCATTAAACGAAGTCACCATCAAAACAAACGAAACCACGTGGTCTAGCTTAGACGTTGCGCCAAATGGCGAGTTTATGGTTTTCGACATGCTTGGCGACCTTTATAAAGTAAACATGAACGGTGGTGATGCCACGCCACTTACCCAAGATTTTGCGTGGAATATTCACCCGTCTATTTCTCCTGACGGCAAACACATTGCGTTTATCTCGGACAAAGACGGTCTAAGCAACGTATGGGTAATGGACATTGACGGCAGTAATCTTCGTCAAGTAACCAAAGAGAAAAGCAATCTTATTCACTCTCCTAAATGGAGCCCAGACGGCGAATACCTAGTGGTTACTAAAGGCATTATGTCTAGCCGCAGTATTCCCGCGGGCGAGATTTGGATGTATCACAAATCCGGCGGTGACGGCCTGCAAATTAAAGCCCGAAACAGCGGTAAACGCGACCAGCAAAACATTGCCGACCCTGTATTCTCGCATGACGGAAAATACATTTACTTTACCGAAAATACGGTTCCGGGCGCTCGCTTTGAATATAACCGCGACCCGTTAGAAGGCATTTTTGCTGTCACCCGCTACGACCGCGAAACGGGCGAAGAGAGCCGCTATATCAGTGGTACAGGCGGTGCCGTAGTCCCTACGCCTTCGCCTGACGGTAAATACATCGCTTTTGTGCGTCGCGTTAAAGACAGAACGGGGCTTTTCCTTAAAGAGATAAAAACCGGCGTAGAAACGCCGCTTACCCTCGAACTAGAGCGAGACATGCAAGAAGGGTTTGGCTCTGAAGGCTACTTTGCCTATTTCGACTGGATGCCGGATAGCAGCGAAATCGTATATTGGACAGGCGGGAAATTCCACACTATCAATATCGAAGATAAAACCACACGCACCATGGACATCACTGTTGAAGGCACCGTGAAATACGCTGACGCCCTACGCTTTGACGTAGACGTAGCGCCTGATGAATTTGACGTTCGCATGATTCGCTGGTCTCAAATGTCGCCTAACGGTAAAACTGTACTCTTTCAAGCGCTTGGAAAGCTTTACGTACGCGACGTTAAGTCTGGCAAAATAAAACGCCTGACCAAGCAAAACGACCACGACGAGTACTACCCTCGTTTTTCTAACGACGGTAAGAAGATTGTTTACACCACGTGGGACGACCAAGATTTAGGTACGGTACGCGTAGTATCAGCCCGTGGTGGTAAAGGTAAAGTGATTACCGAACAGCCCGGTCATTACATTGAGCCTTCGTTCTCGGCCGATGGCGAAAAAGTGGTATTCCGCAAATTTACCGGCGGTTATCTGCTAGACCCGACCTACTCAGTCGAGCCAGGTATTTACGTTGCCGACCTTGAAGAAGACGCTGTAAGTAAGGTGACAGACAGCGGCTATAATGCCCACTTCGCGGGTGGCGACGACCGCGTATATTTCACAGAATCTGCCGGCGGCGAAGCGTATTATGAAACGCAACTTTCAAGCGTTAATTTGCAAGGTAATGACAAACGTACGCATCTATATGGCGCAGATAAAGTAAGTGAGTACAAACTTTCGCATGATAAAAAATGGGTCGCGTTTGTATATCAATTTAAAACTTACGTGGCTCCGTTTGTAGAAAATGGTAAGCGCATTACCATTGGCCCGAACATGACCTCGCTACCGGTAACACAGCTTTCAAGTCGAGCTGGTGAATACCTTACTTGGTCACCAGACAATAAAACCCTTAGCTGGTTTAACGGCCCGACACTTTTCAGCCGTTCACTCGATGAAGCCTTTGCCTTTTTAGACGGTGCACCTGAAACCTTGCCTGAACCGGTAGCTGAAGGTATGGATTTGTCGTTTACCACCAAGGCCGACAAGCCTTCAGGATACAAAGCCTTGGTTGGCGGTAAAGTGGTAACCATGCGCGATGCTGACAATACCCAGGAAGTCATTGAAAATGGCGTTGTACTTATTAAAGACAACCGTATTGAAGCGGTAGGTAAGCGTGGCGATATAGCTATTCCTGATGACGCTATGCAGATAGACACCTCGGGTAAAACCATTATTCCTGGGCTCGTTGATGCGCACGCCCATGGTTCACAAGGTCGTAATGAGATAATTCCTCAGCAAAACTGGAGTCAGTTCTCCAACGTGTCGTTCGGTGTAACCACCATTCACGACCCATCAAACGACACCACGGAAATTTTTGCTGCAGCAGAGCTTCAGCGCAAAGGTAAAATTGTTGCGCCGCGTATCTACTCTACCGGTACTATCTTGTACGGTGCAGAAGGACTGGGTTACAAAGCTATCATCAACGACTACGAAGATGCTTATTTCCACGTAGAGCGCTTAAAAGAAGCCGGTGCTATATCGGTGAAAAGCTACAATCAACCTCGCCGCGATCAGCGCCAACAGGTACTTTGGGCAGCTAAAAATCAAGCGATGATGGTGGTGCCTGAAGGGGGCGGTAAGCTTCAGCAAAACCTAACCATGCTGGTAGACGGTCACACCGGTCTTGAGCACAGCATTCCGGTTGAAAAAGGCTATAGCGATGTTACTCAGCTATGGAAAGCCACAGAGTTTGGCTATACCCCTACCTTTGTTGTGTCGTACGGCGGCATGATGGGTGAAGAATATTGGTACGATAAAACGGAAGTGTGGAAGAACCCGCGTCTATTGCGCTATACCCCTTCTACTATTTTAGACAAACGCGCTATTCGCAGACCGACCGCGCCAGAAAACCAATACAACCACCAAAACGTCGCCAGCTACGCTAAAGAGCTCCGAGATAATGGGGTCAGTGTACATATTGGCGCTCACGGACAGCGTGAAGGCCTAGCTGCACACTGGGAACTGTGGATCATGGAACAAGGTGGCTTTACGCCTTGGGAAGCGCTGCGCGGCGGGACTATTGATGGTGCTAAACACTTAGGCATGGGCAAAGACCTAGGTAGTATCGAAAAAGGGAAGCTTGCTGACCTAGTGGTGATTGATGGCGATGTATTAAGCGACATTAGAAAGAGTGAGTACGTTGAGTACACGGTGTTAAACGGCCGTGTTTACGAGCCTGCCACCATGAGCGAAGTGGGCAGTAAGGAAAAACGCGAACCTTTCTTCTTTGAGCAAGATAACGCGACCTTTATGCCACAGCAAACCGCGGATGAAGTGGAGGCGAAAGCCCACCACTATCACTGGGAGCATTAACCGCACGCAAACACGTTTGATGTAGTTTAACTACCACTAGGAAAAAGCCGATAAAGCCCTGTGTTTTATCGGCTTTTTTATTCTGGTTATGTTTGCTGGTAAGCCGCTTAAAACAAAATCAATGTTTTGTCTTTCGTAAAAGAGTGCTATAAATAAAAAAGACTAGGGCTTTACATGTATTTGTATGTATCAAGCCAATTAAAATAAAAGGACTTATTTGGCTATGCCGCATCATTTGCCCTTTGCACTATTACTTCTCACTTTTTTTCTCGCGCCTGTTTACGCACAAACAAGCGAGACGCCTACGTATTATCAAGATTGTTCCGTTCTCGACTTTGGTGACAAAGATATGTCTACCATGACAGAGGCTGAAAAAATTCAAGCTTTAGATGACTCTTTATTCGGTGCTTTAGAGCAAAGTGAAGAATGCATGGATGCCGCAGCGCAATCTAGCGCACAAAGTGTGGCTAGCGCCGCTGGCCAAGGTGCTGGTGCAGGAAATGGCGCAGCCTCGGGAAGCGTGTCTAGCGCTTCAGCAGCCAGTGGCGGCCAAGGGCAGTCAAATGCGCAAAACAGCGCCCAATCTCAAGAATCATCAACCCATTCACAAACGACTACTTCTAGTTCAGATCCTTCAAAGCAATCGACTGGAGGTAAAGCAAAAGGTGGAAGTTCAGCGGTATGTGATGCCGTAATTGCCGGTTTGCAAGGAGCGACAACAGAGCAAGAAAAAGCTCATTTCCAAGTATTAAAAGAGCAATACGGCTGTAAATAAAACTCAGAGGAAGGAAAGGAAATGTCTTCATTTAATCCAAAGGCCCTGTTTACAGTGGTCGCTACGGCATCGTTTATACTTTTAGGCGGATGTGGCTCAACCCAAACTAATGTAACTAGCGTAGGCCCGTCGATGGTTGGCCCTGGCGGTGGGCAACAGCTTGGCGCGAACTCGCACCGTTATCGCTACAACTCAGATATATATATGGATGTCGCTATTCCGGTTTTTGACCCCGGCTTTCCTACAGAAAGCGATGGTTCGATAGATTACGATGAAATAGAAGAAGAAGGTATCTGGCCGCAAGTAAGACGCTTAGAAGCAAATCGATTTGCTATTGCCACCAAAGAAGCGTTAGGTGAAACCAAATCGTTTGGAAGCATCAATGTAACCCCAGACGCGTCGGCACTCGCTGATGTTTATATTCTTGGTAAAATTAATTATTCGGATACGGAAACCGTAGAAATTGGCGTAAGGGTTATGGACGCAAAAAATACGGTATGGGGCGAGGAAGAATTTGAGTACCGCGTTAGCGAAGGTTGGTATAGAGATGCGATGTCTCGTGGAGAAAACCCTAATGCGCCCGTGTTTGAGCAAATTGCTAAATACGTCTACGACCTGCTAATGAAAAAATCAGAAGCCTACAAACAAGAAGTACAGATGGTGTCAGACTTGCGCTATGCACAAATGTATAGCCCTGAAGCGTTTAGCCAGTATCTTTCTCAAAGCCGTAAAGGTGAAGTTGAGTTGGTGAGTGCACCGTCTGAAAGCGACCCCATGCTTCGCCGCGTCCGCGCTATTCAAGCGAAGGACGAGCAGTTTATTGATAGCCTTCAGGAAACCTACGATTCATTTTGGGTAACCACAGAAACGCCTTACAGAAAATACCAAAAAGAAACCCTTCCAGAGGCTAAGAAAATCAGAGAGCTAAAAGCTGAGCGCACCACTAAACAGGTGACGGCCGGTTTGTTTGCCGTAGCCTCAGTACTACTGGGCTCAAACTCTAGCTCAACTGCTGGGCAAGTGGCAGCCGCCGGTGCAGGGATTGCCGCCATTGGCACCCTTAACGAAGCGATTAAAACGAACAAAGAACTTCACGCACAGCGGGATCTCTTTGACGAAATGGGCCAAAACCTTGATATTCAAGTTGCCGATCAAATTGTTGAAATTGATAACCAGCGTATTGAACTTCAAGGTAGCGCGAGTGAACAGTACTACCAACTGCGTTCACGCTTAAAAGATATCTATGAAATGGAAGCAACACCTATGACTGCGCTTTAAGCGTAGTCATATTCTGTTAAAACCGTTCTCATCTATTTATAAGATCATAGTAAAGGATTACGCATGCCAAGCGTTGAACAGCAAATTGAGCAAAGCAGAGCAAAGAAAAAAGCACTGATTAAAAAAAGTATATTGGGCTTTTTTGTTGTCCTCTTTGTTGGCGTGGCAGGCGTACTCCTTGTGTCTTTTTTACCCACTGTGTCCAACGAGGCGAAAAGCCCCATGGCACAGACCGACAACGCCACGCAATCCAACAACCGGGAAACACCAAACCCGCAGGTTACAGAATTTAGCGAAGCAGAGCGTAAAGCATTACAAGTCGCGCTTAGCGAGTCAAAACAACGGGTGACAGGCCTAGTGCAACGCGTAAGCCAGTCACGCCCTTTCGCCGTTAAAGCCGGTCAAATAGAAGCGTCGTTAAACCAAGCGTTTAATGAATACGGTGCCTCGAACTACGGCGAAGTAACATCGTTATTAAACGATATCGATAACAACACAGCAGCACTAAATAAAGAATACGAACAGGCCTACACAGCGCCTTATGAAAAAGCCCTCAACGCGTTTAATAACAATAATAATTCTGAGGCGTTTAACTTAAATCGACAGTCACTTAATATTAACCCCGACTTCGAGCAAGCCAAGATACTTCAGCAGCGAATTGATGTCTTTAATCAGGTGCAAGATGCCTACGAACAAGCCCGGGTGGGTAAGGTTGAAAACAACATTAATAAACAGCGGGAAGCCTACCGGAAGATAATTGCTCTAGACCCCTATCGAAGTGATGCAAAACAAGCCCTAGCCACCATAGATAATCAATTAAAAAATAGCCGCTTCAACGGATTATTAGCAAAGGCCAATGACGCTATAACACAGCAAAACTATGCCGCAGCTAAACAATACCTAAAGGACGCCAAATCTATCAATGGGTCAAGCCGTGAACTTGAGACCATTAGCAAAAAACTTAACACGCTGGTAGCGAGTGAAGAGCAAAACAAGATTGAAGAGCAGGTTACGCTTTTTGCACGTGCTGATGAATGGCAGACGGTCGCCCTATTATCGAACAAAGGTTTATCGTCTTTTCCCTCCAGCCCCATACTGCAGCAGGCAAAACAAAATGCCGAAGCTATCTTAAGCACGGCAAAACGCCTAAAAGAATTTCAGCAGCGCCCTGAACGACTGACCGATAACACAGTGCGAAGCCTTGCGCAGCAAGAAGTTGATGACGCTCACGCATTAGCACAGAAAAGCCCCAAACTGCTGGCTCAGATACGCGCCCTTGAAGAGGTTATGAATGACGTTAATACGCCTCGTGATGTCACGATAACATCGGATAACGACACCTATATTAAAGTGTTAGGCGTAGGACTGGTAGGCGAAGTAAAACGCAAGACCATCAAGCTTAAACCTGGCACCTACCGGATTGAAGGAAGCCGTGACGGCTACCGCTCTACTATTCGAGAAATCGAAGTATCACCGTCAGCAACCAACCTTTCGGTACATATTGCATGTACTGAAAAAGTATAAGGAACACGTTAGTGAGTAGTATCGATGAAGCCATTGCGAAAGGGAAGAAACGCCGCAAAGGAATGGCTATCGCTTCATTAATTGGGCTAGCCGTGATCTTGGCCCTTTATTTTAGTTGGCTTTTTCTCACCAAAGGGTATGCGTTTGTGGTGTCGCCAGAGCGTGCGGCAAAAGCGCCTGAGTTTAACGTGGTAAGCGGCACTGCGCTCTTTATGGCCGACAAGTTATATGTTTTTGGCAGTGCGGCGGAAGTTACCGTGTCGGCGCCCAAATACAAAGCCGCCAGCGTGGTGGTTGATGAAACCTCGTCAAGCACGATAAACGTCACACTTGTGCCTTTACCTGCCACCTTGACCGTTACCACGTCTCCTCAGCTCGACGAGGTCACATGGAAGATTAACCAAGAAAAAGTCGCCGTTTCGCCCAGCCTATCCACTGAACTGGAAGAGGGAAGCTACACGGTTAATGCTAGCCACCCTCACTACCAAGATGCACAAATACAGTTTGATGCCGATATTGCACAAGACATTCAACGTAATATCGCGCTAACCGCTATTGAGGGGGTTATTAGTATTAATTCCACGCCTTCTGGCGCTAGCGTTTCGCTCGACAAAAAAGAAGTTGGCGTAACGCCTCTGAAGATAAATACACAAGGTGGACAATATCGCGTAAGCGTGACTAAAGCAGGCCTGGAACCGTTAGAAGATACTATCGAAGTCACTAATCAACGCCCCTTACCGACTCGAAATTATAACCTTCAGCCGCTACAAGCGGAAATTGCAGTATCGATGAAGCCACAAGGTGGCGTACTGACGGTTAACGGTAAGCCCGTAAAGGCGAATACCCGTTTAGACGCCAATAAGGCACACACAGTAAAGTATGAAAAGACCGGCTTTATTGCGCAAAGTCAGCGCGTAACACTTGCCCCAGGCGAAACGAAAGCGCTGTCATTTGAATTAGAAAAAGAGCTTGGTCGCGTGGTTATTACCGCCTCTACTGACGCCCTTGTTTCGATTGACGGAGTTAAGCAAGGACAAACGCCTTTAACGCTGACCCTTCAGGCTTTGCCTCATACAGTAACCTTTGAGCGCGACGGATACCGCAAGATACAAAAAACGGTGACACCTAGTGCGAAATCGTCAACCAAGGTACACGGTGACATGCTCACAGAGTTTGAAGCAAGGCGCCGAGACGGTACGCCGCTTTTCGCTACTACGTTAGGTATTCAGCTGTCATTGGTGACCCCAAAAGCGTTCACCATGGGCTCGCCAGCTAACGAAAAAAATCGTCAGCGTAACGAACACCAAAGAGACGTTTCTTTTTCTCGTCAAGTATGGGTGTCGAAGCACGAAATCACACAAGCTCAGTTTGCCGCGTTTAAAGGGAAAGGTGGGGGAACTAAGCTTCCTGTCACAAATGTTTCATGGGATGAAGCGGCGGCCTTCACGAATTGGCTAAGTGAAAAAGAAGGGCTCACTGGGTTTTACATTATGCAAAACGGAAAAGTAAGGGGGGTTGATAAAGCCTCAAAAGGGTATCGTCTTCCCACCGAAGCAGAGTGGGAGTTCGTTGCCAAAATGCATCGTCGTGCATCATCTACAGCCTTCGTGTGGGGCAATCAGTTCCGACTCAGAGACAAGCAAGGTAACTTTGCCGACGCGTCGCTACGTGGCAAGCAGACATTCATCTTAAAAGACTATGACGATGGGTTTGCAGATAAAGCGCCTGTAGGTTCGTTTAAGGCAGACCGAGGTGGGTTTTACGATTTAGACGGAAACGTTCGCGAATGGGTTCACGACATTTACTCGGTAACGCCACAACATCAATCAGGCACCTACGCAGACTACATGGGCCCAGGCGGGCAAGGCAAACACGTTGTTAAAGGTGCGTCTTTTAAAACCGGTAGGTTGAAGAATATAAGAGCCAGCGTGCGCAGCGGCGAGAGCGCGCCAGCTGATGACATTGGTTTTCGAATAGCGAGATATGAGAATTAATATGAAAAAGAAACTAATCATTGCCGCCGTGCTATTAGCTATAGCGGGCACAGCCAGTGCGTACTTTGTTTCGTTAGATTCACCCCAAGACTTCCCAACAAATATTTAGGCAGCAAGGACTAAGAATGAATAAGAATAATACGTTGTCGATGACCCCCAGCTTTCTAGTTAGCGGCGGGGTGTTTCTACTTATTTTTGCGGTCGTGCACTTTTTATTTGCAGGCTTAATTCGCCCGGCGGCGGAAAAAGTGATGGCGACGGTGGGTACAGCCTCTCTGTCTTCTATTTGGGTCATTCTTAAAGATATCGAACAGCAAGTGTGTATCTCACTTATGTTGTTTTGTATCTTTTTAATGGTGTACAAGTTATGGAAGCTACTTGATGAAGAAGAAATTTATTCAAGAGATTTGCTACCAGAACACGACAAAGACACGCCGCTAGATGTCGATAAAGCGCTGAACGAACTATCGTCTTCGTCTTATAGCGATACACCGGCGTACAGCACATGGATAAACTGCATAAGACGGTATAAAAACACCCAAAACGTGCAGCACGCGGCCGATGCTATTCACGCATCAGTAGAAAACATAGCGGCGCAGCTTGAAAGCGGCAATAACGTTATTCGCTATATTATCTGGGCTATTCCCTCGATTGGATTCGTGGGCACGGTTCGCGGGATTGGCGCAGCCCTAGCGCAGGCCGATGCCGCACTGGACGGTGATATAGCCGGAATGACAGCGTCTTTGGGCGTGGCGTTTAACTCAACGCTCGTTGCGCTTTTCATCTCACTTATTTTGATGTTGTTAATGCATTTACTCAATGGCCGTCAAGACACCATGGTTATTCGCACACAAGAGTCGTGTGAGCATCATTTATTGTCTCATCTGCACCATTAATTAGGCGAAGTAACTATGCCTAAAGTGCGTAAAGCCGAAGACGGATTTAACCTTGCCTTCTTAGACGTGATGGCCTGTGGCCTTGGCGCGGTTATTCTTATTTTTATTCTGGTCGACTTTAAAGCGTTTACCCCAGACCCGACCGAAGAAAAAGAGAAGCTAGAGCAAGAGCTCGCCGCGGCAGAGCAAGAACAACAAAAGCTCAAAAAATCGATTGATGAAATAAACGATAAGATAGCCTTAGAGTCGGCAAAGCAGGAGGACGCTGAACAAGCCCAGGCCGACACCACGCAAGACCAGTCTAAGCTACTGCAAGACATGTCAACGGAAATGGCGGTGGTGGCCGACCTTGAAAACCAGCTTGCCGCCTTGTCTAAAGAAGTCGAGAAATCAGCTAACATCCAAATGCAGGGAACTGGCGAGCAAAACTACATTACCGGGATGAAAATAGAAGGCCCCGAAATCGGCTTTCTCATCGATAAAAGCGCATCGATGATGGGCGACAACTTGCTCGATATTTTGGGCAAACTGGCACTAAGCGATGGGCAAAAAGTATCGACACCTAAATGGATAAGAACTAAGCGGGTAGCACAATGGATGCTTGCGCGTGTACCACTGGAGTCTCGCGTGACAATGGTTGCCTTTTCTGACACCGCAACAACCTTAGGCCTTCGCAACGTAAACAACGCCAAAGTAAGCGGTTCGATGAACGCCATTGTGAAAGACCTGGGCGGCATTGTGCCTAATGGAGGCACCAACCTTCAGGAAGGTCTAACTACCCTATTTAAAGCCAACCCCAGCATAACGGATGTTTACATTGTGACCGACGGGTTGCCGACGCTCGGAGATGGCCTTCCCATGAACTGTAAAAACTTCATTAGCAGTAAAAAGTCCATTTCGTCGGATTGTAGAAGAAAACTATTTGTAGAAACCATAAAGCGAGCAAAAAAAGGGGTGCACTACAACGTTATTCTATTGCCTATCGAGGGCGACCCGTTCGCCTCTCCCATGTACTGGGAATGGACCCGTGCAACCAGCGGCACCTTCCTATCACCGGCACCGAAGTGGCCTTAATGAGTAAAATACTGTGAAGAAGATTCAGCGCGCCCCCGTTGAGGTATTCAACATCGCCTTTCTCGACATTATTTCCTGTGCCTTCGGTGCGGTGGTTATGCTGGTGCTATTGGCTAAAAATGGCACCGAAAATACCGAACGAGGCCCCAGTAATGTAAGCGTGCTTATTGATCAGGTGCTGCAAGCACAAGTTGACGTAGAAACCCTTAAAGGAGCGCTATCGGATAAGCTTCAAGAGCTTAAGGCGGCGCAAAGCAAAACAGCGTCGGTCACAGAGCAAAAAGATAACCTAGACTCGTCGATACCCCGGGCACAGCAAACCATTAATCAGTTAAAAGACAAAGCGTCGTCACTGCGTAATGAAATACGTCAAGCAACGGCTATGCTAAATACGCCTAATCCCACTGATACCCCTGATGATGACGTAGGCGGTATACCTACCGACGCTGAATACGTCATTTTCGCTATCGACAACTCTGGGTCTATGTCTTCTGGCAGTGGATGGAATCGCGTGATAACCATTGTGAACGACATTTTAAAAAATCACCCTAAAATGAAAGGTTTTCAGATAATGTCTGCCGACGGAAGCTTCATGTTTGCCAGTAAAGCAGGCCAATGGCTTGACGACAGAAAAACCATGCGAGATACGGCGATGAGCCAAATGAAAAGCTTTAAAGGGGGCGCAAGCCAGCCGGAGGCGGGGATCTTAAAAGCCATAAAGCTTTACAAGAACACCAAAGGCCGCGTGAGCCTATACGTGTTTGGCGATGACTACCAAAGATCAAACTTAGACCAAATTGTGGGTCAGATTACCCAAGCTAACCAAGGTGCCAATGGACAGCCTGTTATTCGTATACACGGCGTAGGCTTTAGCCGAAGTAATGGGAACGCACAGCGCTTTAGTGCATTTATGCAGGCGGTCGCCAAGCGCAATCGCGGTGCCTTTATTGGCCAGTATTTTTAGGTATAAAGGGCGCCTACAAGCGCCCTTAAGATTAATTAAATTAGCTTTCGCTGTGTATAATCCGTTATTGATGCACCCTACCTATTTCGGCCATACTGCTCGTGAGATGACACCCAGTCAGATGAGCTAATGGCAGAGGCCAGCGAAATTTCACCGGCAAGCACAACCGACGCCACAATTTCAGCAAACTTATACACCCGATCGCGCCCGTAACAGTCTAACAGCTCTAAACATTCACGCTGCGTACCTATGCCTGTACCGCCGCCATAAGTCGCTACAATAAGTGATGGGATGGTAATAGACACGTATAAGTCGCTGTCGTCAGTAAGCTCAGAATACATCATAGCCGCAGACGACTCAGATACGTTCGCCACATCCTGACCGGTAGCGATAAACATGGCAGTGATGCCGTTAGGCGAATGTAGGCCCGTGTTATTCACACCGGACAAGAACGAACCCACGCCGGCAACACGCCCGTGGTAATCGATTTGTTTAGGGTCGACCCGCATAACTTCGAGTAAGTGCTCACGCTTAATGGTTGCCTCGGCAGTAACCCGCTTACCGCGAGTACGCATTATGTTTATTTGTGAGGCTTTTTTATCGGTGGCAAAGTTAGATTCAAGGTAGAAATTCTCTATTCCCTCATAATGATCGAGTATCCACCCGCATGCTGCGAAGGTAGCACGGCCAACCATGTTTTGACCCGCTGCGTCACCGGTCTTAAAGTTAAAACGCAAAAACGCAAATTTGTTCGATAGGAAATGGTCGATATACGTCAGCTTAGCAATACTTGAGGTCGCTTCTGCTTCTTCCTTAATCTTTTCAAAGTTTGCTTTAATCCATTTAACGAAATCTCTAGCACCTCGTGCATTTTCAAAAATAAATACAGGGGCTCGCTGCATAGCATCGTCGACGACCGTTGCCGTTACGCCACCGCTCATGTTAAGCAGCTTCATGCCGCGGTTATACGATGCTACCAGCGTACCTTCGGTAGTCGCTAACGGCACAACAAACTCCCCTTGTGCGTGCTCTCCGTTTATCTTCAACGGCCCTGCAATACCGATAGGAACCTGCGCCACGCCAATAAAATGCTCAATATTCCCCTTAAGTGCTTGCGGGTCGATTGAGTACTTACCTACGTGATCAATTTTCTTTCCGGTGGCGCTTTCGAAATATTCTTGGCGTGTTTTTATAATACTTTCGCCGTAGTCATCCATGTCGTCACGAGGAATAAAAGCGCTGCGTTGTCCTGGCGCAGTAATATTGTCTTCCACTTCAAATTTAAGCTTTCCAAAAGGCGAAGCAGAAAAGCAAATACCCAGTTTTCGCTTTTCTGGGCACGGCGCTTCATCAATATCTAAGTGCACGGTAATAGTTTTACGCAAGCCAAAGGGCTCGCCGTCTGATTGATTTAGCGCTTTGACAGAAATACAGAAGTCGGCAGTTAACTGGAGTGAAATTTTATGCTCTGGAATCTTTTCCCCATCAAGTGATATCCATTTTACTTCTTTAATCGTCGCATCCTTCAATCTATTTTTAAGAGAGAAAGATAAGCCTTTATCTGTTTTGGTTAGACTTGCGCGTGTATAAAGTTGCTTTAAAAGTATACTGGGTACAAACATGAGGCTACCTTCTGTATTTTTGCTGTGTTATTTCCCTATCCCTCTGCTTTTTATAGCACATTCTTTATACAGCTCTATGACTTCTTTCTATTTCTTCGCCAAACATTTGCGTCATATCAACTTTCAATTTTGAGCCAAGCGCTTATAAAAATGCGCCACCCCCTGAGAATTAAAGTGCTCCAGAGATTCGGACCTTAGCCATAATTCGCCCACTCCTAAACACTCCTATAGTGAATACCGTCACCGCAGTAATGATGACCACAAGGTATCTGGCAGTAGCATAAAGGAGGCGTCACGGATTGAGATGCCAAGGATAAATAGCCTACACGGAAGCGGCAGCCAGATACCTTTTATGTGCCCTATGCGTGATACGTTTTTGGCATTGATGTCGTGTTTAGGCGGCTCCTAGTGCAACCACACGCACCGAATAATTAGCCCAGTACAAGGACAGAAAATGAGAACAGGACTGTTTAGAAAAGAAGCGATTGATGAGCAATCTAATGAAGTAGACGGGAGCTTTTTAATGACGCCCAAACCGGTTTACTCGGCTATTGCTTTTGTATTGGTTGCTTGGATAGCAACTGCCCTTGTTTATTTAAACTTAGGCAGTTACGCACGCAAGGCATCGGTAGACGGGTGGCTAGAACCGAGCCACGGAGTATTTAAACTGTACGCAGATGCAAGGCGCGGTAATGTCGTCGAGGTTTTAATTCACGAAGGGCAACATGTAGAAGAAGGCACGCCATTAGTAAAAATTAACTACAGTAGTAGCGACGCGTTGGGCAATCGCGTGAGTAGCCAACTGCTTATAGAACTGGAAGCAAAGCAAGCGCGAACACACCAGAGCATTTCACGCCTTCGCACACTACATCAAGCTCAGATCACCGGCTTAGAACAACGCTTATCTCAAGCTAAACGCGCTTTGGACGACCTGAATGACATTGTTGATTTAGCCAAAATACAGTGGGTTATGGCGACCGACCATTGGGAAAACGCTCAACTTTTATTGAACCAAGGGCATATAAGCCACACCGAGTTTGAGAATCACACAATTCAACGAATAACCGCGCAGCAACAGCTCAAACTGGCCGAGAGAGATAGCAGTACAGAACAGGCAAACATAGCCTCCCTCACCCATGAACTCGCAACTCTGCCTCAGCAACAAGCCAACGAATTGGCGAGTTTTGAAAATACGTATAGCGACCTTAAGCAACAGATTGTAAGTCATAAAAGTAATTATGAGGAAACCATTTACGCCCCGCACAGTGGCTATATATCTGGCCTTCACGTTAAAGCGGGATATACCGTCGATAGTTCGCGCCCGTTGCTTACTCTCCTTCCCAAAGATGCTGATATTCAAGCGCGCATCGCGGTTCCCGTTCGCGCTGCAGGCTTTTTGCGTGAAGGGCAAGCTTTACACATTCGCTACGACGCATTTCCCTACCAGAAGTTTGGCGTGCAGAAGGGCGAGATCCTCAATGTTTCCCCGTCACTTGTACTGCCGGGCGAACTTATCGACGCGCCTATTGCTATCAATGAGCCAGCCTATCTCGTTACGGCAGCCATAAGTACGAAAGAAATATTAGCGTATGGCAATCATATATCACTAAAGGCCGGCATGACCTTCTCAGCTGATGTGCACCTAAGTCAACGCACGCTAATGGAATGGTTAATGGAACCGCTTTACAGCATCTCAGGGAAGCTTTAATGATGATGAGTATGACAATGCCCCACGTTAGCCACACCCTGACCACTAAAAAACGCGTGCCTGTCATCTTACAAAGTGAGGCGGCTGAGTGCGGACTTGCCTGTATGGCTATGATTGCCCAGTACTATAGAGATAAACGGGATCTCAACGCCCTACGCCAATCTATGTCGGTGTCGTTACGTGGCACCACATTAAAAGATGTAATGAAAATTGCGAGTGATATGGGCTTTCAAACCCGGGCAATAAAGATAGAGCTTTCCCATATCACGCAACTTACCTGCCCTGCCATCTTACATTGGAATATGAACCACTTTGTTGTGCTGACGAAAGTGAAAGGTGACCGTATCACAATACATGACCCGGCACTTGGCGAAAGAAGGCTGTCCTATGCAGAAGCGTCTAAATGCATTACCGGCATTGCGCTTGAGGTATCACCTAGCGACAGCTTTAGCCCAATCAAAGCTGGCCCGCGGCTTGGCCTTACCCAGTTTTTCACACGTACCACAGGGTTTAAACGCAACCTTCTTACGCTATTCGCCTTATCCCTGGTGCTGCAGTTATTCGCCCTCGCTGCGCCTTATTACATGCAAACCGTGGTAGACGATGTACTTATCTACAATAACAACGCCCTACTCAAAGCGCTCGCTATTGGCTTTGCCCTATTACTGATGCTAGAAACCTTTACTAGCGGGGTAAGAAAGCTGGTTATTTTGTCGGTGTCATCGCGACTTCAACTTCAAATGTCGGCGTCAGTATTCAAACATTTGCTGTCACTTCCTCTCGACTACTTCGACAAGCGCCACATTGGCGACGTGGTATCTCGATTTGGCTCACTGGCAAGCATTAGAGAGTTTTTAACCACCGGCGTGGTAACGGCTTTATTAGATGGGCTAATGGCCGTCGTCACCTTAGCGGTAATGATGGTTTATTCGGTGAAGCTCTCCCTCGTCGTAGTGGCAATCATGGCCACATATTTAGCCATTCGCTTAGGGCTACTCCCCCTTATTAAACGCCTTACCACAGAGCGCATTGCCCTTGCAGCGTCCGAACAAAGTCACTTCATGGAAAGCGTGCGGGCTATTTTACCAATTCGGGTTTACGGGCAAGAGACACAGCGTCACGGACAATGGCAAAACAAACTCGTGGCCACTTTAAACAAAGACATAACACTGGGTAAAATCAATATTGGCAGCACGCTGACTAATCAGTTCCTGTTTGGCGCAGAAAACCTCATTGTAGTGTATATCGGGGCTAGCTTAGTCATGGAAAGCACCCTTTCCATTGGTATGCTGCTGGCTTTTATCGCCTATAAATCACGTTTTGTTAGCGCACTAGATGGTGTGGTTAATAAGTTGGTAGAGCTCAATATGCTGGGCGTTCACTTTTCTCGTCTTAGCGATATTGTACTCACGCCGGTACAAGTAAAACCTCATCGTTACCAAAATGCTGACCTACCCTATTACGCGAATCAATCTCTACCTAATAATACGGCCATCGCCCTTGAAACTAAATCGCTGGGATACCGATACAGTGAATCTAGCGAGTGGATCTTTAAGGACCTCGCACTCACCGTCAAATCAGGTGATATTGTAGCAATTGTTGGTGAGAGCGGAAGCGGCAAAAGTACCCTGCTTAAATGCCTAATGGGGCTTTACCCGGTATCAGAAGGCAAAGTTGAACGCCCCAGCGTTAAGCAGCCTGTTGTCGCATCGGTCTTGCAAGACGATGCCTGCTTAAGCGGTACCATAGCGCAGAACATTTGCTGTTTTGAGCAAGCGCCAGACCTACAAAAAATGGTTCACGTCGCACATATCGCCTGCATTCATGAAGATATCATGCATATGCCTATGCAATACCACACCTTAGTAGGCGATATGGGAAGCAGTTTAAGCGGTGGCCAAAAACAGCGACTGCTTCTCGCCCGAGCCCTTTATCAAGAGCCCGATATTCTGTTTCTAGATGAAGCGAGCAGCCACCTGGATATGGCCAACGAGGCTCGCATTAATCAGCATCTAACATCACTCAATATGACCCGAATTATTGTGGCCCATCGCCCACAGTCAATTGCTATGGCAGATAAAGTTTACCGCTTGGCAAACGGGACACTACACCCCTGCTCTCCTACCGAAGTATCAGGAAGCGCAATATCAGGTAACCACGGAGAAACACGATGAAAACCCATGAAATAAGAGAACCCGCAGTATTAATGACAGAAGATGAGCGTATGCAAATTAATGCCAATGGCATTACCGCTCGTGACAGTGTAGTTCCTATTAACTGCTTGTCTAAACGCGAGCTGCAAGTAGCTCACAAAATTATGGAAGGCCGCTCTAATAAAGTTATCGCCTCAGAGCTCTTTATCAGCGAAAGAACGGTGAAATTTCACTGCGCTAATATTTACAAAAAACTCAATATTTCAAGCCGTTCGGCACTTATTGCGGGTTGCTTTAGAACCCTTTACCACGAGGCGGTCTCGCTTTAAGCGAACGTGCCTTTTTACACAAAACGCCAATACAAGGAGCGTAAATTATGAAAAACCAGCAACATCAACTCACTGTAAAATCGTGTGCCAGTGCACAGCCAGTCACACTCGTTGAGGAGCAGCTGTTCGACGTATCAGGAGGACTACGGGCTCGCTTGAGTGATATTAACCCTGTAGAAGGTGGAGGACCAGTAGAAGATAGGGGGCCAAAAGAGCCCGTATATATCACCTTAGCGATTGGTGAAGGCGGTGGCAAACTACCCGATATTTTATCGTAGTTCAGGCCAACTATCCGTAAACACGGGCAGCGTATGTGCGAGCGATTTGACTCGCTACGCATGCGTTGCTTTGTTCCGTTCTAACCTTTCACTCTTTTAACGCTGGCAAGGAGGCCGAATGCACGTTGCATTATTAGGCAGTGAACAAGATCCACAAATTAAGCATATAGCCATGGCACTTAGCCAATCTGCTACTCCCTTCTATTACGCTAATACGGCTCAATTTGGCACTGAATGGACAATAAGCTATGACCCTGATTTTGACGATGGGTTGATTCACTTCAATTCCCCCTCGTTATGCGATCAACCAAGGGTCACTTTTTCAAATACTCAGGCGGCGTATTGGCATGAGTACCTACCTGGCACACTTAAACGTACGCACGCCACGCCCGACACAAAAGGTACTGCTGCACAAAGCACAGATACAGAAAGGGCTGATACAAGCAGCAAGAGCACTACCTTTGAAAGGGAGTTTGGTTGGATTGAGCAAGAAAGAGCCAGCACCTTATTATGCTGGTTTAGCTATACGGATATAAAGTGGGTCAATGCTATTGATGCCGTTCGAAGTCATCAATGCAAGCCCTATCAATCCCGTATTGCGGGCAAGCTAGGGGCTCATATTCCTTACACGTTTGTTGGCAATGCGCCTGAGGTCGCCTCTCAATTTTGCAACAATATGCGGGAGGTTATCTATAAACCTGTGCGCGGAGGACGAACAGCCCAATTCGTAAACAAACAGCCCAATATGCGCCCTCTGCTTAATACTTTGTTAAGTGAGCGCCCCGTTACTTTCCAAAAGTACATTGGCGGGGTAAACGTACGAAGCTACGTGCTGGGGCAAGACGTGTTGAGTGTTCAAATTGATTCTGACGAACTCGATTATAGAAACGATGATAAGGCAAGTGTGTCTATAACCATTGTACCTAATGAAGTACAGCAGCTTGCCATAGCCATATGCCAGGCGCTGGGCATGCACTGGTGTGCTATCGACTGGCGAAAAAGTGCAAAGGGTAAATACTTCTTTTTAGAGGCCAACCCTAGCCCGTACTTTTTAAAAGTAGAGCAGGATACGGGGTTGGATATTACAGGAAGGCTAGTAGAACTGCTTTCAAAGACATAATGATTAGTCATATTCAAACTCAAAGCACCTCGAAATTGGGGTTGCAAATTTACCATTTAAAGATGACTGAGGTGTGTGAGAAGTAGCATATCAGTGCAGAGTCACTCACGTCTTTTTAGCTTTCACCGAAAGAGATAATGCATTTGCATTACCTACATTTACAAACTAAGATTAGAACTAACAATATTAGTTAAAAATAGAGGTTGTTATGGCACACGTGGCTTTAGAAACTGAATCAACACTTACAGATCGCTTTCAAACTACAGTGCCTAGTTCTGTTCGTCAGGCATTGCGCTTGGGTAAAAAAGACAAAATTAAATACGCTATTCAGTCTGATGGTAGTGTTGTGATATCACGTGTAGCATCACAAGAAAGCGACCCCGTTATTGGCGAGTTTTTATCATTTATTGCACGCGATATGCAGACTCACCCCGAAAAGCTCGAGCCACTATCAGCGAGTATGCGTGAAAGTGTTAATACATTGGTTCACGGTGTAGAAATTGATTTAGATGCTCCCTTGTTGGACGAGGACGAGTAAGCTTGCAAAAAACGATACCAATGGTCGTAAATGGGTGGACACTTTACGCTCACCCCTTGTTTAAAGAACAGTACCTCAACCTTAAATTACAGGTTGAGTCCTTACGAGAAAAAGACCCAAAGGGTTACGTTAGAAAAAATGCCACTAAACGTTTAGCTGCAATTCAAAGGCTAACCTTCGAACTCATTCCCCATGATCCTACTAGCGCTGAGTTTCGCCAAGGAAGTGCGTTAGGTGATGACAATAAACATTGGTTTCGAGCGAAGTTCTTCCAACAATATCGCTTGTTTTTTCGTTATCACTTTGAGTCAAAAATCATAGTTTATGCATGGGTTAATGACGAGAATAATAAACGCGCATACGGAAGCAAAACGGATGCTTATAAAGTGTTCGAAAGAATGCTGAAGTCTGGTCACCCGCCTGAAACATGGGATGAACTTCTAGATGCAGCTAAGGAAGAATTACTCTCTTTATAAACGCCCGTCTTACTTTTCACTAAAAAGTAGTTTTTGTATTTCAAAATTATTTAAGGCGATTACGAAACCTTGTCTAGCAATACGGAACGCCTGTTTTACAGGGGCTTAAAAAAAACAAGGGTAAGATAGTAATCGAAGCTTCCCTTCGCATTGGATAACCAATCGTCGGGGAAGCTTCTATTCAACGTTAATTAAAGAATAAAGCGCGATAAGTCTTCGTTATCTACCAAGGTTTCTAAGTGGTTATTCACGTAGTCGGCATCAATTACAAACGACTCACCGCTTTTTTCTGAAGCGTCAAAAGAGATATCTTCCATAAGACGCTCTAATACGGTGTGCAGGCGTCGAGCACCAATATTTTCAGTGCGCTCGTTGACTTGCCATGCCGCTTCGGCAATGCGCTGAATACCCGAATCATCAAAGCGAATATCAACGCCTTCGGTTTTCATTAGCGCAATATATTGCTGCGTTAGCGACGCATTAGGTTCGGTAAGAATACGTTTGAAATCGCCCACTTTAAGCGCTGATAACTCAACGCGAATAGGCAAGCGCCCTTGAAGCTCTGGAATAAGATCCGACGGCTTACTCATTTGAAACGCGCCAGAAGCGATAAACAGGATATGGTCTGTTTTTACCATGCCGTGTTTCGTTGATACCGTTGAACCTTCTACAAGTGGAAGCAGGTCGCGCTGAACGCCTTCGCGTGACACATCACCTGAGTTATTGCCTTCGCGCTTACAAATTTTGTCAATTTCATCGACGAATACAATGCCGTGCTGTTCTACCGACTCAATCGCTTTTTCTTTCAAATCTTCTTGATTAACAAGGCGCGCCGCTTCTTCTTCAATAAGCAGTTTAAGGGCTTCTTTAATTTTCAGCTTTTTCTTTTTCTTCTGCGAACCCGACAAGTTCTGGAACATGCCTTGAAGCTGATTGGTCATTTCTTCCATGCCAGGAGGCGCCATAATTTCTACGCCAACTTGTGGAAGCGCCACATCAATTTCAATTTCTTTGTCATCGAGGTCACCCTGGCGCAGCTTCTTGCGAAACGCTTGGCGTGTGCCGCGATCTTCAACGTCTTCTTTGTTACCCCACGCATCTTCTGGTGGTGGCAGCAATACGTCTAAAATGCGCTCTTCCGCCGCTTCTTCCGCGCGGAATTTCACTTTTTTCATTTCGTTTTCTTTCGTCATCTTAACCGCGATATCGGCAAGATCACGAATGATCGTCTCAACTTCTTTACCTACATAGCCCACTTCGGTGAACTTTGTTGCTTCTACTTTGATAAATGGCGCATTGGCAAGTTTTGCCAAACGACGGGCAATTTCTGTTTTACCCACACCCGTTGGACCAATCATTAAAATATTTTTTGGCGTAACTTCTTGGCGCAGCTCAGGCTCAAGCTGCATGCGACGCCAGCGGTTTCTAAGTGCAATCGATACAGCACGCTTGGCATCTTGTTGACCGATAATATGACGGTCTAACTCGTGAACAATTTCTCTTGGTGTCATTTCAGACATGAATAAACCCTTTTCTAACAATGCTTGTTGTACTTATTCTCAAACGGGCGACAACAAGCCGATAACAGCATTCAGCTATTACTTAAATGCTTGTTGTACTTATCCTCAAACGGGCGACAACAAGCCGATAACAGCATTCAGCTATTACTTAGTAATCTAGTACATCAACCGTTTGGCTGTGGTTAGTGAATACGCAAATATCACCGGCAATGGTCAGTGCTTTTTCAGCAATGTCCTTGGCACTTAACTCAGTATTATCTAAAAGTGCCGTTGCCGCAGCTTGCGCGTAATTGCCACCTGAACCTATGGCGATAAGATCTTGCTCTGGCTGCACCACATCGCCGTTACCGGTAATAATGAAAGAAGCGGTTTCATCGGCTACTGCCAATAAGGCTTCTAACTTGCGCAGCGCCCTATCAGTACGCCAGTCTTTGGCAAGCTCTACGGCGGCTTTGGTTAAATGGCCTTGGTGCGCTTCAAGCTTAGCTTCGAAGCGCTCAAATAGCGTAAATGCGTCGGCTGTGCCGCCCGCAAAGCCCGCTAAAATTTTATCGTGGTATAAACGGCGCACTTTGCGTGCATTACCTTTCATCACGGTATTGCCTAGTGATACCTGACCATCACCGGCCATCACTACCTGATTCCCACGTCGTACAGATACAATCGTTGTCACGTTAATTCCCCGTTTAGCTGGGCGCTGCCGCGTTTTTATCGTGCAAAGGCAGCAGCGTACAAATTCAATAACAAATAAGTGGGGGGAGGCTTTCTAATTTCAAGGGCAAGACAGAATAATGTGCGCCTAGCGGTGGCTGCGATAAGGGCTTAGCACATACATTGTTTATTGAATACGCTATTTGTTGCGTGCATACTTTCGCGAATGTGGTCTATGGCTAATTGTGTGTGAAGTAGTCGAGGCGCAGGCATTAGCTAAAGAAATTTAGCAAAACCTATACGCCTCAATGTCGAAACCACCACCGTGTTCGCAACCTAGTGCTAAGTACTACAAGTTCCAGTACCAAATTTGACAGGTCGCAATATTCACTTTACGCAGGCTGTGCTTCGCTTTTTCCGCATCTCGTTTAGACTCGTAAGGGCCTAAAATAACGCGGAACCAATCGCCGTTACTGCCGGTGCTGTGTCTGATAAGCGCCTCTAAACCTTGAAAGGCAATTTTGGCTTTCATCTCTTCCGCTTGCGCACGGGTTCTAAACGACGCGCATTGCATCAAGTAGCGTTTGTCAGATTTTTCTTGTTCTCTAACTTCTACCTCAACCTCATAGCCAGGCAAGGTTTTAATGTATTCCCACTCTTCTTCAGGTAGTTCTGGCAAAGACTCTTGTGTAGGTGCAACCGGGCGAGATGCCTGTGTATCCACATCATCTTCTACGTTATCTTTAATTGACCATAAAAAAGCACCAAAGCCAATTACGAGTGCTAAAACGCCGATTAGGCGAACAATAGGAAGCTTACTATCAACCGGTGCATTTTTTTGCGCATTGCCAGCGGGTTTTCTGCCTTTTCCAGCAGGCTTCTTTTTTTGAGTAGAGCGTCCACGAGAGACATAATCGCGTTGAGCCATAGTCGGCAAAATTCCTACTTGTTATCGTTGTTCGTATTCGTAAGAAAACGTCGTATACCAAACCTAGTTAAAGGGGAAAGATTCTCACACCTTTAGTCGTGGCGAAATTTTAACGTATTGCTTCTCAACAAGCTAACTGAAATCGGTAGGATCAATATCGATTGACCACCTTACCTTAGTGGCCCGCGGTAAAGCCTGTAAAAACGGAAGCGCCAAACGCAGCGCATTATGAAGCGGGGCGCGTTTTTGATGACTACACACCAGCATGAATCGAAATCGGCCTTGTCGCTTTTCAATTAGGCATGGGAACGGGCCGCTTATCTCAATGGCGTGCGCTTGCGTAAATACCTGCTTACAGTCTTGTAAAAATCGATAGGCCAAACTGCTATCGGTAGCTTCGGCGCGTATTACGAACTGACTAATAAACGGGGGCAAGCTTGCCGCTTTTCGCTCCATTAACGCATGCCTGGCAAAGTGCCCGTAACCATTATGCACCAAATCTTGTAGCAGCGGGTGATGAGGATTATGGGTTTGCAGCCACATTTCACCGGGTTTACTTGCACGCCCCGCTCTTCCAGCAAGTTGAGTTACCAGTTGAGCAAGCTTTTCAGGGGCTCTGAAGTCTGCGCTAAACAGTGCGCCATCGCAATCGAGAACCGCCACTAATGTGACGTGAGGAAAGTGGTGGCCTTTAGACAAAATCTGAGTGCCCACCAGCAGCTGATATTCTTGGCGGTTAATTGCATCGAGCGTTTGGTGTAACTTATCTTTACCGCGCACCGTATCGCTGTCTATTCGCACCTGCGTTACCCCGGGAAACAAGCTAGCAAGCCCCTGCTCTACTTGCTCTGTACCGGTACCCGCAGTAACTAGCTCGTTGTAATGGCAAGCTTCACAGTTTGTTGGCATAGCACGCATGCCGCCGCAATGGTGGCACTGCAATCGGTTTTGCGCTTTGTGTACGGTGTAAGGTCGCTCGCAACGCTTACACGTTACTGTCTCGCCGCAATGATGACAAAGTAACGCTGGCGCATAGCCTCGGCGATTTACAAACACCAACACCTGATTCCCTGCGCTAATATGCTGGCGCATTATGGTTAACAGGCCTTGTGAAATACCGTAGTGAATTGGCTGGTCGCGCGCATCTAATACGTGCTGATGGGTACTTTGCGCGCCCCCGGCTCGCTTGGTGAGTTGTAAGTGCGCATAGCGGCCGCTTAGCGCATTATTAAGGGTTTCAAGAGCAGGGGTGGCACTGCCAAGCAGTAAAGGAATATTATGCTGTTTCGCACGCATGGCCGCCAAATCGCGAGCATGATAGCGAAGCCCATCCTGCTGCTTAAACGACTCGTCGTGCTCTTCATCAACAATAAGCATACCCGGGTTATTAAGCGGGGTGAAAATAGCAGAGCGGGTACCTATAACAATACCGAGCTCGCCCGCTTTTGCTCGCTGCCATACTTGCTGCCGGTCTTTGTCTGAAAGTTGCGAATGCAATACGCCCACGGCAATGCCAAAGCGCTTTTCGAAGCGGGATACAGTTTGCGGGGTAAGCCCAATTTCAGGCACAAGGATAAGCACCTGCTTTCCTTCGCGCAGTAAAGGCTCTATCGCTTGAAGGTATACTTCTGTTTTGCCGCTACCGGTCACCCCTTCAAGTAAGCTAACCGCAAAGTTGCCGTGTTGACGGTTAAGGGCGGCGATGGCAACTGACTGCTCAGTATCGGGAACAGGTTTTTCTGCCATTGTTAACGTAGATAGCCAAGCGCCCGGCTTAAATTCAGGAGTAACCTCTTTGATAACAGCAAGCGACTTTTCTACCAAGGCTTTTACCGCTGGCGCACCAAACTGCTTACGCGCCTCTATCGCGAGCATCGCCCGTTTGGTCAAGGCGGTAAAACACGCGTTTTGCTTTGGGGCGCGAGATAGCGACGCTGACAGCGTTTTTTTACCCTCATCGGTAAGCATGAGCATATCTTGTGGAGTAGGGCCTGCCGACTCGCCTTTTCGCAATAATACAGGCAGCATGGCGTGTAACACTTCACCCGGAGCATGGTGGTAGTACTGCCACAGCCATTGCGCCATTTTTAGCAGCACCCCATCAACAATAGGTTGATGATCTAGCACCATTTCAATGGCTTTTAGCTTGTTGCTATTGTCAATTTCGCTCTCTGATTTTCGTAGTGTTTCAACAACTACGCCCACAAGTTTGCGCGGACCGAAAGGCACCATTACCCGTACGCCTGCTTCTAGTGCGCTATCGTGGGTATATGTGAAAAGTTGGCGCAGCGGCACTGGTACAGCAACTTGAATGAAGGCCATTGCGAACGTTCTACCTTATCGTAAAGTTATTAAAGTCTATTGAGCTTTCGGGCGTAACCGTTACATAAGCGCACATAAACGTATCTAGAGTAAGCTGCATGGAAAAGTCACGCTTATTTTACCCGCCATTAAACTGAAATATTTAAACATACTTTGCGCTTTAGCATAAAAGGAATGTTTCGTTGTTTAGCGAGCATACAAAAACCGCTTGATCAACCCTCTGCCATCCTTTATTATGCGCCGCTCTTTTTGCGATAGGCTGTTCTTTGAACGACTTATCATTTGAATTAAGTAACGTATGGTGTGCGACTTCGGGTTGTATAGCGATACGGCCTTATTATGTGAGGTAATCCCATGAAACAAGATATCCACCCTAAATACGAAGAAATCACAGCAACTTGCTCTTGTGGTAACGTTATGAAAATTCGTTCTACGCTTGGTAAAGACATCAACCTAGACGTATGTTCATCATGTCACCCTTTCTACACTGGTAAGCAACGTAACGTTGACACTGGTGGTCGTGTTGATCGCTTCAAGAAGCGTTTCGGTGCATTGGGCAAAAAGTAAGCCTGATATCGAGTTCGAAAAAAGCGCCTATACGGCGCTTTTTTATTGCCTGTCATTATTTGCAGGTTAAAGAATATTTGTGCTTAATTGGCTATCAGCGCGTGCCCCCTCGCATCACTGTAAACGAAAAAACCTCTCTGCGCCTTAAGCCTCGCCTGCTCGGCGCGTTAATGCTCGTTGTCTAGCTTCGATAAGTGCACGTCCCAGTCGCCGCCGCTACGTTGTTTACATGCTTCTTCGCTGTCAAAATAGACCCCAACGGGTTTAGATTTAATGGCCGCTGTTGCAATATTCACCCGACTTATAAAGTCCATATCCCACCCATTGGTTTGCGCTACCTGCTTTTCATGCTCGCGACTAAAAACAGCCACGACTTTAGGTGTACGCCAGTGGCCAGTATGCGTAAGCCAGGCAAACCCGCTATTGTCTTCTTTTACGCTTTCGCATACGTCTGTGAGTACTTCAATAAGTTTTCGTTCTGTCATTACGCTCGTCCACGCCGCAGTTTCGGTATCAATGTTTGAGATATTAACAAAACGACGCCGCAGACATAATCGTTTGGTGAAAATTTAGGCTGTGATCCCTACGCCTCACAATAATAGAAATTAAAAATACAAAGACATATTGAAATAAATTATATGAATGATAATTATAGGCTTAATTTACTGGTCTAATTAGTGTGGCTCCCCTACATTGGTTAATGAGGATTCTGATCAGATATGTACACAATGAAATGCTGTGTTAAAGTTGCGATAGGCGTTCTGATAGTGGGTATTAATCTTATGAATATTGGCTTGCTATCATGCCTTGTAGCGCTTTCAGTTATTCGAATTCATATTGCGTAACTGAAAATGCAACAACAAATTAAGCTGGAACCTGTGGCTAGATTCGCTCAGTTTCAGTGTTTAAAACTTTTTGTAATTACTTGGTTAGAACGCGCTTGTGTTTATCTTCCTATAACTATAACGACATAAGATAGCGGCAAAGCGTGAGTAAAAACACCGATGAACCCTACATCTAAGGATACAATTTTACATGTCAGATTTTAGACAACGCGCACTCGATTATCACGCCTACCCCACCCCCGGAAAAATTCGCGTAGAGCTGTCTACGTCAGCAGATAGTGTTGACGACCTTGCATTAGCATACAGCCCCGGTGTTGCCGAACCAGTTAGGGAAATAGCTGAAGACCCCGATAATGCCTATAAGTACACCGCTAAAGGTAACATGGTAGCCGTGATTAGTAATGGCACCGCGATCTTAGGTTTAGGTAACCTTGGCCCCCTCGCCTCAAAGCCTGTGATGGAAGGTAAAGCCTTGCTGTTTAAACGCTTTGCCGGACTAGATGCCATTGATATTGAAGTAAAGCATCGCACAACAGAAGAGTTCATTAACACTGTGGCTAATATCGCCGACACCTTCGGCGGTATTAACTTAGAAGATATTAAAGCCCCTGAGTGTTTTGAGATTGAACAAGAGCTTATAAAGCGCTGTAAAATTCCCGTATTTCACGATGATCAGCACGGCACTGCAATCGTCACGGCAGCGGGTATGCTAAATGCCCTTGAGATTCAGGGCAAAAATATCGAGAGTGCAAAAATAGTGTGCATGGGTGCAGGCGCAGCCGCGGTAGCTTGCATGGAACTACTCATTAAATGCGGCGCCCAGCGTGAACGCATTTATATGCTAGACAGAAAAGGGGTTATTCATACCCGTCGTGAAGAGCTGACTGAGCACAAAAAGCTCTTTGCTAACAACACCGACAAACGCACCCTTGAAGATGTTATGGAAGGCGCAGATATTTTTGTTGGCGTATCAGGGCCTGACGTTTTACCACCAGAAACGCTAGCGTTAATGGCCGAGAACCCTATTGTATTTGCTTGCTCAAACCCAGACCCAGAGATAAAGCCAGAGCTGGCCCATGAGGTGCGTAAAGATCTCATTATGGCAACCGGGCGCTCTGATTACCCAAATCAGGTTAACAACGTTCTATGCTTCCCTTTTATTTTCCGCGGCGCATTAGATGTTCGCGCCACGGCCATAAACGACGAGATGAAAGTGGCCGCCGTTGAAGCCCTTCGCACCATTACCAAAGAGCCGGTGCCAGAAGAAGTTTTAGCGGCAAGTAAAAGCGACAGTCTGACCTTCGGTAAAGAGTACATTATCCCTAAGCCGATGGACCCACGCTTATGTGAACGCATCGCAACTGCGGTATCTAAAGCGGCGATAGCGTCTGGCGTGGCCCGGGTACCTGAAAACTCGGCCGAATAGGGGTGAATTAACAGTGGGGTTGCCAAAAGCGAGACTAGCGAAAGGCTAACTCCAGTGATGTAGCATTAAACAAGAATTACTATGTTTAATATGCCATAAAAAACGGCGCTATTATTGTGAGATCACTTCACACTAATAGCGCCGTTTTTTGTTAGCATGGGTTAAGCTGAACTTTATTCGTCTTCCGAGACGTTGTTTTCAAAGCTTGGATCTATACCCATTTCTTCCATAATGCGACGCGCTTCTGCTGGCACCCGATTAGGATTGTCTTTGCGCAAATCATCGTCGTTCGGTAAAGGTTGCCCCGTAAACGCGTGTAGAAACGCTTCGCAAAGTAACTCCGAATTGGTGGCGTGGCGCAAATTGTTTATTTGGCGGCGAGTACGCTCGTCGGTGAGTGCCTTCAGCACATTAATTGGTATAGAGACAGTGACTTTCTTTACCTGCTCGCTCTTTTTACCATGCTCTGCGTAGGGGTGAATATACTTACCGTTCCATTCTGCCATTGTACTAACTCGGTCTACTCTTTTTTATGTTATGAACAGAAATTCTAAACAAGTTCACGAAAAGGTCAATTGAGCAGTGTAAACCTCTTGACGTCTAGACATATATTATTTAATTTAGACGTCTAAACGTCTATAAAATTATATTTTCAAGAGAATAAGCCATGGTTTCTTACGCGCAAGGTATCGATGCATTAAACCAGTCCCTGTCGGAACTGCGTGATATTGATGTATCTTTTGAATTTTTTCCGCCTAAAACGGAAGCCATGGAACAAACACTATGGAAATCTGTAGAGCGCTTAGCGCCGCTAAAGCCAAGCTATATGTCGGTGACCTATGGTGCGAATAGCGGCGAACGAGACAGAACACACGATGTGGTTAAGCGAATTCAACAGCAAACCGGTGTTGCTGCAGTTCCACACTTAACGTGCGTAGATGCAAGCCGCGAGGAGCTTAAGCAAATTGCAAAAGACTACTGGGATTCAGGCATTCGCCGTATTGTTGCGCTTCGCGGCGATTTACCGCCAGGGTTAGAAAAAACAGAGATGTACGCCTCTGACTTAGTTGCCTTGTTGAAAGACGTGGCCGATTTTGATATTTCCGTTGCTGCTTACCCTGAAAAGCACCCTGAAGCCCCGAATGCGCAGTTCGACCTGCTTAACCTTAAACGCAAGGCTGAAGCAGGAGCAACCGAAGCCATTACGCAGTTTTTCTTCGACACCAGCGTTTATTTGCGATTTAGAGACCGCGCAGCCGCTGCCGGTGTAGATATCGATTTAGTGCCGGGCATTTTGCCAGTAACCAATTACCAAACCCTGGTTAAATTCGCTGGCTTTACTAACGTGCATGTTCCAGGGTGGCTACATAAAATGTTCGATGGCCTTGACGCTGACGACCAGGCAACGCGAAACCTTATTGGAGCAAACATTGCTATGGACCAAGTTAAGGTATTAGCGAAAGAAGGGGTTAAGCACTTCCACTTCTATACCCTTAACCGTAGCGAACTCAGTTACGCCATTTGCCATATGCTAGGCGTACGCAGTGGCGCATAATCTCCGTGGCACTCGCTTTAACAGTACCCTCTGATAATATGAATGCAGAACAGGCGCGTAAAAAGCGCCTTTTTTATATCACCTGCATAAAGCCTAATTTAAATTTTGCCACCAAGGCTTACCCCAGTTACCATTTGATATAGGTGTATTGAACTATCCACACCTATAGGCCTCCCATCATATGGCCACTATTTTTCGCACATTTTAAGCGACAGACGCTATCTTCAGGAGAAGTTGAGTGGATTTAGATAAGGTTAAAACCTTTTATAACAACGTTGCCCCACAATTAAGGGACCTTTTCGGTATTTTTATAAAACGCTGTAAAGAGGACAACATTACTATTTCTGCCGGGCACTTAGCTTATGTAACGTTGTTATCTTTAGTACCGTTTATCATGGTGACTTTTACCATCATGTCGGCCTTTCCCGCCTTTGCTTCAGTAAGAAGTAAGCTTGAACACTTTGTCTTTAGTAATTTCGTGCCTACCGCGAGCGATGTTGTGCACAAGTACATGACAGATTTTGTAGGTAACGCGTCTCAAATGAGCGCCATCGGTATTTTATCTCTTTTGGTTGTCGCATTAATGCTGATATCCAACGTGGACAAAACGCTCAACAGAATTTGGCGCACGCAAAGCGATCGTCCTATTGTTTATACCTTTGCTATTTATTGGATGGTTATCACCCTTGGCCCCATGCTCATTGGCTCAAGTGTGGTGGTAAGCTCCTACCTAACCGGGCTGGCAGCGTTTACTGAAGAATACACTCCTGGTTTAGGAACCTTTTTATTAAGCCTTGTACCTAGCGGTGCTGCCTTGTTGGCTTTTGCTATTTTATACATGGTGGTGCCGAACAGAAGAGTCTACGCCCGACATGCCTTTGTAGGCGCCATTGTTGCTACCATTGCCTTTGAAATTACAAAATCTGGTTTTGCCCTTTACGTCACCAACTTTCCTTCATACGAGCTGATTTATGGTGCGCTTGCCGTAGTACCTATTCTTTTCTTATGGGTGTACTTATCTTGGATAATCGTATTATTTGGTGCGGAATTTACCTGTAGTCTAGGCGAAGCTTTTGAAAATAAAAAAGCAGAACACGCGCCTCGAAAAGTCCCAAAAGAGTAATATTCTTTAGCACACCCGCGTTTATAGGCATCGCGTTTTTTCGCCACGAGTAGTAAAGAAAAGCGCAGGCAGAATTAAAAGGTGACTACACCACTTCTGCCTACAAGCTTCACATTACAAGTGGTAAGAGCATTAACGCTATTTACGACAGGAAATAAGCCAATAAAAAAGGGAGCGTGCGCTCCCTTTTACATGAAATGTCTTCAACAACTAATTTTTCATAGACGCAATAAAGGCGTCCGACTCGGCAATTGCAGAGTTCATTTGCCCAATAAGTTGGGCTACGTTGTTCTCAATAGTTGAAAGCTCGCCTTGCAAAGCGCCAATCGCGCTTGCATTTAAGTTGTGTTTTAAATACAGCACATTGTCTTGAAGCGCATTAAGTACTGGGGGCATTTTACTTTCAGCTTTGCGCATAGCTTTCATCAACGAGGTATAACGACGCTGAGTTTCGCGAAGCTTAGCCGCACTATCGCGTTTAAGCGAAGCATTCTCGTATTTATCAAGCTCTTCTGACCATTCGTCGAACAGTGCCTCAGCAACACTTTCCACTTTGTCGATACGCGCACTAACCTCTTCTGAGGCTGCCACACTGTCTTCGTACTGACCGTTCAGGCGGTCGTAAACCTCTTCTAACTCACCGCCGTCAAAAGCAACCGCCGCACTAAATGCTTCGAGGGCTGAACTGAACTGCTCCTGTGCGTCTTCCTGAGACTCTTTTGCGTTTTCTACGCGGTCAACTAAGATATCGCGTTTTTCAACGCCTACCTTTTCCCACGCTGCGTAATATGCAGACTGACACCCGCTAAGGGCAAGCATAGCAACAAATGCTGATGCAACTAGTTTCATGCGGTTACTCCACCTCTAAAGCGCGCTGCGCTAATGATACTTATCAAATGTAATATGGCGCCTAGCGGCCAAAAAACAATAGCAAGTACTACCGTTGCCGCTAGGGCATAGCAAACACCTACTGTTATAAAGTAAAACAGTGCGCCCAAAATTCTGCCTTGAACCAAGTGACCCAAACCAGGAATAAAAAAGTTACATATTGCGGCAATTACATTACCGCCCGATCCTTGACCTGCCATATAAACATCCTCGCATTTCTTACTATAATATGATTAGCTAGCACGTAATGACACTTATTCTAAAGTATACACTTAGCGTTTAAGGTTTAAGTATAAACAGCGTTGAAGCAGTCAGCATGCAAACGTTCGTATAACAATAAACTAAACTATAACAGGCACTCACACAACGCGCAGAAACAAAATGAAACGACTTTACCCCGATGTTACCTGCTATGAGAATGGATTTATCGAAGTAGGAAGTGGGCATTCGCTTTACTTCGAGCAAAGTGGTAATCCAAACGGTATCCCCGTGCTTTTTATCCACGGCGGCCCCGGCGCAGGCTTACCTCCAAATTACAAATGCTTTTTTGATAGCAATAAGTACCGCATTATCGGTTATGAACAGCGCGGATGCGGCCGCTCAACTCCCATCGCAGATACACTTAATAACGACACTTGGTTAAATGTTGAAGACATCGAGGCCCTCAGAACTCACCTTAACATTCCAAAGTTTCTCTTATTTGGCGGCTCGTGGGGCTCGACGTTAGCGTTACTTTACGCACTTAAGTATACCGCTCATGTTACCGGCCTTATTCTTCGAGGCGTTTTTCTTGCAAGGCAAGAGGACCGGGATTGGTTTTTATCTCCTTCAGGCTGTGCCGCCCAGTTGTTTCCCGAACATTACCGACGATTTACCAAAGACGTGCCAACGCCAGTCACTTCAAGCGCAGTTTGCGACTTTTATAGCGCGATGGTGCGCTCCAGTAACGATGTACTGCGCCACGCCGCATTAAAACGCTGGTATCAATGGGAGGAACGCCTTTCGCGACTATCTCTTCCACCTGGTGTGGGAGACTCCACGTCCAACTACCCTATGCATCTTGTCACCTGTTTAGCCACACTAGAGTGTCATTTCTTGTCTAACAAGTGCTTTTTAGATGAAAACTATATTCTTGAAAACATAGGTAAAATAAGTCATATTCCGGGCACGATCATACACGGTCGTTACGATATGATTTGTAAAACAGAAGCCGCGGAAACCCTTCATAAGGCGTGGCCTCAAAGTCAATTACAAATCATTCCCGATGCGGGACACAGTACCTCTGAGCCGAGCATTGGCTATGCCCTTTGTCGTGCTACCCGCGATATGTCACGCTTTCTTCAGGAGTCATCTAAGTGATAGGACTAATTCAACGCGTATCAGAAGCCAATGTTACTGTAGCAGGTGAAGTTATCGGTGAAATTGGCAAAGGCATGCTAGTCCTGCTGGGCGTTGAAAAAGAAGACGGCGATGCCGAGATTGAAAAGCTCGCCAACAAACTATGCCGTTATCGAATGTTTAGTGATGAAGACGGCAAAATGAACCTGAATATTGAGCAAGTCGGTGGGGAAATACTGGTTGTATCTCAGTTCACCCTTGTTGCAGATACGCAAAAAGGAAATCGACCTGGGTTCTCTCGTGGCGCGACGCCTGAGCACGGTGAAGCCATTTACAAAAAGTTCGTTCATGCCCTTAAAGCAAAAGGTATGGCTGTCTCTACCGGCGAGTTTGGTGCAGACATGCAAGTAGGCCTTGTTAACGATGGGCCTGTAACCTTTCACTTTAACGTGTAGTAAACTTAAGCACAGAAAGAGCCGCTATTCACTTAAGCCACCCACACTTGCTTACATAATTAAGCTTGTACCTCTTGTGTTCTTACGTTTAAATAGACGCGGATATTGTTTACGCTTTTGCTTTGTATAATCGCCATGCAAATGAAAAGGTATTTTAAATACAACGTCTCCTACACATTCACTTTTTAAAAAAGGCCGGTTTATTTTGTACAAGGTAGTCACACCTAAAAGCGACGCCGAGTTTGAAGCCTATTTTCATTTTCGGTGGGAGCATTTGCGCCAGCCATGGAACTTCCCTCCAGGCTCTGAAAAAGATGAATATGAGCAAGTTGCAGAACACCGTATTATCACCAATCGAAAGGGCGACATCGTGGCCTGTGGCCGCGTACATTTGAATACCGCAGAAGAAGCGCAGATTCGTCACATTGCGGTTCATTCGGACCATCAGCGCAAGGGTTTAGGTCAGATGATCATGGCTGCGCTTGAAAATGTAGCCAAAGATTTAGGTGCTGAGCGAGCAGTAACGAATAGTCGTGAAATTTCCATCGACTTCTTCAGCTCCTGTGGTTTTGAAATTGAGCGTGAAGCACCTAATGAACTAGGTATGCTAAAACGCCAACAGATGGTAAAAAAGTTTACCGAAAATAACTCCCTTATTCTTCATCCTAAGTGGTGCAAATCACTACAGGAAACATGGTCAGAAACCATTCCGATCACCGAACACATGGGAATTAAGCTATACCAATACACAGGCAGAACCCTTGAAACCCGCGCCTCACTAAACAAGAACATCAATATTCACGGTACCATGTTTGCAGGCAGTATCTTTTCTTTAGCCACATTAACTGGTTGGGGAATGATTTATCTACAGCTTAAAGAGCGCGGGCTAGATGGCGATATTGTACTGGGCGATGGTGATATTCACTATCACAAGCCTATTACCATGAAGCCAAGAGCAATCTGCAATATTGAGACCCTATCAGGTAAGTTTAAGCCATTGGAAAACGGCAACAAAGCCCGCTTTGAACTTAGCGTAGCCATATTAGATGGCGATACCCCAGTGGCTGAATTTGAAGGCGTATTTTACGTACTCCCCCCTTCAAAAAACGAGGAAGAGTAACGGCTCTAATAAGCCCGCCGTTTTATAGCGTTTGAAAGCAACCATAAAAAAAGCGCCGTTAAGGCGCTTTTTATTTAATTCAGTCTCTATCGTAGTAGCTATGCGACCATAGCTGCTTGAAGTTTTTTCATCGCGTTCTTTTCGATTTGACGAACACGTTCTGCAGACACCTGATACTTATCAGCCAAGTCTTGTAGCGTGATTTTATTATCTGCTAACCAACGCGTCTCGATAATGTCTTGGCTGCGATCATCTAACGTTTTAATCGCTGAGTACAAACGCTTACTCGCCGCTGTATCCCAGTCATTATTAATTACGTCAGTTTCAACGTCTGAAGATTTATCTTCAAGAAATTGAACAGGCGCAAAGTTGCCCGTTTCATCTTCATCCGCACTTAGATCAAACGCTTGATCTTGGCTGCTCATACGAGCTTCCATTTGAAGCACTTCTTTTGTACTCACACCAAGTTCATTTGCTACGGTTTGTACTTCGTCGTGTGTGAACCAACCCAGGCGTTTTTTGGCCTTACGCAGGTTGAAAAACAGTTTGCGCTGCGCTTTTGTGGTCGCAACTTTAACTATTCGCCAGTTCTTAAGTACAAACTCGTGAATTTCGGCTTTGATCCAATGTACCGCGAAAGAAACCAAACGTACGCCCACTGTTGGGTCGAAGCGTTTAACGGCTTTCATCAGACCAATATTGCCTTCTTGAATTAAGTCGGCTTGGGGTAAGCCATAACCTGAGTAAGATTTTGCAATGTGCACTACAAAACGAAGATGTGACATTACCAGCTTACGAGCGGCTTGTAAGTCTTCGTCTTCGCGAAGGCGCACTGCCAACTCGCGCTCTTCCTCAGCGCTAAGCATATCAATGCTGCTTACAGCTTGGATGTAGCCTTCAATGCTACCGCTGTGTGGCACTGACAGGGCCATAGATTGCAAATTGTTGCTCATTGTTCACCTCATTTATTGCCGCTTCATATTAGCAAAGTAACCGAAGCTGCGCGAGACCTAATTAAGATACAAAGTTTAACCAATGTGTAGGTATAGTGACTATTCCTACAATATCAAGACTAGAACTATGAAAAAAAGTTCAATTTTTCAATCTTTGGCATTACTCTCGTAAAGGTAAGATTGGCTTAGGTTTCAGTAGCACTATAAATAGTGCTGTTAGTTACCTAACACTTAGCCTGAAAAGCTTACAACCTCATATCGAATACCACCACAAAAACGGCCTTGTAGCGGTGTTGGGTCGGTCATTTAACCACGGGATCATTATACTTTAATTACACCCCTTAAGGTCAGAACTAATCTCACGGGTATGAATTCTAACGATTGTATTGCTTGCAAGGGTACCGAAACGCAACCCAGAAACATAAGATTTTACGCATAAAATTCAATTAACCTATGTTATACCTTGCTTTTCATACTGGAAACTGAAAATAATAGATTGTATTAATCGATTTTGCACTACAACCGCTGTACAGCATTTTCCAGGCAATAATTATAAGAAACTGGAAGGGAAATACTTAGGGAAAGGAGTAAGGCAAGTAAAGCAAAGAGGATTTGAATGTTTGCTTACGTCGCTAGACAGCCCATATTCGATGTAAACCGAGAAGTTTACGCCTATGAATTGCTTTTTCGCATCGGCGAAGACAACTGTTTTCCTGATATTCCGCCTGATGAAGCTACGTCAAAGATACTCACCTCGACGCACCTAAGTTTAGGTATCGAAGAGATCACCGGCGATAAAAAAGCGTTTATAAATTTTCATCGCGATACCCTTATGTTTCGCTTCCCTACATCTTTAGATGCCAGCAAGGTGGTGATTGAGATTGTAGAGACCGTAGACGTTGATGATGCGCTCGTTACAGCCTGTAAACACATTCGTGGGCTGGGCTACCCTATTGCGCTTGACGACTACGATATGAAAGGTAAATGGGAGGCCTTTATTCCCTTTACCAGCATAGTAAAAATAGACATTACCGAAATTCCTCACGAAAAAATCCCTGCACTCGTAGAACGCTTTAAAGCTAACAACATTAAGTTGGTAGCAGAGAAGATAGAAACGTACGAAGAGTACAACACGTTTAAGGAAATGGGCTTTGACTATTTTCAAGGTTACTTTTTAGCAAAGCCAGAAATTGTTAAGCACAGAAAGTTAGGGCCAAGCAGCCTAACCATGATGGAGCTGCTCACGCTAAGCAGCCAAGCGAAGCTCGATTTCGATGAAGTGAACAAAATTATTGAGCGCGACCCATCGCTAACCTATTTGCTTTTGCGCTTTATCAATAATCCTATGGTTAATAAGCGGCATAAGATTACTTCGCTAAAACACGCGCTTACCTTTATGGGCGAAGTTGAAGTGAAGAAGTTTATCTCGCTGCTTGCCCTTGCCAATTTGAGCGATGGTCAACCCTCTGAACTTATGCAAATGGCATTAGTTAGAGCGAAGTTTTGTGAACTTGTATTTACCGAGCTAAAAGACTCCGACAACCCGTTAAAAGGTTTTTTAACCGGTCTCTTGTCGCTACTCGACGCCATGATGGAGCAGCGTATTGATGATCTAGTAAGTAAAGTTCCAATTAGTGATGATGTAAAAGGCGCACTGTGTGGCAACCCTGGCATGCTTCGCCATTGTCTGACCCTTGCACAGTTTTTTGAACGAGCTAAATGGGCGGGAATTCAACAATTCGCTGCCAAATACAATATTAAGCAGAGTCTTCTACACAGCTACTATAACGAAGCAATTAAGTGGGCCAAACACATCCATCAATCAGCACTAAACGAAAAGTAACTCCCCTTACATACTGTTTGATTGCAAATTAATGATTGAATAGTTGTTAGATAACGCTTACATATCATACACTAGAGCGTGGCTTAGGATTTCCTAAGCCATCTTAAAACCATCGTAAAAGCGATTTCAAACCGTTTTTCTTCAGGATTAGATTATGTTCGCGTTTATAGCTCGTCAGCCTATTTTAGATAAAAGCAAAAGTGTCTTTGCCTACGAACTGTTGTTCAGAGATGGTAAAGCTGGCGCTTACCCAGAACATAATGAAGAAAAAGCAAAGTACATTTCTGAGCATTTTCACCCTTTGGGTCTTGATGATATCAGCGGAGAAAAGACATCTTTCATTACGTTTTCCTCTGACACACTTATATCGCGCTTCCCTACCACGTTTAACCCAGAGTCGGTGGTGGTTGAACTTGCCGACCCTACAGAAAACACCAGCGGATTATTTGAAGCTTGTCAGCACATTAAACAGATGGGCTTCAAACTGGCAATAGACGACCCCATGATGGTTGGCGCGACACACGACATTTTCCCTCTTATCGATATCGTGAAAGTAGATGTAACCAAAACTCGCTTTGAAACCATCGAGAAGCACATTCCGCGCTATCACGACGCTAACGTACAGCTAGTGGCTGAACAGGTCGATACACAAGACAACTTTTCAACCTGTGTGGACTTAGGCTTCGATTTCTTCCAAGGCTACTTTTTCTCACAACCCGAGGCACGCATTTTAAGGCAGCTACCCGCCTCTAAAATGAACATCGTTGACTTAATGGGCGAAAGTTCGAACAACAACTTTAATATTGAGCGCATAAGCCACATTATTGAACGCGACGCAACGTTAAGCTTTTTGCTGCTTAAGTTTATTAATAACCCCACTATCAACAAACGTTACAAGATCACGTCATTAAAGCACGCGCTAAATTACATGGGTGAAGTTGAGATAAAGAAATTTATCGCCTTGCTGAGTTTGACCAACTTAGGGGATGATAAACCCTTAGAAATTATCCATATGTCGTTGGTGCGCGCTAAATTCTTTGACTTGTTAGCCGAACGCAGGGGAATTAAAAACAATCCGCCTATTTCGTTTTTAGTAGGTTTGTTTTCACTGCTTGAAGGGCTGCTCGACCAATCTATGACCGATATTTTAAAGCAACTGCCTCTTTCTGACGAAGTGAACGACGCATTGCTTGGCAAAAACCTAGAGCTAAATAGCTATATGACGCTGGTTCGCGCTTTTGAAAGCGCGCTGTGGATGAACGTTATTAGGCAGGCCAAAGTGCTTAACATCGACCAGAAGCAGCTCCATATGCTTTATAACCAAGCTATTGTTTGGGGTAATGGTGTACGCAGTGCTATCTCTTCACACTATCCAAGAGCGACGGCATAGCTGCCGCTTTACATTACTTGGGCTCTATATCTCTTACGTGACGCTGCACCGAGATAAGCGAGCCCAAGAGGCCAAGAAGTACAGACAACCCCAGCATGGCCAGTAAGGCGGAACCGGTTAAGCCTGTAATATTGAAGTCTTTCTGATACATAGCCGCAAACGTCGTTATACTGCTGTCCATCCACCACAAAATGATAATCACCGCAAACCACGCCATTACCCCGCCAAGTAGCCCATACCAGAAGCCTGTGTATAGGAAAGGGCGATGAATAAACGCATCGGTCGCACCAACGAGCTTCATAACGACAATCTCGTCATATTTATTGAGTATATTTAGGCGAATGGTGTTGCCGATAATAAGCACAACGGCAATAAATAAGAGCAAGCCAATTAAGGTTACTAAGTCTCTTGCTATATCGATAACGGCGTACAAGCGCTCCAGCCATTCTATATCCAATTTTCCTATGTCCACTTCCCGCTGTTGACGAAGTTTATCGAGCAAGGCTTGTGCTGCTGTCGGCGATGCATGCTTTAATGACGGTGTTACTAATACTACATCAGGTAGCGGATTTTTCTCTAAGTAGGCAATCGCATCACCTAAACCGGATAGATGCTGAAACTCTTTTAGCGCATCATCGGCAGGAATGTAAACCACGCTATCGATTTCAGACCAGGTGTTTAGCCTTGCCACCAACTGTTGCGAGCTTGCGGCATTAATAGTGGGTTTTAGAAATAGAGAAATCTCGGAGGCTTGATCCCAGCCTGCGGTAATCTTTTCCGTATTTTTTACCATAATATAAAGGGTACTCGGTAAAGTAATACTTAAACCCAATACACCAATAGTCATCAGTGAAGCGACCGGCTGACGCCACAACTCCCCTAAACTAGAGAGCGCTTGACGCACATGACTTACGAAGAACATAACAATAGATTGAACAGCACCCACTTTGGCGGCAGTCGCCCCATGAGCACGGCCTTTAAACAAAATGCTCATGACCAATCTCCTTTAGCACTTCCAGCACTTTCATTTGAAAGATCATCGGTTAAGCCATCGGTAATCATTTGTCCATTTTTAAGGGTTAGCGTGCGATATCGCATGCGAGCAATAAGCCCTAAATCGTGGGTTGCAATTAAGACTGATACGCCTGCCTGATTGAAGTCTTCAAAAAGGCGAATAATCTCCATGGATAGTTTGGGGTCTAGGTTACCTGTGGGCTCATCGGCTAAAAGCAGAGGCGGCTTGTTGACCACGGCACGTGCTATCCCCACCCGCTGTTGCTCACCGCCCGATAGCGTAATAGGCAAACAGCGCGCTTTATCTCTAAGGCCCACCATTTCGAGAGCGGCTTCCACGCGCTTGCGAATTTCTTTGTGGGTATAACCTTCAATAACCAGAGGGAGTGCTACATTGTCAAAAACCGACTTATCCATCAAAAGCTGATGGCTTTGAAAAATCATGCCGATATCTCGTCGAATATAGGCAATGTCTCGGCGGGTAATAGTATTGAGATCGTGACCGTTAATCAGAACGCGACCAACTGTGGGTCGCTCCATAAGGCTGATAAGTTTGAGAAGGGTACTTTTTCCTGCCCCAGAGTGCCCTGTTAAAAAGGCCATTTCCCCTGGCGCAATGTGAAAGTTCACTTTACTAAGCGCGCGCTGACCGCCCGGATAGGTTTTGCTTACCTGCTCAAACTTTATCATTCTTGTTCCCTACCGCTTCGCTGGTTTTAGCTTTCAGGTGCTTCCATTTCGCTAAACAATGCATCGATAAATTCTTGCCCGTCGAACTGGCGCAAGTCGTCGATGCTCTCGCCTACACCAATATACCTTATAGGAATTTTGAACTTATCGGCAATAGAGAATATAACACCACCTTTCGCTGTACCATCTAACTTAGTAAGCGTAATGCCCGTTAGGCCTACTGCCTCGTTGAATAACTTGGCTTGGCTCACTGCGTTTTGGCCTGTTCCGGCGTCTAACGTTAGCATCACTTCGTGGGGCGCATTTGGATTAATCTTCTTCATTACGCGAACCACTTTCTTAAGCTCTTCCATCAAGTTGTTTTTGTTCTGTAAGCGCCCGGCAGTATCAGCAATTAAGATATCGGTTCCGCGAGACTTTGCGGCTTCTAGAGCATCGTAGAGTACCGAGGCACTATCTGCCCCCGTATGCTGCGCGATAACCGGAATATCGTTGCGTTCTCCCCATACCTGAAGCTGCTCTACAGCTGCGGCTCTGAACGTATCACCTGCAGCAAGCATCACTTTTTTGCCCTGCTGCTGAAACTGCTTAGCCAGCTTACCAATAGTCGTAGTTTTACCTACGCCATTGACGCCCACCATTAAGATAACAAACGGCCCCTCGCTTGCGTCATGCGCCTGCATAACATCAGACAATGGCTGGTTAACTTCCGACAGCATTCCAGACATTCGTTGCTTTAAAATTTCAAGCAGCGCTTCAGCGTCTTTAAGATCTTTGCGCGACGCGCTGTCGGTAAGATGAGTAATGATCTTTTGCGTAGTATCCATTCCCACATCTGCAACCAAAAGCTGAGTTTCTAGGTCTTCGTAAAGCTCATCATCGATAGCCTTGCCCTTGAAAAGACTTACTATGCCGCTACCTAAATTTTCCTTAGTACGCGATAAGCTTTCTCTTAACCGTGCAAAAAGCGATTTCTTCTCTTTAGGTTTGTCTTGTACTTGAGTCTGGGCGTCTGCCTCGGCCTTAGCGCGAGCTTCCGCTTCTTCTTGGGCTTTAGCCTTTGCTTCTGCTTCAGCCTTTAAGCGAGCCTCTTCTTCGGCTTGCGCTTTCGCCTGTGCTTCAGCCTCTGCCTTTAAGCGAGCTTCTTCTTCCGCTTGCGCTTTCGCCTGTGCTTCAGCCTCTGCCTTTAAGCGAGCCTCTTCTTCGGCTTGCGCTTTAGCTTGGGCGTCTGCCTCAGCTTTAGCGCGAGCCTCTTCTTCCGCTTGCGCTTTAGCTTGGGCGTCTGCCTCAGCTTTAGCGCGAGCTTCCGCTTCTTCCTGGGCTTTAGCCTTTGCTTCGGCTTCAGCTTTTAAGCGCGCCTCTTCTTTGGCTTGCGCTTTTTGTTTCTCTGCTTTTTTGTTCTTACTGAACCAGCCAAAAAGTTTCGACATAGTTAGGACAAATCCTTATAAATTCTTTGCAAATTCGGCTACACTTGCCGCCTATTGTATGAACGCATGATACCATTGTCAGCCACTATGAAGCGAGTTTCTCGCCCTACTCGGGCAACATCTTCTGCAAAAAAACGTCATTCTTCTAAAAATGCCAGAGCCCACAGTGCAAATAGCAGCGGGCAAATCCGAATTATTGGTGGACAATGGCGAGGTAGAAAGCTACCTGTGCTTAATGCAGAAGGTTTAAGGCCCACAACCGACAGAAATAAAGAGACGCTCTTTAACTGGTTGATGCCGTACGTAAATAACGCCCGTTGCCTTGATGTTTTTGCTGGTTCTGGCGGTTTAGGTTTAGAGGCACTATCGCGCTATGCTTCACACTGCGACTTTATCGAACTCGATAAGCAGGCCGCTACTCAATTGAAAAGTAACCTCACCTTAGTTAATGCCAGTAATAACGCGGCAACAGGGGTGCATCAAGGTGATGCTTTGAATACATTAAAGGGTATCAGTGACGCGCCTTACGATATTATCTTTGTAGATCCGCCCTTCGCAAAAGGATTAGTCGCTCCCACGCTAGCAGCTATCGTCGATAATAACCTGGTACAAAGCGGCAGTGTTATTTACCTAGAGCACGAAAGCGCTCTCGTTACCCCATTGCTGCCCGCCCACTGGAACATTATTAAAGATAAGCAAACCAGCGCGCTACGCTATATGCTTATAGAAGTGAATTAGGCCGCGACCGTTTATCTGTTACGCGGCGTAATTAAGGTGAAACTCAACGCTTTCTTGCAAAGGGTGGGGCTTGCCTACATCCCTCGAATTAAAGTTCTAGGCCGATATTAGAAATGCCCGCCTCAAGCGCCAGCGCTTTCATTTCATCTGCCGCTTTTGCTGGATACTTGGCTTGCTCTACGTAATCGAGCAATTCGTTTTGCACCTCGACTTCAAATTCCATGAGCGGGTGAACTTTAACGCTCTCGTCGTCGGCTTCTTCTGTGGCAAGTAAGTAGGCCTCTACACTACCCTGAGACAACTTACTAATTACGACGGCACCTTGAGGATCATCCCCTGCCATCAAGTTGAGTAACCCAGCTAACCCAATTGCTGCGTCGATGGCTGGATACACGCCATAGTTATCAAATTCACTGGTATCTGGTGTTGCCACCTCTACCTTCTCAAGCTGCACTGCGATATTGAATTTACTTTTAGGCGACTTCAGGGTCTCCCAAACTAAATTTAAGCAATTGCGCAGCGCACTTGCATCACCACTTTCGGTTAAGTCACAAAAAAGGGTGTAGTTAGGCAGCATTCGTTCAAGCAATGCAGCACCAAATGCAACGGCTTTCCAGCCTTCCAAGGCGCGTACTCGCCCAAATGTGTTTAGTTTTTGCTTTGCCATTTACAGTGCTCCAGTGGCATGCATGAAATATGAAGTAACGCCATCAAGCAGCATTTGAATGGCGATCATAACAAGGATCATACCCATTAATCGCTCCATAGCAACTAGACCTCGTTCCCCTAAAATTTTATGGAATACATTTGAAAATAAAAGGATAACAGCGCTTATCGACCACGAAGCGGCAAGCGCTATCGACCAATCAACCATTCTATCTGGTGCCTGATTCGCAAGCAGAATCAGCGCCGCTAATGTGGACGGCCCAGCAATCATAGGAATAGCGAGAGGTACCAGAAACGGCTCTTCACCTACCGCCAATCCGCTGGGGTTACCAGTTGAAGGAAATATCATTTTAAGTGCAATAAGAAACAAAATAATACCGCCTGCTATGCTGACGGTTTCCTGCTCAACGTTCAAAAAATTAAGCACAGATTGCCCGCTGAATAAAAATAGAAATAAGATACCTAGGGCAAACAGTAACTCGCGAATAAGAATAAATTGGCGTCGCTTTGGCTCAATCGATTTAAGCACCGACATGAATACAGGCAAGTTACCGAGCGGGTCCATGATCAAAAAGAGCATGATGGCAGCAGACCAGGTATCCATTTTTAACTATCTCCGGTGTAAGCGTTTGATTGCATAGGCCAACGAGTATAACCCAAGATTGGCTGTGATGGCGCGCAATGGTAAACCAAGCAGCCTAAGTTAAAAACACCTTTTCCTATCAATAACCTCTTTTACTTAACTTTATATTTAACGTTCTGCCTTTCCTTTATGCTTTACTTGTAAAAAAATGCTCGAAAATTAGTAAAAATGCGCTTAACTTGAACTTAGGGATATTATAAGCGACGAAATATGTTAAGTATTTTCATTTTAAACACAGCATTAAAATATTTACCCTAAAGGTGTAATTGAAGATTTAGGCAAATTATCTGTTTCAGCATTTTACACCGTTTAGCTAATGTTCTATCGAATGGGCTTTTGATGTAATAGCGCTCATTAGCCCTTTTTTATAGGGCGTATAAACCAAAATAATAACAATCTAAATTAGGAAACTATGCAATGAGTTTGATGACAGTAAAAGAAGTGGCAGCCTACCTTGGCGTGCAAGAGGTGCGAGTAGAGCGCCTTGAACGCGAGAGCTTGTTAGTATCTAAAGATAAGGATACTGATGGAAACCCACTTTTTGATAGTGGTGATGTAGAGCGCTACAAACAACTTGCAGAGCGCCTTGGTGGTATTTAAGTAGATGAGAAAAGCGCGAGTTTTTACCCGCCGCGCTTTTCAACCGTCACGTTTTTCGCCTTTAGTAGGTAAGCGTGCCATATCAATGTGCACGCTGCCCAAACTTAAGCGTTGAGTTTAAAAGTACGCTTAGGCGGTATAGTTATTAAGCATTCGCGCAATTGAACGAATACCCTTTGCCGTCGCGCCTACCGGCATTTCAGATGTTGCGCCGCCGTGATAGGCCGCCGCTAAATCTAGATGCACCCAGCCTTCTGGTTTTACAAAGCGTGACAAGAAACCAGCAGCGTTAGAAGCACCACCGCCGCCGCCACCTTTCATGGGACGACTGTTCGCGGTATCTGCGAATGCTGATGGACAGCGCTCTGCATGGAAGTCTTCAAGCGGAAGTGGCCAAAAACGCTCGTTTTCTTCTTTTGCCGCTTTTAGCATTTGCTCGCGGGCATTGTCATCTAGTGAGAATACACCGTGATAGTCAGAACCAAGCGCGACTACCGCAGCACCAGTTAGTGTGGCAGCATCAATAATTAATGGTGCGCCAGTTTCTGTCGCTGCCATCAGGCCATCTGCAAGTACCAAACGACCTTCAGCATCTGTGTTCACCACTTCTACAGTTACGCCATTTTTATAGGTAAGTACGTCACCTAATTTATAAGCGTGACCGCTAATGAGGTTTTCAGCACAACATAGAATTAGCTGAATACGCTTTTCACTGCCTTGGGTAATAGCTAGACCTAGTGCGCCGGTTACCGTCGCGGCCCCGCCCATATCGCACTTCATATCTAACATACCTTCACTCGATTTGATGCTATAGCCGCCGCTATCAAAGGTAATGCCTTTACCAACGAGTACTGCATCTATCGGAGCTTCTGCATTACCTGTTGGGTTGTAGTCTAGAACAAGCATTGCAGGCGGACGCTCACTGCCACGACCCACGTTATAAATACCAATCCAGCCTTGCTCTTTAAGCTCCTCCCCAACCATCATCGAATATGAAACCTTGTCACCACCTAACGACTTAAGCCACTGGGCTGCTCGTGTTGCTAAGGTGACCGGGCTTAAATCTTCAGGCGTATCGTTAACTAGCTGACGGGTGAAAAGTAGTGCTGCATATTCTTGCTCAAGTGCAGCTTTGTCTTGGGTTTCTGCCCAGTTAATTGATGCCGGCTTACGTGCGCGGGTAAAGCTAAGTGCAAAGGCCCACTGCTGCTCTTTATGCCAGTCACCGCTTAATGACACGGCAGGCAATCCTAAGCCGTCTAGCTTTCGTGCCGCTTGTTGAATTAGACGCTCGTTTAGCTTGTCATCAGGTAAGTGAATTACAGCACCTGACTCGTTAAAAGAAAGTTTTGCACTTTCGCCCCATACAGCTTCTGCGCTGTTTTTCGAAAGGCTAACGGTAAATTCTGCCATTGGATTTTATTCCTTATACATCGTTGTGTTGCTGGAAAGCGCGTATTGCGCTTGCACAAATCTTTGTTATGCTTTGCCGCCATATTCTAGGTTTTTACCCCATTGCCACCTTAACCTTACTGCACTTAGAAGTAAGTAAGGTACTAGCACTAAACGTCTTACCATCGAGGCATTGGCTTAGCAGCGATGGCATAAAACAAGGCCTAACATTCTCTAATTAAAAAGGCGACACATGAAGTTTTCACCTTCTTTACTACGCGGTACGCTTATAAAAAGGTACAAGCGTTTTTTTGCTGACGTCGAACTTGAAGACGGTACTATTGTTACCGCTCATTGCCCTAATACTGGTGCTATGAGTGGCTGCGCTGAGCCTGGCTATACGGTGTTTCTTAGCGAGTCGACTAACCCTAAACGAAAGCTTAAATACACATGGGAACTCGCGCAAACTTTTGACGGCCATTTCATCGGCATTAATACGCACAATGCTAATAAGTTGGTGGCGGAAGCACTCGATAACAAGGTACTGAAGGAATTTTCTGATATAACACGGTGGAAAGCAGAAGTAACACCACCGACAGCGAATAGTCGCTTCGACTTTGCGCTTGAGCGCGAAAATGCTCAACACCAAGGTATAATCGAGTATATGGAAGTTAAATCCGTCACCTTAGCGGAAAACTCGAAAGGCTTTTTTCCCGATGCGGTAACCCAGCGCGGCGCGAAACATTGTTTAGAGCTTGCTCGTCTTGCTGAAAGTGGTATAAAGACCAGCCTATTGTTTTGCGTTCAGCATACAGCAATAGAAAGTGTTCAAGTTGCTGAGTACATTGATCCAACTTACGCTGAAAGCGTAAAGAAAGCCGCTGACGCAGGCGTATCCTTACTTGCCGCAAGCTGCATAATAGACGAACAAAAAATCCTATTAAATCAAACACTCCCTTTAATTTTGTAAAAAATAGGTTGATTTTTTTCATTTCGCCTTCATATTTGCGCCTTGTTTTAGTGGGAGAACGCACTAATGCGTTTGCTGGTAGCCAGCTGGCTAAATGAAGAAAAGACACACCAGCATAATAATTACATAGACACGATTGATTGCCTGAAGTTGTCGAGTCTGATATAGATATCGGTCCAATCAGGACAAGATGGATGTCGTAGTGTAGGAGATGTGGCACATGCCAACAGGAAAAGAAACAAAATCCCTAGGACTATTAGCGCTGGCAGGTTTACAGCCATACGAGCCTAAAGCTGACGAAGAATACATGGGCGAGCCCCAGTTAGAACACTTCCGTCTATTGCTTAAAGCTTGGCGCAACCAGCTTCGCGAAGAAGTTGATCGCACGGTAACGCACATGAAGGATGAAGCGGCAAACTTCCCTGACCCTGTAGACCGTGCAGCTCAAGAGGAAGAGTTTAGTCTTGAGTTACGTACACGAGACCGTGAACGTAAGCTAATAAAGAAAATTGAAAAAACGCTTAAGCGAATTGAAGAAGACGATTTCGGCTTTTGCGATTCGTGCGGTATCGAAATTGGTATTCGCCGCTTAGAAGCGCGTCCTACAGCTGACCTATGTATCGACTGTAAGACTATGGCTGAAATCAAAGAAAAGCAGCTCCAAGGTTAAGTTACTAACCCAGAGTATGTTAATTCAGAAAGCCTCATCCCACAAAGATGAGGCTTTTTATTAACTCCCTTTATTATGTATAACCGTTATGTAGGGCGTTTTGCTCCCTCACCTTCTGGCCAACTTCACTTCGGTTCATTGGTAACTGCCGTTGCCAGCTATCTCGACGCTAAAAGCCACAACGGCAAATGGCTGGTTCGTATGGAAGACATTGACGAGCTCCGCTGTATAGCCGGCGTTGATAAAGACATACTTCGCACGCTGGAAGCCCATGGATTACTATGGGACGACGAGGTGCTTTATCAAAGTCAGCAGCACGCACGCTACCAAATTGTACTTGACGAGCTCATTGCGAAAGAGCGCGCTTACTACTGCACCTGTACGCGGAAGCAAATTAAAGCCATGGGCGGTGTTTACAATGGCCACTGTCGTAATAAACACGTGGGTAGTTCACTCCTCCCGTTAAACGATGATAGTGCAGTACGTTTAAAAACTGATGTGCCCCTTGACGCTTTCATCGATGTAATTATGGGTGAGGTTAAGCCCCACGCCGGGCTTTCACTTAACCACCAGCAAAGAAACACTTCTGAGGGCGGGCCTTTCGCTGATGCATTACATGCTGAGGACGTGGTGCTAAAGCGTAGAGATGGCTTATTTTCTTATAACCTTGTTGTTGTTCTTGACGATGTGTTTCAGCAAGTGAACCACGTCATCAGAGGATGTGATTTGATTGATGTTACCCCCTTACAACGGGCTCTGTATCAATCACTTGGTTTTACTTCGCCTGAGTATGGGCACATCCCAGTCGCTGCTGTAGCGCCTGGCAGAAAATTAAGCAAACAAAATCGGGCAGCCCCGGTCAACAACAGCATGCCTATCGATAATATCGTGCGCGTAATGCACTTTTTGGGCTTTTCCTTTCCTGATGCAGCAACGTTTAATAACGTTGAGTCCGTGTTAAATGAGGCAATTTCCATGTGGAGTAGGAAAAAAGTAGTGAAAACAGCCGAAATTATTGTTCCACAGCATGAATCAACTTATTATAACGAACCTTTATAGTCTGCGGAGATACCATCATCATTCATCGTGTTTTTAAATCTGTTAAGCGCGCTTTTTCAAAAGAGAGTTCGTCACCTAACGCTTTAAAGCCAAGGACAATGACCCGTGGAGAGCACGGTATATCTCGTGAAGACATAAGTGCAAATGCATTGAAAGTAATGTATCGCCTTAATGGAGCAGGCTTCGAATCGTATTTGGTTGGAGGCTGTGTGCGCGATATTTTGATGGGGCACGAGCCCAAAGACTTCGACGTGGCAACCAACGCAACGCCAGAGCAAATTAAAGGCCTGTTTAAAAACTGTCGCCTTATTGGAAGACGCTTTCGCTTGGCACATATCGTGTTTGGTCGAGAAATCATTGAAGTGGCCACATTTCGCGGGCACCATCAAGAGTCAGATGAAGACGAAAATGTACCTAAAGCGAAAGTCGTAGCGAAACGGGACTCTCACGGGCAGCTTGTAAGGGATAACGTATTTGGCTCGATAGAAGAAGATGCAGAACGCCGCGACTTTACCTTCAATGCCATGTACTACAGCGTGGCAGATTTTACAGTAACAGACTTTGCAAACGGCTTAGCCGCTATAGAAAAGCGTGAAGTTGAGCTTATTGGCGATCCTGAAACCCGCTACCGCGAAGACCCGGTACGTATGTTAAGGGCTGTACGCTTCGCCGTTAAGCTGGGTATGCGTATTGAAGAAAAAACCGCAGAACCCATCAAGTCTCTGGCTAACCTACTGCAAAACATTCCTCCCGCTCGCCTTTTCGAGGAAACGCTAAAGCTGTTTTTATCTGGCAAAGGGGAAGAAACCTTTTTGATGCTGCACGAGTACGGACTAATTGAGCCCCTATTCCCACAGTTGGCGCCATTCTTAAAAGACGAAAATAGCCGAGAAATGCAGTTTGTTCGCCGCGTGCTAGCTAATACCGATGAGCGTATTAATAGTAATCAGCGTGTTACGCCGGCATTTTTATACGCCGCTTTACTGTGGTATCCGGTTGAAGAACAGTCGCAGCGTTTACAAAGCGAATCTGGCTTAAATGCCCATGATGCATTCAATATTGCGTCGGGCGAGGTTATTTCCCGTCAAACACAGCGTATTATGATCCCTAAGCGCTTCTCCACCGTGGTGCGAGATATCTGGATTTTACAACAGCGTTTACCAAAACGTTTTGGACGCCGCGCTTTCCAACTGCTAACACATCCTAAATTTAGAGCTGGCTATGACTTTTTACTAGTAAGAGGCCAGGTAGAAGGTGGCGACTTACTAGAGCTAGCGCAGTGGTGGACGCACTTCCAACACGCTGATAACGGCAAACAGAAGGGCATGTTAAACGCCCTTCGCAAAAGCGAAGGTGGCGGCAAAGGCGGCCCTCGCAAACGCAAGCGTAAACCCGCTAAGCGAGACCCCGATGCATAAAGAACACGTATATATTGGCGTAGGCAGTAACCTTGGCGATAGTGAAGGTAAAGCCCAAAAAGCATTCGACGCAATGGGCAAATTAGAAGATACCCGCGTTTTAAAGACCTCGTCACTGTACTCTAGTAAACCAATGGGCCCACAGGATCAGCCAGACTACATCAATGCAGTATGCTTGATAGAAACTGCGTTGAAGCCTCATGGGCTGCTAAAGCAGCTTCAGCGCATAGAGCTTGAAGAGGGCCGTGAGCGCAAAGGCGAACGCTGGGGCCCTCGGACCCTCGATTTGGATATTTTGCTATACGGCAGTGAAAATATTGATACTGCCGACCTAATCATTCCGCACTATGGAATGGCTGAGCGAGAATTCGTCATGGTGCCGCTGTTTGAAATTGCGCCCAATATGGTGATGCACGACGGCAAGCCGATTTCTGCTTGGGTAGCAAACTGCTCCCTAGATGGACTTCGACGCCTACGCTCTTCCAATTAGCCGCAAAATCCGTATAGTTCGCCACACGATATCAACCAATATCAATCTGAGACATGTCATGAAGAAAGTAACAGTTTCGGGTTTGCTTAAGAAAAAGCAGGCCGGAGAAAAGATCACGTCTTTAACCGCTTATGACGCTAGCTTCGCCAAAATGTTCGATGAACAAGGCGTTGACGCGCTTCTTATAGGTGACTCTTTAGGCATGGTTCTTCAAGGTGAAGACGACACCCTCCCCGTCACTATCGATGATATTGCGTATCACACTAAAAGTGTACGTCGCGGTACTGAGCGCGCGTTCGTCTTAGCCGATATGCCCTTTATGTCTTATGCCACGCCAGAGCAAACCTATGCAAACGCCGCCAAGTTAATGGCCGCGGGCGCTAGCATGGTGAAGATGGAAGGCGGCAGCTGGCTGTGTGACACCATCAAAGGGCTAAACCTTCGCGGCGTGCCTGTTTGTGGTCATTTAGGCCTTACACCGCAATCGGTGCATGTATTTGGCGGGTTTAAAGTCCAAGGTCGTGAGGCAAGCCAAGCAGAGAAGTTATTAAGCGAAGCAAAAGCTCTTGAAGAAGCGGGTATTCAGCTATTAGTCCTTGAATGCGTACCTTCTTCACTAGGCAAAGCTGTTAGCGAAGCTTTGACCATTCCTGTCATTGGCATAGGTGCAGGTAAAGATACCGATGGCCAAATTTTAGTGATGCATGACATGTTTGGTATTAGCGCGAATTACATGCCTAAGTTCTCTAAGAACTACCTTGTCGAAACAGGCGATATGCGTAAAGCCGTGTCTAAATACATTGAAGACGTACAAAGCGGTGCGTTTCCATCGCCAGAACACAGCTTTCAGTAACGAGGTTAGATATGAAGGTGGTTGATAGTATTTCCACATTGCGCCATACCGTTAATGCGTGGCGTCGCAATGGCGAGAGTGTAGGGTTTGTCCCCACAATGGGCAACCTGCACGATGGCCACCTTAAGCTTGTTAAAAAAGCTAAGGCGCACAACGACAACGTTGTGGTAAGCATTTTTGTTAATCCAATGCAGTTTGGGGCAAACGAAGACTTAGACGCTTACCCCCGCACCATTGAAGAAGATAAAGCCAAGCTTATTTCAGTAGGTGCAGACGCCGTATTTTTACCGAGTGTAGCTGAAATGTACCCTGCGGGCCTCGATGCCCAAACCTTCGTTGAAGTACCGGGCATTTCAGATTCTCACTGTGGCGCAAGTCGCCCTGGTCACTTTCGCGGCGTCGCTACCGTGGTGACTAAATTGTTTAATATGGTGCAGCCAGACGACGCATTCTTTGGCGAAAAAGACTTTCAACAGCTGCAGGTTATCCGTGCATTGGCCCGCGATTTGTCTATGGCGGTTACCATTCACGGTGTACCCACAGAACGCGAAGCCTCGGGGCTGGCCATGAGCTCTAGAAATGGCTATTTGTCAGAGGAAGAAAAGGCCACCGCGAGTGCTATTTATGAAGAGATGCAGCGCATTAAAGCAGGTATCGAGGGTGGCAATATTAACTTTTCAGAACTTGAAGGCGCGATGGTTGCCAACCTTGAAGCCAAGGGATTTAAAAAAGATTATTGTCAGGTAGTCAACGCAAGCACGTTTAAAGCAGCCACCGCAAACGACAAGGAACTCGTTCTGTTAGTTGCCATGTTCATGGGAAAAACACGCCTTATTGATAACCTTCAGATTACTCGATAGGGCCTTCTATTACAGCCCCCCCCAAAGCGGCATGTTAGCTTCCATCACGGGTAAGCGTTCCCAAATACCGCTTAATGACAAAATGGAAATAATAAAAAACGCCCGAGACAGCAGTCTCGGGCGTTTTTTATTTGATTTAAATTGGTTGCCTAACGAACCAGCATCCGTCTAATCGAGCAAATACTCCGGCCCCTGTTCTGCTTAAAATAGCTAGGACGCCACCTTTTCAGAATCGCGCACGAAGTTCATCAACTCTGCCCACGCCTGTGTTTCTTTCGCAATAAGATGCTGTTCAGCCAAAATAGCCGCTAAATCGTTATGGCTGGTCAACGGGTTCGCTAACACAACACGAAATACCGTAATACATTGGGAAGGGTAATCAGGCGCTTCTAAGCGCGTACGTGACACAAACGACTTACCCGCTTCACGCTGCTGCTTTTGAACAGCCACAACAAGGGCGTCCACTTTCTCATTAATCGCATTGCGCATGTTGGCATCGGCGTGTTTAAGCTTTTCTTGCACTTCTTCAGGGCACACTCGATAAGTCAGTAGTGATAATGTCGGGGTGGTGGTTAATTCAAAGTCACCCGCTTTGTCTATCATGTGCGAGAAGTCTTTCGCTTTATCAATACTGCGGTCGATAAGTAGCTCGTACCCCTTCCGCCCGAAAATATGCAGGGCAGAATAGACCATCATCGCCATACCGTTACGAGAGCCTTCTAACGTGGTGGCCCCCAAATCTTTCGAGCCGGCACGCAAAATATACTGTGCGTGATGCCTTACTGCATTGGCATTTTGAGGGTCTTTAAATAGGGCCATGCCTGCCCCCATTGGCACATACATTTGCTTGTGAGCATCTATCGTTACCGAATCAGCGCGCTCAATGCCTTTTAACCTATCGCGATAGCGTGAAGAAAACAGTGTTGCCCCCCCCCCACGCGGCATCCACATGGAACCAGCAGCCTAACTCGTTAGCAACATCTGCTAACTCGTCAAGAGGGTCTACGTGCCCGGTTTCGGTAGTACCGCCCACACCCACTATAGCAAGGAGTTTGTTGCCCTCTTCCTGATAACGCTTACCGATACGAAGGGCTTTTGCCGGATCAAGGGTTTGTCGCGGCGCCGGGATTGTCAGTAGCTGATCACGACCTAAACCTAGTACATCAACGGCTTTAGACAGAGAGTAGTGACCACGCTTAGAGCACATCACGCCTAAGTTGTTTATATCGAGATGTCGGTATGCCGCTGCCAGACCCGCTTTCGCGACACCACAGAAACCGTCTTGTGGGCCAAGCAGCTTGTTGCGCGCTACCCATAGTGCAGTGATGTTCGCGATGGTTCCGCCTGAGCAAAATGCGCCTAATGAGTGCGCCGCGCTGTGTAAATGATTATCGTAAAAGCGTTGCGGTTGGTCGTACACTAAGTTGTGCATCATACCTAGCACTTGACGCTCTAAAGGCGTGAAGGCTTTCGATGTTTCAATTTTCACCAAGTTCTGATTAAGGCCCACCATTAACTTAGATAACGGCAGATGAAAATAAGGTAGCGCAGAGGTCATATGACCAATAAAAGTCGGTGAATAGGTATTTACAGAATGCGCAACCAGCTTATCAAGTAAGCTTTCAGCATGCATAGACACAAACTCTGGCGACTCAGGTACTTTCGAGTCTGAGAAGTCTTTTTCAATTTCTTCTAACGATGTCTTCTTTGTCACCACGTGCTGCGACAAAAAATCTAAGATATTGTCAGATAAATGCTGCTCAATTTGAGCAAGCTTTGAGTCTTTGTGTTCAGGTTTGGTAAAGACCCTAAACAGGTGCTCTAAACTAACTTGCGCTTCACCCACTCAACACACCTCATACTTAAAACATTCACACCTTTCGCACTACGTTTATTAGGCGAAATAAACAGGCGGTTTTGTAGGACACCGGCCTGACACTTACTTTTCCTTTCAGCCATTTAGCGTGCACTTATCAGTGCAGCTATTTACTAGCTTATCCGAAAGAGTTACCGGTTAAGCTGAAGTATATTGGCGCGGTCCATTCGTTGCCAAACCTGAAAACTTATCACAACACTTTCAGGGTGTCGCACTTTACATCAGATTGCCTAGCTCGCCAAGAGGCAGCGCTAAGCAATTCGTTGCACAAAACCAGCGATGCAGACTGAATTAGTCAGCTTTAATAGACAAACCGGCTAACCGTGGAACTCGGTTTACCGATAACAAGCGACCAGAGTGACACACATTACTACTTTAAAATTAGCGCCGCAAAGTTTCACACTCTCTACTATATTTAATTTGTGAATAGTGTTGATGTTGAACGTGCTATACAAATCGAGCGGTATAGGCAGTTTACCCAGCAGTTGATTTATTACGACAATGCAAGGAGGTCGGTTTATGCCCATACGCGAAATATCCGAGGATTTCTCCATTGAAGATATCGTGCCTTATTTTCAGCCTATCGTTGATTTAAACAGTCAAGGAGTGTGGCGTTATGAATGTCTAGCGCGCCTCATTACCCAAGGCGATAAGACGTTTCTTCCCAGCGAGTTTTTATATCTTATTGAGCGTGAGCAGCATGTAAATTCACTGGCTGCAAACATGTTTGTACAGTGCGCGAGCTATTTTCACGACGTAAATATTCCATGGAACATCAACATTACCGCGAAAGATTTAGAGAACAAGGAATTAACCCATACCCTTATTACACATTTAGCAAGCTACCCAACGCCTGAGCGAGTTAGCATAGAAGTGAGCGCATCAACGGCCCTTTCTAACCCCAAAAGTTTAACTACGTTTATAGAAAAAAGCGCGCATGCTGGGCTAGGTGTGTTCGTAGATAATGTGGGGTCGTGCCCGGGAAACATACGTGCGCTAATGAATTTGCCGATAAGGGGAATAAAATTAGCTGGCGGATTAATAAAACATTACGACCAGCAAGAAGCCGTGCGAGAGTATGTGGATTATTTACTGTCGCTGTGTGAACGCCACGGCGTGAGTACTATTGCCGAGCACGTTGAAGACGAGGCTCACTTAGAAAGTGTGAAGCGCTTACCTATTCGCTATGCTCAAGGCTATGTGTTTAGCCCACCACTGGCAAATGTACGAAGCGCTAAAGCCCGTCATTAGACTCGGAGGGTGCGAGCGTTTTCTGTTATTCGCTAATAGACGGCAGATGCCTTGGCATCTGCCTAGTGCATAAAAAAGCGTTTTTGACGTATATCAGCTTTCTTCACTTCGACAATGTAGTTGCCAACATGCTTGCCCACTGCCTCGATATTTTCTTTCAAAGGGGGTCATGTGAACGCTGCCTGTAACCTCAGTTAAATCTGAGATTAACCCGTAGTGCTTTGCGGCCTGCGCAAACTCCATTAAGTAAACCAGCCAGTTGCTGCGCACTTCCACATTGGGCGTTATCGCCATTAAATCGACCATTGCCGCACTGGCATGCCAACGCTTTTGTACCTGAGTTTTCTTTGGATACGGATTGGGGTAAAGCAAGAAGTGCTGGGTAACATTCCAATTCGATTGCTTAACTAAACGCCACAGGTCGTTCACATCAGCGCGGATCACTTTGTAGTTATCCTGCGCTGCGCTGTAGTGTTCATGTTTATCAACGCGAAGCGCTGATTTATCCACACCAATCACGCGGGCATCGGGGTTTGCCCGCGCTATATTGGCCGTGCTTTCACCCACGCCGCAGCAAGAGTCCAAAATCACCTCACCGTCAAAGCCGTCAAGCCACCTACTCACCTCGTCAAACGCCGCTTGGGTATGAGCACTGATAGGCCGCTTATTTTCGCTAACCTGATACTTTTTCACCAAGTCGTCCAACTTGTCGTGAACGCCTACCTGCGAGGTAGTGATTTCTCTAGAGTTGCCGCTAGCCATTAACTGCGAATACCTTTTCCAGTTTTAAGTAAGTAATAAGCCACGCTAAATAGCAGCGCATTAAAGCCCACCAGCAAGCTTAAAGACAGGGTGATATCCACATCGGATACACCTAAAAAGCCATAGCGGAAGCCATTCACCATATACACAACAGGATTCGCTTTACTTACCCACTGCCAAAATTCGGGTAACAAAGTAAGAGAATAAAATACCCCGCCTAAATAAGTTAACGGTGTTAAAACAAACGTAGGCACAACGCTAATATCATCGAAGGTTTTCGCAAACACGGCGTTAATTAAACCTGCTGTAGCGAATAAGGTAGAGGTAAGCAATAAGGTTATCGCAATAATGCCAAGATGGTGAATTTGCACGTCGACAAAGAAAAGTGATACCAAGGTCACAATAATGCCAATGAGTATAGCCCGAGCGACACCGCCACCGACGTACCCTAAAATAATGACCGATGTTGGCACCGGAGAGACTAATAGCTCCTCGATATTGCGCTGAAACTTAGCGCTAAAAAACGATGAAGACACGTTCGCATATGAGTTCGTGATAACAGACATCATTATCAGCCCAGGAACAATAAACTCCATGTAGGTAAAGCCGCCCATTTCGCCTATACGGTTACCAATAAGGCTTCCAAATATGACGAAGTACAAGCTCATCGTAATGGCCGGCGGTACAAGGGTTTGTACCCATATGCGCAAAAAGCGCGTGCATTCTTTTATCCAGATAGTGGTTAGCGCCACGTAGTTTTGCTTAAACCACCCTACATTTTGTTCTGTATTCATTTGTGTACTTTCAGTTTTCATTAATTCTCACCTTTCCCGTTTTTCGCTTAGCCGGCTTGCTTAGCCGATTCAACTAAACGTACAAACAACTCTTCAAGGCGATTTGATTTGTTGCGCATGCTCATAACCTGAACGCCTTTTTCACTTAACTGAGTGAACACGGGGTTTAGGCCTTCGGTTTTCTCTACGTCTACTTCAAGGGTGTGGTCGTCAATAAGCCGGTGTTCAAAACCGGCCAGTAAGCCACTGGCCTTTGCGGCGGTTTCAGGTATTTTGATGTCCAGCACAAACGTTTCTACGTTCAGCTTCGAAAGCAGCGCTTTCATACTGGTATTTTCTACGATGGTGCCTTTGTTAATAATAGCGATGTTACGGCACAGCATTTCTGCTTCTTCAAGGTAGTGGGTAGTGAGGATAATAGTGATGCCTTGACGATTGATCTCTTCTAAAAAGCCCCACATAGAGCGGCGAATTTCAATATCAACACCCGCGGTTGGCTCGTCGAGAATAAGCAATTTAGGTTCATGCATAAGCGCGCGAGCTATCATTAGCCTGCGCTTCATACCGCCAGATAATTCGCGAGCCCGTGCATCGCGCTTTTCCCATAAGTCTAGTTGGGCCAAGTATTTTTTAGCGCGTTCCTTGGCTACGCTACGCGGAACGCCATAATAGCCCGCTTGGTTGAGCACAATTTGCAGTACGGTTTCAAACTGATTGAAATTGAACTCTTGCGGCACTAACCCTATACAGGCTTTAGCTTGTTCTTTCTGCGTTGTGAGGTCGTAACCAAACACAGAAACGCTTCCGTTTGTTTGGTTAACCAATGAACTGATGATACCAATAGTGGTAGATTTACCCGCCCCATTCGGACCAAGTAGTGCGAAGAAGTCCCCTTCTTGCACGGTGAGATCTACGCCTTTTAGCGCTTGCACACCGCCTTTATAGGTTTTCGTTAACCCCTGAATATCCAACGCTTTCATGATTTACCTGTGTTGAGAGTGTGACATCTAACCCGCGTAGGTAAGATTTGGTTATCTTAATTGACAAAGTGTAACCTAGTTCATGCTATTAAATGAATACACTCGCGCTTAGTGGTTGCTTTAAACGGTTTAAGGAGTAGTAAGTAATAGCAAAAGCGCCAATTTCAACCTTAACTGTAGATACAGTTTTAAAAGCGAAGCAACACTTTTTAAAGGTGAGGCTTAAACAAAAACGCGCTGTGTACCGTTGGGGTAGCACACAGCGCAAAGGGTAGTTTTTTAGCGTAGAAGTTCAGCCTTACCGCTTCTACGGTAGAATCAGTTAGCTTATTGGCTACAGGGCTTTGCGGCCATGATGTCTAGCAAGCTAACCTTCATCAGACACGAGATATTTAACCCCACATTCATGGCATAAAAAGCCGTCAATTATGGAAATGTTGTGTTGCTTTTTAAAGGCCGCTAATCTGTGGCGGGGTCTAGCCTAGCACGCCGTACAGCCTACAACGCTTAGGGGGAGACTGGGGTGAAGGCGTCTAAATACGTATCTCAAATATGGCATAAATGAGGCGGGCTTATGGATTTTATGTCGAACTTAAGCAAGCCGCCGTTTTCACAGGTATAGTGTGCGCTCTATAACACTTTAAATTGCGGATTAATGTATGCCAAAAACAATCGCATTAGTAGAAGATGACGCAGCCATTCGAGAAAACTACATTATGGCGCTAAAAGCGCAGGGCTATAGCGTTAACGCATATGAAGATAGGCCATCTGCTGCTGAGGCGTTTAACCATACGCTGCCTGATTTGGCCATTATAGATATTGGCTTGAAAGATGAAATAGAAGGTGGTTTCATGCTGTGTCAGCAGCTTAGAGGGCTATCGCAAACGCTGCCTATTATCTTTTTTACCGCCCGAGATAACGATGTGGATACTATTAGCGGCCTTAGAATGGGTGCAGACGACTACCTGACTAAAGACATTAGTATGGCCCACTTATTGGCGCGTATCGCTGCGTTATTTAGAAGAACAGACTTACTTGCTGCCCCCTCTGAGCAAAAAGATGAGCTCAAAGTAGGCGATTTGAAAGTGGATGTGTCGCGAATGACCGTAAGTTGGCAGAACCAAGCGGTTTTGCTTACTGTTACCGAGTTTTGGATGTTGCACGCCCTTATTAAGCGACCGGGGCATGTAAAAAGCCGCCAACAGTTAATGGACGAGTCTCGCATGGTGGTAGACGACACCACCATTACTTCCCATATAAAGCGTATGCGTAAAAAGTTTGTGCAGTTAGACCCTAACTTTGATCACATCGATACGGTGTACGGCATGGGTTATCGCTGGCAGCTTTAAGGGGCTAGTGGCACAGCGTAATACAAAATAACGGTATCTAGGGGGCAATATGATAGGGCGAGTAAACGAGTTTGTGTACCAGGGCTAAATAACAAGGCAGTGTATTAAAATCATGGGATTTCGCTTTTCTATTCGCCTTCAGCTTATGGTGCTGTCGCTGTTTTTGTTCACCATCCCCTACCTGGGTTACAACTACGTGTGGGAGCTTGAGCAGTACCTGCGTAACGGCCAAGAACAAACCATGATTGGCACCGCCCGCGCTGTTGCCACCGCACTTCATGAACGTCCTGCGCTTTTTGATAGCCAATCGGCATACCTTCAAGACGTACGCCCCGGCACTGATCTTTACGCCCCGCCTATTCCGTCGCCCATTCGCCTTGATGGCGAACTCAACGACTGGCAGCAAGTCAGTGAGTTAATAAGTGAATATGATGGTGATGAGGTTATCGAGTATTACAACGGGTACGACGGCAAGCCGACCAGCTTGTCTTTTACACACATGGTAGGCCGCTATGGGCAGTTTCTTTATGCCATGTTTGAAGTTAGCGATGACACTCTGTTATGGCGTCAGCCCAATAGTTTAAGCGTCGAAACCGGCGACCACCTGCTGATTGGCATGGAAACGCCACAAGGTGAATTGGCAAGATATGTTGTTGCGCCGTATGAAAGCGGTTGGGTTAACGCCTATAAGTTAGCGAAAAACACTACAACGACGCGAGCGGTAGAGAACGCGCTATCGATACAAGGCCGCTGGCAAGAAACCGCGACAGGTTACAACATTGAGCTACGCTTTCCGCTGTCGATGACCACTGGCGGTTTAGCTTTTACCCTCGTCGATGTAGATAATGGTACGAACCGGCTTAAGCAGTACGCGTTAGGTAGCGCTAACACTAAGGTGCTTAGTGAGCTTGGCACGGTTATCACCCCTTCCCCCGAAATAGAGCGCATACTGGCTGGGCTAAAATATGCCGACTCTCGCGTATGGGTGGTAGATAAACACAAGCGAGTACTCGCCCGCGCTGGCGATATTCAGTCAGCAACGGGTATTGAAGTGGATAAAAAAGAATCACCGTCTAACCCCGTTTGGCACTGGGTTGAAAGTAAGTGGTTACTTCCTCTTTATTACCAAATTCTTACACGCCCACCGGCTGACTTTATTGACGAGCTTGACGACGCATACGCCCTTGTAGGGCAAGACTTAGGCACCGTACTAAACGGTCAGCCCGAGTCATTATGGCGCTTGTCACCTGATAACAAAGCCATAGTACTTTCCGCCGCCTACCCTATTTTTATTGAAGGTAACGTAATGGGCGCAGTTATCGTTGAGCAAACGACAAACGGCATACGCACGTTAAGAAACCGTGCATTAGAACAGTTATTTCACGTGATATTAGCGGTGATGAGTATAGGTACCTTAGGCCTGCTGCTGTTTGCTACGCGTATTTCCAATCGCATTCGCTCGCTGAGAGATGATACTGAAGCCGTTATTGACGATAACGGAAAAATTATTGGCACCTTGCCGGCATCTAATCAGCGAGATGAAATTGGCGACCTATCCCGCTCTTTCGCCGATGTTCTTTCACGCTTGCAGCAATATAACTCCTATTTGGAAAATATGGCGTCACGTTTATCTCACGAGCTAAGAACGCCTATTGCAGTGGTAAAATCGTCACTAGATATGCTTTCTCATGTTAACGACACGTCGCAACAAGCGGTATTCGTAGAGCGCGCTCAGTCTGGTGTGAATCGCTTAAGCACTATCTTAAACAGCATGAGTGAAGCGTCCCGCCTTGAACAAGCCATTGCTCAAGAAGATATGGCCCAGTTTAATATTGTTGAGGTAATACAGGGGTGCGTTGAAGGTTATAAACACGCTTATGCACAAAGGATTTGGCGCTTTTCAACGTCAGATAATACGCTACCCGTTTATGGCTCTGCTGAGTTAGTGGCTCAACTCTTTGATAAGGTTATTTCAAACGCAGTAGATTTCAGCCAAGAAAGCGACGAAATTGTGATTTCTCTTAAAAAGAAAGACAAGCAGGTGTTTTTGAGCGTAAGCAACCCTGGTCCGTTATTGCCACAAGGTATGAAAAGCCAGCTAACCCAGTCTATGGTATCGGTTAGAAAAGAAAACGAGATGCAAAATACCGCCCACTCTCCCCATTTAGGTCTCGGTCTATACATCGCCAATATGATTGCAAATTTTCATAAGGGCCAGCTTTTACTGAACGACAAGAAAGATGGCACTGGGGTTATTGTCACTATTACCTTCCCATTATGACCATTGATGCTTGGCACGAGACTAACCACAATGACTTGCAAATAGCATCCCTTTTGTTAGTTAGCCCCCTTATTAAAGCCTTTAAAACAATTGAAAAATCAGCAACTTGTGTTATAGCACCCGAGTCTACCAACCCTTTAGTTTAGAAATATTAAAATCTCCTTTTAAAATGCAATAATGAGAATGTTTATCATTTATATTTACATTAGTCATCTGATTACATAAACTTCGTCGTCCTTACACACACTCAAGGGAAACAGAATGAAAAACACTAAATTAACGATGGGTGCACAAACCATCGCCGCGGCGCTGGCATTTGGCGGCGGTGCAGTTATGGCACAGGAAAATGTAGAGAAGTGCGAAGATGCGACATCTGCTGAATGTAAAGCAGCATCTGATGAAGCCATAGAGCTCATTCGCATTCATGGCGTTCAGCAATCTATCTACCGCTACAACAAGTCTGGCGATCCTCGACGCTTAGCAGACTTAGTCGATACACCACAAACCATTAGTGTTCTTACTCAAGACCAAATTCAAGAAAGCGGAAGAACCGACCTTAAAGACATTTTACAAGCGCAAGCTGGTGTAACGTTAGGTACTGGTGAGAATGGTAATGCTTTTGGTGACCGCTACATCATTCGTGGCCACGAAGCGCGCAGTGACGTATTTGTTGATGGTCTGCGCGACCCGGGTATGACAACACGTGAAAGTTTCGCAACCGAGCGTGTTGAAATTACTAAAGGCCCGAGCTCTACTTTCGCAGGCCGTGGCTCTTCAGGTGGTGCGGTTAACTCTATCACCAAAAAGGCGTCTACCGCTTATAACTTCGGCCGTGTTGATGCCGCAGTTGGTACCGATGAGCACACGCGTTTAACCGTTGATTTAAACAAAACGCTTAGTGAAACCAGCGCAGTGCGATTAAATGGCCTTTATTCTTCTGAAGATAAGCCAGGACGTGAAGGCATTGAGCGTGACCGTGAAGGTGTGCAGCTTTCTTATGTGAATCAGCCTACTGACCGCTTGTCGTTCACTGGCGACTTGTATTACCTCAATGCAGAAGACATTCCTGACCTAGGTAGCTATTACGATCGTGATGCAGGCTACCCGCTTGAAGATATACCTGTGTATGCACAAGACGAGGACTTCCAGAACTCGGAAGTGACCACATTCACCTTGCGTACTGAGTATGACATTAGCGATAACGTGCGTTTTTATAACGCAACCCGTGTAGGTAAAACGGAAAACGAATATATTACGACAGGTATGCGCGGCACGAACCGTGACGCAACAGACCCTACTGCACCAGGGGCTTATACGCTTTCATTGAGCAACCACCAAGGTTGGCAGGAAGTTGACTATGTAACTACACAGTTTAACCTTTTTTGGGATACGGCTTTCGCAGGCGTTGACCACCGCTTTGTATTCGGTTTCGAATATACAGACGAGTCGGTAGACAACGGCGTGTTCAATATGGATTACACCAATCCATCAAACTGTTTAACCAGCGGCCGCCGCGGTGTATCTGAAAGCTATTGCTTGTTAGATGGTGAAGGTAATCAAGTTGACAACATCAACTCGCTCATGGGTAAAGCTTATACCCGCGGCGATGTGGATGCGCTGTTCGATATTGAAACCTACTCGCTATACGTCATGGATACCTTTGAGCTGACCGATAACCTTAATGTTTTCGCGGGCCTTCGTGTAGATAGCTATGATTACACCAATGCAACGTCAGGACGCAGTGGTGATCAGCTTTATGCTTTCGAGGATGAACTGTACAACGGTCACTTAGGCTTAGTTTTTGATGTAACTGAAAACGGCAACATTTACGCCTCGTATAGCACGGCAACCAACATAAACGGCGGTGAGTCAGATCTTGGTGCAAACTGTGGTTATGGCGGTATTTGTGGTACACCAGAACAAGCATCTCAAGCAGACCCAGAACAAGTAGAAAACATTGAGTTAGGTACCAAATGGTCACTGTTCGATGAAAAGCTAGTCGCCAATGCAGCACTTTTCCGTATCACCAAAAGTGATGTACATGAAAGTGTAGGTGATGCCTACTCAACGCTTGGCACATTGAATACCGGTGAAAACCGCGTAGAAGGTATTGAGTTTGGTTTAAGCGGTGACATTACCGATAAGCTTAGCATTCAGGCGTCTGCTGCGTTCATGGACTCAGAAGTGCTTAAATCATACAGTGAAGATAACCTTGGCTTAGCACTAAGTAACTTTGCTGATGAGAGTTTCTATATTCAAATGCGTTATCAGCCTAACGAGAAATTTGCCTTTGGTGGTGACTACAGCTATCAGTCAGAAATGTACGGCGGTCAGCCTGACACGGCCGCGGGTTATAGCGCTGAAACTGGCGAATACTCAATCGTAGTACCTGATTATCAAGTAGTGAACCTATTTGCTAACTACTATCACTCAGAGTCACTAACTTTCCGTGTTAACATTGGAAACTTGTTTGACGAAGAATACTGGACGGCAGCCTACCGTTCTGGCGCCTTCATGTATATCGGTGATGGTCGCAACATTACAGGTACCGTTAGCTACGAATTTTAATGCTAGCATGACCTAGGCAGGCAACTGCCTAGGTCTTTTTATATTAAAAACACCCTTAAAAGCGTTGAAAACATGATTATTATTGATGACCTACTGACAAAAGACGAAGTGGCTCAGTTTCGCCAGCAGTTAGCGAGTGTTCCCTTTAATGACGGGAAGAGCACGGCAATGGGTATGGCGGCAGGTGTTAAAAATAATGGTCAGGCAGACGCCCAAGACAGTCGCGTTCAGCAGCTTGCTAACGCGTTACTAAGTAAGCTGGGCAATAACCCTACCGTCATCTCAGGCGCGTTGCCTCAACGTATATTTCCACCTTGCTTTAACCGCTACAGCGAGTCGCAAACCTACGGCTATCACGTAGACGCCGCCATTATGCGTATTCCGAACACGCCAGATGTATTAAGAAGCGATATGTCGATGACCGTTTTCTTAACGCCTAAAGAAGACTATGAAGGCGGAGAATTAGTTATTCAAACCGGGTTCGGGGAACAAAAAGTTAAGTGCGATGCGGGAAGCGCCATTTTATATCCCTCATCGAGCCTCCATAAAGTCACGCCCGTCACGAAAGGCGAGCGCATCGCGGCCATTACATGGATACAAAGCATGGTGAGCGACCAGCAAATGCGTGAAACCCTTTTCCAGCTTGATCAAAGCATTCAATCATTGGTTAACGCAGGCACCGCAGAGCGAGAGCAGCTTGATGGACTTCATCATGTTTACCATAACTTGGTAAGAAAGTTTTCTCAGCTTTAACCGCGATTAAACTCAAGCACAATCTGACACAAGAACTATCGCAAAAGTTTTCTTGAGAGCGAACGAAATAAACACCTAGTCAACAAGGCCTTATACTAAAGGTGTAGCACAGTTGTATATTACTGGGTTTATTCTATGACTAATACCAATCCGCATAGATAAGTGCCCACTCAGAAGGCGCTGGCAAGTTTCCTAGCAAAGCGTGGGAATGCAGGAATGGCTGCTCCCTTTCAAATTCCCAGAATGAAGCTAGGAAGCTTGCCAGACCTTCCCGAAGGGCGAGTTTAAAATGTCCGTACTCTTTGTTGTGTCACCTTGATGTAGAGCCACTATACCTGCGGTAACACGCCGCGATTACGAACATTTTAACTCTCGCTGAGTGGGTAATTATCTATACGGACTGGTATAATTCAATCGATGCTCTCTTTTAACCCTAACCTTTGTGGTACTTGAATGAAATACAAAACACTTTTTACCGCCCTTTTTCTTATGGCTTGTTCAAGTATGGCCTTAGGACAAAATGCCCAAACCGCTAGCTTTTCTATCACGCTGAATGATAGCGATGGTGAGCCTGTCGATAACGGCGTATTTCTATTTGAGCCGCAGTTTGAGGTGGATGAGCATCAAATGCCACACCAAAAGCCAGCCGTAATGAATCAAATAGATAAACAGTTTGAACCTCACGTGCTTGTGGTAAAAGCGGGTACTGAAGTGACTTTCCCTAATGCGGATAATTTGTTTCACCACGTCTATTCATTTTCACCTACGAAACAATTCGAACTAAAGCTTTATAAAGAGTTTACGGCAGAGCCTTTACGCTTTGAAAATGCAGGTATTGTGGATATTGGCTGTAATATTCATGATTGGATGTTAGGGTACATTGTTGTATCCGACTCGCCGTATTTTGGAAAAACCAATACAGAGGGGCAATCTTTAGTCTCGCTACCCCACGGTGAATACACCGTCCGTTTTTGGCATCCCGAAGTGGAAGGTGAAAAAGCGCTCCCTCCACAGTCCATTTCTGTGTCTACCGATACTCAAGTAACATGGGCGCTTAATACAACCATAAGCCTTGACGATGAGTTTGATTCAGCTTTCGGCGACTATTAAATGCGACTTGCCACTGGCGCATTCACATCACTTTAAGCTAAAAAAGCCGAAGCTTAACCTTTGGCAACCTCGACTAGATCAAATTTTGTTTCACTGTCACCTTTAACCATAACCTGGCATTGCCCCCAGCTCTGTGGAATATGCCAAACATGAGCCTCGGCTACGGTGAACTTTTCTCGGTGAGAGTCACAGCGCACTTCTACAGTATCAAGTTCGCCCTGTATGTTATTAAAAGCAAACTTGTTTCTTACCAGCGTGTGAAACCAACGTCCATTGTCCCCTATGCTCACAGGTACCTTTAGGTTATTTTCAGAGGCAATTGATGTTTCGATCTTTTGTATAATTGCAGCGATCTCGTCAACGCGCGCTTGTTGCTCTTCCATTTCTTGAAGTGTGCTGTACGACTTTAACGCCTCCGCATAGTACCCGCGCTGAGCATCCAGAAGGATTTTTCTTTGAAGCGCGTAAGCCACGTAGTCATCATCAAACACGGCATTGTTAAAGCGCTTTTGTCCATTGCTAGCAAGCAACCGCGATAAGCTTTTCGCTTCCCTTTCGATGTCGCCTTTAGCACCTGCAATCTGTGATTCCAAGCTCAGCAACCAAGCATTCTCGTAACGATTTAACGTATCCCAACTTGATAGCTCTTTAAAAGCTTCGTCTGCCGCTTCAACATTACCCGCTTTAAATATCTCATCTACGTTTTTATACGCTTTAATAAATTTACGTGTGGCGCCCGTTTTTCCGACTAAGGCGAAATCCATTTGAACAGCTTGGTGACATTGCTGAGTAGGTTCACCGTCCTTTATTGCAGGATTATACTGCCACTTCTTAACGGCTGATAGCGCACTGCGCTTAAAAGAGGGGCTTCCGAAAAAGTCTTCTACCACAGGGTCTTTCACTCTGCCTTCCTCATCAATAACGTAGCTCAGCCTAACCCAGCCTTCACGGCCTTTTCTCGCTGCAGAAGAAGGATATCTAGGGTCAACGCGCTCTAACGGGGTCGCAGGTTTAAATGCACTTATCCGCTCCACTTCGTTAGTCTTGGCTTCTGCTAGTGCTTTTTCTTCTACTTCATCACAGGGAATGCTGAGTTCTTGGGCTACTGCGCTGGTTGCTAAAAGCGACGTAAACAGTGTTGCCAAAACGAAAACCCGCTTGTTTTGCTTAGCAGTATATATTTGCGTATGAGAGAAGGAATTGCGTTTACTTTTCCATTGTACTGCTTTCATATAAATCATCCTTAATCATGGGTTTGTACATCATTACGCCTATTCCACTAGCTTAGTTTTTTTTCGATGAGTTCTCAAGAGACGCATCGGGCACATTTTTAATCATCATCTGCTCTTTGCGTTTCGTCATCATCTTGGCCAGCCGGCGCATGCTTACTGTGGTGTCTTTCTCGTCAATAATATCTACGCCTAACAAACGCTCAAGCAAATCTTCAAGGGTTAGCACCCCTTCCAAGCCGCCGTACTCATCCACTACCAGCAGCATGTGTACGTGCTTATTGATAAAGTGTTCGAACGTTACCGACAAGGGCATAGTGTTAAGTACCGTGACCATATCTTTAGCATATTCAGAAAGCGGCTTCTCGGTATTGCCCCGCGCCTGTGCCACCAGTAAATCTGAGCGCATAACAAAGCCCGTAATGTTCTCTGAATCTTTGTCTTCAAAAACGGGAATACGGGAAAACTCTATATTGGCGTGCTTATGAAAAAACTCCTCTACTGTCATGGTCTCGCAGACTTTGAACAAGGCGGTTCGGTGGGTGATTGCATCCTTTATTTTAAGCTCATGCAGGCTCAGCAAGCTTTGTAAGAACGCCGCTTCATGGTTAGCAAGTTGGCCTTCTTGCCCTGATAATTCAGCCATAGCATGTAGCTCGCTGCGACTTAAGCCTCGAAGTGGGCTGTCTTCCTTAAACCCTTTAGTCATAAGCTCTGACATTTTCACAAACGGCATGAGAATAAGCGAAAGGTACTTAAGAAAATAAGCCGTAACCGGAGCCAACGTACGCCAGTATGTTGCCCCTAGTGTTTTAGGAATAATTTCCGAGAAAATAAGGATAAGCAGCGTCAGTACAGCTGAGATCACGCCTAAATATGCATCGCCGAACACCGCTGCTGCCTGGGCGCCAGCCCCCGCCGCACCCATGGTATGAGCGATAGTGTTCAGCGTTAATATAGCCGATAGCGGCGTATTTATATTATCAGTTTGACTGCGCAATAGCGCGCCGCTTGGTTTGCCGTCTTTCTCCAATACCGAGATATACGCTGACGAAACACTCAGAATTACAGCCTCTGCAATGGAGCACAAAAAAGAAAAGCCCAGTGCAATGAAGACGTACACAATAAGTAAAAGCATGTAGTTGTTCCAAGCGTCCTTGTAGGTTAAAACGCATTTTAGTTTTAATAAGTTGAGCGACTATTATGGATAATAGAGCGGGATATACAAGCGCTCTGTTCACGACAAGTGAGCGCCTGTATCGAAAATGGGAAAGCGCACAGTATAGCCTAGCTGCAACACGCCGAGTGCTGCGAGTGATTTTGGCGATAATTCTGCAGTTTTTTAACTCCTAGTCTTAGCATTAAACCAGCGAGTAAAACGGCACAAATGCCGTAAATAACTTGCACATTAGCACCGTGCTCGTGCATGTGACTTTGGGTTTTTATCATCGATGCTAAAGAGAATGACGAAACAAGCTGGTTTAGGGCGTAGCCAAACCCAATGCTGGCAGACATAACGCTAAACAAATAAAGTATTAAGGTTCGTGCGCCCATTTCCTGCTTTATCATGCCCATTGTCGATACGTTTGTTGCTGGGCCTGCCATTAAAAATACCAACACGGCGCCTGGCGATAGCCCTGCGGCAAGAAAGCCAACCGCGAGCGGTGTTGAAGCCGTCGCGCATATGTACATTGGAATACCTATCAGCGCCATTACCAACATGGCAACAAGTCCATCTCCCCATTGCGTTAAGAAGTCGGTAGGTACCCAAGTTTTAATGGCTGCCGCTAGCGCTAAGCCAATTAACAACCAAACGACGATGTCTTCGAGTAGCTTTCCACTTGCGTACGAGAGCACCTTTGTCACTTTTGAACTATTTGTACCCAGAGCCCCTTGCGTGGTGTTTACATCATTGTGGCTATGCCCTTTGTCACTCGCACAGCAACTCGCTTCAAGCTGAAGCTCTGGTTCTCGCGCTGTTTTTGAAGAACAACATGATGAGGTTTCATTCGTCGACAGCGGTTTCGTTACTTGCTGTGCGGTTACATCGCGCTCTGCAAAAAAACGTACCATCAAGCCTGCGTAGATTGCGCTGATAATAGCCGCGATTGGCCTTACGATGGCGTAAAGCGGGCCGAGTAACGCATAAGACACTGAAACACTGTCCACGCCAGTTTCTGGTGTAGACACAAGAAATGAAATCGTAGATGACTTTGATGCGCCACTGCGGCGCAGACCGAGGGCAGCAGGAATAACGCCACATGAACATAGCGGTAAAGGCGCACCGATCACCGCCGCCTTACTAATAGAGCTAAACGAGGCGCTTCCCATGTGCTTTTCTAAAAAAGAGACAGGCACAAGTTCGTGCATAACCCCGGCCACCAACAAACCTAAAAGCAGCCATGGCGCAGATTCAACGAAAAGCGCTAGGAAATTTTGCCCAAGTAAAATGATATCTGACACTGTGCCTCGCTTGCTATTTTAACCTAAGGTAGCTTTACCCCTACGACAAAATAACGATGTTTAAATTCATAGTGAATAATAACAGATATGAGGTATGACAGAAAATCAACTAAACCGATTAGTCTGATTAAACGTGCGTAAAAATGGCCAGTACAAATGTACTGGCCGAATGTTGACTATCTCGTGAGTGTGCTTTTAAACCCCGAGGTCAACCATGAAAAACACTATCGGTGCCCATTTAACTATTGGGCTTGTTATTCTTGTGTCGCTTTGTTCTGCGACTCCTTTTTAAGCTTAGAGACTACAGAGAACGCTTCTAGCATTACAAGTACTGAGACAACAAGCACAACTGCGTCTAAGAACACCAACAAGTAGTTACCTTCTATGTAGTACTCTTTAAGCTTTATCAGCCCAGCGAAGAAAGCCATGATCAACACAAATACCATAGGTATAAGCGTATACCTTGCAGGACGTCCTAACTTGATCAACATCACTGATATAACCAATAGGGTAAGACTGGCTAGGATCTGGTTGGTCGAACCGAAAAGTGGCCAGATGATCATACCGCCGCTTCCTGAAGCACCGCCTGCACCAAATGCGAGTAACAAACAGCATCCCACTGCAAGTAGCGTTGCTACCACACCGTTTCTAAGCGCTTTGATTGAGTAGATATCGCCCCACTCTTGTATAATGTAACGCTGAAGACGTACACCAGAGTCCATAGTGGTACCGGCAAATAGCACGACCATTACCGCAAGTATCGTTGAAGAGAAATCTACCGGTAGCCCCCAGCCTTGCTGTATAAGGTTCGCGCCACCTGTAATAAACGCGCCAACGCTGCCGGCGCCTAAGTGACTGTATACTTCATGCCACTCTTCTGGTGAAGCAGCAAAGGCGACGCCACTAACCGCAACAATAGTAATAAGCGCAAGTGAGCCTTCGCCTACTGCGCCTAAATACCCGACAAAACGTGCGTCTGTTTCTTTATCAAGCTGCTTCGAGCTAGTACCTGATGACACTATGCCGTGGAAGCCAGACACAGCACCACAGGCAATGGTAACGAACAACAAGGGAATAATACTTGGTGAGTCAACTGCAGTTTGCATGTTAAACGCAGGGGCCGTGATATCCGGCATAGCAAAAAATACGGCGCCGTAAAGTAAGAATAAGCCAACAAGCAATTGCATACCGTTAATGAAATCACGAGGCTGCAGTAGCATCCAAACAGGAAGCAAAGATGCAATGGCCGCATAAACAAAGAGAATAATTATCCAGTTTGCTTTATCGGCTAAGCCAAACATGGTTTCCGGCAAGCTGAGTGGAATATAACTCCCTGCATACACAGAAGCGTATAAAACAAAGATTCCCACAATACACAGTGGAATGAGGCTGAAGTTACGCTTAAGTAACTGACCTATAATGAGTGCTACAACAATTGCGGTCCAAGCTGGAAACACCGCGTTTGGTTGGGAAACAAAAGAGTTAGCAATAACAACACCGAAAACGGCATTTACCATTAAAAGAACAAGGAAAATCACTATCATAAACAGTGCCCGAGAGCGTTTTCCTATGACACTTTCAGACAACGCCCCCATGGACTTTCCTTTGTGCCGGGCACTTGCCCATAAGGCGCCCATATCGTGAACACCCGCGAACAAGATAGTACCGAAGACCACCCAAAGCACTGCGGGAACCCAGCCCCAATAAACGGCGATTGCAGGGCCTACGATGGGTGCCGCACCGGCTACCGACGTGAAATGATGCCCCCATAAAACCACTTTGTTGGTAGGGACGAAATCTACACCATCTCGCATCGTATGCGCAGGCGTTGTGAAGCTATCATCCAACTGGAAGATACGGCTCGCTATGAATTTAGAATATACGAACCAACCGAACAACATTCCTATGATGCCCAGTATTACGATGGCAATAGACTGCATGTCAAAATCCTACTGTCGTTATTTTGGTTTTATTAAAAGGTGCAATACCTAATTAAATCATTTGTTATTGCTCTAAAGTTGCATTGTAAGACTAAAGTATAATCTAGACACAACTTTTTAACACTCTTCATACCACTTCAAAGAATGGCCAAAAAACGTTTTACCTTAAATATCTAAAATAAAATCTTTTCATCCGACATACATGATTGTTTCTCGCAATAAGCCTTTAAATAAGATTCATTCTCGTTTATAAATACGCAACTTTTAAATAGATAGATAACAATATGGCATCTCCAAAATTTCACATGGCTTTTCGTAAGTATCACCGCTGGCTTGGCTTTTTCCTCGCGGGTATTATGGGAGTCTATGCACTAAGCGGAATTCTTCTGATATTCCGCCCTACCGATATTTTAAAATACGAGCAAACAGAAACGCGTCAATTTGAATCCAATCTTTCAGGTGTAGATCTTCTGCCTTTTCTTAAAATAAGAGGGAGCAAAGTTACGGATGAAAATGCAGACGTAGTCGTGCTAAACGTGGGCCAGTACGATAAGGATTCGGGCGAGGCCACCATCACCAAAAAAGATTATCCCCTTGTAATCGCCAAAATGGTGAAGCTACATAAGGCAACCAACAATAGCCCACTCTTCTGGCTGAATATAAGCTTTGGTTTAGGTTTGCTGTTTTTTGTTATATCCGCCTTTCTTATGTTTATTCCAAAACTCCCTATGTACAAAAATGGACTTAAAATTGCCGGGCTCGGTGCCATTGTTACGATATTGGCCGTAGCTTTCGGTTCCTAGTGAGTACGATAAGGTCCTTTTTTCATACGCATATCAGCCGGTATGCGTATTTTCTCCTTACAAGCTTGAAAGAAAAAACCTCTTCATTAAGCGATAAGTGGTTTCAGACTCTGGCGTTTTGTAAAAAATTAAATATTCAGCGTGAGATAGGCCTTCAAACAGTTCTAGCTGTGTAAGTCCTCCGCTGTCTCTTATGGCGCGGTTAACTCTGACTGTATCGCTTAAAAACATGTCTCTCGTTCCGCTTACTAAATACGTTGGTGGGAAGTGGGCAAAAGAACCGTAGATTGGGGATACTGAAGGGTCAATGAGCAACTTGTTTCCCGCATATAAATGCGCAGCCGCTTTTAACTGACCTTCATAAGTTACCAGCACATTATCAACACATTCGTTGGTGACCAGGCTATCGCTGGTATTCGTGAGGTCTGCCCACGGCGTACCTACATAAATGGCCTTCGGCAGAGGGGTTTTCCTTTGAATCAGAGTCTGCACCAGTGATAGCACCAGGCCACCTCCTGCAGACGTCCCACCTACTAAAATATTCTGCGCGCCTATTTCCTCTAACAGTGTGTTATAGACAGACGTGACGTCGTTAAGGGCTGCAGGTGAAGGAAAAGTCGGCGGCATTCTATAATCAACGCTATACACCACGATTCCCAAACGACTTGCCACAAGCAAACCTTCTTCAATACTAGGCAACCCGCCAAACAAAACGAAAGCCCCGCCGTGGACATCTATATAGGCTTTGTTTTCAAATTCAGGGCTAACTACATTAGGCGTAAGCTTTCTCACGACGACTTGCCCTAGCTTCAAGAGCTCGACACCTACCTCAAGCTCTCTCTTCATTTTCTTTACTTTCTTTTTCTGTTCGGCATTTCTTGCCTGACTATAGCTTCGCCACTCGTCATTTGTAGCAGGTGTGGCCGCGATAACCTCATCTTTTGTCAACGTGGGGAAGTTGGCAATGCCTTTCAATAGAGCATCACTGGCAGCTTTAGGTAATGTGGGAGTACGCGTTGTCATATCAGTAGATTCGGTGACCAGTGCAGTGAGTGCAAGTTAGCGCAATAAACATTTAATTTACCTTATCTATTGTTTCGTTTTTCGCGAAAAACCGTAAGGGGCCTTGCATGCTTGAACAGCAATGTGCTCAAGATAAAAGAGCAGCTTACTTAACGTTAGTGTTGCTTGAATTAACTTTTATTCAAATGCTTTCCTGATCTCAAGCAACTATCGCTACTTTCAGAGAGAAAGTACAGGGCACAAAGGGGTTTTAGTCTGCTATGCTAGCCACGTGTCGTCGCAGGAATATTCAAAAAGTAAATGAAAGGATGCTGCAACACATTAACAACTTTTGCTGAGTAAAACACATTAGGGATTAAGATGAAAAATTTTTCTGTACGCAAACTTGCACTAACATTAGGTTTGACTTTCTGCTCTGTAACCACCTCTTTTGCCTCTAACGATGCTGACGACAAAACTTCCGTTTGGAAAGTGAGCAACGGCGAAGATACTGTTTATGTGGGAGGTACAATCCACATTTTGCCTGTTTCTGAATTTCCGCTTCCTAGCAAATTTACGGACACCTATGAAAAGGCTGATACGTTAGTGTTTGAAGTGAAAATGCCAGATCCCACAGATATTGAAGGTCAACAAAAGATGATGGCAGGGCTAGCCTACGCGGAAGGTAAGTCGCTCAAAGATGATGTATCAGAAGAAACCTATCAAGCCCTCAATACTTATTTAGCTAACTTCGGCGCTACTGCTGATCAGTTAGCTCGATTTAAGCCAGGCATGGTTGCATCAATGCTAGTTGCTATGGAAGCACAACGCTCTCAAATGGCAGGCCAGGGTGTTGATGCCTATTTTATGCAGTTAGCTGCACGTGACGGTAAAACAAGCGAATACTTGGAGTCACTAGATTTTCAAATCGACATGCTAGCTAATATGGGTGCGGGTGAAGAAGATCGCCTTATATCTGAAACCTTGGAAACCTTACCAGAGCTAAAAGATATGCTTAAAAGCACCATAAAAGCATGGAGACAGGGTGACACAGACCAAATTGATGAGTTGGTTGTAGATACATTTAAACGTGAATCTCCGGCTTCTTATGATGACGTGTTTACTAAGCGTAACCAAAACTGGCTACCTCAAATTGAAGCTATGTTCGGTGACGAAGACCAAGAGTTTGTTTTAGTGGGTGCGGGGCATTTAGTGGGTGATGACAGCGTTATTGCCCTATTAGAAGCTAAAGGTTACAAAATAGAACAAATGTAGTTCTCTCTTGGCTCGCCGCGTTAAGACTAAAGCTAGGCATTTGCCTAGCTTTTTTATGTCTATTAAGTAGGGAGTGATTGTTCTGCCCTCTGAAACCCTACACCGCAGGGACGCGGTGTCGGAGCTCTTACATAAAAGCTAGGATGGGTTTACGGCGTATTGCTCCCCTCCTCATCAAACTTTTTGCTAAGCCGATTAAGGAGGGAGTGATTGTTGTGCCCTCTGAAGCCCTACACCGCAGCGACGCAGTGTAGATGCCCCCATGGATGGCTTCACGGCGTATCCCCCTCTCCTACGAAGTCTTATTTAACGCATAGTAAGGGAGTGAGTGTATGCCTTCTGAAACCCTACACCGCAGGGATGCGGTGTCGGAGCCCCCATGGATGGGTTCACGGCGTGTTTCAGAGGGCATACGCTCACGCACTTTC
>JACLAD010002568.1_pt1 | contig 110373 bp, 100 predicted proteins | sample 8027901 | NCBI WGS metagenome assembly JACLAD01 (sample SAMN15725071, study PRJNA655200) | protist metagenome | isolation source: fluorescence activated cell sorting (FACS) single amplified genomes of... | place: Spain: Blaines Bay Microbial Observatory, Mediterranean Sea | collected 2016-07-05 | reverse complement strand
TCTTATAAAAAACAAAAAACCGAACTGCTTTCACAATTCGGTTTCACATTAACTTTGTTGGCCTACTAGGGCTCGAACCTAGACTCTTCTGGACCAAAACCAGACGTGTTGCCAGTTACACCATAGGCCATTGCTGTAATGCGGATGCAAATTTAAAACAAAGTTTCTCTTCTACAAATATTTTTTGAAAATAATTTTCAGAAGTTTCAATTTTTATGTCGAGAAAACTCTACACCTTTCAAAAATGGTATTTTCAGCTTTATTTCCATGTACCAATTTCTAAAGCAACAAGAAGTAATTACACTTTAAACTACAATTACAGCTCTTTCAGAAGGATTTTTTAAAAAATATTTCCTTTTAAATTCCGTTATCCATTCAATCCTATAAATATTCTTAAATTCGCCACTGTTTTCAATATCAACTCTTATGACAGATTTTAACTTCGCCAAATGGAATAAAATCCTTGGTTGGCTGGTTTTTCTTATTGCCCTCACCACCTACTGGTTAACAGTAGAACCCACAGTAAGTTTTTGGGATGCCGGTGAATATATTGCAACATCTTCAAAACTGGAGGTGGGCCACCCGCCGGGTGCACCGCTTTATCAAATGATGGGCGCGTTCTTTTCCACCTTTGCCAGTGATCCCAGCCAGGTTGCGCTCATGGTGAATTTAATGTCTGTTTTTGCAAGTGCCTTTACCATTCTTTTTATGTTCTGGTCCATCGTGCTGCTGATTCAAAAGATTTCAGGCCCCGTAAATGTCATCTCCTCCGGAAAGAAAATGGCGGTTCTGGGAAGTGCTCTTGTAGGTTCCCTTGCCTTCACTTTTACAGATAGTTTTTGGTTCAATGCCGTAGAAGCCGAAGTTTACGCCATGGCCACGCTGCTCATGTCCACTCTCTTTTATCTAGCCCTGCTTTGGGAAAGAGATATGTTCGAACCGCGGGGAAATCGCTGGGTGATCCTTATTTCATTTATCATCGGGCTTTCGTTTGGGGTTCATTTTATGGGTCTTCTTACCATTCCGGCAATTGGTTTCCTTTACTTTTTTAAAAATTATTCAAAAATTACTGTCAAGAACTTCATCGTTGCCAACCTCGTGGTTGTAGCGGTGCTTATGTTCATATTTAAACTGCTGCTTCCTTACACGCTTAGCTTCTTTTCTACTGCAGAACTTTTCTTTGTTAATTCCCTCGGAATGCCCTTTAACAGCGGGACCATTATCGCCGGACTTGCCGTAATCGCCGCGTTTTACTTCGGAATAAAATATACCCGAAAGAAGCATTACTACCAGCTTAACACCTTGTTGCTGTGCATTATGTTCATCCTTATAGGTTTCTCCAGTTGGATGATGCTACCTATTCGTGCGAATGCAAACACAGTGATCAACGAAAATAACCCTAACAACGCCAGGGAACTTTTAGCTTACTATAACAGGGAACAATATCCTGAAACTCATTTATTCTTTGGGCCTCAGTTCACAGAAATCTACAGCGGACTTGATGAAGATAATCCTTACCTGGACGATAAACCCAAGTATGAAAAAGATGAAGAGGCGGGAGAATATGTGATCGTCAACAATTACGAAAATGCCAAGCAAAACACAGATGATGCACACAAGGCTATACTGCCGCGCATGTGGAGTACAGAACATGCTGCGAATTATTTAGATTTCACCGGTCCGCTGGATTTCACCATTAAACCCGAATACCAGCAGGAGGAACAACTTCTGCAGGCGGTAAACGAATTTAAAAGGAGTTACAACAGCGGCAACATAGATAACCAGCAATATCATAATTTCCTCAAGCAGTTCCGCGAGTACATCATTGTTGAAAAGCCGTCTTTTGCTTCCAATTTAAATTACCTTTTCGAATACCAGATGGGCTATATGTACTGGCGTTATTTTATGTGGAATTTCGCCGGAAGACAGGATGACATCCAGGGAAAATATACAGACCAGAACGGAAACTGGCTTAGCGGCATTGATTTTATAGATGAAGCAAGACTGGGTTCACAAGACAATTTGCCGAGTGATATTGAAAACAACAAAGCGAGAAACACGTATTATTTCCTTCCACTCATTTTAGGATTAATTGGTTTGATTTTTCAGTTCAATCGCGACAAGAAGAATTTCTGGGTTTTACTGGTATTCTTCCTGTTCACAGGAATTGCGCTAAAAATTTACCTCAACGAAAGACCTTTTGAACCCCGGGAGAGAGATTATGCCCTGGTTGGATCATTTTACGTTTTTGCCATTTGGATAGGTTTTGGTGCCTATGCGCTGTTTGACATGCTTAAAGATTACCTGAAGCCCAAAATTGCAGCACCCGTGGTAATTGCCGTAAGCCTTTTGGCCGTTCCTACGGTTTTAGCTACCGAAAACTGGGATGATCATGACCGCTCCGGCAAATATACTGCGCTCGCGATGGCGAAAATGTACCTGGATTCCGTAGATGAAAATGCTATTATTTTCACCATTGGAGACAATGATACCTTTGCCTTGTGGTATGCACAGCAAATTGAAGGATACCGTACAGATGTTAGAGTGGTAAATACCAGCCTTTTTGCTACCGACTGGTACATTGACCAAATGAAGCGGAAGGCCTGGGAAAGCGATCCTATTCCAAGTCAGCTGGAGCACCACCAGTACAGCTACGGGACAAATGATGCGGTTTGGCACCAGCCTTTGACCAAAGATACCATGCAGTTGAAGAGCTGGATCAACTGGATCGCCAGTGATGATCCAAGGACGCAGGCCGAACTAATGAGCGGCCAGACGGTAAGCACTTTTCCAACAAAGAACATCAGGATTCCTGTAGACAAACAAAATGTACTTGAAAACGGCATCGTAAAACCCGAAAATGCCGATCAAATTGTAGATCATATCAACATACAAATTGATAGCGAAATCATTTACAAGAACCGTCTTCTAATGTTAGATATTATTGCCAACAACGACTGGAAACGTCCCATTTATTTCACCGGCGGAAGTTTTGGTGATGATGATTACCTGTGGATGAAAGATTACCTTCAGCTCGATGGCGTTGCCTTTAAACTCGTACCTATAAGAACACCGGTAGATGCGCAGAATCCTTTTGACATGGGCCGCATTGATTCAGAAAAAATGTATGACATCGTGATGAACTGGTACTGGGGAAATTCCGGTGATCCAGACATTTATCACGACACCGAAACCCGCAAAAATGCCATTACCTACAGAAGTAACCTTGCCCGCCTGGCAAACCAGTTGATGGAAGAAGGAAAATTTGACAAGGCTGAAGAAATTCTGGATCTTGCCATGGAAAAAATGCCTGTAGAATACTTTGGTTATTACACACTTCTGGAGCCTTACATTGGCGGATATTACGAAGTGGGAGCTACAGAAAAAGCGCGTGAACTTTGGGAACAGGTGGTCCAGAAATACCAGGAAAACCTTGCCTATTACAGCACTCTGGAGCTCGAAAGGCAATACGCTTTGGGGAATGAAATAGTTTCAGACATTGAGCGTTACCGCAGTCTGGTAGACCTTCTGTTAATTCATCAGGATGAAGAGATCATCCAGGAGAAAGCCGATGAATTTAATGATTACCTTATGTTGTTCAGGCATTTTTACGGAGAAGAACCTGCCCGGACTGAAGGTGCCATTGAAGCTGATCTTGAGCAGGAACTTATCCAGGAACAGGCACTTGACACCGTCCTGGACAATTAATTAGACAGAACAGGATGTTTAGAACAGCTCCGGTAGTTCCGGGGCTGTTTTATTTGAATGAATTTTATAACTTTAAGTGTAGAAAAACAGGCGTCATGAACAAGGCAACAAAAGCTTTTTTATATTACTTTGTCCTCTTTTTTGCAGTATTTCAGCTTCTTTGGTGGTCAATTTATTTCCTGTTTCCCGGGCTGAAAGGAATTTATATAGCGGTCATTTCGGGAGCATTAACTGCAATTTTGACCCCACAATTTAAAAAAGCCGAAACACAGAACGGCCAAAAAATAGAAGTAAAATGGCTTTTTCTGAAAAAGCCGTTTTTTATCACATAATCTGGAAATTATTTTTAATTTTTTCCAACTTCATTACAGCTATTCATGATCACCAGGATTCCCGGCTTTATTCAAAAGCTGTTCCCAAGCCGGTTATGGACGATTTCCACAAAGGAAAAAGTGCTTTATCTCACTTTTGATGATGGTCCTGTCCCGAAAATCACTCCCTGGGTGCTTGAACAGCTAAAAAAGCACAAGGCGAAGGCTACGTTCTTCTGTATTGGAGACAACATCAGGAAACATCCTGATATTTTTCAGCAAATAATTTCTGAAGATCACCGTATTGGAAATCATACGCACAATCATTTGAACGGCTGGAAAACTTCAACAGACTACTATGTCAAAAATGTGCTTTTGGGAGAGGATTTTATTTCTGAAAAACGTGGACAGGAAAATTCTAAATTATTTCGTCCGCCATACGGCCGACTCACCGGAAAGCAGTCAAAAATCCTTCAGAAAAGAGGTTTTAAGATCGTAATGTGGGATGTTTTAAGCAAGGATTATGATCGTTCCTTAAGTGCCGAAAAATGCCTGAAAAACACGATCAAGCATTCGCACCCCGGAAGCATCATCGTATTTCACGACAGCATAAAAGCAGCTGGCAACCTGAAAAAAGTGCTGCCTGAAATCCTGGAGCATTTTAGCAGGCAGGGCTATCGCTTTGAAAAGCTGAAGAATTAAACATACTCCTGCATGAGCCCAATAAGCGTATTGGCATCCTGTTCGCCGCTTTGCCTCCATTTCATTTCGCCCTCTTTATAGATCATAAGGGTGGGAAGGCCTTTAACACGCAGGGCTTCGGCAAGTTCAGAATTTTTGTCAACATCAATCTTTATCACTTTTGCTTTATCTCCAAGAGCTGCCGCTACATCCTTCAATACAGGATGCATGGCGATAGACGCATCATTCCATTCGGTATAGAAATCCAGTAGAACCGGAATGCGCAGATCAATTAATTCACCAAATTTTGACATAGTCCGCGTTGATTATTTGCTTAGCATTTACACAAGAAAGCTCTATTTTCTGCAACCTTTAAATCAAATATAGTGAATTTGCCGAATTACGCAGGTTTAGGACCTTTTCTTAGTTCAATGACCGAAACTTCCGGCCAAATACCAACTCTTCCCGGGTAAGCCAGATATCCAAAGCCCCGGTTCACGTTTATATATCTACCAAATTCCTCGTAAATACCCGCCCAGTTTTCATACCTGTACTGCACAGGACTCCATTTGAACCAGCCCGGGATTTCAATTCCGAACTGCATTCCATGTGTATGGCCGCTAAGGGTAAGATGATAGTTCTTAGGATCTTTCTTGATCTTATGTTGCCAGTAAGAAGGATCGTGAGATAGCAGCACCTTGAAATCCTTATCATCAACTCCCGCGGCTGCAAGATCAAGATCGCCGGCCTGTTTAAACCCTCCGGCTCCCCAGTTCTCCACTCCAATCAAAGCAATTCGATCATTTTCTCGTTCCAGGAAAGTGTGTTCGTTAAGCATAAGATTCCAGCCCATTTCTGCGTGCACTTTTTTAAGTGCTTCCAGATTGGCCTTTTTTGCCTCTGGAGATTCCCAATTCACATAATCACCGTAATCATGATTCCCCAGCACAGAATAAATCCCGTCTTTAGCTTCAATTTTTCCGAAAACTTCTTTCCAGGAATCCATTTCTGAAGCTTTATTGTTTACAAGGTCTCCGGTAAAGAGAACGACATCGCTTTTTTGCTCATTAAGAAGATCCACTCCATATTTGATCTTTTCAGGGTGATCAAAACTTCCGCTGTGAATATCACTTATTTGGGTAATCCTATAGCCGTCAAAGGCATCGGGCAGGTCATCAAAATGAAGTGTATACTTAAGTACCCGGAAATTATATCGCCCCTGGATCATTCCGTATAAAAGCGAAGCAAAAGGTATGGCCGCGATTCCCAGTGCCAGCTGACTAATGAACTTCCTTCTTGAAGGGATCGCATCTTCCGAAGTATTATAAGAAAAGAGTTTTCTCGCTCCCCCAATTACCAGCCGTACTATATCTTCCCCAAATAACAGGAAGAAGAAAATGAGCTTGGGCACAAACAGCGCAAGAAAAAAGCCTACAGAATAACTTCTTGCTCCGGCCCAGCCGTCTTTTTCCGGCACCATATTGAACTGGTAAAGCATAAAAGCCAAAGCGCCAAGGGAAAGTAAAAGGTATATATAATAAATTAAGTTATGCCGAGTAACTGTTTTAAAGGCCTGAAAGGCATAAATGTCCAGCACCACGTATATGATCACTAAAATAATCCAACGCATATTTTTTTTTAAAATTTAAGGCCGAAGATAATTCATTTGCGGCCCAGTCTGTTTTTTTGCTAAGTTTAATTCCAAAATAAGTCGTAACAAACATTATTCCTTTCAATGCTTTTTTAACTTTACAGCCTGGATTGGCTCACAGCTTAACTTTGTTTTACAACCAGAGTACATGAAAAGACGAAACTTTATTAAAAACACAGCCCTCTCGGGGGTAGGAATCATAGCTATTCCTCCTCTTGCAGGTTTCCAACAGAACAATCTTCAATTTATGCAAGAAAACTTCCCCTTAACAATAGCCACCTGGAATTTCCCCAATGCAAGCCGTCGTGCCGGCGAAATGCTTGCAACCGGTGCCACTGCCCTTGATGCAGTTGAACAAGGGGTGATGATCGAAGAAGCCAATCTTAAAAATACCACAGTGGGTAAAGGCGGCGCACCAGACCGTGAAGGAAATGTCACTTTAGATGCTTGTATTATGGCGCCAAATGGCGATGCCGGTTCTGTGGTCTATTTGAAAAATAACACTCATGCCGTTTCTGTGGCAAGAAAGGTTATGGAAGAGACTCCGCACGTCATGCTGGCAGGAGAGGGAGCAGATCAATTTGCACGGGAAAACGGTTTTGAAAAAGAGAACCTTTTAACCCCTTCTTCCGAAGAAGCATATAAAGAATGGCTGAAAAAGAAAGAATATAAACCCATTATTAATATAGAAAACCACGACACGATTGGCATGTTGTGCATTGACAAAAATGGTGATTTGGCAGGTGCCTGTACCACCTCGGGATTGTCCTATAAAATGAATGGCCGCGTGGGAGATTCTCCCATTATAGGCTCGGGATTGTTTCTTGACAATGAAGTTGGTGGTGCCGTAGCCACAGGTATGGGCGAGGCGATCATGAAAAATGTGAGCAGCTTTTTAGTCGTAGAGTTAATGCGCCAGGGAAAATCTCCGCAGGAAGCCTGCGAAACAGCAATAAAACGAATTATAGCCAACAGCCCTAACTACAAAGATTTCCAGGCGGCAATTATTGCAGTCAATAAAAAGGGAGAAGTTGGTGCATACTGCATACAAAAAGGCTTTTCCTACGTGAAATATCAAAACGGAACAAATACAAATACCACCAGTAAATACTATATGTAACTATCATGAATCAAAAGAAAACACACCGCACCGCATTCATTTTTTTAACCGTTCTTTTCTTCCTTTGGGGATTACTTACAGTCCTGGTAGATTCGCTCATCCCAAGGCTTCGGGAAGTTTTCACCCTGTCCTATTTTCAGGCAGGAATGGTTCAGTTTGCCTTTTTTGGAGCATACTTCCTGCTGTCCATCCCTGCAGGTTATATCCTTTCCAAAATAGGGTATAAGAAAGGGATTATTTTAGGACTTTCCACCATGGCAGCCGGTTGTTTATTGTTCTGGCCCGCCGCCTCCTACAGGGTTTTCAGCATATTTATGTTAGGTTATTTTATACTGGCGGGAGGAATTACAATTCTGCAGGTCGCAGCCAATCCTTATGTTACCATACTCGGGCCCGAAAAAACGGCTTCCAGTCGACTCAATCTGTCCCAGGCCTTCAATTCCCTGGGAACTGCCATTGCTCCTGCCCTGGGAGCACTGTTTATTCTTAGTGACAAAGTAATGACTTCGGAAGAGATCGCTTTTATGACTGAAGCAGAACAGCGGGAATATTATATTGCTGAAGCTTCTGCCGTTCAAACACCATTTTTGGGTATCGCCATTTTTATTATTCTCATTGCAGTTGTATTTCTTTTCGTGAAATTGCCAAAGGTTCAGGACACTGAAGCCTCCAACGATTATAGGGCAGTCCTGAAGAATAAAAATCTTATCATGGGTGCTTTCGGGATTTTCTTTTATGTGGGTGCCGAAGTAGCTCTGGGAAGTTATATGGTAAATTATTTCCTTAGCCTTAACCTGGCAGAAACGGTGAGAAATACGCCATTTATGAGCACCATCGCCGAATGGATCCTCACCTCGGGACTTTCCACTTCTTCAGATATGGCTGTGGTGGGAGTTTTTGTCACCTTCTACTGGACAGGAGCAATGGTAGGAAGATTTATCGGGTCCTGGCTTACCACAATTATTAATCCGGCGAAGGTGCTTGGCTTTTTTGCCACCTGTGCGATTGCTTTGATCCTAATTTCAAATCTTTCCACAGGTCTTGTAGCCATGTGGACGCTTATTGCCGTAGGCCTTTTTAATTCTATCATGTTCCCGACCATCTTTAGCCTTGCCCTGGATGGGCTGGGCGACAACAAACCTCAGGGATCGGGAATTCTTTGTACCATGATCGTGGGTGGCGCCATCATTCCACCTGCCTATGGATTCCTGACAGATTCTTACGGATTTAATATTGCACTTATTCTGGTAATGCTTTGTTACGGCTATATCCTGTTTTACGGATACAGGCATAAGAAAACCGAAGTGAGCATCTAAAAATGCCATTTTTGGAACCTTTTTCAGCAGAAAATTGCAAAACATTTTTTGATTAGAAACTTTGTAGCTTTATATTTTATATCAAACAATCACTTATGGCAGAACAAAAACGTTTATTCCTTCTTGACGCTTACGCGTTGATTTTCCGTGGATATTACGCATTTATTAAAAACCCGAGAATAAATTCAAAAGGGCTGGACACCTCTGCCATAATGGGCTTCACAAATTCCCTTTTTGACGTCATTCGGCGGGAAAAACCAGATCATCTTGCCGTTTGTTTTGACAAAGAAGGAAGTGAAGCGAGAACAGAAATGTTTGAAGCTTACAAAGCACATCGTGATGCCACTCCCGAGCCTATTTTACAGGCAATACCATATATTCAGAAGATTTTGGAGGCCATGCACATTCCTGTGGTGGTTTTGCCGGGCTGCGAAGCAGATGACATTATAGGAACCCTTGCAAAACAAGCTGAAAAAGAGGGTTACAAGGTTTTTATGGTAACACCCGATAAGGACTTTGCCCAACTGGTTTCTGAAAATATCTTCATGTACCGTCCCGCACGTATGGGCAACGGAATCGAAATTTGGGGAATTCCCGAAGTGCAGAAAAGGTTTGAAGTAGAGCGGCCCGAGCAGGTGATAGATTATCTGGGTATGATGGGCGATGCCGTAGATAACATTCCGGGATTACCCGGAGTGGGCGAAAAAACCGCCAAAAAATTCCTGAAGCAATTTGGAAGTATGGAAGCCTTGCTGGCAAATACCGACCAGCTCAAAGGGAAAATGAAGGAAAAAGTAGAAGCCAATGCAGAGCTGGGTCTTCTATCCAAAAAACTCGCCGCTATTATGACAGATTGCAGCGTTACCTTCAATGCCGAAGATTATGAACTTTCGATCCCAGACGGCGAAAAGGTTCAGGAAATATTTGAAGAACTGGAATTCCGAAGATTGAAAGAGCAATTCTTAAAATTATTTTCGGGAGAAGAACAGGCCGGTCCGGCACCAACTGCTTATCCAAAAAAGGAAACAGGGGAAACTCCAACGGCAGGAGCCGGACAGTTCTCCCTTTTTGGCGGCGAAGCAAAAGAAGGGGTGGAAGCCACGAGCGGCCGCAAGTCTATTAAAGATGTGCCGCACGTTTACCAAAGCCTTTCCAGCGGAATGGCAATGGAGCTCTTCCTTAAGAATCTCATGAACCAGAAATGCGTTTGTTTTGACATAATTTCTACAGGACAAAATCCCATCACTGCCGAGATAATCGGCATCTCGTTCTCCTGGGAATCAGGGAAAGGGTTTTACCTTCCGGTACCTGAAGATGCTTCGGAAGCAAAAGAAATAATGGAGCGCGTAAAGACCTTTTTTGAATCTTCAGAAATTGAAAAGGTAAGTCAGAATCTAAAGAGCGATATCAAAGTACTTGCAAAATACGGTGTCCAGGTAAATGGGCCGTTGTTTGACACGATGATCGCCCATTACCTTATCAATCCCGACATGCGTCACAGCCTGGATGTACTTTCAGAAACTTACCTCAATTATACGCCGGTTTTTGCAGAAGAAGTCCTGGGAAAAGGAAAGAACCAGAAGTCCATGCGAAGCCTTCCGGTAATGGAACAGGCCGAATTTGGCGTGGAAGATGCCGATGTGATCCTTCAGCTAAAACAACACTTTTCGCCGGAATTAAAAGAGGCAAAGACAGAGAAACTTTTTAATGAAATTGAAATTCCGCTATTGCGGGTGCTGGCAGATATGGAACTGGAAGGAATTAAACTTGACGTGGATTTCCTGAAAAGTCTTTCCGAAGAATTGAACAACGATATTGCTGCCCTCGAGATCGAGATTTACAAAACCGCTGGCGAGGAATTTAATATTGGCTCTCCAAAACAACTCGGAATTATCCTTTTTGAAAAACTTAAACTCGTAGATAAGCCGAAGAAAACGAAAACCGGCCAGTATACAACCAGTGAAGAAGTGCTTTCCACACTGGCCCAGGATCATCTTATCGTGCAACAGGTGCTGGATTACCGCGGACTTGTAAAACTGAAAAACACTTACATAGATGCGCTCCCGCTACAGGTAGAAGCAACAACCGGCCGGGTGCATACAGATTATATGCAAACCGTTGCCGCCACAGGAAGATTAAGCTCCAACAACCCCAACTTACAGAATATTCCAATACGTACAGAACGGGGGAGGCAGGTAAGAAAAGCCTTTGTCCCAAGGAATGAGGACTATATTTTAATGGCGGCAGATTATTCCCAGATCGAATTAAGGATCATTGCAGCGCTTAGCCAGGAAGATACCATGATCGAAGCCTTCAAACAGGGGCAGGACATCCATGCTTCCACAGCTGCAAATGTTTTCAACGTTCCTATAGATGAAGTTACCCGGGAGCAAAGGAGCAATGCAAAAACCGTGAACTTCGGAATTGTGTACGGGGTTTCGGCTTTTGGACTCAGCAATCAAACGAATTTGTCACGATCTGAGTCGAAGGATTTGATCGAAACCTATTATAAAACCTATCCCAAACTACGGAACTACATTAGCGAACAGGTAGATTTTGCCAGGGAGAACGGATATGTACAAACAGTTTTGGGTCGCAGACGCTATTTAAAAGATATCAATTCGCAGAATGCGGTGGTACGTGGTGCTGCGGAAAGAAATGCCGTGAATGCCCCCATCCAGGGAAGTGCTGCAGATATTATTAAACTCGCAATGATAAATATCCATAAAAAACTGAAGGAAGGAAATTATAAGACAAAAATGCTGCTGCAGGTGCATGATGAACTGGTGTTTGATGTTTACAAACCTGAGCTGGAAGAACTAAAACCCCTTATAAAATCTGAAATGGAAAACGCCTATAAAATGGAAGTGCCGTTAGATGTTGACCTGGGCGTGGGACAAAATTGGCTGGAGGCACATTAACCAATGTAAGCTTCAATTATTTTAAATATCCTCTAAAAAAATAAAACCCTCCAAAAATGACATTTTTGAAGGGTTTTTTTAGTAGGGGGCAGTTTATGCTTTGGGGGGCATAAATTGGGGGACAAAAATTGGGGGGCAAAAAAATTATTGCTTCTTATAAACCATTTCCAGAAGCTTAACATCCTCAGCTCCCGTGTCGGTCACAGGATTTTCAGGAATATAACCTTCGGTTTCAAAATATTCCAGAGAAACTTTAAGGAATTGTCCTTCTTCAGTCGTGAGTAAAGAGATGGTTTTTGATTCTGTTACAGTAGTCCCATTGAATACAAAGGTCACCATTAGTTGATCTCCTTCTACAGTGTAGGTTGCACCATATTCTTTGTAATTACATTCCATAGCTCCAGTTTGTGTTTCAAAATACAATCGTGCCTGTCCTGTATTTACGCTTCCGTCTTCTCCGAAAGTAAAGAACATATCGTCAAAGCAACTGGTTTCTTTAAGTACATCTTGTCTAAAGACTTCATCAACATTAAGATCAACACCAACGTCTGTTGTCATAGTATCAATCTTCCAGGTCCCCACAAGTTCGTTGGCAGCAATATCAGCCATTTTGTAAGTGCCCGCACTAGCATTCAAAGCAGTCATTTCCTCATTTATACTCTCGGAAGAACAGGCAGCAAGAAGTGCTAAACCCAGCGTGCCGAACAACATTTTTTGTAGTAGTTTTTTCATAGTACTTTTTTCTTTTTCTTACTTCATTTCAAATCGGGGACAAATGTAAGAGCACAAAATCTATTTTAATAATTTTTTAACATAAATTTTGTTCTTAATCGGTGATTGTGTGTCGTTTATCGATTTCAGAAGCTTTAAAGCAGAAAGAAAATACTATGATTAAATTCAGCTTTAATGGGCTTTTTCAGAAGAAAATGTATTCAGAAATGACAAATTTTGAGGCATTTTTCAAAAATGTTAAAGTACAGGTTTTGTTGAAAATCAAATCTTCCTGAAAATCAGAAACTTCAAACCTTATAAATTAATGAAAATGCCATTTGCAATATAAATTTATAATTGTACATTTGCACCCCTGTTTTATGCAGGGAATGGAATGTTTAATTATTAAGTAAATTTAATTAGTGTGGACACATTAAGCTACAAAACGGTATCTGCCAACAAAGCCACTGTCAATAAGGAGTGGGTTGTTGTAGACGCTGAAGGACAAGCCCTTGGTCGCCTTTCATCTATAGTTGCAAAGCTATTGAGAGGAAAGTACAAGGCTAATTTTACCCCACACGTTGATTGCGGAGATAATGTAATTGTTATCAATGCTGAAAAGATCAACTTAACAGGAAAGAAATGGGACTCCAAAGAGTACATTCGCCACACCGGCTATCCTGGGGGTCAAAAAAGTTTAACTGCATCGGAATTATTCGGAAAAGGTCCTGAGAGACTTATCGAAAAAGCAGTTAAAGGAATGCTTCCAAAGAACAAACTTGGAGCAGACCTATTCCGTAATTTAAGGGTTTTCCCGGGATCTGAGCATGATCTTGAGGCGCAAAAACCTAAAACTATTAACTTAAACGATCTTAAGTAATGGAAGTTATTCACAAAATTGGTCGTAGAAAAACGGCAGTTGCACGTGTTTATGTTGCCCAGGGAAGCGGGAACATCACTGTAAACAAAAAAGATGTTCAGGATTACTTCTCTACAGGTACACTTCAGTACAAAGTAAGACAACCACTTAATCTTACCGGTAACGGCGAAAGCTTTGACATCAAAGTAAATGTTTATGGTGGCGGAATTACAGGACAGGCTGAAGCTATTCGTCTTGCACTTTCAAGAGCAATGGTAGAGTTGGATGCAGAGAACAGAGGTACTCTTAAACCTGAAGGTTTGCTAACAAGAGACCCAAGAATGGTAGAACGTAAGAAATTCGGTCAGAAGAAAGCCCGTAAGAAATTCCAGTTCTCTAAACGTTAATATTTATTTGATGCTCAAAGCATCAAAAAGTTCATTTAAAAAAAAGATTTTTGTTGTTATTCCGATGTCACACTGCGCTTGTCGAAGTGTCGGAAGTTAGTTTAGCATCTAAACAGACAAGGCCGGATATATTTAGATATCGCCACTTGCCTGTTGCTATCTCAACAGAACGTAAACTATTACAAAAATGGCAAACAAAGTAGAAGTAAAAGAATTACTTGATGCAGGTGTACATTTTGGTCACCTCACAAGAAGATGGAACCCGAACATGGCGCCTTACATATACATGGAGCGCAACGGGATTCACATCATCAACCTATACAAGAGTGCTGCTAAAATGCAGGAAGCCGGAGACGCGCTTAGCAAAATTGCAGCCAGCGGTAGAAAAATACTCTTCGTAGCTACCAAGAAACAAGCAAAAGAAATTGTTGCTGAACAAGCCGAAAGAGCTAACATGCCTTTCATCACAGAAAGATGGCCAGGTGGTATGTTAACTAACTTCGTGACTATTCGTAAAGCTGTTAAGAAAATGGCTTCTATTGATAGAATGAAGAAAGACGGTACTTTCAACACGCTTTCTAAAAAAGAACGTTTACAAGTAGATCGTTTAAGAGCTAAGTTGGATAAAAACTTAGGTTCTATTGCAGACATGAGTCGTCTTCCAGGCGCATTGTTCGTAGTAGATATCACTCGTGAACACATCGCGGTTAAAGAAGCTCAAAAATTAAACATTCCAATTTTTGCAATGGTTGACACCAATTCAGATCCAAGAGATGTGGATTATGTGATCCCTGCAAATGATGATGCTTCAAAATCAATTAGTAAAGTAATTTCTTATGTTGCTGATTCTATTGTAGAAGGTCTTTCTGAGAGAAAAGCCGGAAAAGACTCTAAAGAAGAATCTGGTGAAGAGAAGCCTAAAAAAGCACCAAAAGCTAAAACTCCAAAGTTAGAAACTGAAGTACCTTCTACAGATCCTCAGGATAAAAAAGATATGAAGGAAGCTCAGGAAGACGTGAAACTGGAGTCTAAGAAAGAAACTTTGGCAAAAGCACGTTCTAACGACGAGGAAGAATAGAAATAATTCAGAGTTAATTTATTGAGTCGTTTAGTTTCTTTCAACGCAAATTAGCTAAACGACTTATTCATTTAAATAAAAACTTTAAGACTATGGCAAAGATAACCGCCGCAGAAGTAAATAAATTAAGAAAAGCAACCGGTGCCGGAATGATGGATTGCAAAAAGGCGTTGGTAGAAGCTGAAGGAGATTACGACAAAGCGATCGAGGTTCTTCGTAAGAAAGGACAAAAAGTTGCTGCTAACCGTGCCGACAGAGAATCATCTGAAGGAGCTGTTATTGCAACTGTGAAGGGCGATAACTCCAAAGGAGTGATTGTTTCTCTTAACTGTGAAACCGACTTCGTTGCAAAAAATGATTCTTTTATACAAATGGCACAAGACTTCGCTGAACTTGCTTTAGACGTGAACTCTAAAGAGGAACTTTTAGCAAAGGACTACAGAGGCATCACTGTTGAAGAAAAACTTACTGAGCAAACAGGTGTTATTGGTGAGAAGATCGAGATTGGAGATTTTAGAACTTTAGAAGCTCCCTTCGTTGGATCTTATATTCACGCCGGAAATAAAATCGCTGTTCTTACAGGTCTTTCAGGAAAGTCTGACAATGCTGAAGAAATCGCAAAGAACGTTTCTATGCAGGCTGCTGCAATGAACCCTGTTGCTCTTAATGAAGAAGGTGTTGATCAAACTGTAATCGATAAAGAAGTTGAGATCGCAAAAGATCAATTGAGACAGGAAGGAAAGCCAGAAGATATGCTTGACAACATCGCAAAAGGTAAGATCAAGCGTTTCTTTAAAGACAATACTCTTGTAAACCAGCCTTTCATCAAAGACAACAAACAAACTGTTGCTGAGTATGTAAAGTCTGAAGATGCAAACCTACAGGTTGTTTCTTTTGAAAGAGTAGCTTTAGGATAAATACTTCAAAAATGACATTTTTCGGAAGTATTCTCCGGAAAAGAAAAAACCGCTTCAGTTTCTGAAGCGGTTTTTTAATGTTATATTTTTTAGGAGGTAACTTTTATTCCAACCCGGGTGCATCGGGAATACTGCTGGCCCGTCTAAAGATCATAAAGCTGGGTTGATTTTCAGGAATATCTGGATAAATGTTTTCTATCTGGAAGGCATTTTCATTGATTTGCCTAAAATACAGCGAGGACGTACCGCCATTTTCTCTCTTCAAATAAATGGAATCACCTTCAATAAAATAGGTTCTGTCCTGTTTTTCGCCTGAGCGATCAATAAAGACCTGATCGTCTGCATAAAAATAAAATTCGGTCCGGTTTTCGTCAGGAGATTCTTCGAGCCAGCTTCCGTAGAGTAGCATTTCATCATCGACATCTGCAGAGCACCCAACAATCGCAAGAAAAACCAGCGCAACTATCATCCATTTTACCGCAAAAACGTTCTTTCCATCCATGACATCTTCTCGTTTATAACAAAAGTATTTAAAAACGGCTTAAGATGGCAATTATTACCTCAAAAAACGATATCCCAATGCTTCACATAATTTTAGTTTTTTGGCATATCGTTCTCACCAATAATTTCCTTAGTTTTGCACAACCCATCAAACAACCGGAATGCACTATAAAAGAATATTACTCAAATTATCAGGAGAAGCTTTAATGGGATCCCGACAATACGGGATCGATCCTCAAAGACTGGCAGAATATGCTCAGGAAATCAAGGAGGTCACAGATACAGGTGTTGAAGTAGCCATAGTAATTGGAGGTGGTAATATTTTTAGAGGAGTTTCGGGCGCCAGCAAAGGGATGGACCGTGTAACAGGAGACCACATGGGAATGCTGGCCACTGTTATTAATGGCCTTGCACTACAAAGTGCACTTGAAGACGCAGGCATACAAACCAGGCTTCAGTCGGCAGTAAAGATCAATGAAGTAGCCGAACCTTTTATCCGAAGAAAAGCGATGCGCCATCTCGAAAAAGGACGTGTGGTTATTTTTGGAGGAGGCACAGGGAATCCATATTTCACGACAGATTCCGCAGCAGTTCTTCGCGCAATAGAAATTCATGCAGATGTGATCCTGAAAGGCACAAGAGTAGATGGAATTTACACTGCAGATCCCGAAAAAGATGCCAAGGCAACCAAATTTGATTTTATAAGCTTTGAGGATGTTCTTTTAAAGGGCCTCAAAGTAATGGATACCACTGCTTTTACCCTTAGCCAGGAAAACAAATTGCCCATCATTGTATTTGATATGAACAAACCCGGCAATTTAATGAAAGTGGTTACCGGCGAAAATGTGGGCACCAAAGTAAATTAGCCTTTGGCGTAGATTTTGAAAAGTTTTTTAAAAATTAAGTTGATAAAAAAATGGACGACGAATTAGATTTTATTATTGACAGTGCAAAAGAGGCAATGGATAATGCCATCGTGCACCTCGAGAAACAACTGCTCAACATTCGTGCAGGAAAAGCAAGTCCTTCCATGTTGGGAAGTGTTCGGGTAGATTACTACGGTAGTCAGACGCCGCTCAACCAGGTGGCGAATGTGAACACTCCAGATGCCAGAACGCTTTCAATTCAACCTTTTGAAAAGTCTATGATCCAGGCCATTGAAAAAGGCATTATGCAGGCCAACCTTGGATTTAATCCAATGAACAATGGAGACAGCGTAATCATTAATGTACCGCCATTGACAGAAGAACGTCGTCGTGAGCTTGCAAAACAGGCCAAAGCTGAAGCTGAAGAAGCTAAAATCGGGGTTCGGAACGACCGGCGAAACGCAAATCAGGAGATCAAGAACCTTGATCTTTCTGAAGATGTTCAAAAAGACGCTGAAGCAGAAATTCAAAAACTTACAGATGCGCACATCGAAAAGATCGACAAGATCCTTGGTGTAAAGGAAAAAGAAATTATGACAGTGTAATCTCAATTTCTGAAAGTAAAAATATTAAGCGGCTCAAAAAGCCGCTTTTTTTATGCTTTTTCCGAACAGAATGGAGGATTTTCTCACAACGGTTGAAGGCAGTTTTCTACAGCTCTTTTGTACCTTTGCAGCCCTAAAATTTCCGCATGTCTAAGTTTTTAAGTTTTGAATTCTGGAATACTGTTGCTCGTGTTATTTTGCGCAACAGGATTTTTATCCTCTTCCTGATCCTTGGCTTTACGGTTTTTCTCGGTTTCCAATGGAAAAATATGCGCTTTTCATATACCGAAGCCAACCTTCTGCCAGACGATGACGAGATCAACATAAAGTACCAGGAATTTCTAGATACGTTTGGAGAAGAAGGAAGCGTGATTGTCATGGCCGTGAATGATCCATCCGTTTTCACTCCTGAAGTTTTTAATGCATGGAATGATCTCGCTCAACATATTGAAGATTTTAAAGAAGTTGAATATGCCCTTTCAGTAGGAGACCTGCAGCAGCTCCAGAAGTTTGAAGATCCAAAGCGATTTGAAATGGTCCCGCTGGTGACAGAAGGTTCTCCTGATAGTCTTCAGGTTGCAAATTACCGGGAAGAACTTTTCAATAATTTGCCATTTTACGAGGGCCTGGTATACAGCAAAAAGAGCAACACGATTCAAACAGCTATTTATCTTGACAAAGAAATAGTAAACACGGTTGCACGAAAAGATTTTATCGTGCAGGATCTTATACCACTCATCGAGAATTTTGAGAATGATCACACGGTAAACGTCTACACATCTGGCATGCCCTACATACGCACGCTGAACTCCCAAAACATCATTGATGAAATAAGCTTATTTATAGGGGCAGCACTGCTGGTAACTTCTCTTATTTTCTTCTTCTTTTTCAGGTCAATCCGGGCGACTGTGATTTCCATGATCACAGTGATTATTGGTGTAATGTGGGCCTTTGGATTCCTTGGCCTCTTACATTACGAAATCACTGTTCTCACCGCTATTATTCCGCCATTGATCATTGTAATAGGAATTCCCAACTGCGTTTTTCTCATTAACAAATATCAGCAGGAGATTCAGAAACATGGAAATCAGGCGAAATCTCTGCAGCGCGTTATCACTAAAGTAGGAAATGCCACTTTAATGACCAATTTAACGACAGCTTTGGGATTTGCCACTTTTATCCTCACAGACAGTACGCTGCTTAAAGAATTTGGTATTGTAGCATCACTGAATATCATTGCCATTTTCATGCTTAGCCTGTTGATCATCCCAATTATTTACAGCTATATGTCCCCGCCAAGAGCGAAGCACCTAAAGCACCTTAATAAGTCCTGGATAGAAGGCTTTGTAAACTGGATGGAGCATATGGTACGGCACAGGAGGATCACTATCTACATTAGTTCTCTTGTAGTCCTGGTGGCCAGTATTATTGGAATGTATACCATTAAAATTTCAGGAAGCCTGTTGGAAGATATGCCTAAAAGTGCAGGATTTTTTCAGGATGTCATGTTCTTTGAAGAAGAATTTGAAGGAGTAATGCCTCTCGAGATCCTTATTGACACAAAAAGAGAAAATGGCGTCATGAAGCTTTCCAATCTTAAGAGAATGGAAGAGCTGGAAGAACTTCTTGCAGATGAAAAAGAGCTTTCGCAGCCATTATCTGTAGTACGATTGGTGAAATATGCAAAACAGGCCTACTACAACGGAAATCCGAAGTATTTCCAGCTGCCCTCCTCTCAAGAACAAAATTTCATTCTCCCGTACACCAGAAATTTATCTTCAGGTGAAAACATTTTGCAGTCTTATGTTGACAGCACCGGCCGGTACGCTCGTATGTCTACTTTTATGCAGGATATTGGCACCGAAGAAATGGAAGAGATCGAAGAGGACCTCTGGCCAAAGATCAACAAAATTTTTCCCGAAGAAAGGTATGAAATCAGTATGACCGGGCGGGCGCTTATTTTTCAGAAAGGCACCAGTTACCTTGTGAAAAATTTAATTATTTCATTAGGCCTGGCAATATTTCTTATTGCCATCTTTATGGCCTGGATGTTCAAATCTTTGAGGATGATTTTCGTTTCCTTAGTACCAAACCTGCTGCCACTGGTGATCACTGCAGGTTTGATGGGTTTCCTTGGTGTTCCTATAAAGCCTTCCACAATCCTTGTCTTTAGTATCGCTTTCGGGATTTCTGTAGATGATACCATACATTTTCTCGCCAAATACAGGCAGGAACTAAAGGCAAATAACTGGAAGATCAAACGATCTGTATATGCAGCCCTTCGGGAGACGGGAGTGAGCATGTTTTATACTTCTATCGTCCTGTTCTTTGGTTTCTCGGTATTTATGATAAGTAGTTTTGGAGGCACGGTGGCATTAGGGGGCCTTGTTTCTGCAACACTTCTTTTCGCCATGTTGTCCAACCTTCTTTTACTGCCTTCCCTCCTGCTCTCGCTTGAAAAAAATATTGCCAATAAAGACATTTTGAAGGAGCCGGCCATGAACATACTTTCAGAATCAAACGACGATGACGAGGATAGAAGCCGGTATGAAAGCTGAAAAAACTTTCACTCTTTTGCCATTTTTGAATCCCTGTTTTTTTAAAAAATGCGTTCTTGGTAAGCTTGCAGGGAAAAATTATCTTTGTGTTCCAAATTCAATAAAATGATAAAAGGCAAAGTTGCTGAGCTTTTGAGCAGCACTCAATATTTACATGAAGTTCAGGTTAAAGGATGGGTTCGTTCTTTTAGGAGTAATCGCTTTATAGCACTAAATGACGGTTCTACCATTAATAATATTCAGTGTGTTATAAATTTTGAAGAAACTCCGGAAGAACTTTTAAAGCGCATCACTGTTGGTGCTGCCATAAAAGTAATTGGAACGCTGCACGAAAGCCCCGGTAGCGGCCAAAAGGTAGAAATACAGGCCACTTCCGTAGAAATTTTAGGCGATGCAGATCCTGAAGAAGTTAAACTTACCATTTTGTCACCAAAGCGTCACAGCCTTGAAAAGCTAAGAGAACAAGCTCATTTAAGAGTTCGCACCAATACTTTTGGAGCCGTTATGAGAGTTCGTTCAAAACTGTCTTTTGCCGTGCACAGCTATTTTCAGCAAAATGCTTTTCATTACGTCAACACTCCAATTATTACCGGAAGTGATGCTGAAGGTGCCGGGGAAATGTTTAAAGTCACCTCATTTGATCTTAAAGATGTTCCAAAGAACGAAGACGGCAGCATAAACTATAAAGAGGATTTCTTCGGAAAAGAAACCAATTTGACGGTTTCCGGTCAATTGGAAGGAGAAGCCTATGCCCTCGGACTGGGTCAGATTTACACCTTCGGACCTACTTTTAGAGCCGAAAATTCTAATACCTCGCGACATTTAGCTGAATTCTGGATGATAGAACCCGAAATGGCATTTTGCGATCTTGACGGGAACATGGATCTGGCTGAAGATTTCATCAAATTCGTGCTTAAATATGTTCTGGAAAATTGTGAGGACGATTTGGCATTTTTGAATGACCGGCTGGCTGGTGAAGAAAAAAGCAAACCGGAAGCAGAGCGCAGCCCCATGACCTTGCTCGAAAAATTACGTTTTGTAGTTGATAATAACTTCAAGCGTGTAAGTTACACCGAAGCTATTGAGATCCTGAAAAACTCAAAGCCCAACAAAAAGAAAAAATTTAATTATATCATAGAAGAATGGGGAGCCGATCTTCAAAGTGAACACGAACGTTATCTTGTGGAGAAACATTTTAAATGCCCTGTAATTCTTTTTGATTACCCGGCAGATATTAAGGCTTTCTACATGCGCCTGAATGAAGATGGAAAAACAGTTCGCGCCATGGACATCCTTTTCCCCGGAATTGGAGAAATTGTTGGAGGTTCACAGCGGGAAGAACGGCTTGATGTTTTAAAGAAGAAGATGGCCGAGCTTGGAATAGAGGAAGAAGAATTATGGTGGTACCTCGATACACGTAAATTCGGGACTTGTGTTCACAGCGGATTTGGGCTTGGTTTTGAACGCCTTGTACAGTTTACGACAGGAATGTCAAACATACGTGATGTGATTCCGTTCCCCCGAACTCCCCAAAATGCTGAATTTTAATATTCATTCATAAAGAAGTCTTAAAACAATCTTCATTCTTTTACGTTTGGGGATTGTTTTTTTATTTTTATAGAAAGCCAAAACCTCTATGCTAAAACAGCAATTAAATTTCAAACTTTCTCAAAAGCTCTCTCCGCAACAGATTCAGCTTATGAAGCTCATCCAGTTGCCAACCCAGGCATTTGAGCAAAGGCTTAAGCAGGAAATGGAGGAAAATCCTGCTTTGGAAGGCGGCAAAGAGGAAAAAGAAGAATACGAAGACGATTTTAGAAACGAGGAGTACCAGGACGAGGATCCCGGCAATGAAAGCATTGAAACTGAAATTGATGTAGACGAATACTTGAGTGACGATGAAATCCCAAACTACAGGCTGCAAGCCAATAATTACAGTGCAGATGATGAGGACAAGCATGTTCCCTATGCATCGGGAACTTCTTTCACACAATTTCTGAAAACCCAGCTCAGCACTCTACGGCTTGATGATGATGAGAAAGAAATAGCAGAATTTTTGGTTGGAAGCGTAGATGAAAGCGGATACATACGCCGCTCTGTCCAGGATATTGTGGATGACCTGGCGTTTACACAGAATGTTTATACCGAAGAAAAAACAGTAGAGAAGGTTCTGAAATATGTTCAGGAACTGGATCCGCCGGGAGTTGGCGCAAGATCTTTACAGGAATGCCTTCTAATTCAGCTGGACCGGAAAGAGCCTACAAAGGCCGTGAGCCTGGCAGCAGATATTATGGAGCGGTCTTTTGATCAATTCAGCAAAAAACATTACCAGAAGTTACTTTCCAAGCACGATATTTCCGAAGAGGAATTAAGGGAAGCCATTGATGTCATTGAACATCTTAATCCCAAACCCGGTGGAGCTTACGCCGGAAATACGAGGATTGTAGAGCACGTAATCCCAGATTTTACCATCAAGATTGTTGATGGAGATCTAGAGCTAACTTTAAACGGAAGAAATGCTCCCGAAATGCATGTTTCCAAGGACTACAGCGAAATGCTCAAGGGTTATAAAGAATCCAAGGAAAAGTCAAAAGCGCAAAAGGATGCCGTCATGTTTATCAAGCAGAAGCTCGATGCGGCTAAGTGGTTCATTGAAGCCATAAAGCAACGGCAAACCACTCTTTTTGTGACGATGAGTTCTATTATGAACTATCAAAAAGAGTATTTCTTGACCGGCGATGAACGCAATCTCAAGCCAATGATCCTAAAAGATATTGCAGACGAAATTGGCATGGACGTTTCTACAGTTTCCAGAGTCGCTAACAGCAAGTACGTTGATACTCCTTATGGCACAAAGCTAATCAAAGAATTCTTTTCAGAATCCATGAAAAATGACCAGGGAGAAGATGTTTCTACCCGTGAGATCAAAAAGATCCTGGAGATGACGATAGAAGAAGAGAATAAAAGGAAACCCCTTACAGATGAAAAGTTAGCAAAGATGCTGAAGGAAAAAGGTTACCCTATTGCCCGAAGAACAGTAGCAAAATATAGAGAGCAGTTAGATATTCCGGTAGCCCGGCTACGTAAAGTAATTTAATGAACTGTAATAGCTCCGATCTCGTCTGACAGTTAAGAGTTTTTTTAGGCATTTTGACTTTTGGAATAAATCTGATTTAGGGGCTCGTTTGGAGCCCCTTGACCATTCCAGTCGTCAGGCAAGTTATTCCTGACAGGTTGGTCTCCACCAGAGCCTGTTTCCGCTTTACCTGCCTTTAATAAAGGTACGAGTTTTTCCGATTGTAAATCCAGCATTTTTTCATCAGCCAAATGTTTGCTGTCGAGCAAAGTTTGCATCGGAGTTTTTCCAAAACAATGTTTTCCGGAGTGGGTTCTTTCATTGTTATAGTAGTTTAACCAATCATCCAGATCAGCTTGTATCTCCTCTATGGAGGTGTAAATCTTTTTCCTGAAGGCAATGGCGTAAAACTCATCCTGAATTGTCCTGTGGAAGCGTTCACAGATTCCGTTGGTTTGCGGGCTCTTAGCCTTGGTCTTTGTATGATCTATATCCTCGATAGCCAGGTAAAGTTGATATTCGTGGTGCTCTCTATGGCCACAGAATTCTGTGCCTCTATCGCTTAATATTCTTAAAAGTCGCAGGTCTTGCTCTTCGTAGAAGGGTAACACCCGATCATTTAGCATATCAGCAGCTACAAGAGCATTTTTACGATCATAAAGTTTAGCATGGGCTACTTTGCAATACGTGTCAATGAATGTTTGCTGATAGATTCTTCCAACTCCTTTGATGGTTCCTACATAATAGGTATCCTGAGCTCCAAGATAGCCGGGGTGGTGGGTTTCTATTTCTCCATGGGCTTTCTTTTCTTCTTTCGCTTTCTCCAAGGCATTTAGTTGAGCATCAGTCAACACCAGTCCATCCTGGGCCATTTTGGCTTCTAAGTACTTCAGCCTTTTTTTAAAAGTCTCCAGATCATTGCGTAACCATACACATCGAACACCTGCTGGTGAGATAAAAACTCCTTTCTTTTTGAGTTCATTGGAAGCGCGAAGTTGTCCAAAAGCAGGATAATCAAAAGCAATCTGGATTGCTGCTTTTTCTGTTTCTTCTTCAATCCTATTCTTAAGATTTGGCCTTCTTCTATTGAGCTCTCGTAGTGCTAACTCACCTCCCTGGTCATAAAGTTCTTTAAAGCGGTAAAAACTATCCCTGCTATAACCAAAAAGTTTACAAGCCTGGGACACGTTTCCTAATTGTTCTGCTAACTGTAATAAACCTACTTTAGATTTAATTACCTTTGCTTCTGTATTCATTCTGACAGTTTTAAGGGTTAATGTTTTTTGTTTCAACTCTTTAAATATAATCCTTAACTGTCAGATTTTATCGTGTCTATTTCAAATGAACCTTTTGCTAAAGCTCTCCTCCTACCTTTTTCATCCACTTTGGATGCCTTTTGCAGGCAGTTTACTCTATTTTCTAACAACACCTCGTTTCTTTCCTGAACCTGTCATAAAAGCTAAATTAATGGCTATTGCCATCATGACGCTGTTCATCCCATTGGTTTTTCATTTTCTCCTGAAAACCCTTGGAATGGTTTCCTCCCCTTTTCTCAAAGACGTCAATGAGCGCAAATGGCCACTACTTTTCTATATGGCTATTATTTTGGTGACGCTCCGCTTTGTACTGGATACATTTGATTACCCTGAGATTTATTATTATTTCCTGGGGATTTTATTTTCAACCTTGACCGCTCTTCTCCTTGTATGGGCGCAATTAAAGATAAGCCTCCACATGATGGGACTTGCGGGAATAAGTATGTTCGTGATCGCACTTAGTGCAAATTACCATCTTGATCTAATTTACACCATTAGTTTCCTTTTAGCCGTCACTGGCCTCACCGCAACTTCAAGACTGCATTTTAAGGCTCACAATGAACTTGAAATGACATTAGGATACTTCATTGGTCTCATTCCACAAATCATTATGCTCAGGTTCTGGCTATAAAATATAGAACATTAGCCCCACCTGAAATGTTCTGAGATCAAATACTTCTCCATCTATTTGTGCAGCATCGTTGAAGAAAGAGTTTAGGCTGTAATAAAAATGGAAATTAAAGGTATTATATCCAAAAGTAAAGGTGGCCCCCAACCGCAACCGTTCCAGTTCCGGAACATCTACCTGGCTTACTGAATTTCCGGTTTGCTCAAAAGAAGAATGAAAATAATATATATAACCCAGGCGCAGACCGGTATAGACCCTCCAGAATTTATGACCTATCGGATTGGAGGTCCTCCACCTGAATTGTATTGGCATTTCTACAGATTGCGTAGTAAACCGGTTTTTATCATAGTCAACATCATCTTCATCAATTACCTCAAAAACCGTCTCATCAGAATTGGAACCTTCCCCAATGAATAAGTTCTGACCATAGGTGTCCAGCGCCCAGCCTATTCCGGTTCCTATTGCTATGTTGCGTCTCTCATTCAGCGGCCAGTCCCTTATGAAACCAACTTTAAAACCTCCCGAAAAACCGGACTGTGAAATGTCATTTTCAGATCCTGTGAGAATATTATAGGTAAACCCCAGATAGAATTGATCTTCCCTGTACAGGCTATCTACTTCAGGCTCAACTTGAAAATCGGCTTGTTGCGCCTTTGCTCCGTAAAGGCAGAAGAAAAGCAGTGTAAGGCAGTAAAAAGTCCTGGTCATCTGGTGAATTTATACAAATATATGATATTCAGCAGTCAAAAAAGGGAATAAAAAAATCCCCTTTTGAAGTATCAAAAGGGGATGAAATACATTTAAAGAGATATCTACTGCAGGTTCTGGGAAGCTTCTCCAGTTCTTGTTGTGTAGTTGATCTTTAAAGCTTCAGCTTTTCTAAGTTCCTGCTTAATATCAGAAACCAATCCCATATTGGTTTCCTCATCCACTTTCAAGGCAGTTGTCAAATAAGGAATCAATTCTTCCCTTTTTGACTCCCTTTCCGCAAAAATGAAAGGCTGTATATCACTTATACTTGCAAAGTTGTCATTTAATTGAATTCGTGCTTCGGTACCAGCGCTACCCTGGTAACGGGCACTAGGTTTTCCCGCATAGATATACATCACCAAATCCTTTTTATCAAGCTTTTCAACCTGATCTGCATATGGCAAAGTATTTTGAATCTTCAAGGTGTTTTGACGCATTACTGTCGCCACCATGAAGAAGAAAAGCAGCATAAATACAATATCGGGCAACGATGCCGTATTTACCGCAGGTAATTCACCACTCTTTTTCTTTTTAAATTTAGACATAGCTAAAAGATTTAAATTCCTTAATTACTCTTCGGCTCCGCTTCAGATAATTTTTGCGGCCACATATCCCTTATTTGTTCGATTTGCTCTTTAAGGGTTTCCTTATTGCCGGTATAATTCACATCATCATAATCGGCTTCCATTCTCTGGAATGATTTTCCAAACAAACGTTGTGCCGATCTATCCCGCAAATCGTTGTATGCAGCAACCAGTTCATTCTGCACAGAAATATAAGTTCCATACTCTGTTCCACGGTCGTTTACCAACATTATTACCGCTTTAGTAGGATTATCGGAAGAGCTTGGGCTTCCGGCACCCTGGCAGTAATTACAGGATTCTTCTCCAACCCCGCCACCGTTATCAAGAAATTCTATCGCAGCTTGTCTTAAAGCTCCAAGTTCCATCAACTCATCCTCAACCAAAAGCTGATTGTTTTTGTTGACGATAACCTGAAAGATGTTCTTATCTTTAATTACGGGTGGGTCAACTTCGTCTTCCTGCATTGGTGGTAACTTCCGGCTAATACCACTATCGGTTTCAATAGTTGTGGTCACCAGGAAGAAAATCAAAAGCAAGAAAGCGATGTCGGCCATAGAACCCGCATTCACTTCAGGTGAAGATCGTCTAGGCATAATTTCTTTTTATTTAATTAATTTTTTCACTCCGGAAATCACCATTGCTCCAATTGCTATTGCAGCAAGAATGTAGAAGGTCCATAATCCGGCTCCAATCCAATGTACTTCATTCGCAGTAAGCACTTCTCCATCGGTAGTGATTACCTCAACTCCGTCAGATAACAAGTAGGCAATGACCACGATTACAGCAAAAACTCCAATAGAGATCAATGTATTCTTAATATTACCACGGAACAATCCTTTAATTACGAAGAATACTACCAGTACAACAATAACAGCAAATACAAAGTAGGCTACGAACATTAACGGATTAACCACGTTCGCCTGCACATCGGCTGAGGCCTCAATAGCGTCATCGCCTGTCATGATAACTCTTCCCAAAAGGATGAGGCCTATCACACCAATTACGATTGCTAAATATTTTAAAATTTTATGTATAGTCATAATACTATGATGTTGTTCGTCTATTAAACTCTTCTTTTGTTCTTGTAATCTACAAGCATATCGATCAAAGTAATGGAAGCATCTTCCATATCATTTACGATACTGTCAATCTTAGCGATGATATAGTTGTAGAAGATTTGAAGAATAATAGCAACGATCAAACCAAATACTGTTGTAAGAAGTGCAACTTTAATACCACCTGCCACAAGTGAAGGCTGCATATCTCCCGCTGCTTCAATTCTGTCAAATGCTTTAATCATACCAATTACAGTTCCCATGAACCCAAGCATTGGAGCAAGAGCAATAAATAAAGAAACCCATGACACGTTCTTTTCAAGTTGTCCCATTTGAACTCCACCGTAAGCCACTACTGCCTTTTCGGCTGCTTCAGTGCTTTCGTCTGCACGATCAAGCCCCTGGTAATATATAGAAGCAACAGGTCCTTTGGTGTTTCTACAAACTTCTTTAGCTGCTTCAATACCTCCACTGTGAAGGGCATCTTCCACATCCTGAGCCAATCTTTTTGTATTGGTTGTAGAAAGGTTTAGATAAATGATTCTTTCAATAGCAATTGCCAAACCGAGGATCAAACATAGAAGTACAACTCCCATAAATCCTGCACCACCTTCTATAAACCTCCGTTTAAGCTCCTGATGAAAACCTACAGTTTCTTCCTCCTGTGCCGGAGCAGCCTCCTCATCCTGAACAAAATTCACGATATTATCAGGTAGGGCATTCACGCTATTTGTCGCATTTACGTTCAGGCCACCGAAGACCATAATTGTAGCGATCACCAAAGTTGAAAATAATCTTTTCATTACTGTTTTTCTTAATTTAATTAGTTAACGGGTTAAAGATATAAATATTTATTCAAATAAAAACAACTTGCAGAGAGGAAGGGATTCGAACCCTCGATACGCTTTTGGCGTATACACACTTTCCAGGCGTGCGCCTTCGACCACTCGGCCACCTCTCTAAATAAATTTTAACGTTGTTATAACGATGCGCCAAATAACGAAAAAATTATAAAACGGTCAAAATTATGCCCTTTTATTTTTACAACATCTCCCCTCTTAACGAGGTTTCAAAGATGGTTTTAAAAACCTTTGGAGATAAATCCTGAGCCAGTAAATACATTAATTTAGCCACCGCCGCTTCCGTAGTAATGTCTCTGCCAGAAACCACTCCGATCTTTTTTAGCTGACTACTAGTCTCATACTGCCCCATATTTACACTTCCACCTATACACTGGGTAACATTGACTACTAATATACCCTGATGAATTGTTTTCTTTAAAAGATTTATAAACCAGTCTTCGGTGGGGGCATTCCCACTTCCATAAGTTTCCAGTATGACACCCTTCAAGCCTTCTTTAGAGAATATATGTTCCAGGAGAGATTGATTGATTCCGGGGAAAATTTTAACCAATGCGATTTGATCGTTTATTCCGGTATGCAGCTTCATCTGTCTTCTTCTGTTTGGCTTCCACAGCGCCTCATGATTTACAGTTAAATGTACGCCAGATTCCACCAGCGGGGGATAATTAGGTGAATCAAAAGCTTCGAAATGTTCGGCATTTACTTTTGTGGTCCTGTTGGCCCGGTACAGCTTATATTCAAAATACAAGCACACTTCGTTGATCACAGGAGCGCCATGGCGTTGTAACCCTGCAATTTGTATACTGGTGATCAGGTTTTCTTTAGCATCTGTCCGCAAATCTCCAATGGGAAGCTGGGAACCTGTGAAAATAATGGGTTTTGTGAGGTTTTCGAACATAAAGCTTAATGCAGATGCACTATAAGACATGGTATCGCTGCCATGAAGAACCACAAAACCATCATATTCTTCATAATTCTTTTCAACAATTCTGGCGATCTGCAACCAAAATTCAGGTTTCATGTTTGAAGAATCAATAGGCCGCTCAAAACTTACCGTATCAATATGATGCTCGAGCAGTTTGATTTCAGGAATGTTCTGAAGCAATTCATTAAAATTGAACGCTTTTAACGCTCCGGTCTCAAAATCCTTGATCATACCAATAGTTCCCCCGGTATAGATTAGAAGAATGTTAGCCTTTGTTTTCATGAAGCCCGTGCTGGTTTATAACAGGATTTGCATACATTAAAAGGTAACTGTTCACTGCCAACGGATTTTTCACATCCACTCTCCTGGTGATACGGCGTTCAAACTGTCTTTTCTCCTTAGAAGAATAGAAATCTTCATACTTAGCAGTGCTATTCAGCAGGTCAAAGGCGATATAATTGGAAGGCCACAGCTTATAACCTTTATGAATTTTACTATCAATAAGAGCGGTTAACTGCTGTAGTTGATCGTTTACAGAACCCGATCTATTTTCTATATCTAAAAGCGTATCCAAACCTATAGGTTCAGAAGCATGAATATGAATTCTACCCTTACTTCCTATAGCACCTTTGAGAATAGATTTAAAATCTTCATTAGCTGATTTTATATAGATCTGTTCCATTCTTTTCGCAAGTAATTCGGGCATTTTCAAAACATCAGTAGGATCAAATTCATAAGAGATTGCAACCGGCACAATTTTAATTTTGCTGAAATATTCTATTACAGAATCCTTGCCCTTAGCCATTGCAAGCATCTTAAGCACACCCTGCTGCGTATGATCACTACCGTCTTTTGTTCTTCCTTCTCGTTGCGCCATCCATACCGATCTCTTCTCTTCCAGAAGCAAATGCCTGATGTATTCTGAAAGATTTATAGAACTTTTCAGCATTTCTCTTGGACCTAATCCTCTCCTAACCAGAAAATTTCGATTCACTTTAGAAAGCATCATCAAAAATGGCTTTTGGACTAGATTATCTCCAATTGCCGAAGCTGTCATTACAAGATCTGTCTCATAGAGTACAGAATTCAGTAAGGAAGTGTCAAGTACAATATCCCTGTGGTTGGAGATATACATGTATGCCTCATTAGAATTTAACCTATCAAACCCCGAATAAGTAAGCCCTTCAGAGCTTTTCTGGAGCACCTGCTGGACTGTTTGATAAATAATATTGGCCTGGAAGTCCCTGATAGAATTACAGGCCAGCACCTTTTCCTCAATTTCAGTAAAATCATCTTCAGGAAAAGTAAACTGCAGCAACGCCTTGATCATGGGATGTCTCAGGTATTGCTGAAGCGCTTCCTGCACCTCGGCATCATTATAAAACCGAATATCTTCAAAGTTTGACACTATTTTCTTGGCTTATGGTTAGCAAAAGAACAAAATTTAATATAAATCCTCCATTTAAACACTAAATATATCCTTTGAATTTTGTGTAGTGATCTCAGCAATTTTTTCTTCAGAAATATGATAGATCCCTGCAACCTTTTCCAGCACATTTTTCACATAAAGGCTTTCATTTCGCTTTCCGCGATATGGTGAAGGTGCCAGGTAAGGCGCATCTGTTTCCAGTACAATTTCTGAAAGTGGTATTTCCTTAAGAAAACGGTCTATTTTGCCATTTTTGAATGTTACCACTCCGCCAATTCCAAGCTTCATATTGTAAGATAAAGCTTGTTGTGCCTGTTTAAGTGTTCCCGTAAAGCAGTGAAAAATTCCGTAGAGATTTTCCCCTTTTTCAGACTCCAGCACCTCAAAAACCTTCTCAAAAGCTTCGCGGCAGTGAATAACTATAGGCAACTTGTGCTGCTTTGCCAGGCGAATTTGTTGCCTGAATGCCTCCTGCTGGATTCCTAAAGTAGATTTATCCCAGTAAAGATCAATTCCAATTTCCCCGACTGCATAATAGCGTCTTCTGGACAATTCCTCTTCCACAAAAGCCAGTTCTTCTTTATAATTCTCTTTTACATGCGTGGGATGAAGTCCGCTCATAAGAAAGATGTTTTCAGGATATTTCTTCTCCAGATCAAGCATGCCTTTGGAATAAGAAGAATCAATAGCAGGAATAAAAAACCTGCTTACTCCGGCATCCAGGGCACGTTTTATCATTTCATCCCGGTCTTCATCAAATGCTTCGCTGTATAAATGGGTGTGCGTATCTGTTATTGTCATATTTGCAAAAATAATTTATTTTGAAGACCTATCTTTGTCAAAAAAGAAAAAGAATGTCCTCTCTAAAAAAGTTCCTGAAAGAAAAAGGCTATCAAAGAATTAAACTGAATTATACCGCCACCCAGCATTTTGAGCTGAAGGCAAAGATCAACAATATTGAAGGAAGCTTCATCCTGGACACGGGAGCATCAAGTTCATGTGTTGGCTTTGAAGCTATTTCTCATTTTAAACTTTTGGCCGAAGAAAGCGATATTAAGGCAGCAGGTGCCGGGGCAACAGACATGCTTACGCAAATAGCTCAAAAGAACCGCATTGAGATCAAAGGATGGAAGAAGAAAAAAGTAGACCTTGTTCTTTTTGATTTGACACATGTAAATAATGCTCTTGTAAAACACAAAGCTGAAAAGGTTCATGGTATCATTGGCGCCGATATTCTTAAAAAGGGGAAAGCCGTAATCGACTATAAATCAAAGACTTTGTTTCTTAAGTAATTCTTAACTAAAATTATGGGGGTTTTTCCCCATTGTATAAAGTTTCATAAATGTCCATTTTTATAATCCAAATCTGGCAGTTATGAATTTTTCCTTTATTAAAGACAAACCCGTTGTACCGGTGATTCTTGGTGCGTTTATTATAGCAGTAATTCTTCTGAATATTTATTGTCTTATACTCGCCATATAAACCGGAACAATTTCATCATATACAACTAAAAAAGGCAATGATCTTGTGGATCATTGCCTTTTTTACTTCTGCTTTTTATAATTAAAGCTCTAATGCTCTTTTTACGTCGTTGTCCATAAGTAGTTCCTCGGGGTTTTCAAGTGCTTCTTTAACCGCAACAAGGAAACCAACAGATTCTTTACCATCAATAATCCTGTGATCATATGATAAAGCAACGTACATAATGGGTCTTATTTCCACATGCCCGTCTATAGCCACAGGTCTTTCAACGATATTGTGCATACCCAAAATAGCACTTTGAGGAGGATTTATTATTGGAGTAGACAACATAGAACCAAAAACACCTCCGTTTGTAATGGTAAAGGTCCCTCCGGTCATTTCATCTACCGTAATCTTTCCATCACGTGCGCGTACCGCTAAACGTTTTACATCGTCCTCTACCGCGCGGAAGCTCATATTTTCAGCATTTCTCATTACAGGCACCATAAGACCTTTTGGACCCGAAACAGCAATGCTTATATCTTTATAATCATATTTCACCTGGAAATCGCCATCAATCATAGAGTTGACATCTGGGTAAAGATCCAGCGCACGTACTACTGCAAGTGTGAAAAATGACATAAAGCCAAGACTTACTCCATGCTTCTCTTTGAATTGATCTTTGTACTGTTTCCTTAAAGAAAATATCGCAGACATATCTACTTCGTTAAAAGTAGTAAGCATTGCAGTATCATTTTTAGCACTCACTAATCGCTCTGCCACCTTTCGGCGAAGCATAGACATCTTTTTACGCGCTTCTCCTCTTTTTCCAGGTCCCGGAGTTCCCATAGATGCTTTAGCGTTCACAGCATCCTCTTTAGTAATCCTTCCATCACGACCGCTTCCTTTGACGTCCTTGGAGTCCATTCCTTTTTCGTCAAGGATCTTTTTAGCTGCAGGAGACGGTGTACCAGTAGCATATGTTTTATCCTGTTGCTGTTCTGGAGTGCTTGATTTAGAAGGAGTTTCGGTTTTAGCTTCAGCTTTTTTCGGTCCCGACTGAGAAGCCACCTCATCTTCAGAAGCACTGGTAGTTTCTTTGCGTTCTTCAACGATTTCTTCAGCTTTTTCATCTTTCTTGTCACCACCACCAGGTTTTGGAGCATCGGTATCGATAAGGCATACTACCTCACCCACAGCGACAGCATCTCCTTCTTCAGCCTTAAGAGTAATAATTCCACTTGCTTCGGCAGGTAATTCCAGGGTAGCTTTATCACTATCCACTTCGGCGATTGCCTGATCTTTTTCAACGTAATCTCCGTCCTCAACCAGCCATTGCGCAATTTCAACTTCTGTGATGGATTCTCCCGGAGATGGGACTTTCATTTCTAAAGCCATGTTTTCTTATTTTTATTTTTGTTCCGGCACCCGGCGATTACCAGGAGCGGTAAATTTACTTATTATCTAAATTATTTTACTTTACGTATTCAATATCTTTATCGAACACCGTTGCAATTACTTTTTCGTGACGTTTTTTGAATCGTACCGAACTACCTGCAGCCGGGCTTCCATAAAATTTTCGACTACAAACTCTAAATGATTTCGCCTCTTCAAAATGGAGCAATAAGTGCGCATAAGCCCCCATATTTCTTGGTTCTTCCTGTGCCCAAACTACATCATCTGCGTTTTGATACTTCTTCATAACCTCCTTCATTCTTGCTGCAGGAAGCGGGAACAGCTGTTCGATCCTGACCAATGCAACATCTTCTCTTCCCAATTCTTCGCGTTTATCCAGAAGATCATAATAGAACTTACCGGTACAGAAAACCAGAGATTTCACCTTTTTCACATCTGCCGTGTCATCATCAATTAAAGTCTGAAAACTTCCGGTAGCAAACTCCTCTTTCGTTGAAATTACCTTTGGGTGACGCAGTAAACTCTTTGGTGTAAAAATAATCAAAGGCTTCCTGTAATTCAGCTTCATTTGACGTCTTAGCAAATGAAACATGTTAGCAGGTGTGGTACAATCTGCCACGAACATATTATCTTTTGCACAAAGCTGAAGATAGCGCTCCATTCTTCCCGAGGAATGCTCTGCACCCTGACCCTCGTAACCATGCGGAAGAAGCATTACCAGACCGTTTTGCAACTTCCATTTATCTTCTGCAGCCGAAATATACTGATCTATCATTATTTGGGCTCCATTACTGAAATCCCCAAATTGCGCTTCCCAAATAGTTAATGTCTTAGGACTTGCCATGGCATATCCATAATCAAAACCTACCACACCATATTCAGACAACAGGGAATTATAAATCCTAAACTGGTTTTTGGTATCCTTTAAATTATTCAAAAGAATGATTTCTTCCTCGCTTTCCTCTACTTTTAATATGGCATGACGATGTGAAAACGTTCCCCGCTCCACATCCTGCCCGCTCATACGCACATCATAACCTTCTTTTAAAAGAGTTCCATAGGCAAGAAGTTCTGCCATGGCCCAGTCCAGCTTATTTGTCTCAAAAAACATTTTATGACGCAGCTCGACTAGTTTTTTGATCTTACGCATAAACTTTTTACCTTCAGGGATCTGCGAAATAACTTCGGCTACTTCAGCAAGATCTTTTGGTGCCACAGTAGTGTCAACTTCCGCAAGCATTTTCTCTTCGTCTGCATCTTCAAACCCCCTCCACTCATCCTTCATAAAAGGAGTGATCTTGGTGGTTTTCTCTTTCCTGGAATCTTCAAGATCCTCCTCCAGTTTGGTCTTATAGTCATCCTCCAGCTTCTTAAGGAAACCGTCATCAATAACACCATCAGACATTAATTTCTCTGCATAGAGATCTCTGGTGTTTTTATGATTACCAATAGCCTTGTAAAGTTTAGGCTGGGTAAAACGAGGCTCATCACCTTCGTTGTGACCGTATTTTCTATAACCAAGAAGATCTATAAAAACATCTCTTCCAAACTCCATTCTAAAATCAAGGGCAAAAAGCACTGCATGCACCACAGCTTCAGGATCATCTGCGTTCACATGAAGAACAGGAGATAATGTCACTTTTGCCACATCTGTACAATATGTAGAGGAACGGCCGTCCAGATAGTTCGTTGTAAAACCTATCTGGTTATTTACTACTATATGTATGGTACCACCGGTTTTGTATCCTTCGAGTTGTGCCATTTGCACGACTTCATATACTACGCCCTGTCCTGCTATAGCTGCATCACCATGCACAATAATAGGTAGCACTTCTTTTATCTTATCTGGATAATGCCTATCCTGTTTTCCACGGGTAATTCCTTCCACTACGGGACCTACTGTCTCAAGATGTGATGGGTTTGGAGCAAGGTTTATATTTATTTCCTTTCCGCTATCGGTTTGCCTACATGAAGTCCAGCCCAGGTGATATTTTACATCTCCGTCAAAGAATTCCTCATCATAATCCTTCCCGTCAAACTCGGTAAAAATATCTTTTGCACTTTTTCCGAAGATATTTGTCAACGTATTCAATCTACCACGGTGTGCCATTCCCATCACGAAATCTTTCACACCATAATCTGCAGCTTTTTCAATAATAGTATCAAGTGCAGGAATTAAACTTTCACCTCCTTCTAGAGAAAAACGCTTTTGCCCCACATATTTCGTATGCAAAAAAGCTTCAAAAGAAACAGCTTCGTTGAGCTTGCGTAGAATATTCTTCTTCTCGCTCACATTAAATTTGGGCTGATTCTCATTTATATTAAGTCTGTCCTGAATCCATTGCACCTCTTCAGGCTTTCGAATATACATGTATTCAACACCTATAGAATCACAGTAAACCTTCTCCAGGTGAACAATGATTTCTTTAAGTGTAGCAGGACCAATGCCCAGAATTTCTCCTGCGTTGAAGCTGGTATCAAGGTCACTTCGCTCAAGGCCGAAGTTTTGAATATCGAGCGTAGGGGAATATTTTCTTCTTTCCCTTACAGGATTTGTCCTTGTGAAAAGATGACCTCTCGTGCGGTACCCGTCAATTAATTTTACAACCTGAAATTCTTTTACGACAGATTGTGGTATTTCTATGGCTTCGCCATTTTGCGGGCTTTCAATAACATATTCTCCATTCCCGGAGTTCTCCATTCCAAAGTCAAAGCCCTGGAAAAAAGCTCTCCAGCTTGGTTCAACACTATCGGGATATTGAAGATATTGATCATAAAGCTCAGCAAAGTAGGCTGTATGTGCGGCATTTAAAAATGAAAATTTATCCATAAGGTGAAACTACTGTTTCTATTTTATAAAACTTTCCAAAAATACAATTTTTCAAAAAGATAGCCCGATGCAATTCATATATTTATATTTTGAATTATAAGAAGTTTAACATGAAGTATTATATAACTTGCAGGAAACTATACCTTTTTATTTGTATATCTTTGATAATAAGCACCTCCTCTTCTGTTTTCTCGCAGAATTCCTTTTCTGAAAACCCATCATTTTGGAATAATGTGCGCTTTGGCGGAAGTTTCGGACTCAATTTCAGCAATAACTTTTTCAACGCTAATCTTGCCCCAAAAGCCGTGTATGATTTTAATCAATATGCTTCGGCAGGAGTAGGTTTGCTCGGGTCATATTCTAACGGATCATATTATAGCGCCTACACATTCGGCGGAAGTATTCTGGGAATTTTACGACCAATGCAACAGCTGCAACTTTCCGCAGAATTTGAAGAGTTGCAAGTCAACCGAAACTGGGAACTGGATGGCGGCAACAGGGAAGAATCCTACTGGTATCCCGCACTGTTCCTGGGAGCCGGTTATAATAACGGACCGGTCACAGTTGGAATTAGGTACGACGTTCTTTATGATGATGACAGGAGCATTTACGGCAACGCCCTCATGCCCTTCGTAAGTATTTATTTCTAGGATTAAACTTCCCGCTGCATTAAGTTCTCGCCAAACAGGCGCAGCATAAATTTTTTATCTTCGGGAATATCCATTTCCTCAAGTACCGAAAATGCCATTTTCGTATACTTTTCTATTTCCTGTTTCGTAAGTTCAGCAGCACCACTTGTAAGGAACAAATTCTTTACAGTATCTACCTTTCCTGATGTGTCTTTAGGATTAATGGAGTATAAATGTTCCAGCTGTAAAGCTTCTTTTTTGCCGGCATTATACCTCGAAGTAAGGTATAGAAAGGTCTTTTTATTTTCGATAATATCCCCTCCTACCTGTTTCCCAAAGGTATCGGGGTCGCCAAACACATCAAGATAATCATCCTGAAGCTGAAAAGCCAGCCCAAGCAATTTCCCGTATTCGTATATCTGATTCTTGCATTCTTCGGAAGCGTTTGCCACAATGGCTCCCATTTTCAGGGAGGCACCCACCAAAACAGCTGTCTTAAATTCTATCATTTTAAGATACTCCTGAATACTCACATCCTCCCGGGATTCAAAATCCATATCATACTGCTGCCCTTCACAAACTTCTACCGCAGTTTTGCTAAACAATTTCGCCAGCTCCCTAAAGGTTTCCCCGTCATAATTCTCAAATAGCTGATAGGCATTGATCAACATCGCATCCCCCGATAAAATTCCGGTGTTAATATCCCATTTTTCATGCACCGTCTCCTGACCTCTTCTAAGAGGGGCATCATCCATAATGTCATCATGAACCAGGGAAAAATTGTGGAACACTTCAATAGCCAGGGCCGCATCCAGGGCTTTTTCGTACTCTCCCCCACAAATATCGGCAGCCATTAGCACCAGTACCGGCCTTATTCTTTTGCCCCCCAAACCCAGAATGTAAACCATGGGATCATAAAGATTCCTGGGCTCCTTCGCTTTTATTCTTTCTAACAAATAAGCGTCAAAGTCCTCCTTGTACCGGTCCATTTTTTGCATCTTAAGTGAATTTCGGGCTAAAATACCAAATCAACCGTGGATATGAAATTTTACCCATATGTTAAATTTTAAAATGCTGTGGAAACTTTTATGGTTTTTAAAGTTTCCTTCACTACTTTTGCAGCTTCAAAATTTAACAGGTTGAAAGACAAAATATTAGAAAAAGCTGCTGAAATGTTCCTCACCTTGGGGGTGAAGAGTGTGACCATGGACGAAATTGCCAAAGATCTCGGGATTTCAAAAAAGACCATTTACACCCATTTCTCTACCAAAACCAGGTTGATTGAAGCCACTACTTTTCATCTATTTACAGAAATAGAACAGGGGATCAATGAAATAAGGAACCGGGACATGAATGCTATTGAAGAACATTATGTCATCAAGAATTTTGCCCTTAAAAATTTAAAAGATGAAAAATCTTCGCCCCAGTTTCAGCTTCAAAAATATTATCCAAAGATATATTCCGAAATAAAGAAGAAGCAGAAACGTCTCATGGAAGATATGCTTCGTGAAAATCTGGAACGTGGAATCAGGCAGGGATTCTATCGGGAAGAAATTCCTTTAAAATTCCTTTGCCGCATCTATTTTGTTCAAATACTGGGGATCAAAGACAGAGAACTTTTCCCTGAAACCGAATTTTCCACGCAGCAGCTTGTGGAAGATCAGCTTGAATATCATTTAAGGGCCATTGTAACAGAAAAAGGTCTTGATACACTAAAAAGACATATTAAAAGTAATGAATAAAGATATGAAGAAACTAACGCTGCTTGTTTTCAGCTTGTTTTCACTGTTTGCAACTGCACAAACCCAGGAAAGAGAAGAAAGTTATTCCCTTTCTTTAGAAGAAGCCATTGCCCTGGGGCTTGAAAGAAATTATGCAGCAAGAAATTCGCAGAAAGATATTGAAATAGCCCTTAAACAAAAATGGGAGATCATTGCGCAGGGGTTACCGCAAATTACGGCAAATGTTGACTATAACAACAACCTTATCCAGCCATTGAGCGTTTTGCCCGGTGAGTTGGTGGGTGAAGAACCCGGCACATTTGTGGCATTGCCTTTTAGCCCTAAGCACAGTGCCACAGCAACCTCCACCTGGAACCAGTTAATTTTTGACGGCTCCTATATTGTGGGGATCCAGTCTGCAAAAACCCTCTTACAGATTTCAAGAAACGCCAAAACAAAAACCGACCAGGAAGTAAAAAGCGGAATTATCAATGCCTACGGAAACGTTCTTATGGCTAAGGAGAGCGTTGCGATTATTACCCGAAACGTGCAAAGCGTAGAAAAAAACTTCAACGACACCAAAAAGACCTATGAAGCCGGCTTTGCCGAAGAAGAAGACGTAGAGCAACTGGAGATCACCCTTATTGGTTTAAGAAATAATCTCAATAGGAGCATTAGGATGCTCGACATTTCTTATGAAATGCTTAACCTGGCACTCGGCATTCCTGTGGAAACTGAAGTTACTTTGACCGAGGAGCTTAACGAGCTTACCCGTGAAAGTGTGAATCTTCAACTTCTGGAAAAAACAATTCCGGTCGAGGAAAACATTGACTATCGTATTGCAGAAAACACTGCAGAGTCTGCAGCAATCCAGGTAAGATTACAAAAAGCCGAAGCTCTTCCTACCTTAACAGGTTTTGTGAATTTTGGCTACCAGGGTTTTAATCAGGATTTCAATTTTTTTGACAGTGACCAGGAATACTATAATCAGTCTGTACTGGGATTTAGCCTTAACATACCCATCTTCAGCAGCGGATTAAGAAGTGCACAAACCCAGCAAAGAAAACTGGAACATGAGCAGGCGCTTATAGATCTTGAACGAACAAAGAACGAAGTTAAGATGGAGATCGACTCAGCTAAAAATGAGTATGCCTACAGCATTGAAAATTACGAGAACCAGAGAAGAAACCTTGAACTGGCAGAAAGAATTGAACAAAAGAACCAAACCAAATTTTTTGAAGGTATTGCCAGCAGTTTTGAACTCAATGAGGCTCAAAGGCAGCTGTATGCAGCACAGCAGGAGTACCTGCAAAGTATGCTGGATGTAATCACCGCCAAAGTTGAACTGGAGAACCTGTTAGACACCACCTATTATGAACAAAAATAAAAACACCCATACGTCCAAAATGAAAAAAATTGCAGCTATACTTTTTTTCGCAGCAGTCATCATTTCCTGCGGAAAATCCAGCGATAAATCTGTTGATGATATTATTGACAGTGAGAACCTGAGTGAAATAAGAGAAAAAAGAGCCGAATTAAACAGCCAACAACGGGAACTTTCAGAAGAACTTAATAAACTGGACCAGGCCATAGAAAGGCTCAACCCAAACAGAAACCGCACCCTTGTAACCACCACCAACATACAGGACAGCATTTTCAAACATTATGCTGTAGTACAGGGCGATGTTGCTACAGATGAGAACATTGTTATATTCCCTGAAACCTCAGGCATACTTACAGATGTGAGGGTAAGTGAAGGACAGCAGGTGTCCCGGGCTCAAACCCTCGCAGTAGTAGATGACGGCGGTCTTTCAAGTGAACTTGCAAGACTGGAAACCCAACTAGCTCTGGCAAGAACAACATATGAACGCCAGGAACGTCTTTGGGAGCAAAACATAGGGTCTGAAATACAATACCTTGAAGCACGGTCAAACTTTGAGGCATTACAAAACTCGGTCAATCAAATTCGGTCGCAGCTAGCGAAAAGCACCATAAAAGCACCTTTCAGCGGCATTATAGATGAAGTTTTTATAGAGCAGGGAGAGGTTGTTTCCGCAGGACAAAACCAATTGTTCAGGTTAATCAGTCTGCAAAACATGTATGTTGAAGCCAACATTCCGGAAAATTACCTCAACAATGTTCAACAAGGCACAGAAGTAATTGTAGAAATAAACTCTATTGGAAAACAATTTACAGGCGAAGTGCAACAGGTTGGAAACACCATTAATCCCAGCAACCGTACATTTAGAGTGGAGATTGCCATTCCAAATGAAAACAACATGGTAAAACCAAACCAGATAGCCACCGTACGCTTTAATGATTATAGTAATGAAGACGCAATTATACTTCCCGAAAATGCTGTACAGCGAAATGCCCAGGGAGACCACCTGGTGTATGTATGGGAACAGGAAGGAGAAAACAACGGCGTTGCCAGGGAAGTTTCGGTTGAAACAGGATACACCTATCAGGGAAACATAGAAATTACCAGTGGCCTGCAGCCGGGGCAAACCATCATTATTGAAGGCAGCCGAAACCTGCGTGACGGCCAGGAAGTAAGAGTAAGAAACTAATTAAAGCATTCACATGAACAAAATAGACAGGGAATTTAAACTTTCCTCCTGGGCAATAGACAACAAAATGACCGTGTACGTCGTAATGGCGATCATCATCATTGGAGGTTTAATGTCCTATTATGCCATGCCCAGGGAATCCTTTCCCGAAGTTATCACTACAGAAATTTACGTAAGTTCCGTCAACCCCGGAAATTCTGCCGAAGATGTAGAAAAATTTATCACAGAGCCGCTTGAAGAAGAATTCAACAACGTTGCCGGCATAAAAGAAATTTCCTCCACTACACTACAGGATTATTCGCTGGTGATCGTGGAATTTGAAGATGACGTAGATGTCGATGTGGCCAAGCAGAAGATCAAGGACAAGGTAGATATGGTGAAGGCAGAAACCACCTGGCCTACTCTGGACAATGGGGCCAAGGTAGAACCTAATGTTTTTGATCTTAATATTTCTGAAGAACAATCTATACTTAATATCAACCTTACCGGAAATTACACGGTACAGCAGCTAAAGGATTATGCCGAATACCTTCAGGATCGCATTGAAATCCTTCCCGAAATAAAAGAAGCCAATATTCGGGGAGCAGAAGAGATGGAAGTGGAAATAGCCGTGGACATTTACCAGATGGCAGCTTCCAAAGTGAGCTTTGACGATATTATCAATTCGGTAAGTGCAGAGAACCGTACTATTTCGGGAGGAAACATTATTTCCAGCGGAGTGCAGAAGAACATCAGGGTTACTGGTGAAATTGAAGATCCTGACGAACTGCGAAATGTGGTGGTAAAAAGAAATGGCGGAGAGGTTTTTCTAAGTGACATTGCAGAAATTAATTTCAGGGAAAAAGATCCCACCACATTTGCACGTGAATATGGTGAACCTGTGGTAATGCTCGATATTAAAAAGCGAAGCGGGCAAAATATGATTGAAGCAGTAGAAAAGATCAAAGAAATTGTGGAAACCGAACAGGAAGAATACCTACCACAAAGCCTGCATATTAGTTTCTCCAATGACCAATCCACCAACACAGAGCGGCAGGTGGCAGACCTCGTGAACAACATCATCTTTGGAGTGATCCTGGTGGTGTTGGTCCTTATGTTTTTTCTTGGCTTTAGAAATGCGCTTTTTGTAGGCCTTGCCATTCCGCTATCTATGTTATTGTCTTACATCATCCTTCACAGCATGGGATACACCCTCAACACCATGGTGTTATTTGCTCTTGTTATGGGGCTGGGTATGCTGGTAGACAATGGAATTGTGGTTGTGGAGAATGTCTATACACTTATGGACGAGGGCATGTCCAGAAAACAAGCCGCCAAACAGGGACTGGGTGAAATAGCCTGGCCTATTATCGCTTCCACGGCGACAACGCTTGCAGCTTTTCTTCCGCTCGCCCTTTGGCCCGGTACGGTAGGTAAGTTCATGATGATCTTTCCCATAACCCTTTCTGTCGTACTAGGATCTTCACTTTTTGTGGCTTTGATCATCAATTCCATGCTTACTTCAGAATATATGGAAATTGAAGAAGGAGAATTTACCAGAAAAAAACTGATAAGATACAGCGGAATATTAGGAGGATTGGGTCTGGTGTTGCTGGTTTCCGGCTACCTTGTTCCATCAGGAGCTTTAAGGGGAATCGGGAACCTAATGATCCTTTTTGGAATTTTGCTTTGGCTCTACAAATACGTTTTGCTTCGCGGTGTGGATTTCTTCCAGTTCAAAGCATTGAAAAAACTTGAAAATTCCTACGAGAAAACCCTAAAATACGCCCTTAAAGGTAAAAAAGCATATGTTTTCTTTTTCGGAACTATAGGTATGTTAGTACTGTCCATCTTTCTCATAGCGCTGGTGCAACCAAAAGTGCTGTTTTTCCCGGAGAACGAACCCAAGCAGATCATTACCTATATCGAATATCCTGAAGGAACCGATATTGAGCGGACCAATGAACTTACCAAACAGGTAGAACAGCAAATCTTTGATGTTATTGAGCAGTACGAAGATGAAGATGGATATAATTATATGGTTGAATCTGCCATTTCACAGGTAGGTGAAGGCGCCGGAAATCCGCAAACCGATGGAGGACAACAAAATGACATGCCTCACAAAGGAAAGATCACCCTTACCATGCGGGAATTTAAAGACCGCCGGGGGGTGAAAAGTAGCGAAGTACTTTCTGAAGTAAGGAATGCTGTACAGGGATTCCCGGGAGCTTCAATTATTGTTGAAAAAGATGCTGCAGGGCCTCCTAGTGGATACCCTATAAATATGGAGCTTAAAGGAGAAAATTATGAGCAAATGCTTGCTGAAGCCGAAAATATCCGCTCTCATATTCAGGATCTTAATATTGGAGGAATTGAAGAACTTAAAATCGATGTAAATAAATCAAGAAACGAGCTTCTTGTAAATGTTGATCGCAGAAAGGCGGGACAACTTGGCGTTTCTACCAGTGCCGTGGGGCAAAATCTTAGAAGAGCAATTTACGGCGAAGAAGTCTCCACTTACAAGGAAGGAGATGATGACTACCAGGTGAACGTAAGGTTTATGGAAGATTATAGGTATGACGAAGAAGTACTTCTTAATCAACCCATCACTTTTAAAGATCAAAATACCGGAGAAATCGTTCAGGTGCCTATTTCATCACTGGTGGATACAGAAAGGACTTCCTCCTTTAGCTCAATCAAGAGAAAAGATCTTAAAAGGGTCATTACCATATACTCCAATGTTTTACAGGGGTACAACGGAAATGAAATCGTCCAACAACTTCAAACAGAATTGAGCAACTACGAACTGCCGGAAAACATGACACTGGAGTTCACCGGAGAACAGGAAGAGCAGGCAGAGAATATGAGCTTCCTGGTAAGTGCGCTGCTAATTGCACTTGGTGCAATTTTGCTTATCCTTGTTGCACAATTCAACTCAATCTCAAAACCAGTCATTATCTTAATGTCTGTACTCCTGAGTTTAGTTGGAGTTTTTCTTGGGCTCGTGGTCTTTCAAATGGACTTTATTATTATAATGACCATGATGGGAATCATTTCCCTGGCGGGGATTGTGGTAAATAATGCCATTGTACTCATTGATTATACACAAATCCTTATAGACAGGAAGAAAGAGGAACTGGGCCTTGAAGAGAACGATCTTCTTAGCAGGGAACAATATTTCTCTATGATCGTTGCGGGAGGAAAATCCAGGTTGAGGCCGGTTCTTTTAACTGCCATTACGACAGTGTTAGGACTTATTCCTTTGGCTGTAGGATTAAACATTGACTTTTTTACATTGTTTACGGATTATGATCCTCAACTTTATATTGGAGGGGATAATGTGATATTCTGGGGGCCTCTTGCATGGACCGTGATTTTTGGTTTGGTCTTCGCAACCTTCCTTACCCTAGTGGTGGTACCGGTTATGTTCTACTTGGTGAACAGGGCCAAAGTCAAATACCGAAATAAAAAGAAAGCCAAAAGCAGCCCTGCTTCTGCATAAAATCATAAACCTCCGGCTTGAAACCGGAGGTTTTTTTGTAAATTGGATTTATGGCAAAGTGTTTGTCCAATACTAGCAGTTCAAATAATTTATTAATTAAAAATTAAAGAATGAATACTTTACTTACCATTGAAGAACGCAACGCAGTGCTACTTTCAATGGCAAATCTTGTAGAAAGTAGAAAAGAAGACATTTTAAAAGCCAATAAAATTGACCTGGACAGCTATTCAGGTGATGATTTAGCCATGGAAGACAGGCTAAAAGTGGATGAATCAAAAGTAGAGGGGATGATCCACTCTTTAAAACATTTAGCATCCCAGGATGACCCTGTGGGAGTTGAAAGGTTCAGCTTCAAACATGAGAACGGAATGCAGGTTTACAACAAAACTGCTTCGTTTGGTACTGTAATGATCATATACGAATCGAGACCAGATGTTACGGTAGAAGCAGCCGGGATCGCCTTTAAATCTGGTAACAAGATTTTACTGAAAGGAGGGAAAGAATCCCTTAACTCAAACCTGGCCATTGTAGATCTTTGGCATAAAGCACTTGAAGAAAACAATGTAGCGACAGGATGGGTAGAATACCTGAACTATGACAGAACGAAAACCCAGGAGTTCCTTAAGAATCCAGATCAAAGAGTAGATTTGATCGTACCTCGTGGTGGAGAACGGCTCATACAGTTTGTTAAGGAGAATTCTTCTGCACAGGTGATCGTGAGTGGACGTGGGAACAACTTCGTATATGTGCATGAAAAAGCAGATACCAAGATCGCTCTGGACGTCATCCTGAACGGGAAAACAGGAAAAATTTCAGCCTGTAATGCAGTAGATAAAGTGTTGATCGATTCCAGGTTGCCAAACAAAGAGGAATTTCTGAAAGAACTTCTTGGCAAGCTAAAGGAGAACAATGTAAGGATCATTGCAGATCGTACTCTTGAAAATCTTGACGGCGTAAAGCCGCTTGAAAGTGAAGATGAATGGTATGAAGAATTTCTGGATTACAAGGCGCTTATAGGCGAAGTAGATTCACTTTCCGAAGCTATTGCAAAGATCAACAAATACTCCGGAGGGCATTCTGCTTCTATTATTTCCATAGATGACAAAGCGGCACAGCATTTCATGGAAAACGTAGATAATGCGGCAGTTTACCATAATGCCTCTACAAGGTTTACAGATGGAGGGCAACTAGGACTTGGTGGAGAGCTTGCCATTAGTACAGATAAGTTGCACCAGCGCGGTCCTATAGGACTTCAGCATTTGGTAACGAACAAATGGTATATACATGGTAACGGACAAATTAGATAATATCCTAAAAGAGAACAACATAGCAATGGAAACTCCAAAGAAGAAAAAAAGAATATTACTAAAGCTAGGATCCAATACCCTAACCAGAGAAACCGACCAGATTTCAAGAGGGAAAATTGAAGATATCGCGAGACAAATCGCAGCTCTAAAGGACGAATATGAGTTTGTTTTAATTAGCTCGGGAGCTGTGGCAGTGGCAAAACAGTTCGTAAATCTTGAGAAGAGTGGTGAAAATATTGATGTGAAACAAGCTTTGGCCTCTATTGGCCAGCCGCATCTTATGCGAATTTTTCAGGAGAGTTTCAGGGAACTTGGTTTATTAACCTCCCAGTGTCTGCTTTCTCCAAACGATTTTAGCAGGGAAGATGCGAGGCAAAACATCATCAATACTGTTAATGTTCTAGTGGAGAATGACTACATTCCAATAATCAATGAGAATGATACTTCTTCCATAGATGCCATTCAGTTTGGGGACAATGACAATCTTGCGGCACAAACGGCAGCATTACTGGACGTAGACCTGTTCATTATTGCCACGAACACGCACGGGGTTTATAAAAAAGGATCAATTACTGCAGAAACGCCCGAAACGATTCGAAAAGTAAATGACCTTAGAGAACTGGAGCGCGAAATTGAAACCGAAACAAAATCTGCTCACGGTACCGGAGGAATGAAATCTAAAGTTTCAGCAGCCGCAATTACTCAAAAGGCGAAAATTGAGACCTGGATCGTAAACGGTCTTGATGAGAACTTTATGCTTGACGCGATAAATGACAAAGTTCATTTCACCAGAATAGAGCATTAAAAGTACATTTTTTGAACTTTAAAAAGCTGTGCAAATATTTTTGCGCAGCTTTTTTTATATCCAAAAATGCCATTTTTGACAAACATTCCCGGCGCGAGTCAAAGCTGCAGCTCTCACTCTCCATAAAAAACATTCCTTTCCTCCTCCTCTTTTGTTTTATATCTTATCAAGAAATCCCCAGTTCTTCTTACTTTTGCCACATCAAAAATTTGAGATTATTATGTACAGAAGTCATACCTGTGGAGCACTTAGAATAGAGGACAAAGACCAGCAAGTTACTTTATCTGGCTGGGTTCAAAAGATTAGGGATAAAGGATTTATGGTTTGGGTGGATCTCAGGGATCGATACGGTATCACTCAGCTTATTTTTGATGAAGAACGCACTCCTGCAGAAATGATGAAGAAAGCTTCGCAACTGGGGCGAGAATTTGTGATCCAGGTGAAGGGAAAAGTGATTGAAAGAGAATCCAAAAACCCGAACCTTCCCACAGGAGACGTAGAAATTCTTGTTTCTGAATTAAACATTCTTAATGCTTCGGAAGTACCTCCTTTTACCATAGAAGATGAGACCGATGGTGGTGAAGATCTTAGAATGAAGTACCGTTACCTTGATATTCGGCGGAATCCTGTGAAGAACAAATTAATGTTTCGCCACAAAGTGGGAATGCAGGTGAGAAATTACCTTTCAGAAAAGGGTTTTATAGAGGTGGAAACTCCGTATTTAATAAAATCCACGCCCGAAGGTGCACGTGATTTTGTCGTGCCAAGCCGCATGAATGAAGGCCAGTTCTACGCCCTACCTCAGTCCCCGCAAACTTTTAAGCAGCTGCTAATGGTAGGCGGAATGGATAAATATTTCCAGATCGTGAAGTGCTTTAGAGATGAAGATCTAAGAGCCGACCGCCAGCCAGAATTTACACAAATAGACTGTGAAATGGCATTTGTGGAGCAGGAAGATATCTTAAACATTTTTGAAGGCCTTACAAGACATTTATTAAAAGAGATCAAAGGAGTGGATGTTTCAGACTTTCCACGTATGACCTATGCCGAGGCCATGAAAAAATATGGAAATGACAAACCGGATATTCGCTTTGGGATGGAATTTGGCGAACTAAATGAGCTTGCAAAGAACAAAGGCTTTAATGTTTTTGACCAGCAGGAACTGGTGGTGGGAATTGCAGTACCGGGCGCTGCTTCTTACACAAGAAAAGAAATTGATAAACTCATTGAATGGGTAAAAAGACCACAAATAGGTGCCAATGGGCTCGTTTGGGTTAAATATAATGAAGATGGCAGTTTCAAATCTTCTGTAGACAAGTTCTATTCAGAAGAAGATTTGAAGAGCTGGGCTGAAGAAATCGGGGCAAAAGCAGGAGACCTCATTCTTATAATGGCCGGAGACACCACTAAGACCAGAACTCAGCTGAGTGCATTAAGAATGCATTTAGCAAACGAGTTGGGACTAAGAAAAGCTGATGATTTTGCTCCTTTATGGGTAGTTGATTTCCCGCTTTTGGAATGGGATGAAGAGACGAACCGCTATCACGCGATGCACCACCCCTTCACCTCTCCAAAACCCGAAGACATGGAGCTTCTAAAATCAAAACCGGGAGAGGTTCGCGCCAATGCATATGACCTTGTTCTTAACGGAAACGAAATTGGTGGTGGCTCTATTAGGATTCATGACAAAGCCACCCAGGCAGAGATGTTCAATTACCTGGGTTTCACTCCCGAGGAAGCAAAAGCACAGTTTGGTTTCCTCATGGATGCGTTTGAATACGGAGCACCTCCACACGGCGGAATTGCTTTTGGATTTGACAGACTCGTCGCTATTTTAGGAGGACATGAAACCATTAGAGATTATATTGCATTCCCAAAAAACAATGCCGGTCGCGACGTAATGATAGACGCTCCTGCAACAATTGACGAAGAACAACTGAAAGAACTACATCTGGAGGTTAAACTGAATTAAGATACAAATCCTGCTTTACCGGCAGGATTTTTTATCCCACACTCAATATGCCTGGTAAAAAAAGAAATCCGTTATTACTCAGGTTTTTGATCTGGAGGACCAAACACCTCACTCAGCAGCAATTTGTAATGATTCTTGCTGCACTTATTGGTTTTACTGCAGGTTTGGGCGCTGTAGCAATCAAAAATCTTACTCATTTCATTCAGCTTTTACTGGAAGGGGAATTTGTGGTTAATTATCATCATGCTTTTTATTTCGTCTTTCCCCTTATAGGTTTGACCATTACGCTGCTCATCATAAAATATGGGTTTCGGCATCCAATTGGGCATGGGATACCTTCTACTCTTTATGCAATTTCAAAGAAAAAAGGTTTGATGAGGCCGCTGCAAATGTATGCCTCCCTAATCACTGCCCCAATAACTGTTGGCTTTGGAGGTTCTGTAGGGCTGGAAGGGCCTACGGTAGCTACCGGTGCTTCTTTGGGTTCGAATATTTCACGACTTTTTAACATGAACCAGGCGACAAGGACCCTGTTGATTGGCTGCGCTGCTGCCGGTGCGATGTCCAGCATATTCAAAGCTCCAATTGCAGCAATTGTTTTTGCCATCGAAGTTTTTAGCCTGGACCTTACGCTGGCTTCCCTGTTACCGCTCCTGCTGGCTTCAGTCTCTGCTATTTTAACTTCTTATTTTTTCTTCGGATCAGATATTATTTTGCCTTTTACCTTGAGGGATAACTTTGAAATATCCGATGTGCCTTACTACATTTTACTCGGCGTCCTGGCAGCTCTTTGTTCCATCTATTTCACGAAGGTATACTTTAAAATCAATGAACTCTTCAGGAAACTGAAATCGCCTTTTCACCGTCTTCTTATAGGTGGTGGTGCCCTGGGAATACTGGTTTATCTCATTCCTCCTTTGTACGGGGAAGGGTATGATGTCATCAATAACCTGCTTCAGGAGAATTATCTGGAGGCGATGGGAAACACCTTTTTCAATGAATATTTTGATAATTTCTGGGTGGTGATTTCCCTTCTTGCGGGGCTGGTGATCTTCAAGATCGTCGCCACTTCCCTCACGTTTAATGCAGGTGGTGTGGGCGGCATTTTTGCACCGGTGCTTTTTATGGGAAGTACCATGGGCCACTGTTTTGCCTTAATTGTTAATCATTTGAATATTCTGAAAACGCCTCTTTCCACCAGTAACTTTACGCTTGTGGGAATGGCCGGTTTAATGGCAGGAGTCCTTCAGGCACCGTTAACAGCCATTTTCTTAATAGCCGAACTCACCCACGGCTATGAACTCTTTGTACCTTTAATGATCACTGCAGCTATTTCATTTATGATCACCACCCAGTTTTTGCCACATTCGGTTTATACCATGGAGCTTGCAGCCAGAGGGGAGTTGATCACGCATAATAAAGACCAGGCCGTTCTTACATTAATGGAAATTAACCAGGTCATTGAAAATAATTTCGTTAGGCTCAAACTTGGAATGACCCTTGGTGATATAATTCACAAGGGAGTAATTAAATCAAACCGCAACATCTTTCCGGTTGTAGATGATAAAAATAACTTCATGGGAATTTTACTTTTAGATGATATAAGGACTATTATGTTTGAAAAAAATCTCTACGAAAGTGTAAAAATAGATGAGCTGATGCAAAGCGCACCCGATGTGATCGATGTGGAAAAAGACGGAGTAAAAGAGATAATGAAAAAATTTCAGGATACTGAAGCATGGAACCTGCCCGTAATAGGTAAGGACAAATATTTAGGTTTTGTTTCCAAATCAAAACTGCTCACGGCTTACAGAAAGAAACTAATCGAAGTAACTGTATAAAATTATGAGTACGATTATAAAAATACTGGCAATTCTAATTGCACTTGCCATAGGAACCGGATTTTACTTCCGGCTGAACGATGAAATGTTGTTGGGAGACAGGATTATTGGAATTTCTGTTTTGGCCAGCACATTTATTCTTCTGCCGCTGTTTTTGTATCACAGATGGAATGGAAAGAAATTAAAAGATTATACCCTTTCTGAAGAAAACCTGAAAAAAATGCGGGAGCGCCAAAGGGACTAAGAATCAGTATCTAAGATTTTTAGAAATAAATAACATTTTCGTTAAGTGCTGTTTCAAATAATACGTTATGTTTGTACTTTATTAATTATTATTTTTTTTACAATGGAAGGTACAGTTAAATTTTTCAATGAGTCTAAAGGTTACGGATTCATTACCAACGACGAAACAGGAAGAGACATCTTCGTTCATGTTACCGGTCTTAACGGGGAAACTCTAAACGAAGGTGACAAAGTAGAGTATGTTGAAGAAGAAGGAAGAAAAGGAATGACCGCAGCTCAGGTGCGTGTTATCAACGGATAATATATATTTCTATTTCGAATTTGCAAAAACGTCCTGCCTCGCAGGACGTTTTCTTTTTTTAATCTCTCTCTATTCCTGTTTTTCTCCGGGATACATTTCCTTTAAGCCCTCGAGCATTTCTACGGTCATCTTTTCCAGGTCAAAATCATGTTGCCAACCCCAATCTTCCCTTGCACGACTGTCGTCTATACTGCTGGGCCATGAATCTGCAATTGCCTGGCGAAAATCGGGTGCGTAATCTATTTCAAATTCAGGAATGTGTTTCTTAATAGCTTCAGCTAAAGTCTTCGGAGTAAAATTAAGGGCCGCCAAATTGTAAGAAGATCTTATCTTAACTTCTTCTGAAGGGACTGTCATCAGGTTCACTGTTGCTTTAATGGCATCGTCCATAAACATCATTGGCAGCTCAGTATCTTCTTTTAAAAAGGAAGTATATTTTCCCCTTTTTAAAGCTTCATGATAAATTTCCACCGCATAATCTGTTGTGCCACCACCCGGCAGCGTTTTGTAACTTATTAAACCGGGATACCTGATGCTTCTCACATCTACCCCAAACTTTTTATGGTAATATTCGCACCATCTTTCCCCTGCCTGTTTACTAATTCCGTAAACCGTAGAAGGCTCCATGATCGTTGTTTGGGCTGTATCATTTTTTGGAGTGGTAGGGCCAAAAACAGCGATACTTGAAGGCCAGAAGACCTTTGATATCTTTTTATCCTTTGCAAGATTTAACACATGAAAGAGGGAATTCATATTAAGCTCCCAGCCTTTCATAGGAAACTTTTCCGCGGTAGCGCTCAGCATCGCCGCCATGAGATACACCTCCTCAATTTCATGCTGAATCACAAGATTTTCAATGCTTTCAAAGCTTGTGGCATCTGCAATTTCAAAAGGACCACTTTCCATTAACTCCCGACTTCCTTCCCTAATATCGCTGGCAATTACATTGTTACTTCCAACTTTTTTTCGCAAAGCCATGGTTAATTCGGTTCCAATTTGTCCGCATGCGCCTATAATCAATATCTTTGAAGCCATAAAACTGTTTATCGTTTGTTCGGCAAAGATATCCAATTCACGAAAGAGGAAAAACCAGCCGGCATTAAATCTTTTAATAAGAATTCAAAAATGGCAATAAGATCTCTTATTTTTTGATAACCCATCATTTTAGGCAGTTTTTGTTTTTATATCTTTAAAAAATGAAAAAGTACCTTTCAATAGTATGTATTATTTTATTCCTGGCATGTGAGGAAAATTCAGAACAGCAACAGGCTCCCCAACAACAGGATTCCCTGGAGCTTTCGCAACCTATTGCCGTAGAAACCAACCGCACGGTCAACTTGCTTACTGAAGCTAGGGAAGCGGTGAGTGAATGGCTGGCTTATGCCATGGCACAAAACGAGGTGGAAAATCTTCGAAGCCAAACCGGAAAAGAAATCATCTTAAATGCTGAACCCCTTCTGGAGATCATGGAAAACCTCAACACTACCATTCCTGTTCCGCTGCAAACACCCGCAGTACGCGCCCGCACAAATGTGCTCTATACCAAAGCCGGAATTCTTCTCCAGTTGTCAAACAAAAAGAATGAAAAAGCCGATGAGATCTTCAATGCCGCAAATGAATTAATTACCGAATTTGACAATTTCAAAATTCAGCTTAACGAATTATACCTAAAAGCTCCCGAAGATTTTGAACTCGAGCTCGACAGGCAATTCGAAGAAAATCAACAGCAGGGAAATTTTCCTCCTGACACTCTTGATGAGCCGCAGGATAGTTTAAGATAACTCCCTTAAGAAATGAGCTTTATTTTCTTCATTTTAAATCCGCTGGCGGGAAGTGCAGGCATTTTTGACAGATCAATTTTCAGGTTTTGCTTCGGAACCGTGTAATCCATTTTTGCTAAAAGAAGTGCCAGTGCAGTTTTTGTAATGATTATAGTGATCCATTCGCCGGCACAACGGTGGTTCTTAAAATGGTCACCACCGCCCTGCGGAATAAAATCAAAAGGGTCTCGTTTCCAGCCTTTAAAACGTTCCGGGTGGAAAACTCCCGGCCTTTCCCATATGCGCTCATCATGGTTGGTTGCATAAAGATCCAGCAGCACCCTCCTTCCCTTCGGAAAAGTTACATCCTTAAACCTGAATTTCTTGCGCACCTTTGCCGCCACAAAAGGAAAGAATGGATAAAATCTACGTACCTCCTGCACAAAATTCTGAAGCAGCTTTCCATCATCTCTTTTGAGCTTTTGCCGGTATTCAGGATTTTCATGTAAGGCGACCGCCGCAAATACAATATATCTCGAAATTGCAATTACAGGTCGTATTAGGTTTAATAATTCCACTGCAACTATCCGGGCATTCAAAAGATCTCCCTGACTATCTTCGTAAGTGCTGAACTTATAAATAATAGAATCTTCTGAAATTTGCAGCCTGTTTTCTCTAATTTCCGTCACCAGATTTGCCAACCATTCCTCTGCCTCTTTGCGAGCTTTTCTTCCGCGGTAATGTTTTGGACCCACCGCAGCTGCCGAGGCTATTAAGAGGTCCATTTGCCTGGTTCTCATCTCCACATCCTCTTCCGGAAGCGGGATTCCCGTCCATTCGCAAGCTGCCTTACAAAGTATTTTTTCGGCTTCAGAAAAAAGTACGATAGATTTTGCTTTTTTCCAGCCGGGAATAGATGCTTTCCAGTGTTTTATAAAAAGCTCCTGAAGTTTGTCTAATGAATCCCCGTCCATAAACTGCATGAAAAACTTTTTCCTGTGCCTGTGAGCTTCACCATCAAGCCCTTGCACACCGCCCACTCCAAAAAGCGTTTTTTGAAGGCGTTTTGGTGCTGCACCTTTTCTTTGAAGATATTCATTGTCGTAGAAGAGTTTTGCTGCATCTTCTCCTTTCATTACAATGGCTTTCTTTAAAAGGATACGCGTTTTGTAAATATCCTTCTGTTGTTTTCTGAACTTTTTCAGAAAGTAAGGGTATCCGGTACATGCAATTCCAAGAGTACTTTCCATTTGTGAAGATTTTGAAATGAAGGGGACTCCTGAAGATAAATAAAATATGTCTTCGGGTAAAATAAACAGGTGGTATTAATACCATTTTAAGATATCCTGTACCTGTACTTTTTCCTATTCCTCCAGGATAATCAAGTCGGCAGAAGCACGATTCAATGCAATGGGAATATTATTGATCACCGCAGTACGAATCAACGTCTGGATGTCATGCTCATGCCCGTGCGGAGTTTCAGCATCAATAAAAAAGATGATCTTATGAACCTCGCCCTTCAATATTTTGGCAGCCAAAAGAATATCGCCGCCGCTGGGGCCATGGCCAAAAGGCTGTACATCCAGGTCAAGCATATCATTTAAAAGCTTGGAGGTATTGCTAGTGCCTATTAACTGGTGTGGCAGCAGTAATTTGCGGTGCTCTTTTGCCCAGTTTAAAAGATCATTTTTTCGGCCATTGTGTGCAATAAGGGCAATTGTTGTTTCCATTTTTTTAGCTGAATTTTATGTATTAAAATCAGCATTAAAGGTAAGGCATTCCGCAAAAAAAGACCGTTCTCAGCTCATTTTTTGAGCCCACCTTTCTTCGTCTCAAAATTTGATATGCTTGACTGCTTCAGTCCTATTTATGTATATTGCAAAATAATTATCCCCTATGAATAAATATATTCCGGTTTTAATTGGTTTTCTGCTTATTTCCTGCGGCGGAAAAGTACAAGAAAATCAAGAATCTGCACCTGAAATTTCTTCTGAAGAAAGACAGAAAAAAATCAATGAAGTCCTTGATGCCTGGCACCTGGCAGCTGCGCAAGCCGATTTTGAAGCTTACTTCTCAAAAATGGCAGAAAATGCCATCTTTATTGGAACCGATCCTACAGAAAACTGGAAAAAGCCCCACTTCAAGGCCTGGGCAAAACCTTATTTTGACCGTGGAAAAGCATGGAACTTCACCAGCCTTGAACGCAACATATTTTTTAGCGAAAACAAACATACCGCATGGTTTGATGAGCTACTGGAAACACAAATGGGACTGTGCCGTGGCTCGGGAGTTTTAACACTCGAAAATGGACAGTGGAAAATCCAGCAGTATGTCTTATCCCTTGCAATTCCAAATGAAAATATTTCTGAAGTTACCCAACTCAAAAATACCTTCGACCAAAAATTAATTTTAAAGTTAAAAACCAGATAAATGTTCAAAAATGTCATTTTAGCCACCCTTTTTATAGGGTTCGCAACAGCTTCTGCACAGGAGAAAAAAATCATCACCCACGATGATTACGACCTGTGGAAGCGCATTGAAAATACACAACTTTCTAAAGACGGAGACCTTGTTGTCACCACCGTTGCCACTGCTACAGATCGTGGGGATGGATATGTCAAAATCTTTAATGCCGCTTCAGGGCGTTCGTTCACTTTTGAGAATGGTTACCGCACCAACATTTCAAGTGACGGAAAGTATGTGTTCTTTCTCCGGAAACCTCCTTACGAACTCACCCGGCAGGAAAAGAAGGAAGACGTAAAGGAGGAAAAACGCACCAAAGACGACTTTTTCATCTTTGATGTGCGGGAACACCGCCTGCTTGACTCGGTGATGAGAGTCAAAAAATATGAAATTCCTGAAGAAACTACCGGCTGGTTGGTTCTGGAAAAACATCAGGACCTGAAGCCCAAAAAAGACAGCACCGCTTCCGAAGAATCTGAAGTAAAAGATACATTGGCCGGCAAGAAACCTAAAAATTTAGCTTTAGAAGCAGATTATGCACTGGTGTACAGATTAAAAAGGAAATCTGCCGATACCATTTTCAGAATAAAAGATTATGAACTTCCGGAAGCAGGGGATAAATTTATCTTTTCAACTACCAAAGGAAAGGACAAAGGAGACATTGGAGTTTTTCTCTATGATGTGCGCCGCAATGAGAAAACAGTTCTTGACAGCACCCGTTATGCCTTTACCCGACTGGCAATAGACAACGAAGCTGAACAGATGGCGTATCTCGCAGCTAAAGATTCCACCGAAACAGATTCTCTTAAATTTGAACTTTTTTACACCCGCGGGGAACAGATAAAGAAAATCACTGATACGCTGGGAAGAAATCTTCGGGAAAACTGGGAATTAAGCGATGCGCAAACACCTTCCTTTTCCGAAAACGGAAAGCGGCTTTTCTTCCATTCAAGACCGGTAAGAAACTTTAATACAGACACTACCTTACTGGAAGATGAAATCCCGCAGGTAGATGTGTGGAGTTATCATGATGAACTCATACAGCCGGAACAAAAATCAAGACTAGAACAACTTGAAAATAAAGCCTACATCTCATTTTACAGTACTGTAGATGACAATGTAGTGCATTTACATGACGAAACGCTTGATTATGTACTCTTCGACGAGCAGCAGGAACAGCGCTATGTCCTGGGCTATACCAATGCAGCTTATGAAGTGGAACGCTCCTGGGAATACCCCTGGCTGAAGGATTTCTACATTGTAGATACTGAAAATGGTGAAAAAAGGCTCGCCTTGGAAGGGATTTCTTCCAACCCTGACCTTTCACCCGATGGTGAACATGCTGTCTTTTATGACCAGGAGAACCGAAGCTGGTGGTCACTCAATCTTCAAAACAACACCAAAAAGAACCTCACAGGAAACCTACCGGTGAACTTTTACAACGAAGAAAATGACGTGCCTGCGCTGCCATGGCCGTATGGTTTCGGCGGATTTACAAAAGACGGAAAAGCCCTGTTCTATGATGAATTCGATATTTGGAGCGCTTCCCTTTCAGGAGAAAAAGCACCTGTTAACATCACCCGCACGGGAAGACAGAACAATATAAGATACAGAACATTAAAGCTTGACCGGGAAAATCCAGATATGGTTTCCACTTACAACGGTGGTTTGCTGCTCACGGGCTTCAATGAAACCAATAAATCTGAATCCCTTTACACGCTTAACCCTCGCAATTCCAGAATAAATGCTGTTGTGGAAACCAGCGAATACAGCATAGGCGGTGTTGAAATAGCCGAAGATGCAAACACTCTGGTCTTCAGAAAACAAAATTTTGAAACCTATCCAGACCTTCACCTTATTAAAAGCCCCGGAAAACAACCCGTAAAATTAACAGATGTAAACCCACAACAGTCCGATTTTAAGTGGGGAACAGTAGAATTGGTAGCATGGGAAGCTTATGATGGCACAGCGCTTGAAGGTTTACTTTACAAGCCTGAAGATTTTGACCCAAACAAGAAATATCCTTTGATCACCTATTTTTACGAGAAAAGAAGTGATAATCTTAACAGGTATTACAGTCCGTTGCCAAGTGCTTCTACGGTAAATATGGCTTACCTGGTGAGTAATGATTACCTGGTTTTTGTACCAGATATTGTTTATAAAGAAGGAAAACCGGGGGAAAGTGCGTACAATGCCATTGTTTCGGGAGTAGAAGCTTTAGAGGAGTTCGATTATGTAGATTCTGAAAATATGGCGATCCAGGGCCAGAGCTGGGGAGGCTACCAGGTGGCTCATCTTATTACGGTTACCAACAAATTCAAGGCTGCCATGGCGGGAGCGCCTGTGAGCAACATGACCTCGGCCTATGGGGGAATACGCTGGCAAAGCGGACTGAGTCGTGCTTTTCAGTATGAAAAGACGCAAAGCCGAATTGGGAAAAATCTGTGGGAAGGACTGGATCTTTACCTTGAGAATTCACCGCTTTTCGGAATTCCGAACATCGAAACTCCATTATTGATGATGCACAACGATGCAGATGGAGCCGTGCCTTATTACCAGGGAATTGAGATGTTCATGGGGATGAGAAGACTCAACAAACCGGTGTGGTTGCTCGTGTATAACAATGAAGCGCATAACCTTAGAAAAACCAAGAACCGCCAGGATCTGTCCATTAGAATGATGCAGTTCTTTGACCATTATTTAAAAGGGGAACCTGCACCACTTTGGATGACAGAAGGTGTACCGGCCATTATGAAAGGAAAGGACCTTAGATATGAACTGGATGAAGGTTAACAGAAAAAACGAGTGACGAAAATTCGGTTCTTTTACTATTTTAGCAAACAATTTATTTAAAAATTAAACGATACAATGAAGAGAATAAAAAGTGTTATTTTATCATCTGTCCTGGCTTCGGCTGCCTTAACCGGCTGCGGAAATGACAAAGAAGCAGAAGTACAGGAACAAAGAGGAATTAATCTGGCGTACATGGATACCACCGTGGGGCCCGAGGAAGATTTCTTCCGTTACGTGAATGGAAGATGGCTCGACACCAACGAAATTCCAGATGACAAAACTACCTGGGGAAGCTTTCATGAGCTCCGCGAAAAAACAGATGCCGATGCGCTGGCCCTGCTCAAAGCAGCTTCTACAGATGAAAACCTGGATGCCGGCAGTGACCAGGCAAAAGCGGTTTACCTGTACCAGACCATCATGGACACCGTTACCAGAAACCGGCAGGGAATAGATCCTGTAAAACCATACCTGGAGAAGATCAATGCTATCCAGAACAAGGAAGACCTTCAGGAGTATTTGACTGAAATGCAAATGTACGGCGGCGGCGGATTCTTCGCCTTTGGGGTACGTGCAGATGCCAAAAGCAGTAATGAAAATGCTGCTTATTTATATCCCGGTGGTTTAGGACTTCCAGATCGTGACTACTACGTTGCAAATGATTCAGATTCAGAAGAGAAAAGAGAACTTTATAAGCAGCATATCACGAGAATGCTTCAATTCCTCGGAGATTCTGAAGAAGAAGCTGCACAAAATGCAGAAGATATCCTGGCTTTTGAAACCAAAATGGCCGAGCCGCGCTTTGACAAGGTACAACGGCGTGACGCCCGTCTTTCGTACAACCCTATGAGTGTGGAAGAACTTGAGAACACCGTTCCTGCAATTAACTGGAATTCTTATTTTGAGGAAATTGGAGCTGAAGGCGTAGATACCATCATCGTTACACAGCCCAACTATATGGAAAGTGTTCAGGATCTAATTTCTGAAGGAAGTGTGGAAGACTGGAAAAAATACCTGCGCTGGAATTTGTTCAACGATGCTGCAGGTAGCCTTACTACCGAAATTGAAAGGGCCAACTGGGAATTTTACAATAAGACCCTTCGTGGTGCCCAGGAACAGTTGCCTCGTGACGAGCGCGCCCTGGCAACCATCAACGGGACCATTGGAGAAGCTTTGGGTAAACTGTATGTGGACGAGCATTTCCCTGCCGAAGCAAAGCAAAAAGCCGAAGAAATGATCTCAAACGTGGTAAAGGCTTTTGAGAACAGGATCAACAACCTTACCTGGATGAGCGACAGTACCAAGACCAAAGCCATCGAGAAACTGAACACCACTACTATTAAAGTTGGATACCCAGACGAGTGGAAAGACTACAGCAGCCTCGAGATAAAGAATCCCGAACAAGGTGGTTCTTACTTTCAGAACATGATGAATGCCGCAAAATGGAATGTGAAAGACAACATTTCTAAATTAAACGAACCTGTTGACAAGAGTGAATGGTTTATGGCGCCACAAATCGTGAATGCTTATTACAACCCAAGCTACAACGAGATCGTATTCCCTGCAGCCATCCTGCAACCGCCTTTCTATGACTATCAGGCCGATGCTGCCGTGAACTACGGTGGAATTGGTGCTGTGATAGGACACGAGATCTCTCACGGATTTGATGACAGCGGGGCTCGTTTTGATTCTGAAGGAAACCTCAACAACTGGTGGACAGAAAAAGACCTCGAGCAGTTTGAAGAACTGGGAGGCGCTTTGGCAGATCAATACAGCGCCATCGAGGTACTTGACAGCGTTTATATTAATGGCAAGTTCACCCTTGGAGAAAATATTGGAGATCTTGGAGGGGTAAATGCCGCTTACGACGGACTCCAGATTCACCTTGAGGAAAACGGAAGACCTGGTGAAATTGACGGTTATACTCCAGAGCAGCGTTTCTTCCTCTCATGGGCAACCATCTGGAGAACCAAGATGCGTGACGAGGCCCTTCAAAACCTTGTAAAGACAGACCCGCATTCCCCTGGAATGTACAGAGCAGTGGTGCCGCTTCAAAACATCGAAGCTTTCTATGAAGCCTTTGATATTGAACCCGGTGATCCTATGTACGTAGCTCCGGAAAACAGGGTTGCCATCTGGTAATCTTTCTTCAGGAAAAGAATTCGAAAGCCCCTTTTTGGGGCTTTTTTGCTTTTCACTTTTGTCACACTAAGCCCCAAGAGGGAGGAACAGTCGAAGTGCTTTCGATCGAAACGTTAAATACTATTTTGAAACTTATAATCCAACCCCTCCTCTACTTTTACAGGTTCTACAAGCTTTCCTTTTGACGTTGAATTCTCATCAAAATGAGGTGCCGCCAAATTCCTTTCTTCTGAAATCCTGGAATAATATTCCTTTTTTGAAGGATGCTGCGGATAAACAGCATTATATACTTCTCCAAAAAGCGCCTTTTCAATCACTGCGGAAATAATCCCAATGCAATCCTGCTGATGGATAAGATTTACCGGCGCCTGCGGATTCCCAATGTTCTTTCTGCCGGCTAAATATTTAACCGGATGCCGGTCAGCGCCAATGAGTCCGCCGAACCGGATGACTGAGGTGTCAAAAAGGGCATTTTGCAACAACATTTTTTCAACGGCCATGAGCTGCTGTGCCGCTGCCGATGTTCCGTTGGGGACATCTTCTTCAGTGTAAGTAGGAATTTCCGGAGTGTCTTCATAAACCGAAGTAGAGCTTATAAAAAGCAGCTTTTTTACCTTTGAGCTTTCAATTTTCTTGACCAGCTGTTCTATTTTGCCTGTAAAATCTACTTCCGGATCTTTTCGCAAACCGGGCGGAATATCCGCGATCAAAACATCAGTTTCGGACAAGAATTTCTGGATATCACCTGAAACCTTTTCCGAAGAAACAGTAATTAAATAAGGCTCAATTCCTTCCGAAGCAAGGACAGTCATTTTTTCAGGAGAAGTGGTGGAACCTTTTACAAAATGGTTTTTTTGAAGTAATTCCTTTGCCAATGGCAATCCCAGCCAGCCGCATCCTAAAATGGATATTTTCATTTTTATTTCTGTTGCACTTTATTCCGGAGAATATTTATTATTGAAGCAGTTATTTCCAGCTTTCAAGTTACAACTTTGGCAGCCGTAAATAAAAAAAGCGATTATTTTTCTTCGGTAAATAATCGCCCTCACTTCGATAAATTATTAAGCTTGCCAGCTTTTTTTAAGATTGCGAATGAACCCCGAACATGTTCCCTTCGGTATCATAAGCTAAAACCATAAATCCATATTCCCCTATAGATTCCCGGGGTTTAAAGATCTTTCCTCCCGCACTTTCTATTCTTGCTTCTTCAATGGAACAGTCTTCACTTCTAAAATAGACGATGGTGGAACCTCCTCCTGCTTTAAAGCCGTTCATTTTTACTAAGGCTCCGCCTGCGCCGTCTGTCTCCATTTCCATTGGGAAGGCCAGCATTTCCATTTCATCCTGAAGATCGCCGGGAGTTGGCATTTCATCTAATTTTAGGGCAAGTACTTCTTCGTAGAATTTACGGGCTCTTTTTAGGTCGTCAACATAAATTTCAAACCAGACTACTGGATTTTTTGATTTCATCTTTTCTCTGTTTTAGGATTGTCTAAACCAAAAATAGCTGCCCTGCCAGAGAATTTTCTTGTCATATGACAGGAAAGATCAGGCTTTGAGAATTTCTTTTCTTATTCGGCTTAAAGAAGTATCGGTCACCCCTAAATAGGACGCAATATATTTTATGGATACTTGTTGAATGATCTCAGGTTTCTCCTTTATCAACAACAGGTACCTTTCCTTTGCAGTGTTCGTAAACATGGCAATTGAACGTTGTTTTGAAATAAATAACTGTCCCGCCATCCAGGCACGGCCCCATTCGCGAAATCCTTCTATCTTATGAAATAATTTCTGAAAAACTTCAAACTCAATTTTCCAGGCTTTTCCTTTGGTGAGTGCAACGATATTTTCATTTGTTGACAGCCTTTGAAAAAGGGAAGAAACTTCAATTGCAATTTCACCTGTTCCGTGGAAATTGGTAGTTATCTCATTTCCGTTATAGTCATGAACATACACCCGTAAAAGACCTTTTTCAACGAGATAATATTCATTTGCCATTTTTCCGTTTTCCAGAAACACGTGCCCTTTTGGAAAAATAATTTCTTCATGGGCATCTATAATCTCTTCCAGATCGCATTTTTGAAGAAGTACATGATCGTAAATACTTCGGAAAAAATCTGGATTCATTTTAGACAAATTTCATTTCTACTGCGATTTTTGAAGGGAGACATTCTATTCCTAGTCTAAGGGAATTCTCCTTTTGATCACCACGGCATCGTTTAAAACAAACGGCCTGGGGATCATATCTTCAGCTCTTGGAGAAACATTTAAATCTGGGTTTTCCAGGAGCGTATGGCTCGCTTCATAGAAGGTGATTTCAGGTCTTTCATTTGACTTCAGCTTAAAATTTAGGCGTAAAGTGTCATTATTGACTGCGTAGTAGGTAAGTAATCTCTCCTTCCATCTGTTTTTAAAAACGTGATAACTTCCGCTTAAAGCTTCTACGGAATCAGCTTGTAATCCGTTCACTGTAAATTCTTCAAAATCCTGATCTCTGTCGGCAAAGAATTCCATTCTACTCACATTTCTGTTAGGAGCAATCTTTATTAAATATTCTGAAAATCCTTTCTCAGAATCCCCTTTTTGAACATCCAAATAAGCTTCCTGCAGTGGCACGACCGGTGCCTCGACGCTTTGAGTAAAACCCGAATTATATTTGCTACTGAACAAACCCTCTTTTTCACTGGCTTCAGCATCTTCATTAAAATAAGGTGCCGTCCAAGGGTCAATGATCTCATCATAGGTATTCCAGGACGCTGTTTGCGCATCAGCGTCATAAATATACACCAGACTATTCGGCTTTGGCCTTTCCACATTAAAATCTGACTGAAAATGGGCGATGATCACCAGCACAAAGAAAGTTAGGAAGCTGAAAAAAGCCAGCGTTTTGTTGCGTGTATAAAAACCGAAAACCGGCCAGAGAAGCACCCACAACAGCGCTGCCAGAACTGCTGCCACAAATACTATTTTCAAGCCCAGAGCAACGGGAAAAGTCACCATGAACGGGAGAACAATGAAAATTACCGGGAGCGAGAGGAGTGCAAGGAAAACGAGGTTTGGCCTTTTCTGCTGAATCAGAAGAAATAATTGCAGAAGCCCCAAATAAACCGGGATCACAAAATAAGCAGCACCTTTCAGGAAAAAAGCAGCCCCGGCACTAATTAGGATCCACAGGAAAAGCGGCGCCACAAAGAGCTGGCGTGCATTATCTGGCTTTCGGAATTTAGCGTAAGTACCAAAACAGATCGCCAGTGCCAGGAAAATAAATGCCGCAATGTAGTAATAGCCATTGTAAGTGAAGCCATGTTCCATTTCAGCATACTGCGGATAAATGAATTGAAAAAACTGCCAAAGCAGATAAGACAGCAAACCGGCACCAACAACCGAGATCAACAGCGGGATGAACCCTTCCAGGATATTCATGAACCTCAACCGCCTTTTTAAGAACCCATAAATAACAAGGGCTACAAAGAGAACCACAGCAAGAATTAATAAAGGAAAATTCCAGGAAAAGGGGTAGCTCACCATGTTGAGTACAGGCAGGTTGAAATAGATCAATTCTTCTTCAGAATCAAAATTTTCCAATGGATGGCTGCTAAAATAACTCAGCAATGGCATTAGGTAACTGCCCTGGTGTGCCAGTGTATTTTTATCTAAATTCTCGGGCACATCTGTCGCGGTATGATAGTCAAAGTGATCATCTATAAAAGCAAAATTAAATCCGGGGATATTTCCCTGCTCTCTAAGTACCGTAAGATCTGTATCGTTGGGCAGCATTTTATAGACGCTATACGCCAGGGAATTGGTGACAGGATAGTCTGGCGAGGCATTTATGAATTCTTTGATCAAAGCTGCATTACCGGTGTTGGTTTCCAGAAGCATAAAAGAATTTCCGCCGCTGCCACGGGATTCGAAGTTAAGCGCAAGGCCAATGTCCTCTGCCCATTCATGCTCATTGACAAATGCCTCGGCACCGTTCAGCCCCACTTCTTCCCCATCGGTAAAAACCAGGATAATATCATTAGCATGTTCTTTTTCTGAAGCTAAAAAAGCGCGTACTCCTTCCAAAATGGTTGCGACGCCACTAGCTGCATCGCTTGCACCAAACGAAGAATGAACGGCACTGTCATAATGCGTGAGCAGCAAAAGAGCTTTTCCTGAACCGCTGCCTTCTATGCGGGCAATAATATTTTGGGGCCTGGTAATCGTACCGGTATTATTAAGGGAATATGCCTCCTGCGTATGCACCAGCAAACCCATTTCCTGAAGTTGAGAAACAATATAGTTTCTTACGCTGCTGTGGGCTTCACTTCCAATGTAATGAGGTTGCTGTGCAATAGCTTCCACATGCGAAAAAGCACGTGTGGTCGAAAAATCTTCGGCAGGAATATCTTCTGAAGAAACATTGTGAGGCATGGTTCCATACAAGCCCCAAAAAGCCGCCGCTGCAATGATCAAAAATGATAAAATGAACTGTAATTTTCTAGCCATGAACCAAATATATCTTATTTGACCTAAAATTTACCTATTGATTTCCCAATTTCATAATTTCTTCCCAATACTTCACTTAAATATTGGTACAAATCCTAATTTTTTATATTTTAATAACTCATTTTCAAATATTTAGACATGGGTATCAAAAGTTTTCAGGGAAGACAGGCTGAGCCGCAAAAGCCTCAAAGCGAATCGATGCTTGTATGCGATTACATGGCCAAGGACCTTATTACCTTTAAAAAAGACCAAAGCGTGTATACCGTCATGGAAACGCTTACGAAACATAATATTTCCGGCGGATGTGTGGTAAATGAAAAAAATGAGCTACTTGGGATCATTTCTGAAGGGGATTGCATGAAGCACATTTCAGACAGTCAATATTACAACATGCCTATTGAAGATTATACTGTTGAAAAACATATGACCTGCAATGTCGCAACCATTGATGGCAACATGAACGTGCTGGATGCAGCCAAAAAATTCATTGAGAATAAAGTGAGGAGGTTTCCAATCGTTCAGGATGGAAAGCTGGTTGGCCAGATTAGTCAGAGGGATGTTCTTAAAGCCGCCATGAACCTGAAAGGCCAGAACTGGGGAAGTTATTAAAAATCAATTTCTTTTCACCAGCGCAAAATAATCTCCCTCCAGCGGAAGATAGCCCTGGTCATAAACAAAGTAATAAATTGTTCCTGTTTTTGTCGTATAAATACTCGTGAAGTATTCAAAGCTAAAGCCTTTTGCCTGCAGTTTTGAACGCGTGGTTTTGCTTTTCCCTTCGGGATTAAGTTCTTCTAAAATGCGGTAATTTTTCCGAAGCTGGTTGTTCACATTGCGCAGCAAATTCTTGCTGTCTTTGTTCCGGTTGTTGTTGTAGGCGTTGCGGCAGTAATCCCCGCAGAATTTCTTATCAACTCTGCCCACGATCTTTTCCCCACATTCAATACAGGATTTTTGCATTTACTAAAGATAAAAAATTATTCGTTCTCTAACCTGGCAAACAGGTCTACACTTATAAATCTGCCGTTTTTCACTTCGGAATCCACCATAGTTCCTTCGTGCCTGAAACCCTGATTCTTTAAAGCTTTTGCTGAAGCAGTGTTTTCTGTCTCCACAAAGGCCTCGATCCTGTGCAGGTTTAGTTTTGTATAAGCAAATTCACAAATCACCGGTAAAACCTCTTGTATGATCCCACGGCCCCAGAACTCTGGTAACAGCCAGAAACCCAGTTCGGCTTTTCGATGTTCTTTGCTTACATTATTAAAACCTGCTGCACCGGTAAAACTTTGATCTTCCAAAGAACAAATTGCCCACCAGGCTCCTGTCTCTTTTTGCTCGAGCTCTTCAAACCACGCCATTTGTTCGCGGGTGGCTTCAAGACTGCTAAAACTTACCCCATAATACCTGATGACTTCGGGATTGGAAAGGCCTTGAAAAACCTTCTCCAAATCATCATTTTTGAATCTCCTGAGTAGGAATCTTTCGGTTTTTAAATTCTCAATCATGGTTTCACCTGCTTAATTCTTCAAGTTCCATTTCGAAATCATACTGAAGATCTTCATGAAGAGATGCTAATTTCTTTTCTACCATGGCTCGCTGCCGGTCGTAAAGGTTTTGCAGGGTTTTGTTCCTGTGAATGGAAGGAGAAAAGCTATCCATCTTCAGGAGAAAATAGATCAACAATTCCACTTCGGTTTCCTTTTTTCCGGAGTAGCGAATGTGCTTTTTGATATTCCGAAGGATCTTTCGAATGCTCTTTTTGACGTAGTAGTAATTGTTGGTATTGATCTCCTTAAAATCAGCATCAACTTCCTGCTTTACCCGCTCAATATACTCCGCCTCATTTGAAGATTCGAACAAAAGATACGTAAGCAATTCTTTATTTTCCTTTTTAAATTTTGAAAGCCGAAGACAGGTTTCCAGCAGCTCATCGTAAGAACGATGTTTTAATTCATCTTTAAGCTGCTTAACGGTGGCAGGTTTCATATAGCTCTTAATTGGCGTATAAAGATAAAAGGAATATGTTTAAAAAGGGCAGTTTTACTTCTATTTCCACTCGCTACAATCCTGTTATAAGTGAGGTTTTTTTTATTCCGCCACTACATGAATCTGGTAAACTTCATAAATATTGTCATAGGGATAAGTCATATTTTCTTTTAGGTAATTGATGATGTTGGTTTTTAATTGCTCCTCTGGAATTACCGTATCTCGCAGCATTACTGTGGCCTCAAAAGTGGCAATAGAGCGATTGGTTTCGGTTTGCACATTGGTAAAACTCACATCTTTATTCAGCACCCGTATATAATCTATTTCTTCTAGGGTGGTATTTAAAGCTTCAGCAAGTTCGGTATTCATGCCTGCCTTGCGAAGAATGGGCGGCCGACTAAACTGCCAGGTCATCATTCCTCCAATTCCCAGCAAAACAATAATTGTAGTTATGAGGCCTTTCTTCTTGCTTCCTTGAAGAAAACGTACTCCGTTAGGGGTGACTTTTCCGTAGTAATAAAAAACGAGCGTAGCAGCGAAGTGGATTCCCAGGAGCTGGAGGATTATTCTGAAAAGACTACTAAAAACCACCTGCCAGTCCATCATGTAAAGACCTGCGCCAATCAAGCCCACGGGTGGCGCTAAAGAAGCGGCAACCAAGATACCCACGGCTGCTCCGGAAACCAGACTATCCCGCTCGGACTGGCATATATTAACCGCTCCTGCAAAACCCGATACCAGCGGAAGAAAAAGTGCGAATTTCGAAACCTGGCTTATTTCTTCCATCAAAGGCGTTAATATTTGCAGCGGAAATATCACTGAAAGCAGAAAACTCGCTACGATGCCGGTGAAAATGGCAATTCCATACCTGCTCAAACTGCTCTTTAACAGTTTCATTTTACCCGCCGCAGTCGCCAGTGCGGCATTCATTGCAGGTCCTGCAAATGGTGCCACGAGCATTGCCGCTACCAAAAGGTATGTAGTGGTTGTAAAAAGCCCAATCCACACGATGATCCCTGCCACGAAAGAATACCCAATAAGCCCGAACATGGAGCCTACACTTTGAATTCCTCCTAAATAGATCTCGAGAGAACTTTTTGTTTGCACATCTGCCACCTGATCCGGCGCATCTGAAGCAGGCGGGTACAAAGAAATGATTCCGCGGGGAATGAGCGTTATTTCGGGTTTTTCAAATTCATCTACCTGTTTTAAAAAGTTATTGACCTTTTTGTTGGGTAGACTAACAAAGAAAACATCGTGTTCCTGGTCACTTTCTGAAAGGCTGATGCTATTCTTCCCTTCGAACCTTTCAACAAGCTCCTGAACCTTTTCTTTACTTCCTGAAGGAATCTTAAGTATTAGTTGACGCATATTCCTTTTTTCTTTTCAATTATTTACCCGAAGAAGCTAAACTCTCAAAAATGGCATTTTTGCCTATTCTTTTTCCGGGGTGCTGCAAAACGGCAGCCTCAACTAATCAAGCTATAAAAAAAATAAGATTCTGCTGCACAGTTTATCACGATTTTAAGAAATGTAAAGAAGAGCTTCTTTTCCAGGTCATTATTCGTTTACAAACGTTTACAAGTGAATCTAAACGAAAGCAATTAATTATCAACCGAATCACACCCAACTACCGCTCTATGTTTGTACCGTTGAAATGAACGAATGATTTTCAGCTAAACATTAAAACATACTATCATGAACGCACTAAAAAACAAAGTACAATTGATTGGACACGTAGGCAACGCACCTGAAATCGTAACCCTTGAATCTGGAAAGAAACTGGCAAAATTTTCTATCGCCACCAACGAATCATACAAGAACGCTAAGGGTGAAAAAATTACAGATACCCAATGGCATAATATTGTAGCCTGGGGCAAAACAGCCGAGCTTGTGGAAAATTATGTTCCAAAAGGCAAGGAGATTGGTATTGAAGGAAAATTAACCAGCCGCAGTTATGAAGACAAAGCCGGTCAAAAAAGGTACATCACCGAAATTGTTTGTAACGAACTGTTGTTATTAGGGAAATAATCCCCTCCCCCCAAAGGAGAAAGGGAATTAAATAAAAAGACCTCATGGAGCAAAAGTCATGAGGTCTTTTATTTTTTACTCCTCCCCTTCGGGGAGGTTGGGAGGGGATGACGGACTGTTGGTGCGAATCGCCTCTATCGCATTTGCAAGATATACAAAAGGCGCATTCCAGTTGATGGCAATTTCATTGCTGGCATAACTGCAGCGTTCATCAATGTATGAGGTGGCGGGATATTGGTGTTTTTCGGTATAGAATTCCCCGCAGTTTTGCTTGTCCTGTTTCCCGGGATTTGGTCCTCCCGCCAAAAGTCCGGGTACTGGATCCTCCACATCATCTGCTTCCGAAGGCCGGTGATGTGGATCTTTGGTGGACCTTTCTCCATAACCGGTTAAAAAGGAAAACCCGGTGGCATTTCTTCCTAAGAGATAATCGAGATTATCATTGGCTGCATTAAGGTATTCTTCGTTTTTGGTTAAAAGGTAGGCATTCAACAGCAAAACTCCCTGGTTCGCCGCTTCAGAATTGCTTCCCCAGGCGAAATTTTTATTACTTATTCCCATTGGAGTTCCATAAGCCGATACCCGGGAATGAGCTACCAGCTCATCGGCCATTTCAATTATTTTATTCTCTACCGCATCTATTTTGACCCTACTGTTCCCAAGGAGCTCCTCCATATGACGCGCCAGTGAATATAAAGCAAGCGTATTTACGTTAGGCCATGAAGGAACACCAAAATTTTCTTCTGAAGATGCCAGAAAACTTTCAATTCCTGCCTCTTCATAATATTTTTCCTCTTCTGTAGTCAGGAACAATTCTGTGGCCGCCCACTGGAATTCATCTTCAAAATTACTGTCACCATAAGCCCCGGTACTCACTGCAGGTGCTTTTAATTTCTTCTGATCATATGCCATTTTTGGGTTCTTTACTGCCCAGCTATACGCTTTTTTACTCATTACCAGCAATGAATCTGAAAGGCCGGGTAATTCATCTTCAAACTTCCTAAAAATCCTCGATGCCTGCGCAGTTACCGCGGCAAAATCTAAAGTGGCAGGGGTGCTTTTTTGTACTACCCACCGCTGAAATGTGGCATCTTTTGGTAATACAGCCCCGTGAAAATTGGCACTGGTCAATTTGTGGTACACTCCGCCGTCTTCATCCTGCATTGTCATCATCCACCTTAAATTATAAAGGGTTTCATCCAGAAAATCGGGAATATTATTACGGCTTTCAGGAATATTGAGATTGAGGGTATCAAGATAATCCGGGAAATCTTCATAGAGTGAAAATAAAGTTCCCATCGTAATTCCGCTATTTACAATATATTTTCCGTAGTCGCCGGCATCATACCAGCCCCGCGGACTTGAAATGGTGCTGCCTTCAGGCCTGTTTTGCGTGGCAGCAGAATTGTGGATTTTCACTTCAGTATCCGGATGACCAGCCTCCCTGGCCCAATTCCCGGCGTAGGTTTCAGGAAGCGCGGTTGAAGCCCGCTGAAAATAGAAGGCTTTTATACTCGCTTTTGCCGGTGCGAAATGCACTTTTTCTGAAATTTCAAAAGGATAGCTCTCCCCTACTCCGGGCACTTTCAGGATATATTCTCCGGGTGCTTGAAAAGCCGAAAAATCTGCCTTTTTCACAACTTCATTGCTGTGGGGCCATTCTTTGGCTTCAGTCAATTTTCCGGAAAAAACCTCCTTTTTCTCCCCTTTTGAAAGCAAGAAGAATTCTGCGGCTTCGGAATCTGCAATCACAGCTATCTTTGGCCCTTCGGGATAAAAACCAATCTGGTTTATTCTAATTTTTTCTGAACTGGACATCTTTTCAGAAGTCTGACCAAACAACGGAAAGATGAGAAAGAAAGCACAAATGTATACTAATCGGGCAGTAAAGATTTTCATAAATCAGCTTTTAAAATTTGAAGAAAAAAACCATTTTTGAAGGCTAAAGTTAAGGTTATGAATCCGTTTTTCCGCAGCAATTGCAGTTCTTCTTTGACTTTTCTACTCTATTCGCACCTTTGGGAATGGGATCAAAAATAAATCTCCTGCGCCAGTCTGTAAGTATTGGTATGCGCTTCAATAATGGTTTTAATGTCTGAAGAATATCCTCCGCCCATGCTGCATTCAACGGGAATACCTGCATCGTAGCAGGTTTGGAGCACGAACCTGTCGCGTTCCCTGCAACCTCGCACTGTACAACCCAATTTTCCTAATTTATCGGTAGAGAGGATGTCTACGCCGCTTTGATAGAAAATGAAATCCGGCTGCTCCTGTTGAATGAGCTTTGGCAGCGTTTCCTTTAAAAGCTTAAGATATTCCTGGTCTTCCGTACCATTTTCGAGTTCAATGTCGAGGCTGGAATTTTCCTTTTTGAAAGGATAATTTTTCTTTCCGTGCATTGAAAAAGTGAAGACAGAATTGTCATTTTCGAAGATCTCTGCGGTTCCGTTTCCCTGGTGCACATCAAGATCTACAATAAGAATTTTATCTGCTAATTTTTGCTTCTGAAGATGTCTTGCCGCCACCGCCTGATCGTTAAAAATACAAAAGCCTTCACCCCTGTTGGTATACGCGTGGTGAGTCCCGCCGGCAATGTTCATGGCAATCCCATTTTTAAGGGCAAATTCTGCAGCCATCATGGTACCACAGGCAATGATCTGCTCCCGGTCTATTAATTCTTTTGAAAGCGGAAATCCAATTTTTATCGCTGCCCTTCTGTTAAGCGTGAGCTCTTTTAATTCCCTAAAATATGTTTCATCATGCACCGCTAAAACTGCAGCTTCATCAGGAAAACCGGGGGTAAAGAAATTTTCTTCACTGCAGGTGCCTTCATACAGCAACTGCCTTGGTAGCAAATCATATTTCTCCATCGGGAAACGATGACCTTTTGGCAATGGATGTGTGTAGATGGGGTGATTTGCGATTTTGAGCATTAAGGATTCTTTTCTATTTTCAACTCACTTACCACTGAAGCCGAAGTGTCAGGTCGAGACCTCTTTTTTAAAATAAAATTCTCCTTTAAAGCAACCCCTCGACTCCGCTCGGGGAGACAACAATTTTACAATGTCAGGTCGAGCCTTCAACTGCCGCTCAAGATAGGCTCCTCAAAACCTCTTTTTTAAAACGAAATTCTCCCCCAAAACAACCCCTCGACTCCGCTCGGGGAGACAATAATTTCCACAATGTCAGGTCGAGCGAAGTCGAGACCTCATAAAGTATCCGGTTTATTTTTATGATGAGACTCATTCCTGCATTCGGCCAGGAGTTTCAATAATTTCTCTTCTTCGTTTGCCAGCGCTCTTTTCTTTTGAGCACTCCATCTTTTAATTTTCTTTTCAAAGTAGATCGCCTGAACCACATCATTGAAATCCTGATAAAAAATTAGCTTCACAGGTCTTCTTTTATAGGTAAAGCTGTTTCTGTTTAATCCTGCATTATGTTCATCAATCCTCCGAGAAATATTGTTTGTTATTCCTGTGTAGAGAAGGTTGTCAGCGCATTCGACAATATAAACATAGTACAATTTCATCATTATAAGTTCAGGCTCTTCGGCTTCGTTCATATTGCCAGGTCGAGCCTTTCGACTGCCGCTCAAAACAGGCTTCTCAAGACCTCTTTTTTAAAACAAAATTCTCCTCCAAAACAACCCCTCGACTCCGCTCGGGGAGACAACAATTCCACAATGTCAGGTCGAGCGAAGTCGAGACCTCAACATAAGTGGAATTTTATTAACGGATCAAAAGATAATCAGGTACCTTTTTATAAAAAATCTTTCTAAGTAACCCCTCGACTCCGCTCGGGGAGACAACGTGGTTTAGACTCTTTACGATATCACGGTTCCCGGCTTTACTCCTTCCTCATCGGGATTTACAAAAACCAGCTTGCCATCGGCATTTTCTGTCATGAGGATCATGCCTTCGCTTTCCACGCCGCGTAATTTTCGTGGCGCAAGGTTTACTAATACCGTTACTTTTTTACCAATAATATCTTCGGGCTTGAAATGTTGTGCAATTCCCGAAACTATGGTGCGCACATCCAATCCCGTATCCACTTTTAGAACCAGTAACTTGTTCGCTTTTGGCATTTTTTCAGCCTCTACGATGGTTCCCACTCTCAGATCCATTTTGGTGAAATCTTCGAAAGTGGCAATTTCCTTCTGCGGATCTGCTTTCTGATTTTCGGCCTTGTTTGCCGCTTTTGTGGCTTCTAATTTATCCAATTGCTTCTGAATTTGTTCGTCTTCTATTTTTGAAAATAATAATTTCGCTTTTCCTATTTCATGTCCGGAAGGAAGAACAGGACTCTCTTCTTCGGAAATTTTATTCCACTGAGATTTTTCCGAAGTGCTCAGAATGGTACCGCTGGTACTAATAATTGCATTTTCTTCTGAAGTATCTACATCCAGCATTGCCTTTAACTTTTCAGCAGTAAACGGAAGAAAAGGTTCGCTCATGCTTGCCAGGGCCGCTGCTATTTGAAGCGCCACATACATTATGGTTTTTACCCTTTCCTCATCGGTTTTGATTAATTTCCAGGGCTCTTCATCTGCAAGATATTTGTTCCCAAGCCGGGCAACATTCATTAATTCTCCCTGCGCTTCCCTAAACCTGTATTTTTCAATGGAACTGGCAATCACTGCAGGGTAGGCTCGAAGTTCTGCCAACACCTGTTTGTCCACTTCATTATATTCATTTGGCTTTGGAACAATTCCGTCGTAATATTTGTTGGTAAGGACCACCACCCTATTGATGAAGTTTCCAAAAATGGCAACCAGTTCGTTATTATTCCTCGCCTGGAAATCTTTCCAGGTGAAATCATTGTCTTTGGCTTCGGGCGCGTTTGCAGTTAAGACGTAGCGTAGCACATCCTGCTGCCCCGGGAAATCTTCTAAATACTCGTGCAGCCACACCGCCCAGTTTTTTGAAGTAGACAACTTCTGCCCTTCCAGATTCAAAAATTCATTGGCCGGCACATTTTCCGGTAAAATATAATTTCCTTCAGCCTTTAGCATAGCCGGGAAAATAATACAGTGAAAAACAATGTTATCCTTTCCAATAAAATGCACCAGTTTGGTGTTTTCGTCTTTCCAATAAGGTTCCCAGTCTTTTCCTTCCTTTTCTGCCCATTCTTTGGTGGACGAGATATAGCCAATGGGCGCATCAAACCATACGTACAGTACTTTTCCTTCGGCACCTTCTACGGGTACAGGAATTCCCCAATCAAGATCACGTGTTACCGCGCGTGGTCGCAAACCATCATCGATCCAGGATTTCACCTGCCCGTAAACATTCGATTTCCAATCCCTTTTATGCCCTTCGAGAATCCATTCTTTTAACCAGCTTTCATATTGATCTAATGGTAAAAACCAATGCCGGGTTTCTTTCAACGTAGGCGTAGCACCGGTAATAGCAGACTTTGGGTTGATCAAATCATTCGCATTATGGCTGGTTCCACACTTTTCACACTGGTCTCCATAACTCTCCTCAAAACCACATTTTGGGCAGGTTCCAACTACGAAGCGATCTGCCAAAAACTGTTTGGCCTCCTCATCGTAAAACTGCTTACTACTTTCCTCAATAAATTTTCCTGAATCATATAATTTTCTAAAAAATTCTGAAGCAGTTTTATGGTGAACTTCTGCCGAGGTGCGTGAATAATTATTAAAAGAAACCCCGAATTCTTCAAAGGATTTTTTAATAATTCCGTGGTATTTATCCACTATATCCTGAGGGGTAACTCCCTCTCTCTTAGCTTTAATTGTAATGGGCACGCCATGTTCATCACTTCCACAAACAAAAGCCACATCGTGGCCCTGTAAATTCATAAACCGGGCATAAATATCTGCCGGTACATAAACTCCGGCCAAATGGCCAATATGTATGGGGCCGTTGGTATACGGCAATGCCGCAGTTATAGTCAATCTCTTTGGTGATTCCATCAAAAATATTCAGATTTTTAAAAGTCCGTAAAGTTAAGCAACTACAAGGGATTACAAGTTAAATTCCTGTAAAAGCCAGTTGATTTGTGGCAAATGTCTTTATTTTTAGCTAAAAATAAATTCAATGCGGAAAATTCTTTTTTTAAACATCCTGCTTCTGGTCCTTGCAGGGTGTAAGAGTAAAAAACTTACTGCAGACTCCAGCAATAAATTTATAATTGAAAATTTGGCAGGAATTTCTTCAGCAGAAGACCTGGAAAAAATCTATCCTGAAGCATCTATAAAAGAAGGGACCGATGTTTTTGAAGAAGGAGTCATGCAACGTCCTTACAATATTCTTTTTCCCGGCACTTCAAATGAGGCTCTTCTCACCTGGAATGATGTGGAACGAACCCAGTTACACCATATTCGTGTGGAAAATGAGGGACGCTGGAAAACCAGCCAGGGAATTACTATAGGAACCACCTATGAGGAACTTAAAGCCATAAATGAAGGACCTTTTGAATTTTATGGATTTGGCTGGGACTATAGCGGCGCCGTAGACTGGCTTGACGGCAAACTGGCCGATACCAACATCAGGGTATTTTTGCAACCCAAAGAAACACCTCCAGGCAAGTTCTACGGAGACCGAAAAATAAAGGCTTCCGAAGAAGAAATAGAGGCACTTGACCTTAGCGTACAGGCAATCATGTACCAGGCAGGGGAAGAATGATCTTTTGAAGCATGATCTTTAAAAAAATACCCGAAAATGTCATTTTTGACTAATTTTCTTTCACCCCATGGCGCAGCATAATGAACTAGGAAAAGAGGGGGAAGAACTGGCGGTTGCTTTTCTTCTGAAGAACGGCTATAAAATTGTAGCCCGAAATTTCCGTTACCAGAAAGCCGAAGTGGATATTATTGCCCGAAAAAAAGACATTTTAGCTGTAGTGGAAGTCAAAACCCGCAGCACGCCCGACTTTGGTGATCCGCAGGATTTTGTAAAGCGGAAACAAATTCAGTCACTCGTAAAAGCTATTGATTACTTCGTAAATGAACACAATCTTGATGTAGATGTTCGGTTTGATATTATTGCCATCATAAAAAACAAAGCCGGCACAAAAGTAGAACATATCAAGGATGCTTTTCTGCATTTTTAGGAATTTCAAATGATAAAGACCCTGGAATAAATTCTTGGTGACAAAGGAAAAAACGTTTGATTCACGTCATGCTGAACTTGTTTCAGCATCTTTTGTTCTGGTATCATCGGCCACTTTAACGCAAAAAACCTCTTCAAAAATGACATTTTGAAGAGGTTTTTCTTTAAAAATTCTGAAATCTTTTAAAGCAAATTATTCAGATTTTAGAGCTTCAGCTTTTACATCTTTTTTATATGCTTCGGAATGCACATTGGCAACTGCCCTTCCTGAAGGGTCGTTCATATTCCTGAAGGATTCATCCCATTCCAGCGCGGTTGGCGTACTACAAGCCACAGATGGTACAGAGGGCACCGAAAGTGCTGCCGCATCACTTGGGAAATGTTCAGAAAAAATAGATCTATAGAAGAATTCTTCCTTACTCTTGGGGGGCTGCACCGGAAACCTGAAGTGCGCGTGATCCAACTGTTCATCGGTCACCTGTTCGTTCACCATTTCTTTCAAGGTATCAATCCAGCTGTAGCCCACACCGTCAGAAAATTGTTCCTTTTGTCTCCAGGCAACGCTTTCCGGAAGGTAATCTTCAAAAGCTTTCCTTAAAACCCATTTTTCAATGCGCTCTCCCTGAACGATCATTTTATCTTTCGGATTCAGTCGCATGGCAACATCCATAAATTCTTTATCCAAAAATGGCACCCGGCCTTCAATTCCCCAGGCGCAAAGCGATTTATTTGCTCTTAAGCAATCGTACTGATGCAGTTTATCCAGCTTCCGCACAGTTTCTTCGTGAAATTCTTTAGCGTTTGGGGCTTTATGGAAGTACAAATAACCTCCAAAGATCTCATCGGCTCCTTCACCCGAAAGAACCATTTTAATACCCATTGCTTTAATCGCTCTTGCCATTAAATACATTGGAGTGGATGCTCTAATTGTAGTAACATCATAGGTTTCCAGCTGATAGATCACATCTTTTATCGCGTCAATTCCTTCCTGGATGGTGAATTTTATTTCGTGATGAACCGTATCCAAATGATCGGCTACTTTTCTCGCCGCAGCAAGATCTGGCGAGCCTTCCAGACCTATTGCGAATGAATGCAGGCGCGGCCACCAGGCAGCATCTGTATCATCACTTTCAATTCGTTTATCTGAATATTTTTTTGCCAAAGCAGAGGTGATTGAAGAATCCAATCCGCCGGAAAGTAGTACCCCGTAAGGCACATCACTCATTAGCTGGCGGTGAACCGCGGCTTCCAAAGCCTTCCGAAGATCTTCAATGCTGGTCTCATTGTCCTTTACATTTTCATAATCCATCCAATCCCGCTGGTACCAGCGTTGATAACCGTCTTCTTTACTTGATAAATAATGACCCGGAGGGAATAATTCAATTTTGGTACAATGACCTTCCAGCGCTTTTAGTTCAGAAGCAACATAAAAAGTTCCGTTTTTGTCCCAGCCAATGTAAAGCGGGATAATTCCCATATGGTCACGGGCGATCAAATATTCGTCCTTTTCAACATCATATACAGCAAAACCAAAAATTCCATTCAGTTCATCGAGGAACTGAGTTCCTTTTTCTTTGTACAATGCGAGAATAACTTCACAGTCCGATTGTGTCTGAAAATTATAATTGCCATTAAACTGCTTTCGCAACTCCTTGTGATTATAAATCTCCCCATTGGCAGCAAGCACCAAATTTTTGTCTTCGCTAAACAAAGGCTGTTTACCCGAAGTAGGATCTACAATCGCCAGGCGCTCATGGGCTAAAATGGCTTTTTCGTTACTATAAATTCCGCTCCAGTCAGGGCCGCGGTGGCGCAGGCATTTCGCCATGCTAAGTAACTGAGGTCGTAAAGTTTCAGAAGCTTCCTTTAACTCGAAAGCACATACAATTCCACACACAATACTTGATTTTTAAATGATTAAGAGTAACAAATATCGCAGAAAAATTGAGATAGCCTCAATGAGAAGCAGAAAATTTAAAATTTTTGTTGTTAAATGTATACACACTTTTGTTTTCCCGAAGCACCTTTATTTCAAAAATTTCATTTTTCTACAAAATCATTATTAATATCCCATTTTAATCCACCAAGATTTCAGGATCTTCAACATAAACATCCAAAAAGGGAATTTTGGAAGTACCTTTTCGGAAGTACTAAAAAAAGCAATTTTTATACCTTCGGAAAAAACCCGTATTTATATTACGGGTTTTCTTCAGGTTTATATTTCGGACAAGCTTAGTCTAGCCACCGTAACAAATCTTTAACAGAAAATATAAAAATTGAGAAAATTTATCTACTCCTTTGTTTACTGACCCTTTTAGTTGGTTGTGAAAAGGAGGATGTACCTCAGAATACAGAAGAAATAAAACGATTTTCTACTCTTGAGTTAAGAGAAGCTTCAGATTTTCTAACCAAGCGAAATTTAAACTATAAAAACAAAACAGAAGAACAACCTTATGTGACTGCACATTGGGAATTGGCACATCAAGAAGAAGTCCTGAATAGTGAAGCACAATTACTGGTCATTCCTGCAACTACCAGAAATAATTTTGGAGACAGTAGAATTCTCATGATAAAGATTAATAATAGAATAGAATCTGCGGTTTATAGTATGTATCCTGCGAATTCAAAAACAGGAACATTTTCTGGCACCATAGCTATTACCGATTTGGAGGGAAACTATAAAACCGGATATAAAGTTGTAAATGACATGTTTGTTTCTCGTCTTGTTTTAAAAAGTAAGTCAACCAAAAAATGTATACAAGAGGGTCGAGATGTTGATTGCGGTGAACTCGAGGAGGTAATTATATATGCTCCCCGCAAGAGACAAGTCGTTATAGAAATTTTTGAAGTATACCGTGAAGGTGGAGGTGGGGATTACGATAACGGGGAGCCAACCTGGGATAACGGAGGCGGCGGAGCTAGTGGCGGTGACCGAAACACACCGAATCCTACAGAGGAGGAAGAGGATAAAATTGATGCCAGCAAATTGGAAGGAAAAACAGAATGTGTTTACACTAAGATGGTAGACGAAAAAAATAATATAAATTGGATTCTTGAAAATTTTAAAGACGGTGACAAACCTTTTGATTTAATTTTCGAAATGTCGAACACTTTAGGGAATGAAACAAATGCTTCATTTGCCACCCCAACTCAGAGCGGTATCCCGAATACTTTTGTTATTCGTATAAATAAAAACAGAGCAGAAAATATAAACACCACCTTAACCATTGCAAGAACTTTAATTCATGAAGGAATCCATGCAAGACTGTGGGAGTTTGCATACAGAAATGGAAAAACAGTAAATCCAACTGATTTTCCGGGTGTGTATGAATATATGAGAAATTATGGTAGAAATTGGGATCATCAACAAATGGCAGCTTTTTATCGTAATACTATCGCAATGGGGTTAAAACAATTTGATAACGGGCAGCATTCTGATGCATTTTATAATGCACTTGCCTGGGAGGGGCTTTCAGAAATAAAGGATCAGAATGGAAATGGTTCGATTATATTTACAGAAGCCTGGAAAAATGAATCCAACAAAACAGAAATTTTAAACTTAATAAAAAATCACAAGGAAAATGGAAGCAAAGTTTGTAATTAGCTATCTGTTCTTTTTTTTTCATTTCTCAGGATCCGCTCAGGAAAAATATATCTACTACAACCCAGGTACAGATACAATTTTTCAAACTGGTAACGTAACCTACTATAAAATAAGTGGCAATTTGTTTGATATAGATAGATATGCACAAATGGATACCATAAATTCAAATCTGATTGATCATTTGAAAATATCAACGGTCGAAGACCTATGGAAAGATGCAAAAGAATCAGCAGAAGAAACTATTCAAAATATCGAAGATGGGAAACCCATTCCTGTCATTGACACTTATAATTTAATTTTCAAAGAAATATATATTTTAGAAGAAATTTCAAGTTGCCAGTTCAAAAAAATTAGGGTTTGGTGGGTCGATTATTGATTAAAAAACTGCCTCTTAACGGGAAACTTTCCCACTTTGCGGGATACTATCAAATTTTTATTCAAAATAATCTCTCAAAAATGCCATTTTTGAGAGGTTTTATTTTTCAACTTCCTCCACCTTCGCCCTCACATCCAGCGGCTGCAACATCTTCAAAGCTTTATCCACAGAAGTTACTTTCTCAAAAGTCAGCAGCAACCTCAACCCGCTGCGGGTTTTCTTTTCATGTTATAGGAATGCAAGTGGACTGAACATTTGTAAGTTAGCTGAAATTAAAAGAATTAAGAATTATGCTTTGCAAAATGACTCAAGATGTACCATTTCTAAATAAGGCTTTTAAGACTTCTACTATTGGAGTCTTATTTCTATTGTTTACATCTTGCAACAAACGTATTGATAAAAAATATTTTGTTTCTTACCAGGAAATAGGAAGTATTCTGGATTCAATTCAGACAATTTCTCTTCAGAATAATTCTGATTTAGTCATTGAACTTTATAAGGCAAAAGATACTATTCATGTTTCAATTCTACTCCAAAAAATTAAAACAGTAAAGAAAAACCAGAGAACTACAAATCGTTACACCTCCTTTACTCCCTTAGATTCAGTTATTGAAGCCCTTTCTAAAAATAGCTTTGACAGCTTACCAAATAAAGGTGAGAAAATTGAACCTGAAATTTTTTTCATAGATGTACGAAAAGATAGCTTAATTAAGATAATTCCAGCAAAGCAGGTTTTTCAAGTTAGCAAGGATGACTTCGACCAATTTCATTAGAAAGACCTTTATAAATTTAAATAGAAAAAGTAAATAACCTCTCAAAAATGCTATTTTTGAGAGGTTTTATTTTTCTTCTTCCACCTCCACTTTTGCTCTAACATCCAGCGGCTTCAACACCTCCAAAGCCCGGTCTACAGAAGTCACTTTCTCAAAAGTAAGTAGCAACCTCAACCCGCTGCGGGTTTTCTTCTCTTTCATGGTACAGGACTGCGGATGTGTTTGCACATATTGCAACACTCTTGAAAAAGCATTGGTCTGGTAGAAGCCCGACTGTTGATCGGCAATAAAATACCCAATCATTTTTCCCTGCTTCATCACGATCTTCTCTAAACCGGCACTTGCCGCAATCCATTTAATACGAACGCTGTTCAGCAGATCTTCTGCTTCTGTAGGAAGTTCTCCAAACCTGTCCACAAGTTCTGCCTCATATTTCTGAAGTTCTTCTTCATTTTTCAGATCGTTGAGCTGCGTGTAAAGATTGAGGCGCTCAGTGATGCTGTTAATGTAATCATCAGGGAACAACAACTCAAAATCGGTGTCGATCTGCGGATCTTTTACGTACTCTTTATCTTCTGAAGCCTGGTCTGCATAAAGGTCTTTAAATTCATTTTCCTTCAGTTCTTCAATGGCTTCGTTCAGGATTTTCTGGTACGTGTCAAACCCAATTTCGTTGATAAATCCGCTTTGTTCCCCTCCCAAAAGGTCACCTGCACCACGAATTTCAAGGTCTTTCATGGCAATGTTGAACCCGCTGCCCAGTTCGCTGAATTGTTCCAGGGCGGTCATTCGTTTTCGCGCCTCTTCGGTCATTGCAGAATATGGCGGCGTGATGAAATAACAGAAAGCCTTCTTGTTACTTCGCCCTACCCTTCCGCGCATTTGGTGAAGATCAGAAAGTCCGAAGTTGTTGGCATTATTGATAAAGATCGTATTCGCATTTGAAACATCAAGTCCGCTTTCAATGATGGTGGTGGAAACAAGTACGTCAAATTCTCCGTTCATGAACTTCAGCATTAAAGTTTCCAGTTTCTTTCCTTCCATTTGTCCGTGTCCCACACCAACCTTCGCATCTGGCACCAGCCGCTGAATCATTCCGGCGACTTCCTTAATATTTTCTACTCTGTTATGGATAAAAAACACCTGTCCTCCACGCTGAATCTCATACGAAACCGCATCGCGAATGGTTTCTTCGGAAAAGCGGATCACATGCGATTCTATGGGATACCTGTTTGGCGGCGGAGTCGTAATGGTAGACAAATCCCTCGCGGCCATTAAACTAAACTGAAGCGTACGCGGAATTGGCGTCGCCGTTAACGTTAGCGTATCCACATTTTCTTTAATGGTTTTCAGCTTGTCTTTTACCGCCACCCCGAATTTCTGTTCCTCATCTACGATAAGCAATCCGAGATCCTTGAATTTTACGGCTTTGTTTACGAGCTGATGAGTCCCGATAATGATATCCACTTTTCCGTTAGCTAATTCCTCGAGCGTTTGTTTCCGTTCTTTGGCAGTTCTAAAGCGATTCAGGTAATCTACCGTCACCGGAAAATCCTTTAACCTTTCAGAAAACGTCTGGTGATGCTGAAACGCAAGAATAGTTGTTGGCACCAGCACTGCCACCTGTTTCCCATTATCCACCGCCTTAAATGCGGCACGAATGGCAACCTCGGTTTTTCCAAAGCCTACATCCCCGCACACCAGGCGATCCATGGGGCGTTCATTTTCCATATCGGCTTTTACCGCTTCGGTCGCCGTACTTTGATCGGGCGTATCTTCATAGATAAAAGAAGCTTCCAGCTCGTGCTGCATATAACTATCGGGACCATAGGCAAAGCCTTTTTGCAGCCTTCGCTTCGCGTACAGCTCAATAAGGTTGTAAGCAATGTGTTTTACCCGGGCTTTTGTTTTTTGCTTCAGGTTTTTCCAGGCGTTGCTGCCCAATTTATAGATCTTCGGCGGTTTTCCGTCTTTCCCGTTATATTTAGAGATCTTGTGAAGCGAATGAATGCTGAGATACAAAATATCACGCTCGCCATAGATCAGCTTGATCGCTTCCTGCTTTTTCCCTTCAACATCAATTTTTTGAAGTCCGCCGAATTTCCCGATTCCGTGGTCAATATGTGTTACATAATCTCCAATTTCCAGGCTGGTTAACTCCTTCAATGTGATCGCCTGCTTTTTTGCGTAGCCGTTCTTTAAATGGAATTTGTGATAACGCTCAAAAATTTGATGATCTGTATAGCAAACCTGCTTTGCATCTTCATCTATAAAGCCCTGATAAACAGAAAGCACCACAGTATTGTAATGCACTTCCTGGTCTACATCCTCAAAAATGTCATGAAAACGCTTCGCCTGCTGTTCACTTACACAGAAAATATAATTCGTGTAGCCATTCTTATGATTTTCCCTGAGATTTTCGATCAAAAGGTCGAACTGCTTGTTAAAAGAAGGCTGGGGTTTGGTGTGGAATTCTATGGTTTGAGTAGCAGCATTTGAAGACCCTGAAACAAGCTCGGGGTGACGTGAAGAGAGTTCCACCAGTGAATATTGCTGCATCTGCTCATTCAATAAAGCGGAATTGCAGAACAATTCTTCGGGAGTACCGTGTTTTACTTCTTCTGAAAGTTCTTTAAAAGCTACTTCGGCTTTACTGAAGAGCTTGTCGATACGGGCAGAAAGCTGCTCCTCATCCTTAACGAAAATGACGGTTTTATCTGAAATATATTTTAGAAAACTCTCCCTGAGTTCTTCAGTTTTCTTATGTTCCACATTAGGAATGATGGTAATCTTCTTCACCTTATCTGTGGAAAGCTGCGTTTCCACATCAAAGGTGCGAATGCTTTCCACCTCATCCCCAAAAAATTCAATTCGGTAAGGCTCATCATTACTAAAAGAAAACACATCCAGAATCCCTCCACGAACCGAAAATTCACCTGGTTCGGTCACAAAATCCACTCTTTTGAATTTGTACTCGAACATCACTTCGTTCACAAAATCAATAGAAAGCTCATCATTCACACTGATTTTCAAGGTGTTTTTCTCCAACTCCTTCCGGGTGACCACTTTCTCAAATAGGGCATCGGGATAAGTCACTATTAGCGCAGGTTTCTTCCGGGAATTAATACGGTTTAAAACTTCGGCGCGTAAAAGCACATTTGCATTGTCGGTTTCCTCAATTTGGTAAGGGCGGCGATAACTTCCGGGGTAAAAAAGCACGTGTTTGTCCCCCACCAGCTGTTCCAGGTCATTTAGATAGTAGGCCGCTTCTTCTTTATCATTAAAGATCAGTAAAAATGGCTTTTCTGAATCAGTAAAAGCATTGGAGATTACAAATGAAAGCGAAGAACCTACAAGACCTTTTAAATGGAGTTTATTTTGCGGCAGGGCAAGGGCTTTCCCCAGATCCTGCTGTGCTGCAGACTGTGCAAAGCTTTGGGCAATAGAAGATTTACTCAATTAAAGCGAATTTTGCGCAAAGATAAGAAGTTATGTCTTCAGACTAAAGTAGGAGGAATTAAGGGAAAGTTAAAACTCAGTTATTAGTTAGGAGTTGTGGAGTTATAAGTTTTTAGCTTTTGGCTTTTGGCTTTTGGCCCGTTAGCTTAGCTCGTAAAAAATTTCCCGCAGATGACGCTGATTCACACAGATCTATTTATTTTCTTTTTTGCTTTACCCCGACCCTAAAGGGAGGCAAAAAAGCTTCTTCCTGCAAATAGGAATTGATGAAATTCTTCAAAAAAGCCATTACAGCCAGTTCTCTCCCTTTAGGGTGGGGCAAAAGAACTGGCTTCCCTGTTCAGCATTTTATTATTAATACAAGATACGAATAAGCATTATTAAAGTGTAAAAAAGTCTTGCCTCCTGGATCTTGGCTCTTGATTCTATTTAATCATTCAAACAAATCACCTCCTCCTTTGTCACCACATATACCTCATCATCTCCCTGCGGAACGAGAATATGCTTGCCTGTAAATTCTCCAAAAGCGGGTAAAATCATCTGATTTTTACTCCTGAAGAAACAGGGCAGTTTCAGCTGTTGCCGCGCAATTCCGTTAATCCTGACTCCCGGGTGGATATGTCCAGAAAAGTTAAAAAATCCGGTTCTTTCTTCGGGATGGTGCGTGAACAGAAAATCGCCTTGGATTAACTCCGGAATTACCTTTACCCCCAGGGCTTCATATTTTAAGGGCGAAATCACATCGTGATTGCCTTCCACTAAAACAACTTCAGCAGAAATATTCTGCATCCATTCCTCAAAATACTGCCATTCGTTGTTGATATAGGAATGAAACAGATCTCCCAGAAAAATGATTTTATCAGCATCAAAAAATGCCGTTACAAGGTCAAGTTTTAGAAAATTTCCCTTGAGTGCCTGCTGCGGAATCGCACTGCCGTGTTTTCTGAAATGCGCAACTTTCCCCAAATGCACATCACTTATCACCAGCAGCTTTTCCTCCTTCCAAAACATCGCTCCCGAAGGATGCAGTATGAAAGTCTGCCCAAGAATTTGGATGTTTTTTGTCATTTTTGAAACTACAGGTCGCCCCATTGTGCCATCATTTTTTTAATCCTGTCCTCCAGTTTTTCTGAAGATAATTTTTCGCGCATCCGGTCGGTAATGATCGGGAAGGCAAAAGGAGTGGGTCTTTCGCACTGTTTCCAAACCAATTTCTGTTCCGAAATACGTTCCATTGCCATAATTAATCTGCCTTCTTCTAACTGGTGTTCGAATGTTTCTCTAAACGCCTGCTGAAACAATAAATTGTCGGGTTCATAATCCCTAAAAACACTGAAAAGCAGCTGCGAATTGGATTGTAAATGTTTTGTCTTGATCATTTTATTCGGAAAACCGGTAAAAACCAATCCCGAGATCACAGCAATATCACGGAATTTCCGCCTGGCCATTTCGGTGGCATTCAAACTTTTCTGAAGATCATTCATTAAAAATTCTGAAGAAAAAAGTTCATTATCGAAGACCTGCTGCATATCGATTTCCTGATCTGAAAGCAATTCAAAGCCATAGTCATTAAATGCCAGTGAAAAAGTGATGGGAGATAATAAACTGATGCGATACGCCATCAAACTCGCCATCGCCTCGTGTACAAATCTGCCTTCAAAAGGGTAAAAAATGGCGTGATAACCTTCGCGAGTTTTGAAAGTTTCGATCAAGAATTCATCTTTCTTGGGAATAATGGATTCCTTTTTCTGCCGCTGGAAAATGTGGTAAAGTGCCTGTAATTCCACAGAAGGTTTTTTGTTTGAATCGGCTTCAGAAGCCAGTAACATTTCCTGCCGAAGCAACTCACTCATTTGTGCCGAAAAACTCATCCTTCCTCCTGCCCAACTGGGAAAACGGGAATTCTTTACCTTCGATTTCTTCACGATCACCTGCATATTCTTGATTTGGTACAGCTCCAGGTTCTTCCCAGCAAAAGTAAAAACATCTCCTGGGCTTAACTTAGAAACAAACCATTCTTCGATCGTGCCAATATAGCCTCCTTTCAGATATTTCACCGCCAACACGGCATCGCTTACAATTGTGCCAATCTGTAACCGGTGTCGCATTGCGATGGCTCGATTGTTAACTTTAAAAAGTCCGTTTTCTTCGATTTCTACTTTCTTGTATTCATCATATGCCTGCAGCGTCTGACTTCCTTTTGTAATGAAATTCAGCAGCCACTCCCACTGCTCTTTAGAAAGCGCCTGGTAACAAAAAGTGGATTTCACTTCCGGATAAATTTCCTTCGGAATAAATCCGTCGGAAACCGCTAAAGTGGTCAAATACTGCACCAGCACATCAAAACTTTGCAGGTAAGGAATTCTGTCTTCCACCGCTGTCGTCTTTGCCGCCTTTTGTAACGCCGAAGCTTCTATGAGCTCCATTGCGTGGGTGGGAAGAAAATAGATGACACTTTCTTTCCCCGGCTGGTGACCGCTCCTCCCCGCCCGTTGCAGGAATCTCGCGACACCTTTAGGTCCACCAATCTGAACAATGGTCTCCACCGGAGCAAAATCCACCCCGAGATCCAGACTGGAAGTCGCCACCACTGCTTTTAACTGTTCATCCCTTATCGCCTGCTCCACCCACAGCCGGGTTTCTTTGTTGATGCTGCCGTGATGCATCGCCAGTTCTCCCGCAAATTCCGGATATTTTTGAAGGATCCGTTGAAACCAGATTTCACATTGGGAACGAGTGTTCGTAAATAGCAGTGTAGTTCGGCTCTTTCTGATGATTGGGATTACCTCGTCCAGCAGGTGCAGCCCAAGGTGACCCCGCCAGGGAAAGGTTTCCATTTTCTCCGGAATAATAGATTTGACGGTGATCTTCTTCTTAAGATCGGCTTTTATCAGAACCGAATTTTTATAAGCTTCGGAATCCGGACCCAAAAGCACTTCCCTTGCCTGCTGAAGGTTTCCGATGGTCGCTGAAATTCCCCAAATCTTCATTTTCGGAGAAACATTTTTCAACCTCGAAAGTGCCAGCTCGATCTGCACCCCACGTTTTGTCCCCAGCAATTCATGCCATTCGTCTATTATAATGGCATTTAGGTTCTTGAAGGTTTTGTCGTAACCTTTTGAAGAAAGCAACAACTGAAGACTTTCCGGAGTGGTAATTAAAAGATCGGGCATCTTCTTTTTTTGAGCCGCACGAATTTTTTGAGGCGTATCCCCGGTTCGAATTCCCACGGTGAGTCCGCTGTCAATTTCTTCGGCAAATCTGTTCGCCGCCTGCTCGATTTCTACCGAAAGCGCCCGCAGCGGAGTGATCCAAATGGCTTTTAATCCGGGGTTATGTTTTGTCTTGTATTCGGGATTCTGTTTGATGTAATCCAGAACAATAGGAATCCAGAGCGCATAGGTTTTTCCACTTCCGGTTGGAGCATTCAAAAGACCGTTTTTCCCTTGTAAAAAGGCATTCCAGGTTTGTTTTTGGAAAGCGAAGGATTTCCAGTTCTGGGCTTGAAACCAAGATTGTGCTATGTTGATGAGTTCGGTTTTATTCATGGGTTTACCCTTCCGTCTCCGCCTGCGGCGGATCCACCTTCCCTTGTTAAGGGAAGGAGCTGGTGATTCTGCTACTATTTATGTTTTTAGTTGGATTTGCTCAAGCGCAAACCTACATTTTTACTAGTTTCTCCTAAGGGGGCAGCTTTGCTGCTTCCAAAAAAAACTCCCCTCCTTTTCAAGGAGGGGTGGATCCGCGGGAGCGGAGACGGGGTGGTCCGTCGCTCCTAAAATGTTTCTTAATTTTCCCCAACACCCAATCCAGATTATCAAACACACTCCTGTTTTCAAATCTTATCACTTTAAATCCTAATTCCTCTATCTTTTTTGTGCGTGCTGCATCTTTTTCTCCCGCAGTAGGATTTATATGCACCTGTCCGTCCAATTCTATTATTAATTTCTCCTCGGCGCAAAAAAAATCTACTATAAAGTTTGTAATACTATGTTGTCTCCGGAATTTTCTTCCTTCCAGTTTCCTGTGTTGCAGGTGCATCCACAAGTAAGCCTCGGCGGAAGTGCCGTGACTTCTGAGCTTTTTCCGGAAAGCTTCAAGTTCTTTTTTGTTGTGGATTTTGCGTTTCATAAGGTGGTTTTCGTGTGGTTTACCCTTCCGTCTCCGCCTTACGGCGGATCCACCTTCCCTTGTTAAGGGAAGGAGTTTTTTGTTCGTTGGTTAAATGAAATTTTTAGTTCAAAATAATGTTTTAAGTCCAAATTAAGAACACCCCCTCCTTTTCAAGGAGGGGTGTCTGGCTTTACCAGACGGGGTGGTCATTTCGGCACGAGTGCCTTCAAATCCTCCAATGTATTCGCTTCCTCAATTTTCTTGTCCCGGCGCCACCTGAATATCCTCGGAAATCTTGTTGCAACTCCGCTTTTGTGCCTTTTTGATTCTGCTATTCCTTCAAATGCAATTTCGAAAACCAGTTCGGGTTTTACGCTGCGAACAGGTCCGAAGCGTTCCAGAGTGTTCTTTTTGATCCAGGAATCGACTTGCCGAAACTCCGCATCTGTAAGTCCGGAGTAGGCTTTGGCGAAGGTGACGAGTTCTTCCCCATCCCAGAGTGCGAAGGTGTAATCGGTAAATAAGTTCGACCTCCTTCCATGACCGCGCATTGCGTAGGTGAGCACGGCATCAATGGTTAGCGGCTCCACTTTCCACTTCCACCAGTCGCCTTTTTTTCTTCCTACAAGGTACGGCGAATCCCAGCGTTTCAGCATCAGTCCTTCACTTTTCACTTCCCTCGCCCGCTCCCGCTCGGCAATGGCTTCCTCCCATTTGTTGAAGGAAATGGTTTCCGATAAATGCAACGGAAAACCCTCCTTTTTGACACCCTGGTATAATTGCTCTAAAAGTTCCCGCCGCTCCCGAAATGATTTTTGCCGAATGTCTTCTCCTTTCCATTCCAGGAGATCGTAAGCTTTCAGGATCACCGGAGTTTTCTTCAGAAGTGCTTTGGAAACATTTTTTCTTCCGATGCGGGTTTGCAAATCATTGAAAATACCAATCTCTCCTTCTGAAAATGGCAAAAGTTCGCCGTCAATCACCGTTCCGTCAGGAATAACTCCGATGAAATCCTGAAATTCGGGGTATTTGTCGGTGACCAGTTCCTCTCCCCGGCTCCACACGAACAACTCATTACTGCGAACAATTACCTGCGACCGTATTCCGTCCCATTTGTGCTCGGCACTCCATTCGGTGGGATCTCCCAGATTCTCCACTTCATTTTCAAGCGCATACGCCAGGTAAAAAGGATATGGTTTTGACAAATAATCCTCCTCATTCTCTTCTAAAATGAGTTTTTTAAAAGAAATTTTTTGTGGATTCCAATCTCCCATTAATTTGTAGGCAAGGACATCTTCATCTATTTCAGTAGCTTTTGCAAGGGCACGGGTCATCAACTTCTGACTTACCCCAATCCTGAAACTTCCGGTGATAAGTTTGGTAAAAACGAAGCGCTCGTAATAATTCAGCCGGAGCCAGTTTTCGTGCAGATAATCTTTTTTACCAGCTTCAGGCATTTTTTTCAAATCGATCATTTCTTCCACGAACTGATACAGATTCTTTTCAGAATGCTCTTCAGAAGGCGGAATGACCAGAGCAATGGTCTCTGCCAAATCGCCTACAATATGATAAGATTCCTCAAAAAGCCATAGCGGAATGTTAGCTATTTCGCTTGCCCAGGTACGCAGCAGCGTTGTATTTACTGGCCGTGGCGGCCGGCGGTGTGAAAGAATAGCAATCGCCCAGACTTTATCTTTTTCTTCGGCATTTTTAAAATATTCTGTCAGTGCCGCCACTTTTATAGTGGTTTTGTTAGTGCTGTCGAGTGCTTTTATAAGTTCTGCGAATTGTTTCATCCTCTCCCCAGCCCTCCCCAAAGGGGAGGGGGTTTTAATTTGTTTTTTCTTGCTAATTCTCGTCCTCTCCCCCCCCGCCCTCTCCAAAGGAGAGGGAGCTGAGTGATAAAAGACATTTTTTTGTTTAACAACATAAAGATCCTGAAATAAATTCAGGATGACGAGCAGACCTCACAGGTTTTGAAAACCTGTGAGGTCTGCTAAAAACTATTCCGTTTCTTCAGTTTTGCTGTCCATTTCTGCGAGTTCCCCTTCATACTGCGTTTCGGCGGTGCGGGCATCATAGCCCAATTCATTTAGGAACCTGCAGAAAATCTCTGTATAGCCGTGGGTGCAAACTACCCTTTCGCATCCGGTTGCTTTAATGGAAGACAATAATCCCTGCCAGTCACAATGATCTGAAAGCACAAATCCTTTGTCAACCGCTCTCCTTCGTCTGGCACCTCGAAAAGCCATCCAGCCGCTGGCGTTTCCGGTTTCACACGGTACCATTTTCCTGATCCAGGTGCTGCCGTGGGCGCTGGGCGGAGCCAGCACGATATTGCCTTTGATTTCCTCCTTTTTTACATCTCGTGTTATTCGGGTGGTGGGGGGAAAATCAACCAGTGGACGTAAAACCTCTGTCATATTTTCTATCGCGCCGTGGGTATAAATTTTCCCAATAGAAGTATCCAGGTGTTTTAGCAAGCGCTGCGCTTTCCCTAATGAATACCCGAAAAGTACTGAAGTTTTCCCCGCTTCCCTGTTTTGCTGCCACCAGGAATTGATGTCATTCATTACCTGCCGCTGCGGAAGCCATTTAAAAGCCGGTAAACCAAAAGTGCATTCGGTAATGAAAGCATCACATTTTACTGGTTCAAAAGGAACTGATATTCCGTCGTCTTCAGTCTTGTAATCTCCTGTAAATACCCAGACTTCTCCTTTATATTCAACCCGAATTTGGGAAGAACCAACAATATGTCCCGCAGGATAAAATGAGAATTTTACTCCGTTGACCATAATCGTTTCATCCCAATCTACCCCAGAAACATTGATGTCTCCAAGCCGGTGTTTTATAATAGGAACATTTGTGTTGTGAGTGATATATTTTTTATGCCCCCAGCGGGAATGATCGGCATGGCCGTGGGTAATAAATGCCTTCTCCACCGGCTTCCACGGATCTAAGTAAACATCTGCCCGGGCGCAGTAAATTCCTTTATCGTTAAAGGCTAATAAGGGTTCTTCCATCCCTGTATTTTATGGTTTTTTCTAAAGTTAGGAATTTTAATGCAGGGCTTTTCCTGCATTAGGAAAAGATTAAAATTTACCTGTGCTTTGTGTAAGCGATTGCAGCGGTTAGCTCCCAAAGACCCGGCAGGGCTTTGGGACTAAAAGCGGAAAGCGCGACCCCGACTTTAGGAGGGGATACACCCAAAAAAAATTTAAAGGTGTAAACGTACTATGCAAGATTATTTATATTTGATTAAAAACTTATACTATGTCATTTTCAGATTTGTTTGGACACGGGGAGCATTTGCGTAACCTTAGTCATTTTGCGTCTATTGTTAACCTGGCTGCCGTCGACGGCGAAATAAACCCTAAAGAAGAGAAACAGCTAAAGCGTTTTGCGCGAAAATTAGATATTAGCGAAGAGGAATATCTAAAAGTACTGGAAAATCCTACAGCTTTCCCACTTAGTCCTTACAACAGCTCCGAAAAAAGACTGGAGCGGCTGCATGATTTGTTTAAAATCATCTTTTCTGATCACGAAATCGAACCGCAGGAGGAAGTCTTAATAAAACGATATGCGATTGGACTTGGTTTTTCTGCAAAAGCCTCGGAAGGGATCATCAAAAGATCCATCCAGATCTTTAGCGGACAAATTGATTTTGACGATTATGTTTATTTATTGAACAAGGAAAAATAAGAGGTTGAAGAACGAGGTTAGAGGATAGAGGATAGAGGATAGAGGTAGAAAGTGCAGGGTTTAAAAAGCTGATATAAAATTTTACCTGCTAAAATTTTTAAATTTGTAAGCTACCTGGACATAAAAGCTTCAGCTTTTTCTACCATTTCATTATTCCCGCAGAAGAATGGAACTCTTTGATGAAGTTCCTGAGGCTCGATATCCATAATCCGCTTAAAACCGTTACTGGCTTTCCCTCCGGCCTGCTCGGCGATATAAGCCATTGGGTTGCATTCGTATAACAAACGAAGTTTGCCATCGGGTGCTTTTGAAGTGGTGGGATAGATATATATTCCGCCTTTGATCATATTCCGGTGAAAATCTGAAACGAGCGAACCAATATATCTTGAAGTATACGGCCTGTCACCTTCTTCCTCCTGGCAATACTTAATGTAGTCTTTAACACCCTGCGGAAAATGGACGTAATTTCCTTCATTCACAGAATAAATGCGCCCGTCTTCCGGGAATTTCATATCGGGATGTGAGAGGTACCATGAACCCAAAGCGGGATTCAGCGTAAATCCATTCACGCCATGTCCCGTTGTGTAAACGAGCATGGTGGAAGTACCGTAAACCACGTAACCTGCGGCCACCTGTTTATTCCCCGGTTGTAAAAAATCTTCAAGCTGTACGGGTGTCCCCAGTGGGGTAACCCTTCTGTAAATTGAAAAAATAGATCCCACTGAGACGTTTACATCAATATTCGAACTTCCGTCAAGCGGATCCATTAGAACCACGTACTTATTCTGATGATCATTTTTTTGACCGGAAATCGTTATAAAATCATCATTTTCTTCGGAAGCAATTCCGCAGACAATCTCCCGATTCGTTAAGGTCTGGATGAACTTTTCATTGGCATAAACATCCAGTTTTTGCTGGTCTTCTCCCTGAATGTTTGTTTCTCCCGCAGCACCCGTAATATCCACCAGCCCGGCTTTATTCACTTCGTGGTTCACTACTTTTGCAGCCAGTCTTATGGAGTTTATTAAGCGGGAAAGTTCTCCTGAAGAAAAGGGAAATTCTGCCTGGTTTTCAATAATAAATTCTCCTAAAGTCTGGTTTCTTTTTGGCATTTTTGACGCTAAATCTGATTACGCGAACAAAACTAACCCAAATATATTTACAGCACTATAACGATTTCGTGAATTTATTCTTAAAATCAATTTCTATTTTTGTCTCAAATAATGATTTTATGGAATTCAAGATAAGAAAAGCCCATAGGGATGATATGCCTGCTGTTTTAGAATTGATCAGTGAACTGGCGGCTTTTGAAAATGAACCCGAAGCAGTAGAAATGACAGTTGAAAACCTTGAAAAAGAGGGCTTTGGAGATAACCCCTTATTTATTTGTTTTGTTGCCGAAGTAGCAGGGAAAATTGAAGGAATGGCCCTTTGTTACTATCGTTTTTCAACCTGGAAAGGAAGAACGCTTCACCTTGAAGATCTCATTGTGAGAGAAGAAAAACGTGGAACCGGTCTTGGAAATGCCCTTTATAGAGAAGTAATTTCTTTTGCCAAATCACAAGATCTAAAAAGGGTAGAATGGGTTGTACTGGACTGGAACCAGCATGCCATTGATTTCTATGAACGCAGCGGGGCGACTATCCTGAAAGACTGGTACACCGTACAAATGGACAGCAAAGGCATTAGGAAGTTCACAGAAAAGATCTCATGAGAATATTCAAATTTGGAGGTGCATCTGTCAAAGATGCCAGTGGTGTCAAAAATGTACTAAAGGTACTCGAGTCTGCTGGAAACGAGAATACACTCATTGTAATTTCTGCCATGGGCAAAACCACAAATGCTCTTGAAACCGTAGTCGGCGATTACCTCTCTGGAAAACCTTTCCGAAGCAGCCTGCACCAGGTAAAAGAGTTTCATCATTCCATCCTGCTGGAGCTTTTTAAAAACAAGGAAGCTGCAATATTCTCCCGGATAAATGCCCTTTTTGACGCACTGGAAAATTTTCTGGATCACAACAAATCCACCAAGTATGATTTTGTTTACGACCAGGTAGTTTGCTACGGGGAATTAATTTCTACCAGGATTGTAAGTGAATATCTTCAATACCAGAATGTTCCCAATCAATGGCTGGATGCACGAAACCTTATTAAAACCGAAAGCACTTACCGCGATGCACAGGTGCAGTGGGAAGAAACCCAGGAGGAAATAATTGCAAGCGTAGATTCGAAAACCCTTAGCATTACTCAAGGCTTTATTGGAGCAGACAGTAACAACTTTACCACCACTCTTGGAAGGGAGGGAAGTGATTATACTGCAGCCATTTTTGCCTATTGTCTTAATGCGCACAGCGTTACCATATGGAAAGATGTACCGGGCGTTCTAAATGCAGACCCACGAGTTTTTAAAGACACGGCACTTCTCCACCAGATTTCGTACGAAGAAGCCATAGAACTTGCTTTTTATGGTGCCTCTGTCATTCACCCAAAAACGCTGCAGCCTTTACAACGAAAGGAAATTCCGCTGTATGTAAGGTCATTTTTACATCCTGAAAAAGAGGGCACTGCCGTTAGTAAAGGCCAAACGATCATACCGCACATTCCCTGTTTTATTGTAAAGAAAAACCAGGTATTGATCTCCCTTTCGGCATTGGATTTTTCTTTTATGGTAGAGGAAAACATAAGTGAGATCTTCAGTTTATTTCATAAATATCAAATTAAGGTAGACCTCATTCAAAATTCTGCAATTAGTTTTTCTGTGTGTGTTGATAATAAATTTAATAACTTGGAAAAGTTAATCAACCATTTAAAGGCCAGATTTAAGGTAGAATACCTCACCGGTGTTTCTTTGTATACCATTCGGCATTTCAACGATGCTGCTATAAAAAGTCTTGAAAAAGACAAGGAAATTCTCCTGAAACAATTAGCCAGGGAAACCGTCCAGATAGTAACCAGAGGCTAGAATTTTCCTTATTTCTGCTGAAATAAATTTGATCAAATATGGGTATTGTAAGTTCGAAAGAAGTTGCCAAAGTAATGAACCTGGACAAGTACGGGTTTTTAGGAACTTCCATTGGGTGGATGGTGCTGCGAAGTACCAAACTTTCGGTTATTAATAAAGAGTACGAAAAGCGTAAAAACCTTTCCGGTACTCAGTTCATAGATTCTATCCTAAAGGCTTTTGAAATAGACTTTGAAATACCCGAGGAAGATCTCAAAAGGATACCCAAAAATGGCCCTTTTATTACCATTTCCAATCATCCGCTGGGCGGGATAGACGGGATGATCCTTATGAAACTGCTTCTTGCCAAACGAGAGGATTACAAAGTAATTGCCAACTTTCTCCTGCACCGCATAGATCCGCTGAAGCCCTACATCATGCCGGTAAATCCTTTTGAAGAACATAAAGATGCCCAATCAAGTCTTACAGGAATAAAAGACGCCATAGCACATTTACAGGAAGAAAAACCGCTGGGAATTTTCCCCGCTGGCGAAGTTTCTACCTATAGAGACCATAAAATGATCGTGGACAGGCCCTGGGAACCATCGGCGATGAAATTGATCCAGAAATCAAAAGTACCGGTTATCCCAATTTATTTTCATGCCCGCAACAGCACTTTCTTTTACAGATTAGCTTCGGTAAATGACATTTTACGCACTGCAAAGCTGCCGAGTGAGATGCTTTCCCAAAAAAAGCGGAAAATTAAAGTGCGTATTGGAAATGCCATTTCTCCGGAAGAGCAACAAAATTTGCCCGACCTGGAGCAGTACACTGCTTTTTTGCGCAGAAAAACCTATATGCTGGCAAATACCTTTGAAAAAAAGAACTTTTTAAAGGGAATTCCGAAGAACCTCAAGAAAACAAAACCGCCGCAAAAGATCGTGGAGGAAACCAATGAGGAATTAATGAAAGCCGAAGTCCAGACCTGCCGGGTAATGGATAAAAGACTGCTGGAAAGCAAGAACTATGAAGTTTTTCTGGCCAAAAAAGAAGTGATTCCAAATATTCTTCAGGAAATAGGAAGACTAAGAGAAATTACATTTCGGGAAATTGGAGAGGGAACGAATAAACCAATAGACCTCGATGAATTTGATGAATATTACTACCATATGTTCCTGTGGGATAATGACGCAAATAAAATTGCCGGAGCTTACCGAATGGGAATGGGAGCGGAGATTTATCAAAAGTATGGCATTAATGGATTCTACCTTCAGGATCTATTTCGGTTTGACCAGGAGTTGCACGAGATGATGAGCCAGTCTATTGAAATGGGAAGGGCTTTTATTATCAAAGATTACCAAATGCGGCCAATGCCGCTTTTCCTCTTATGGAAAGGGATAGTTCATTGTACGCTTCGCTTCCCAACGCATAAATATTTGATTGGCGGAGTGAGCATCAGCAATAAATTTTCAAACTTCTCAAAGTCGCTGATGATCGAATTCATGAAGTCGCACTATTACGACCCTTACATCGCTCAATACGTTCGGCCAAAGAAAGAGTTCAAGGTCAAGCTGAAAGACGGGGACAAGGATTTCGTTTTTGATGCTACAAAAGCCGATCTTCAGAAGTTCGATAAGATCATAGACGAAATCGAACCGGGAAGCCTGCGCCTGCCCGTTTTGATTAAAAAGTATGTCAAGCAAAACGCCAAAGTGATCGCTTTTAATGTAGATCCTTTATTCAACGACGTGGTAGATGGTTTGATGTATATAAAAATCGCAGATCTTCCTGAAAGTACAGTAAAGCCTGTACTCGAAGAATTTCAAAAGGAGCTGGAAAATAAGGTGTCAAAAAATCAGACTTCAGACTAAATTTCTTCCTGCTGAAATGACGTTAATAATTTGTTATTAGAACCAAAGGGTTGGAAGTTCCTTTTTTGATTAGTATATTTCTATTTAAGAAAAGAAAATCATGGAAAAAATATTGATAGTAGGTGCCACAGGAAGCACCGGAAAACGCATTATAGAAATACTTAACAGCACCCAGAGTTTTGAACCCGTGGCAATGATTCGAAAAGAGGAGCAAAAAACCATTTTTGAAGACATGGATGTACAGTGGGTTTTGGGTGATTTGGAACAGGAGCCTCTTCCGCTTATTCTTAAAGATATTGATAAGATCATTTTTGCGGCAGGCTCGGGAAGCAAAACGGGACCCGACAAAACCACTGCCGTCGATGAAGAAGGAGCAATCAAACTTATTGATGCAGCGGTAAAAGCGAATATTAAGAAGTTCATCATGCTAAGCGCCATGAATGCCGATGAACCTTCCTCTCATAAAGAACTGGAACATTACCTGAAGGCCAAGGCAGAAGCCGATAAATACTTACGCAACAGTGGAATTCCATACACTATTGTACGCCCCGGAGCTTTAACCGATGATCTGGGAATGGGAAAAGTGAAACTTGGCGAAAAAGTGGAACGCGGAGAAATTTCCCGCGATGACGTGGCTTTTCTACTCGTGATGTCACTTGCAGATCCTTTGGCGAAAAACAAGACTTTTGAGGCGATTGAAGGAGATGAGCCTATAAAGTCGGCTTTGATTGAGATTAGTCAGGGTTAGGAAAGTAGTAATGGAGTGATGAAGTAGCGGAGTGATGTTGTAAAAAGTTGAAAACGATGAAACCAGTACGCAAGGAGATCTCTCCCGGGATGGAAGTAAGTATTGTGCAAAAGCAGGATCAACGGAGTGGTAAGCTTACAGACGGTGTGGTTCGTGATATTTTGACCAAATCTCCGTCACATCCTCACGGCATCAAGGTGCGTCTTGAAAGCGGCGAAGTAGGAAGGGTGCAGGCGATCATTGCCTAAATCTTCGGAATATTCGGAATTCTGAAACAAGTTCAGAATCAAATTTTCGTTTTTTCAGGATTTTGTCGGTTATCCCAAATTGTAAGAATTCTTATATGTTGAGAATCAAATCTATAATAAAGTGATGTATGTTTTGTAACCACACATTTATGGAGTCCCGGTTTTCTGGTCGATTCGGGAAAACTTTCCGGATATTCTTTTATTAGTTCAATGCTCCTTTCCAGCTTTAGAATAAATTCAGATGTAATTCTTTCAGACCATTGTTCCGAGAGATAGGCAAATAATTTTTCCAAATTATTTTCTGCCCGTCTCGAAAGCAATACATTTCTGCTCATTTCTTGTGTTTCTTCAGAAACGAATAGAAGTCAGAAGATTTTCCCTGCTCAATTTCCAAGATAGCTTCGTCGATTTCCTGTTGTTGATCAATCGTCAATTCGTCGTAAAAATCTGTCGAATCTTCTTCTTGGAATATTTCTTTTATAGAAGAAATTATCCCAGGATCATCCGTTTCTAGAACTTTCCTAGCCAATTGAATCTTTTCGGCATCAATGTTCATAACCTGGATTTTTAAATAAAAATACCATTTTTAGTCTTAATTTCTTCAAAATCTCTGCCTAAACTTTTACTCTACAACAACCCACTTTTGAACAATTTTAATAAGCCCTAATCCGCTGAGAATTTAGGACAGTTAAGAACATAGCTGCGGCAATTAATAACATAATTGTGCTAAAGCTTATTCCTGCATCTATTAGCAATCCTATTACAAGTGGGCCCAAAGCAGTACTAATGACCATAAACATGGTAAAGACACTTCGAATAGCTCCCATTTTTTCAGTTCCGTAGATCTCGGCAATCAAAGAAGTTTTTACGGTGCCGGCCACTCCTGTAGTAATTCCGGCCAGCACCAAGAAGATCAAAGCACCCATGATACTATCCATTAACGCAAACGGAATGAGGCCAAAAGTCATGGGAAGCAGGTAGTACCTGAACAGCACTTTCGCCGTGAATTTATCTACCCATAATCCGCTGAAAAGTGCGAAAAGGAATCGTGTTGCAGCATAAACCGTAAAAAAAGTAGCATAAAGCTGAACGGACCAGCCTTTATCCTCCACAAAAACGTACTGATAAAAGAAAATAGCCGTACTGGAAAAGCCCAGAATAAAACTCGCCGGCACCATTACAGAGAACTTGTTGTCAAATACGATTTCCTTATAATTCTTCATAAGGGACAAAGTAGACGGCTTTCCTTCCGCAGTGAGTTGCCTGTCAAAATGATCAAGTTTTGTGAATTTTAATCGTATCAGGTAAAGTAAAAGCGCCACACCACTTCCAATTGCTGCCATCCTCCAGTCAAACCAGCTAATTACAAGCGCAATAATGACCGGAAATACAGCCTCACCCACAGAATATCCCAAAGAAGAAATACTTAAAGCTTTTCCCCTGTTCTCATTATAGTATTTTGAAATTATCGTCATGCTAATATGACTCAACAGTCCCTGTCCTGTAAGGCGTAGTCCAATCAAGGCAATAAAAAGAAGACCAATATGATAAGAAAACCCTAAGAGTATACATGACAGCGCCAGACTCAAAATTGTATAAGCAGTCACCTTTTTGACACCTTTATGATCCACAGTATGGCCTACCGTAAGCATTATAAAAGAAGCCGCCAGAGTACAACCAGCATAAATGGCTCCAAAAGAACCTTCAGAAATGCGAAAAGCCTTTATAATTTCAGGAACATAGAGAGAGATGAGAAATGTTTGGCCAAAACTGGATAGAAATGTGAGCAACCAGCCATAACTCACCTGCCTGAAATTACATTTTACAAAATAGAAGAAATCCTTCAAACCCGGTTTTATTTTTGGAATTAAAACCTGCAAAGGTAATGCACCGCCTTCTCATTCAAAGGTTAAAAGCCAATTTAAAAAAACTTTAATATTTTTGCTGAAAATCAGCCGGCTGCGCAGCCATTTATTTTATCGGCTACAAAAAAGCTTTGTCGTTTGGTTCCCAAAGCTCAATCTTGTTTCCTTCGGGATCCATGATCCAGCCGAATTTCCCCTCTTGAAGATCCTGAACCTCATCCATTACCTCAACGCCTTCAGCTTTTAAAATTTTAAGCAATTCCTCCAGGTTATCCACCCTAAAGTTCATCATAAATTGCTTTTTTGAAGGTTCAAAGTACGTGGTGTCTTCCTTGAACGGGCTCCATTGGGTAGAGCATTTGTTCCCGTTTTCATCTTTCCACCAAAAGGTACAGCCCCATTGATCTGTATTTAAACCAAGATGTTTGTTGTACCAGTTTTTTACTGCATTTGGATCTTTGGTTTTAAAGAAAAATCCGCCGATTCCCGTTACCCTGTTTTTCATATCTTTTTAGTTTAGTGACTGCTTGTGGAGCTGCGATGAATCGCAGCTTTACGAATTTCGGTTAGATTTTATTCTCCTCCCGGCCAAACCTGTTAATGATCTTTTCGGCAATGGTGTTTGCCAGCTTTTGATGTGATTCTACGGTCCATCCTGCAACGTGCGGACTTAAAATGACATTTTTCATCAGCAATAATTCCTGTAGTGCTTCCGGCAACTCTTCTTCTGAAAAAAGGTTCTCAAAAGAGCTTTTTTCGTATTCCAGCACATCCAACCCTGCGCCAAGGATCTTTTTATTCTGAAGCGCTGTAACAAGATCGGCAGTTACGACGCTTTTTCCACGGGCGGTATTGAGGAACCAGAAAGGCTTTTCGAAGGAATTTATAAAATTTTCATTTACCATTTGATTGGTTTCTGAAGTCCAGGGCGTATGAAGACTCAGTACATCTGTTTTCTTCTGAAGCTCCTGAAGGCTTACCTGCCGCGCATTTTCATCACCTATATTTTCTTTGATGTCATAACACAAAACCTCTACATCAAAGCCACGTAACTTTTTCGCAAAAGCTTTTCCCATATTTCCGTAGCCAATGATGCCCACGGTTTTTCCTTCCAGTTCCACTCCGCGGTTGGCTTCGCGATACCAGAAGCCTTCCCGTACCTGGCGGTCGGCTTGATTCAATTTATTAAAAAGCGAAAGCAACATTCCAAGAGCATGTTCCCCCACAGCATTTCTGTTTCCCTCAGGTGCCGAAAATAGCATTATTCCGCGCTTTTCTGCATAATCGACGTCTATGCTTTCCAGCCCCGCTCCCACCCTGGCGATAAACTTCAGGTTTGGTGCGCCATCCATGAAATTTTTCCCAATGTTGAAACGACTTCTTATGACAATCCCGTCGTACAAATGCTGATTTTCCAGAATCTCTTCAGGGGACTGATTGTATGCTTCTATGTTATGATGACCGGCAGCTGCCAGCTGTTTTATAAGAGCAGGATGATTACTGTCTGCATGTAAAATGATCATAAAAAATCAGATTTTTGGATAGTCAGATTGGGTGAGGCTGTCTTTTACATCACCCGTGTGTTTGGTAGTGAGTTTTTCAAAGAGCATGATGTGAACTTCCTCTCCGTCCTTGGTTTTTGGGCAGTGTTTTACGCCCTTCGGAACGACAATGATCTCCCCTTCTTTTACAACTTCTGTCCTGTCTTCGTATTGCATGTAAAGAGTGCCCTTTTGCACCTGAAAAAGCTCGTCTTCTTCTTCATGTTCATGCCACACAAATTCATCTTTAACTTTTGCGAGTAATACCTGCATGTCATTCACCACCGCTATTTGATGCGGATGCCAATGCTGACTGAAATGAGTGAATTTTTCTTTTGGATCTATAGATTTCATAGGGAAAATGTCATTTTTGGATATTCTGCAGCGATGCTGCTCTTACAAAGCTACGATAAAATCATTAGCATCCCGAAAAAGAATCAAGAACGCTGCGCTCCAGGAAACAAGAATCAGGACTTGCTTTTCCCGGCCTTTAATTTTACCAATTGAATGAACACTTTAACAATGCTAAAACCTGAAAAAATAAAAATATAGCAGCAAATGAACTTTTAAATCCGGGGCAGGGATTGCAGCGGCATCCCCCGATAGCTATCGGGGATACAGCGGAAAGCCCGGTGCGCAGCAGCCCCCATAAGTAAAATTGAAATTACGAACATCAAATTCCAGAAAGACCTTCTACTGTAGAATTCCGAAAACTCCTTCTCTAGAATCCCAGAATAAGCTTGGCGATGGAAAAGTAAATGAGAATTCCAAAAATGTCATTACTGGTGGTAATAAACGGACCTGTTGCCATGGCGGGGTCGATCCCGAATTTATCCAGCACAATGGGCACAAAAGTCCCAATGAGCGAGGCGATAATGATCACTGACACCAGGGAAACACTTACAGTAAGGCCAAACCAGAAGTCCAGACCCAGAAAAATGAGTCCGCCAACGATAAGGAGAATTGCCAGTGCAAATCCGTTAAGGAGACTTAACAACACCTCCTTGACAAGACGTTTCAGAAGAGAACCTCTTAAACTTTTATTTGCCAGTCCCTGCAGCACGATCGCTGAGGATTGCACTCCAACATTTCCCGCCATTGCCGCAATTAATGGCACAAAGAAAAACAAGGCACCATGTTCCTGCATAGCAGAATCAAAGGTTCCCAACACCGTGACACTTATAAAGCCGCCGAACAGGGCCAAAATAAGCCAGGGCAAACGGGCACGGGTAAGGTGTAGAATTGAATCATCTGCTTCCACATCTTCAGAAATACCGGCCGCCATCTGGTAATCGCGTTCGGCTTCGTCACGCATAAAATCCATAATATCATCTACCGTAATACGTCCTACCAAACGCCCCATTTCATCAATCACAGGAATTGCCTCGAGATCATATTTTCGCATGACACGCGCCACCTCATGACCTTCGGTATGCACGTTCACGTAATCTACATTTTCAATATAAACATCGCTGATGTTGGCATTGCTGGGTGCCGTAAGTAAATCTTTTAGTGAAAGCCGTCCTTTCAATTTTCCCTTATTGTCCACGACGTAAATGGAGTGTACACGGGTCACATTCTCGGCCTGGGCACGCATTTCTGTCATACAGCCCGTAACGCTCCAGTTCTCATTGACCTTCACCAGTTCCTTCGCCATCAAACCACCGGCAGAATCTTCATCATAGCGCAGGAGCTCCACAATGTGCTCGGCATGTTCCTCATCGACAATTTGCTCGATTACCTCCTGCTTCCGCTCTTCAGAAAGTTCGGCGATGATATCGGCGGCATCATCGGTGTCCATATTCTCCAGCTCCTCGGCAATCTCTTTGGCCGAAAGGTTGTCAAGAATACGTTCCCGCACGTCTTCTTCCAGCTCCATTAGGGCTTCGGAAGTCTTTGTGCTGTCGAGTAATTTTATAATATAGGTCGCCTGGTCAAGATCCAGTTCGTTTATGATCTCGGCAATATCGGCGTGGTGCACGTCTTCAAGATAAACCAGTAGTTCATCATCTCTGCCCTGTTCGATCAGGTTGCAAATATGGTCAACTAATTCTTCACTTATCTGAAACTGCATGCGGTTCTATTTTTTGTGTCAATTCTATAAACTGCGCGGTACTCAACTGTTCCGGGCGGTTTCCAAAGATACTTTCTTCCCTGAGATCATCGGGCAATTGAAAGACTTTTAAACTGTTTCGTAAGGTTTTTCTGCGCTGCTGAAAAGCGGTTTTTACTATTCTAAAGAAAAGCTTTTCATCGCACGGGAGGGAGAAATCCTCTTTTCGGCTTAATCTAAGTACTCCTGAGTCCACTTTTGGCGGCGGATTAAACACAGAAGGCGACACGGTAAACAAATATTCGGCTTCATAAAAAGCCTGTACCAGCACAGATAAAATTCCGTAGGTTTTGCTGCCTTCCTTTTCGCAAATGCGCTGTGCTACTTCCTTCTGGAACATTCCCGAAAATTCGGGAATGAAATCCCGTAACTCCAGCATTTTAAAAACGATTTGAGAGGAAATATTGTACGGGAAATTTCCAATAATAGCGAACTGTTTTGTTCCGAAGATTTCACTAACATCATACTTCAAAAAGTCCTTTTCATGGATCTTTCCATGGAGTTTCGGGTAATGCTCCTTCAAATACTCCACGCTTTCAGAATCTATTTCTATTACATGAACCTCGGCATCCTTTTGGAGCAGATATTTGGTGAGAACGCCCATCCCCGGCCCTATTTCCAGCACATAATCATAATCTTTGTAGTGCAGCGTATCGGCGATCTTTGAAGCCACATTTTCATCTTTTAAAAAATGTTGCCCCAAATGTTTTTTGGCACGTACATCACCTTCTATAGGTCTTTCAAACTGTGTATTTGTTCTTCTTATTTTTTTTGACATGCATTGCGCTTTTAAATCCACCCCCGAAAAGGCATTTTTGAAAGGAAATCTTACTGCTCGCTTACCACTTCAAGCTCGGTCCTGAAGGAAACGAATTTTCCTTCAAAGGCTTTGGTTTTTCCTCTTAATTGCGGGGCGTCTTCTTCATAGTATTTCTGAAGCAGCTCTTTGCTCTTGGTGGTATATTGCACAGAATAGGTAATGCCGCCCATTTCTTCCTTCACCAATACCCGGGTCATCACCGCTTTAATAAATTTTCCGGTTTTGAGCATTTCGGGAATGTGTTCTTCCTTCATCCATTGCACCCATTTCTCGTGCACATCTTCCTGAACATTCGTGGTAACGTTGTATATATACATTTGATCTCTGAAATTGATTTTTAAATGAGGCCGGTGCCTGTTATTCTACTGCATCCCCTCTCAACGCGCGGAATTTCCTGCGCGACTCCACAAAATAAATACTATCGGCGTAATTAAATATAATTTTTTCATAAAACTCCTTTGCCTTTTCGGGGTCATTGAGATCATTCGCATACAATTCTGCCAGCCTGTAATGCGCATTATCTCCTAAAATGCCATTTTTGTGAAGCTTTATGATCTTAAGGTAATTTTCTTCGGCCTTTAAGAGATTGCCCGTTTCCTCGAAAAGCTGCGCCTGTTTTAGCAGTGCTTCATCTTCGATCTTTTCAGCTTTGTGGTTCTCAAGGATCTCATCCAGCACCTTTATAGCCTCCTGCTTTTTCTCCTGAAATGCCAGTAAATCGGCTTTTGCAAACAATTTTAGGGCAGTTTGCAGACTGTCCTGCCCGGAATTATAACTAATCAACAGGCTCAATTCCATTGCATCATTTGCGATCAACTGGGAAGTAGAAGATTTCAATACATCAAGCTGCGTGGAAGCCCATTTAAAGTCTCCTTTGTAATAGCTGGTTTGAGCAACTTTATAGCGCGCGTTTTGAGCCATTACATCATTCTCTACCAGCTTTTGAACCTGCGAATAGTAAATTAGAGCCTGATTGAACATTTCATCCAGCACCAGGATATCTGCCAAAGTCATTTTCACAGCCGCTTCCCGAAACTTACCAAGATCCTGTTCCAAAAGGGCATTTAAGACGTCTGCTCCCTGCTGCGGTTCATTTCTTCTGAAAGCCAGAAATCGTGCAAGATCCAGCTGAAGTTCCAGGGTTTGCTGTCCTCTTCCATATTTTTCAAGCAGATCAAGATATGCCGCCTCAATTGACTCATATTCCTGCGGAAGCGCCTCCTGCTGCAGCACAGAAAGTCTCATTTGATGCGCCTGAAGCCGCATTTCTTCTGAAGGTGCTTCTTCTATAAGGAATTCCAGGATTTCAACCGCTGCTTCGGGATCCTCTTCCTTTGCCATGAAAGCCAGTTGAATTATTCTTCCTATTTGCTCTCCGCCGCTCCTTAAGTACACCGCTTTCTCCTGAAAAAAAGCCTTTTTGAACTCCTTTTGCTGCATGAAAAGTCCGCTGAGCATTTCATTGTATAAAGTGTTGGGATCTTCCCGAAGCTTTTTCAAAAGCAGTTTTCTAAAGAGCAGGTTGGCCTCGTTTTGCGGATCTTCGGTAAGAAATTGCCCGTACATGCGGCGCACGGTAGGCAAAAAAGCAGGATTTGTACCCACGAGATCAATGTAATTGCTAAACATTTTCTCTATCTCTCCCTGTTCGCCGTATAAGCGGGCCAGCTGAATGTTGTAATTGGTATCGGGATTAAGGCTCATTCCTTTCTCATAGGCTCTAATAGCCATATCAAGCAGACTGTACCGTTCAAAGCTTTGGGCGATGGAAAAGGCATAATTTGGCCTTGATTCTATCGCACTTATCGCTTCCTCGTAATATCGTGAAGCTTTTTCGTCCTTTTCCTGAAGCTCGTAGTTATGGCCCAGTTCCACGAGGAGCCCCGGCGCATTGGCAGTGTTGTTAAGCCTCTCCAGCAGCAGCTTTTCGGCAGCAGAAAAATTTTCCAGCTGCTGGTGCGAGGAAATGACGCCCATAAAATAGTTTCCGTTATGCGGATTTTCAGCTAAAAGCCTTTCATAGCTGCGCAAAGCTTTTTCATACTGCCCCTGTTCAAAATAATTTTTGGCCAGTTCCACAGTCTGGGAATACCCGGAAAAATTCAGAAGAATTAGGAATAGAAAAAGGTAAAAACAGCGCATTAAATTAATTTATGTAAAGATAAGAAATTGCGCTGTACGTTATTGTAGGAGAGGGGAATAATAGTTTTATATACGCAAAAACCTCACAGGTTTCAAAAAACCTGTGAGGTTTGAAATTTATTATAATTCTTTCTAATCTATAATATTGAATCCTGTATAGGGCACTAAAACTTCAGGAATTTTTATTCCTTCGGGAGTCTGGTAGTTTTCCAGGATTCCGGCGAGAACGCGCGGTAAAGCAAGCGCACTTCCGTTGAGGGTATGTGCCAGCTGCTTGCTTCCATCAGCAGATTTATATCTTAATTTCAACCTGTTGGCCTGGAAAGTTTCAAAATTTGAGACAGAACTTATCTCCAGCCAGCGATCCTGGGCAGTGGAAAATACTTCAAAATCATAAGTTAATGCCGACGTAAATCCTAAATCGCCGCCGCAAAGACGTAAAATTCGATAAGGTAATTTCAGGTCACGCAGAATTTCCTTCACCTGCTCTACCATTCCGTCTAAAGCTGCATAGGAATTTTCGGGTTTTTCAATGCGAACCAGCTCTACTTTATCGAACTGATGCAAACGGTTCAAACCTCTCACGTGCGCTCCATAAGACCCGGCCTCTCTCCGGAAACAAGGCGTATAGCCGGTACAGGCAACAGGAAGGTCATTTTCAGAAAGCATTTCATCCCGAAACATGTTGGTCACAGGAACCTCGGCCGTTGGAATGAGGTAAAGGTTATCTTCGGTTACGTGGTACATCTGGCCTTCCTTGTCCGGCAGCTGTCCTGTACCATAACCCGATGCTTCATTTACCAGCAGCGGCATTTGATATTCGGTGTAGCCCGCCGCCACATTTTTGTCAAGAAAATAGGAAATCAAAGCCCGTTGCAGCCTTGCTCCTTTTCCCTTATAAACCGGAAATCCGGCGCCGGTTATCTTATTTCCCAGCTCAAAATCAATAATGTCATATTTTTTTGCCAGTTCCCAGTGCGGCAAAGCACCTTTGCTAAGCTGCGGGATCGCACCTTCTTTAAAGACCTCGACGTTGTCTTCTTCGGTCGCACCTGCAGGCACTAAATCATTCGGAATGTTGGGTATATTATAGAGATGCTTTGTTAAAGCTTCTGAAGTCTCGTTCAGCTTTTCTGAAAGCTCTTTTGATTTGTCTTTTAATCCGGCGGTTTTTTCCTTTAAAAGATTGGCTTTTATATGTTCTCCATTTTTGAACATAAGACCAATTTCCTTTGAAAGCCTGTTGGATTCGGCTAAAGTTTCATCCAGTTCTGTTTGTGTGGAACGGCGGGTTTCATCCAGCTCCAGCACTTCAGAAAAGATTTCTTCAGCATCAAAATTCCTCTTTTTCAACGCCTGGATGTAGGCTTCTTTATTGGCTCGTATATTGGCTACCTGTAACATACTTTTTTAAATTTTCTTAGGCTAAATTTGTTCTTTCAGCTTACAAAGCAAAAGTAACAAAAGCTCGTAAACATTATTCCTGCACAGATGGTAAAATCCAGGAGTGATGGGAAAAATGTTGCCATTCTTCGGCTGCGAGATCTACCTTGGGATCTATAAAAGGCTGCAACGGCTTGCCGTTAACGCTTATCTCACTTTTTACGTAAACTTCTACTTCTTTTCCCTTTTCAGCATACTCCTGCTCGAGGCGCTGGGCAAACTGCCATATAAGATCGGGCTTGGTGGAGATCGCCCGCTGTTGTTTCGGGGTCAAATACTTGCGTTTATCAATAAAAACTGTGTCTTGCGTAGCTTTATCAACCACATAAAAAGTAGACCTTCCGGCTTTAGACCTTAACATCATTCGCCAGCTTAGGCGATGTCCTTCCTCGGTCCACAAAACATCGTCCTGGATGAACCAGTGCCGAAGCGGCAAAGAAATTTGCACGACGAACCACGCGACAAGAAAAATTAGTAAAGGTTTCCTGTACTCTGGAAGTTCAATTTCATTCCTATCGTAAAATGGCTTTTTGGAGAGGAATTTTTTATTGATGACTTCTGAAGGAAAAAAGAAAAGCAGGAAAGCCAGTGACAAATAAGGAAAGATCCCGATATGCAGAATAAAACTGTTGAACAGGTGGAAAAAAACAGCTGCCACAAAAGCAAACATTCTTGTTCTTCTCCACAACAATAAAGGAATGATGAGCAGATCGAAAAAGAATCCGAAGTAAGCGATAGTATAATGAACCCATTCCTGCTGAAGGAAATTACCCACGAGCCAGAAATCTTTTTTCCCCGCCATAAGCAGCGCAGGAAAAGTAGCGTTCCACCAGTCGGGGTAAAGCTTTGCAATGGCCGCGTAGGTGTAGACGATCCAAAGCTGCAACACGATCAACAGCCAGCACCATTGCGGCATGGAGATTTTTTTAAGCGACGGATTAAATTTTACATCCAGCGAAGCATACCTGTTTGCCGGAAGCAAGATCATCAAAAAAGACAGCAAGACCAGCAAATAGTAGTGGTTATTATATGAAGTCTTCTGCATGAAATAAACGCCCGCCCACATAAGCGTGAAGGCAAGCATGCTCCACCGGTATTTAAACCCCAGCATTACTAAAATGCCAAAAGTCCCCATTACAGCGAAATACCATAACATGCCGTTCCCTGGAAGCGGCTGCAGAAAATCAAAACCAATAAAATTAAATGTAAATTGAGGTTCAATGAGCGTTCGCCTCACCCACCCGGTGAGAATGGCACCAAAAGACTCCAGTGCTATCAATGCTCCAAAAATGATTCGGAAAACAATGAGCGCAGAGTTGTCTATCCTGGTAAAAAGCCATTTAGCCACCATAATTATCCTTGATGTACTGCATTGAAAAAGCTTCGTCCTGCTTCATGGCAACTTTCAGTTTTTCTACCGAATCAAATTTTTTCTCATCCCGAATTCGGGTGAGAAGTTCAATGCTCAAATAGTCACCATACAAATCTTTCTGAAGATCGAAAAAGTGGGTTTCTATCGTTTGTTCTGTACCTCCAACAGTAGGATTTGTGCCTATATTCATCATTCCGAAGAAATTTTCACCGTCAATTATGGATTTTACCACGTAAACGCCGTTTGCGGGAATGAGCTTATAATCTTCTTCTATTTCGAGATTTGCGGTTGGAACTTCAAACTCCTTTCCCAGGCCTTTTCCTTTTACCACAGTGCCGGCGAGCGCAAAAGGATAACTTAAATATCTATTTGCTTTTTCCACTTTTCCGGCCATAAGTGCTTTTCTGATCTTGGTAGAGCTTACCGCGACTTCTTCCACATCCTGCTTGGAAATTTCTTCCACTTCAAATTCAAATTGTTCCCCAAACTTCCGAAGATCGTTAATATCATAGCCAATGATCACCTTTTTGGCCTTTAAGCGCTTCACCAGGATATCACGCACAAATTCCTCTGCACTCAGTCTGGAAAACTGTACGGTGAAAGGGTGCACGATCAAGTGATCTACGCCAGATTTTTCAAGGATCTCTTTTCGCTCCTTTATGGTGTTGATCAATTTAATATCTGTGTCCTTTTGAAGCACCATTCTTGGATGAGGAAAAAATGTAAGAATTGCCGACTCAAGATTTCCTGCTTTGGCAGAATTCACCAGGCGCTCAATTATCTTTTGATGACCTACATGAACCCCGTCAAAAGTTCCTATAGTGACCACCGTATGGTGTTCACTTTGAAAAGTATGTGCTCCTTTATGTTCTTTCAAGTGTGAAAATTATTTTCCGTTAAAGGTATTCATTGTATTATTAATTCCTGCGGTGCCAAATGATTTTATGACCTCCACAGATTTTTTTAACCGCTCCGGAAGTTTTTTTTGTTCCTCTTCATCCCACTCCCCCAACACGTAATCCACCTGCCGGCCCTTTGAAAATTCATCGCTAATTCCAAAGCGAAAGCGGTTGTATTTGTTAGTATTCAGC